>WNGJ01015594.1_pt1 | contig 19163 bp, 18 predicted proteins | sample 5400611 | NCBI WGS metagenome assembly WNGJ01 (sample SAMN13153375, study PRJNA577476) | soil metagenome | isolation source: 40 cm soil or saprolite under Garry oak tree replicate 1 | place: USA:California | collected 2016-06-15 | reverse complement strand
CCGAGTTGTTCGAGTACAATCGCCGCTTAATTAAATTGCTGTCGCAGGGATTCACAACGCTGTGGGCCGAGGATCACCTGCAGTCCGGGGAGACGGCAATACTCGAGAGCGTGACAACCCTGAGTTACTTTGCCGGTGAATTTCCTCAATTCCGCGTGGGGACGCTCGTGCTATGTCAATCGTACCGCAATCCAGCCCTGTTAGCAAAAATGGCAGCCAACCTCCAGTTGATATCGGGGGGAAGGTTTATTCTGGGATTGGGGGCTGGTTGGAAAGAAGACGAATACGTGGCATACGGATATCCTTTCCCAGACACTCGGATGCGCCTGGAAGAATTAGAAGAGGCGGCTGTTATCGTGAAAACCATGTGGTCCTCGCGCCCAGCAACGTTCATAGGGAGGCATTACAGCATCCGCGGAGCTTATTGCGAACCACACCCTGATCCCCCCATTCCGCTGCTCATCGGTGGTGGCGGTGAAGGGAAAACGCTTGCCATAGTGGCTAGCCACGCGGACTGGTGGAATTTCAATTCCTGTCCGGTTGCTGAGTATGCCCACAAGGTTGCCATTCTAAAAGACCACTGTGCGCGAGTAGGTAGGAATCCGGCGGACATCAAACTGACCTATTTGAGTACAGCAAGTGTCTCTGAGGAGCCTGCTCAAGTGGTACGCCATCCCCAGAAGCACTTCGTAGCTGGAAACAGCGCGAAAGTGATCCGCGAACTGGAGCGATTTCATGAAGTGGGTGTGACCCATTTCATGTTCAGGTTTCTGGACCCGGAGTCCCTGGAACGCTTTGTAAAAACTGTTGTGCCACACTTTGTTTGATGGTGGCATGGGGACGCGACCGCCCTGGAGAATGGGTTACTTACGTTCATAGACGTTAAATGTATGAGGCAGCGTATTTTGCTCATTGAGGATACCCGGTTGTGCAGAAACCAGGGTGAAGGATTGACGATCCCATTCCGGGAAAAAAGCATCACCGTCTATCTCGAGGGCAATTTCTGTAATGTAGAGGCGCTGCGCTACCTCTAAAAATTGCCTGTAGACGCTCTCGCCGCCGATGATAAAGACATCGCCGAGGGCGAGCACATCATCCTTGTGATGCACCACTTCAACTCCCGGCGGCGCGAGCGTCTTGTTACTCGTCAACACAATGTTTCTCCGATGGGGGAGTGGACGACCTATCGATTCAAATGTTTTCCGTCCCATTACAACGATGTGGCCGCTCGTGATGCGCTTGAAATGCTGTATATCATCTGGAAGGTGCCAGGGAATTTTACCGTCTTTGCCAATCACGCGACCGTTCGCGTAGGCCACAATGATATTGATCATACGGCAACGCTTCCTTTGATTTTACCGATATTACGCGGGCATGCCGGCTTCGATCCAGCGACGAAATTGGGTGATCTGCTCCTCGGGCCACTCTCCATCGCACGGCATTGAGCCTTCTGACAGTCGCTCAAGGATATCCTCAGCATTTGCGCGAACGTCCTGGTAGTCCCAGAGGTCGAAGGCGAAATCCATTGATTCCCTGTCGCTTTCACGAAACAATGGTCGGATGTCGCGGGCAAAGCTGGGCGTATTGTCGGCAGTTACCATGATCGAGTTCCTTACCTGGGTTGGAAGGTGACTGGCAGTGACCTGATCACAAAGACGATCCCTGTATTGACCATAATCGGGAAACCCTCCACTCGTTGGAGGTTTTTGAGTTGTTCCAGCATCATTGGCAAGGCAATCCTGGCTTCCAGGCGAGCCAGCGGTGCGCCCACGCAGAAGTGGATGCCGTGTCCAAAGGCCAGGTGACGATTGGGCTCACGCTCGATATCAAATCGATCGGGATCGGGAAATTGAGCCGGGTCGCGGTTGGCTGAGGCTGTCCAGGCCAGCAAGGTCTGGTTGGCCGGAATGTGGTGTCCTGCCAGTTCGAGGTCTGTTCTGGTCTGACGGAAGAGAAACCAGACCGGTGGCAGGTAGCGGAGTACCTCTTCGACCGCCGTGGGCATCACGGCTGGTTCGCGGATCAACCGTTCCATCCTGTCCGGGAAATCGGTAAAGCACACCACGGCATTGGCAATCAAGTTTTTAGTGGTCTCCTGCCCGGCAGCCAGCAGCAGCGTGCAGAACTTGACCAGATCGTACTCACTCAACCGTTCGCCGTCCACTTCAGCCGTACTCAGCGCGCTGATCAGATCTTCGCGCGGCGTACGGCGTCGCTCCTGCAGCAGCCTGGCGAAGTAGTCAGACATTTCCTCCTGCATGGACCGTCCACCATTTTGCCGGGCGAGAGCTGGATCCGAGCTGTCAACGCGTGCCCAGCGTTGAAAGATGTCCCAATCTTCAGGTGGCACGCCGAGCAGTTCGGCAATGACTTTGGCGGGTAGTGGAAAGGCGAAGTCTGAGACAATGTCCATCTTGCCCTGTGGGCGTACCTTGTCCAGCAGTTCTTGCGTTATCCGGGTGATACTATCTGACAGGCGGGCAACTGCTCGCGGTGTAAACGCCTGATTGACCAGGTTGCGCAATTTGCGGTGGTCTGGCGGGTCCGTCGCGACGAGCGTGTCTTTGAGGAAGGAGCCAGTAGCTCCAAATGCCTGTGAAGAAAAGCGGTTATAATCGGTAATGACCGTCGACACGTCTTCGTAACGAAAGACCTGCCACAGGTGCATTCTCTCATCGTAGAAGACGGGTTGCTGAGTTCGCATCTCCTCAAACCAGGTGTAGATTTGTGGGATCTCTTCGAGTGCATGGGGACGAAACAAAGTGAACGCTTGAGAACGAGATTTCGATGGTTGTTGCATGTATCAAAGCTTTCTTCTCAGTTCTTGATTGAGGTATGGTGAGAACCTTTTTCCACGAGCATCTATTTAGACTTTCTTGATCAGATTGTAGATTTGGAAGTCAAGCTTGTCAATGGGGAGGATTAAGTGGTCAGGTGCAAGACCCCGTCTTGTTTGACCACTCCTGTTGAACCGTGTAGTTGCCAACCTGTTTCGTTTTCCAGGCGCAGATATCGCCGACTTCGCCGTTTGTGTCGTCATACCAACCTTGCCCAGGTACTGGATCGGTGATTGCTTCGCACAGTTCGTGCGAACTGGTTGTAGTGAGAGCATCAAATGCCGCCAGGCCACCAATACAGCCTGCACAGTCAGGATACGGCATCACACCATAGAAGATCTGCCCGTTGATAGCATCATGGTATCCGCAAAATGACTGGCACGAACTACTGCTACCCTGTACTACAACGACTCCCGGTGGCAGGTATACGAAGTAGAGCGTATTCGAGGTAGGCTGCGGGAAAGCAGCATTGTTGGCAATTTCGTTTTGGAGCATATTCTGAATGGCCGCGTCGGTTACTGACTGACCCGGGTCTGATGTGGTGACCGTGGCTGTACCAATGCGACTGCCATGACCAATGGTCTGCGTCTGAGTACTGTACTCAGCCAGTTGATCGATTAGCGAACTGGTCAGGATGTAATCGAAGAAATCGTTCAGCTGTTGAATGGAATTACTCTGTGGTGTCTGTTGCCAGGCCGTTCCCCAGAAGGCCGTGAAGACCTGAGCAATGCTCAGCAACGGGCCACCACGATAGGTGAGATTCGCGGTCGTGGGTAAGGGTGCACCAGGCACATAGAGCGGTACGATACGGATAGCATTGCCTCGAGGTGTATTGATAGCCATGTGTTCTCCTGCTTTAAGATAAGATACTATTATTATAGCTTGCTTTGATAAGAGAAAGCTGAAAGAAGTATAAGGTTTCTGTAAAGTTTGGAACAAACTCTCCTCTACCTGCACTGGCTTCTCGACGTAAATATTGTGCAGAAGCCCCAGAGTTAACGTAACTCTGAGGCTTCATACTTTCCTACTGCTTAGGAGGCGCGAAGGTTGTGGATTTCTTTACAGACCTGTCATTCCTGGCAGCGCTAGGGCTTACAGGTCCATTCTCCCCAACTATAACCATCGCGTACAAAAATCTGGTGGGCTGCTACAATATTTGCATAGGCATTAAAGGGCGATGCACCTGCTTCTGAGGTCCCTGCCCATGTACCTGGCATTATTTGGAAGACGCCAGAGGCGCCCGACTGATTGTAAGCACCGGGATTCAGGCCGGACTCACAGCTCGCAACATTGATAGCCGCTGACCCATAAGGACCAAATACCTGGTAAATCATAGCTGCGACGCTACCATTACCGGCTGGCGCTGGCTGTGGAGCAACATAGGGGGTTACCACCGGTCCCTGCGCCGGGGCATAGCTGTCTGCTCCACTCGCAGGAATACAGATAGTCTGACCAACATAAATCAGATTGGGATTGGCAATATGGTTGTAGGATGCAAGCGCTGACCACCCTGTGCCATAGCGATAACCGATCCTACTGAGTGTGTCACCACTCACAACAGTGTAAGCGTTTGAGCACCCATAGTTTGCATGTGCGCTTGCTCCAGGGACATTCTCAACGAATGTTGCGACAAACAGGAGCAGGCCAAGAACGACGCCAATACTAAACTTTCCTACGAGACTTCCTTTGACGTACCGATGTAAGAACATCGAGATGTGCTGATATGTTTGCATATACCATCTTTCTAGTGATAACTTGCAAACCTCCGCAAGCAGCTTCGTTCCACACATGTATGCACACGAGCGCACAGACATGCGCTTTCGAAAGCATAACTTAGTGGGGAACAGGTGTATGATACCATGTGTATAGCATGAAATACAATGATACACGTTGAAATATAGGCCAAATTTCCTATATGAGACTCACGATTCGATCATTTTTGAGGCAAAAAATGAATTGTATTCCCCACTTTGGGGCAATAATGTGAGTAGTTCGTGCGCATAAGATCGGTAGGGTATCCGTAAAAACCATAGGAGAGGAGTAAAAGGATATGCTCAACATTTATAGATGGTCAAAAACTGACGAGGGCAGCCACAATCGATAATGAAAGGCTGGTAGGAGCGCTTCCTTGTGGTCGCGCGCAGCTCACGCTGTATATCCAGCCATAGACTGCGCGCCTCGTACGCCAACCGGGCATAGAATGGATCGAGATAGTCGTTACGCTGCGATCGTGTGTAGCTAAAGGAAGCCGCTTCCTTCCTTGTTATCCACGCCAATGGTGGATTTCTCTAAAAGCGTGATCCTGTGAGTAAATTGGGAGGCGTAGTAGGCAGTGCATAGTCCCATCACGCCGCCCCCGATAATGATCAGATCCTGGATTGTTGGTTTCATGCGTTGTGTCTCTTCCTGGTAAGGTAGACAAACTAACAGAACAGGTGATTCCCCAGAAGTCGGCCAGAGATCCTTCGCGGCGCTCAGAACCTGCCCTGAGAGAAGCGAAGGGATGACAGCCTGGGCTTGTGTCATCCTGAGCGCAGCGAAGGATCTCTGGCGCATTCGTCCAGCCACCCAGCCTCACGTGGCCTTGCGGACTTCGGGGGAATCACCAGTTGTGGAGTGATGTCAGATTACTTTTACCTATGTTTTCTCAGCAAAGAGATTTAGAACCAGGAAATGGCGTGCCGGTTTTTTGTCGCGATCGCTCCACAAGGCCAGGAGGATAAATGCGGGGAAAATAACCAGGTAATAGCGGCTAATGCTGTTAATACTGGATGTTGAAAGCGGCATCAGGACCATGACAAACGTATAGAGTGCGTAAATTATGGGGAGTCTGCGGAATGACCAGATGGTGAAGCCGAGGAAAACAAGTATCACAATAACATTCAGCAGCCAGAAATTCCAGTCCATTGGATCGGGAGATCGGGGATGACTGAACGCATCGGCTAGTAATTGCCAGGGGTATTCAAAATACCGGCCCCACCCCACGTGATGGTTACGGATCGTTGCTAGAAAATCCCCTGTTTTTATTTGCGAGTAGATAAGAAATGGCAACAGGCCAAGAGGAATAAGAGCAATAGCAAGCAGATGTAACAAATTGCGAAGTTCCAGCAATGCCAGAGAAGGCCCCTGTAAACGTGAGTACAACCAGTTGTATGCTTTCTGCGACGGTGTCATCCCACTCATATCGGGTAAAGGGGCATAGTGATCGCTGATCACCTGCCAGTATTCCCATGCAACCGGCGCAACGAGTAAAAACCCCTGTATGCGGGCAAGCGAGGCTAATGCACCGCATACGCCCGCCAGCCACCAACGCCGCTGTCGCGCATAATAGATGCATGCTATAGCACAGGCCAGAAAAAGCGACTCCGGGAAGAGCGCTGAGAGGTAGAAACTCGTGGGAAAAAGGGCCAAATAGAAGACCGTGCGAGAAGCGACGTGCGAGCCAAATTCACGGCGTACCAGCAGGTAAAGATAGGTAACCGCTACCAATCCAGCTACATTGGAGACGAGCATCCCTGCTATATCGAAAGCCGCGTCACTTCCTCCAAAGAGATGTCCCAAGGGGTAAATAAGCATAGGGTAGAGCGGAAGAAAGATCCAGTTCGATGCTGTATGCAAGGTACTCGCAGCCCAGTATCCATGCTCAGCGATATCTATGTAGAATCCGGCATCAAAGTGCCTCCACATCAGCCAGAGAGTATCGGGGAAATGCGTGTTCAATTTGACCGGAGATAGCAGCGAATTACTTTTGAGCAAAGGCAAAATATAGAAGTCGGCGAGCAATCCGACGAGGACGAGTACCAGGCGATTGCACAGATAAGGGAGCAGTGCTTCGCGCCATATAGGAGCAACAGTACTGGTAAGCTGGACAGACGAAGCTGGTTGTATATCGGTTTCTAACTCTTTCGTAATCATACGCTATGCCTGCGACTTTCGTTTTTGCACTGTATACCGTTAAAAGACGTTTTGTATAACCTCCAGTAACCAATTCTTGGTCATCTACGCACTATTACTTATGAGAAGTAAGCAGATATATGGAAAACGCGTTTGATTAAAAAGGCACGATCAACGCTGCAAGCAGGAAGAGGTTAAGTAGGATAGTCATGAACTGATGTGTATCCCTCATAGAAGCAAAGGCGAAAACTTTCACAGCCAAAACAGAAGAGACCTGCTACAAACGTTACATATGCGACAAGTGCGACAAGTGCGACAAGTGCGACAAAGATCGGCACAATGTAGGGGCGCAATTCATTGCGCCCCATAGGCGTCAAGTTAAGGAGGAAGAAACCCCGTTGTCCCGTAGGGGCGGGGGTGGATGATGCGTGGGGTGGGGACGCTTGCGTCGCCCTCGTCGCGGTCCCACGTGCGCCTTCCCCTCCAGCCAGGGCGACGCAAGCGTCCCCACTCCCCATCCACTCCACTCACGCCCCTACGGACAACCCCTTCCCTCCTCGTTTTTCCCGTCCTTTTTTCTTAACTTGACGCCTATGGGGCGCAATGAATTGCGCCCACCTGGGGAGCTTATTCGATCCTTCTAAAGTGGTGCATGTTATTATTGCCGTGATAGCCAATTGATTACATTTGCCGCGTTCTGATCGGGCGGGAAAACCGGGTAGAAAACCTTGATGATCACTCCATCTTCGACGATTAGCGTCACTCGCTTGATCAGCGTCATGCCATCAACAGTAAAGGTCGGCAGACGCAATGCCTTCGTAAAGATGAGATCGGCATCGCTCAACAGGGGGAACGGTAGATGCAGGCGCAACGCCGCCTCCTGCTGGTAAGCGGTGTCCTGTGTACTCAAGCCATATACGTCAGCGTGCAAGCCCTGGAGCTCCTGGTAGTGGTCGCGAAAAGCGCACGATTGAGGCGTACATCCTCGCGCGCCCGGTATCGCATCCCACCCGGTCGGTAATGCCTGATCTGGTCTGCCTGTGCGTGGGTAACAGTAGACGACCGTCCGCTCTGGCAACTTCGCCAGATTTACCAACGTTCCCTCTGTTGACATGAGCGCCATATCGGGCAGCAGGAAACCTGTGAGATGATCGCACGCGCCATCATCAAAAGGAATGGGCAAATCTTCCGGTAGTTCGTAGATATTGGCTGAACTGGACATGAATGGCTCCTTGTAGCAAATTGCCAGCTATCCTACCTGTGGAAATACACTGCAAAAAGATGTAATCTATGTTTTTCATTGTACAACATGAGCAAGCGCGTACATTGCAGATGTGTAGTTGACGAAGAAAAGGAGCGGGTAGGACGGAGATATTTCGTCGCTGTCTATCGTATATACCATTAGACAATTTGTAGCCCAGGTAAGCAGTTTGAAAAGGTGTATCGTGTATGTCATTTTCTTCCCCGTTCTACTGCAATAACTGTGGTGCGGCAAACCAGAAACAGGCAAATTATTGTTTCTATTGTGAAGAACCTTTGTTTGCGCCTGCGAAGGAAACATTGATCAAGCAGCGTTACCGCCTGCTCGGCTCTGTAGGACAAGGCGGCTTCGGCGCGGTCTACAGAGCGGAAGATACTCTGTGTGGTAATCGTCTCGTCGCTCTAAAGCAGATCAACTTTAGCCTCCTTACCGCAGAAGAAGCGATTGAGGCCGCAGATGCGTTCAATCGAGAGGTGCTCTTGTTATCTGGCCTGGAGCATCCCAATCTGCCATGCATACATGACAACTTTACCGACGCAGGGCACTGGTACCTCGTGCTCAACTTCATTGAGGGCGAAACATTGGAGCGCTACCTGGCCAGAATGACGGATGGACGCCTCCCACGAGAGGAGGTGCTCGACATAGGCATGCAACTCTGTACGGTACTCGACTACCTGCACTCGTGCGAACCGCCCATCATCTACCGTGATCTCAAACCTGCCAATGTCATGCGCACAGCCGATGGTCACCTCTACCTTATCGACTTCGGCATCGCCCGTTACTTCAAACCAGGGCAAGCGAGGGATACGAGAGCGCTCGGTTCCCCAGGCTATGCAGCCCCTGAGCAATACGGCAGAGCCCAAACAACCCCGCGAGCCGATATCTACAGCCTGGGGGCCTTACTTCACCATCTCCTGACAGGCAAAGACCCGGCCCAGGCCCCTTTCCGCTTTGTACCTTTGCACCAGCCAAATGGAGCGACTCCTGATCGGCTTCAATCACTGCTTTTGCAGATGGTGGAAATTGATGCGAACCAAAGGCCAGCAAGCATAGCGGCTGTCCAGCAAGAATTGGAACAGATTATCGCTGCCTCACGCCCTTTAGGAAGCCTTCTCTGCACCTATCGCAGCCATAACAGGCTGGTACTGGCGGTGGCGTGGTCCCCTGATGGCACGCATATCGCCTCTGGTTCCTCTGACGGTATGATCCACGTCTGGAATGCTGAAACTGGCCAGTGCACCTTCACCTATTGTGACCCATTCAAATGGTATGCCTGGTCCTGGTCTTTGGCCTGGTCGCCCGACGGCACATATATGGTCTCTGGGAGTGATGATAAGTCTGTACGTGTATGGCGAGTAGGAAACACTGAAACTGCCGCTGCTCTAGACCATGTGTACACCTATCATGGTCATGCTAATTGGGTCAATGCCGTGGCGTGGTCACCCGATAGCACGCGCATCGCTTCTGGCAGTGACGATATGACGGTACATGTATGGCAGATGAGGCAGGAAAGATGGGCTGCAAAGCCCGACCAGGTTGATATTTACCACGGTCATTCCCGTTGGGTAGAGGCCGTGGCATGGTCGCCTGACGGCAATTTTATCGCTTCCGGTGGAAATGATGGCACAGTACAGGTATGGCATGCCACCACAAAAGACACAGCTCTCATCTATCGCGATCATACCTTCGGGGTGAATGCCCTGGCCTGGTCCCCTGATAGCACACGCATTGCCTCGTGCTCCTGGGATAACACAGTACGGGTATGGGACGTAGCGACTGGGAACACCCTGTTCACCTATCGCGGTCATGACTTTGCGGTAAATGCCCTGGCCTGGTCCCCTGATGGCACACGCATCGCTTCCGCCAGCAAGGATAAGACGGTCAAGCTATGGGACGCGGCTATTGGGAATACCCTGTTCACCTATTGTGGTCATTCCAGTTGGGTCTACGCTGTGGCCTGGTCGCCCGACGGTACACGCATTGCCTCAGCAGGCAATGACAAGACAGTACAGATATGGCAGGCCGTCTAGTTCGTAGTTGTATGCATCTATTATCCTGGCGCGACCCAACCGGAAAACGCTCTCCATCTGTCCTCTTTTGCACAGATCCCGCAGTTCCAACGCCACAAATAGTCGTCCGGTATGTCTGTCTCTAGAACTTCAAAATCATTATTTGAACGTATATTCTATTCTTTCTTTTTTATTTGATGAGTAATATTGCGTCTATTATAGTACCAGAAGAAGTATATGGAGACATACTACTCGAAAGATAGGTCGATATGATAGATCGCATAGGACAACGACTTGGTCATTACCGGCTCATCCGCCAACTGGGCTCGGGTGGCTTCGCTGATGTGTACCAGGCCGAGCACATCTACTTGAATACGCTGGCCGCAGTAAAGCTGCTGAACGCCAACCTGGCCAGTGGGGATATACAGAACTTTCACAACGAGGCTAGAACCATAGCTCGCCTGGTGCACCCGCATATCGTGCGAATCCTGGATTTCGGCATGGAAGAAAGTATTCCCTATTTAGTGATGGAATATGCACCTAACGGAACAATGCGCCAGCGCCATCCAAAGGGAACACAGGTTCCTCTTTCTCTCGTCGTGAAGTATGTAAGACAAGTTGCCAGTGCCTTACAGCACGCGCATACGCACCGGCTCATTCACCGGGATGTCAAGCCGGAAAATTTATTGCTGGGAGGCAATAATGAACTGCTGCTTGGCGACTTCGGTGCAGCGCTTTTAACGCGTACCTCATTGATGTTAAGCGCTCAGAACATCATTGGTACGATTTCGTATATGGCACCGGAACAACTCCAGGGGAGACCTTCTCCTGCCAGCGATCAGTACGCTCTGGGCATTGTCGTATACGAATGGCTGTGTGGATCTTGTCCTTTTCAGGGACCTCTAGCTGTGGTGCACAATCTCCAACTCTACGAACCACCGCCTTCGCTGCGCGCAAGGATACCGGCTCTCTCACTCGCTATTGAACACGTCGTGATGAAAGCTCTGGCCAAGCAACCAGAACAGCGCTTCGTGACCGTGCAGGCCTTCGCTGAGGCTTTAGAGCAAGCCAGCCAGCATATACAGGCTCCTCCTCCGCCCCTGTTTCTTTCGGGAAATGGGGGCGTTCAAGGTCATACGACATTGAAGGCGACAGAAACTGTCCTCGCTCCGTCGCCAGTCCCTCCGACAATAGCCGCACCCCCAGCGGCGCCACCGTTCCCCGTGACGATTATCGCGAACGCATCCAGGCCAGTTCAACCACGTCACTCCCGGCGCATGTTTCTCAGCTCATTAATAGGTTTGGCTGCAATTGGTGGCGCTGGCGCCCTGGGGTTGTGGATGGCGCAGCAGGGAGGTCAAGCTAATCCTCCTACGCCAACTGGTTCCCAACATACCCCTACCCCTAATGCTACGCCTATACCAACTAAAAGCCATGCTCTCTACACCTACACAGGACATCAAGATCAGGTATTCACTGCAGCATGGTCACCCGATGATAGATACATCGCCTCTGCGGGAGGCAATATCAAGACAAGAGAGGGCGATGCCAGAGTCCATGTCTGGGAGGCCCTGACAGGTCAATATGTCTATATGTATCCAGGCCACTCCACGTTGGTCCGTATGGTGGCATGGTCGCCTGATGGCCAGCGTATCGCCTCGGCAAGCGAGGACAGGTCTGTGCAGATATGGGATGCCACTACCGGGGGCAATTCTCTCATCTATAGAGGTCATACCAACGAGGTTTGGGCCGTGGCCTGGTCGCCCGATGGGACACTCATCGCCTCAGCAGGTAAAGATCAGACCATTCAGGTTTGGGATGCGAGCACTGGTCAAAGTAGATTCACTTACACCGGCCACGTTAAAAATGTTACATCCGTCGCGTGGTCGCCCGATGGCAAGCTCATCGCCTCGGCAAGTAGCGATGGGAAGGTGTACATCTGGGATGCTGCTACGGGCACGACCCAGCAATTTTTCCCTCATAAAACCGTGGTAGGCAGCTTAGCATGGTCGCCCGATAGCATGTCAATTGCCACAGGTGATTATTACCCTGATGATAGTGTCAGAATTTGGGATATCAGTACAGGAAGGAAAATACTGAACTTTCCTGATACATCTGGTATACCTATTAATCCTGTAAATACGGTAGCCTGGTCGCCCGATGGCAAGTTCATCGCCGCTGGATACGATGGAGACCAGGTGAAGATATGGCGCTTCGCTACTGGAGAGCAGGTGCTCACCTACACAGGCCACCATAAATCTGTCATGAGTGTGCAATGGTCTCATAATGGTAAAAGCATCGCCTCTGCCAGCTTTGATAAGACAGTACAGGTATGGGCGATATCATGAAAGAGTATACTAGTACATTGAGGCCGAAATAGACCTGTGGTAGAAGAGGAGGAAAAAGGGAAAGAGAAGAAAAGGAATGCAAAAAGGACCAAAACCAGCGGAACTGATGGTAAGCGAGGAAGAGCAAAAAGAGCTAGAAGCACTGGTACGCCGACATAGCACGCCTCAACAAGTGGCGAAACGGGCAAGGATCGTGTTGGCGGCAGCAGAAGGAAAAAGGAACGCGGAGATTGCCAGAGACCTAGAGGTCAGTGTTGACATGGCTCGTACCTGGCGTGGACGCTGGATCGGTTTGCAACCCGTCCCGTTCAGCGAACTGGCGATCGGAGAACGATTTGAGGATATTGCCCGCTCAGGGCGACCCTCAGAGATCACTGCCGAGCAAACCTGCCAGATGGTGGCGATGGCTTGCGAGCAACCAAAAGAACGTCCGATCAGCCACTGGACGGGCCGGGAAATTGCGGAGGAAGTCATGAGACGCGGCATTGTGTCCAAGATCTCTGCACGGCATGCTGCTCGGATGTTAAAAAAAGGGATCTCAAGCCGCATCTGATCCGCTACTGGTTGACCCCACCAGTTGATGCGCAGAAAGATGAAACCTTTGGGGAGATCTGTCAGGTCTATCGGCAGGCGAAAGCGTTGGCCAAAGAGGGAGAACCGACGATGAGCACGGATGAACTGACCGGGGTCCAGGCGCTGGAGCGTAAGCACCCAGGATTGCCGCTGGCTCCTGGAAAAGTGCAGCGGCGCGAGTTTGAATATATCCGCCACGGCACCCGCGCCTTCATTGTCAGCCGTGATGGGGTGACGGGAAAGATGGTGGCACCGTATGCAGGTCCCACCCGAACGGAGGAAGATTTTCTGGCGCATGTGCAAGCGGTGGTGGCCACTGCTCCCGAGACGGCCCGCTGGCATTTTGTGTGTGACCAGCTCAACATCCATCAGTCGGAGGCCCTTGTCCGTTGGGTCGCAGCGTGCAGTGGCATCGATGATGAGTTAGGGGTCAAAGGCAAAAGCGGTATATTGGCTTCCATGCCCAGCCGCGCTGCATTTTTGAGTGAGCCGAGCCATCGGGTGGTCTTTCATTCTACTCCCAAGCATAGTCGCCTTTCTCAATCACATTGAAATCTGGCTCAGCATCCTGGTGCCCGTTGAGGAGTTACAAGCCCGAGTCTTGGCTTTCATTGAGTATGACAACGACACGATGGCTAAGCCTTTCAAGTGGACGTACCAGGGAAAGGCTTTGATGGCTTAAACCGTTGGCTTATTTCCGCCTCAGTGTACTAGAAACTTTCTTCAGAAGGTTTCCGGCTGTACTTCTAACTATCCATTTTGAATGAAATTGCTTTTAGTAACAACAAAACGTTCACGTCTAAATATATTAGGGAGAACGACTCGCACATTTTTTGTACCGTTGTCAAAAGCTTTCATAATACGTTCGTTGTAGGACTGCCGTCGCTATTCGCGATAAATCAAAGGATGTCAGGAAAAGGATACTTTCCTCACATTCAGCACATGATTGTACCATCGAGGAAGCCAGCAATAATCAGGGGAGAACGTATCGAATGAAAGAGGGCAAACCTTACCATGGATGGCCAGAAGGAGCGGACGATAGAACAATAGTCGAAGAAATGTTAAGGGACCCCATGTCGGGACAGTGGTTCGAATGCCATGAGTTTGTAAATAGACTTGTCCAGTCACAGGCAAAAAACATTCCTAAAGACCATTGGGAAGATATTGTTCAGGAGGCGATGATACGGGTAGATAAATCCTTGCTCACCTTCAAGTATCAATGCGCACTCAGAACGTGGCTTTTTGGTATCGTTCATAACTGTATTATTGACGCCTATCGAAAATTCAAACGAGCAGGACAGTTAATGGCTCCTTTAGGTGATCCTCACGACGATGTAGAGAGCGAAAGTGATGCATTTATCGTCAATACTCTGGGAACAGTAGAAGATAGGTGTATCATACACGATGAGTTAAACAATGCACTGGCAGCACTCCAGGAATATGTGTCCAGCCATGCTAAACCAGCACGTAACGGACGAATATTGGATATGGCTATATTAGAAGGCCGTTCGCTTGAGGAGGTAGCGAAAGTTGTTGGATGTTCTGCCCCAGTTGTCGGCTATGTCGTGCGCTCAGCTCAGCGTTACGTACGTGAAAGGATGCAATATAAAGGGTAATTTTCTACATCTGAATCGTGTATTAAAGTGGTAGAGACTATATACACGAACTGGCACCATACTTATAGGTGCCAGTACAAGTTACTTTTATGCGCCTCCATCAATGAGATCAATTGGTCTCTTAAGGCTCATTGAGGAAGGTCAGTGTTTCTTCTAATGTGGTTTTGCAGCCTGGGCATCTCCTTATGTGTTTCGCCAGCATAGGAAAGCGCTTATCGGCTTTCTTTCTCCCTCCAGCTACAATTGCCTCGGCATATGCTCCCATCTGCTCATATTCCTGTGCCTCTATTTCGTGATGTATTGTTACAAATCGCGCGAGCAAGTTGCGCGCAGATGACTCAGGAGAGCTGTTCAATTTCTCGTACTCTTGCTCTGCAGAAAGCAATACTATGAGAGCTGTCCTGCAATAAAGACATCCTGTTAAATGTGCAATCAGTTGCTCCTGTTGAGCAGGATCGGGCTGCCATTCACCTAGTACTAAACGAATTAACTCACCTACAATATGTGGTAGTACAAGTAGTTCAGGATGGACTTTGTCCACGACGGTCGCTTTTTTCTCTTTCATTTCAGGTGTTTCCCCCCTCGTTTTAGGCACGAGAACTCTTACTTTTCCAAACGACCCATGCCAACACTACCTTCAAGTCTGTTCATATTTCGATGACTAAATCGTCGAAATATATGTGGGGTATGCGCCTCAATATGTGACGTACGCCCAAGAAATATACAATGTTTCTGACGTTTCTGAGAGAGATTCCATAAGAAATTCGTACTCGTCTTTCTTACTTAGTCTGACGGCAAACCGCTTGTAGGGGTGATATCATGTGAATATCACGTGTATATCAGTTTTATTCAAATGTATGGTTCGCATAGTGCAAGTATGAGACAAGTTAAGCTCTGTCAGGAATGATGAAATGGGTACCGAAGATGCATCTGACGTCAAAAAGATTTCCAGGGAGGCTATTTTGCGTCTGAAACGGGAAAGAGAGCAGCGAGGCTGGACGCAGAGCGAACTGGCCGAGCGTATCGGTACCACTCAGATCAACGTCAGTCGCTGGGAAAATCGCGTTACCACTCCCAGTCCCTACTATCGCCAGAGACTAGGAGAACTCTTTGGAAAAAGCATTCAGGAACTTGGTCTCATCCCTGAAAGCAGCGAGGAACGTACCGCAGAAATAACTACCTTTTCAGATACTCCTGACTCTCAGACCTCTACACCTCCTCTACCTATCTGGAATGTGCCACACCGCCGTAATCCGTTTTTTACAGGCCGTGAAGAAATTCTAATTCACCTCTATACTGTACTCAGAAGTAGTAAAGCAGCGGCCTTGACCCAGGCACAGGCGATCAGCGGCCTTGGGGGGATAGGTAAGACACAGGTAGCCGTTGAATATGCCTACCGCTATCGCGACCACTACCAAGCTATCTTCTGGATAAACGCTACTTCTCGTGATGCTATCAGTGCTGACTTCGTAACGTTAGCGGCTTTGCTGAATTTACCAGAGCAGCAGGAGAAGGAGCAGGACATTGTGCTGCGAGCGGTAAAGCGCTGGTTGTCCAGCCATACTCACTGGCTGCTTATCCTGGACAACGTTGATGATCTGGAGATGATCGTTGATTTTCTACCTGCGACCGGTACGGGAGATGTGCTGCTGACGACGCGGTTACAGGCATTGGGAACGGTCGCCCAACGCATTGAAGTTGAGAAGATGGAGCTGGATGAGGGCGTGATGTTTCTCTTGCGCCGTACCAAAGTACTTGCACCAGGCACATCCTTTGATCAAGTACCGAAAGAGAACCAGGCACACGCGACTGAGATCGTTATGGCACTGGATGGATTGCCACTTGCGCTTGACCAGGCTGGTGCATATATTGAAGAAACACGTTGTGGGCTGTCTCGATATCTCGGCTTGTATGGTACACGTCGTAGGGAATTACTCTTGCGACGAGGAAGGTTTCCGGTTGACCATCCCGAACCTGTTGCTACTACCTGGTCACTCTCTTTTCAGCGAGTGGAACAGGAGAGTCTAGTTGCCACTGATCTCTTGCGCCTATTTGCTTTTCTCGATCCAGAAGCTATTCCTGAAGAAATGCTTACCCTGGGTGCAGCAGAACTTGGTCCGGCGCTCAGAGAGGTGGCGAGTGACCCTTTACAGGTTGATACACTTATTGAGTTGTTGCTGCGTTACTCGCTTATTCGACGCTCTCCCGAAGTGAAGTCCTTGAGTATCCATCGCCTGGTGCAAGCTGTTCTCAGGGATGGCATGGAGAGAGACACGCAGCGTCTATGGGCGGAACGGGTTATACGAGCAGTGAACCATGCTTTCCCCGATGTTGAGCTACAAACCTGGGAGAGGTGCCGGCGCTGCCTTCCACATGCACAGTTGTGTGCAACGTATATTGAAGCATATGAGCTTGCCTTTCCTGAGGCAGCGCGATTATTCAACGAAGCGGCCTCCTACCTGATAGCACATGCCAGGTATCAACAGGCAGAATTACTCTTACTCAAAGCTCTATCGATTCGCCAGCAGATATTGGAAGCCAACCATCCTGATACTGCTCGCACGCTGAACGACCTGGGAGAACTCTTTTTTAACCAGGGCAAATACCAGGAAGCAGAGCCCCTGTTGCAAGAGGCGTTGGCCATTCGCGAGCAGGTGCTGGGGGGAAAGCATCCTGATGTGGCTCAAACGCTTTATATCCTGGCAAGTTTATACCGTGCGCAGGGAGACTACATGAAAGCCGAACCATTCTATTTACGGGCTCTGTATGTTCGAGAGGCAACATTGGGAGTTGACCACCCTCTTGTAGCGGAGAGCTATTACGGTTTGGCGAAACTGTACCATTCACAAGAGAACTATCAACAGGCCGAAAAGCTCTGCAAGCGGGCTTTGCACATTCAAGAAAAGCGTTTAGGGGATCATCACCCCAGGATTGCCTCCACACTTAACATACTGGCGAAAATCTACTATGGGCAAAATAAACTTGATCAGGCGAAGGAAATGAATATGCGCGCATTATGGATTCGAGAAAGCACTTCAGGTGCGGACCATCCGCATGTAGCGACTATCGTCAATAGTCTAGTCGAGATTTACCATGCCGAAAGGAGATATCGCGAAGCTGAGCCGCTGATTGTCAGGTCAATCAAAATTCATGAGCAATCACTAGGCTGGGATCATCCCTTCATGGCGTACAGCCTCAGTAATCAGGCCGAAAATTTCTTTTTGCGTGGAGATTACGTTCAAGCTGAGTCTTACTACAAGAAGGCAATGGACATTCGCGAGCAAAACCTGGGTTTGACCCATCCACATACTGCCTCTACTTATTATGATCTCGCGAGGCTCTATTCTGCTTTGGAGCGGTACGAAGAAGCCGAATCACTCTATTGTAAAGCGCTATCTATCCGCGAGCGCGCTTTCGGGCCCGACCATCCCGCTGTTGCCAGCACGCTAGAACAGTACGCTATGATATTAAGGAAGCTGAAGAGAGAGAGCGAGGCAGGCGAATTCGAGGCACGTATCCAGGTAATCAAAGCAAGGCAGACCGCTTCCGAGAGCCCCTAGGTTCTCGGAAGTGGATATACCGACAATGGTAGAATTGCGTTCTGGCTATTATCTTCTGTGGTAACTATTCATGTCTCCTCACTCTCTTCTACGCCTCATTGCCTATAGCCTTCTCAATAAATATCAGTTTCATTGAATGTCTTTGCGTATTGTCAAGATTCATTTTATCCTTTTTAATTCAAGTACTAAGTTCCTATTTTTTTTGAAAATTTTTTCTAATTTGTCTATACTAGGTGTGTTAATTATCGGGGTCGAAAGTCTTTTTCTTGCCCTCCCTAGGCATCCCCGCAGTAAATTATTTTGTAACTAACACTTAGTGCGAGGATTGCTGATGGAGAAGATTGTCATCCTTGGATCATCTGGTGCAGGCAAATCAACGCTTGCAAAAGAATTAGGTCCCATACTCAAGATCAAAAAAGTCATTCACCTGGATCGCCTTTTCTGGCAGCGCGGGTGGAAAGGAAAGACCAGAGATACAAGAATAGATATTATGCAAGCTCTCGTTCGGGAGAAGCAGTGGATTATTGAGGGTAACTATCTCAATGCATCCGAGTTTCACTTGAATGCGGCAGATACTATTATCTTTTTGGATATTTCTCCCTTATGCTGCCTTTGGAACTTGATGAAGCGACATCGTGAGTATCGTGGGTGTTCTCGTCGTGATATACCCGAGGGATGTACTGATAAACTTACTCTGTTCCTTATGTTGAAGGTGCTGATCTTTCCACTTCAAGACCGGAGAACGATTAAGCAAAAACTGCGTAACTACGACTCTAAACAAATTATCTGGCTTCATTCAGGTAAAGAGGTAAACGACTTTTTAGCGCAACAAGTTCAAGTTACGGATGACCATAAAAGGAGTTCTTCCTTTGTAGCTCCTGTTGCAAAAGAAAAATCCTTAGTGTCAACTGGGCGCTAAAAAGATAGCCCCATAGGCGTCAAGTTAAGCATTGATGAGTTAATCAACCAGGTGACACCAAGCGACTCCTGTGAGAAGATAGTGGTGAAAATCTGCTTACAATCCCTTCTCAAAGGAGTCAACCGATGACCAGTATAGCACGAATG
>WNGJ01005730.1_pt1 | contig 19172 bp, 23 predicted proteins | sample 5400611 | NCBI WGS metagenome assembly WNGJ01 (sample SAMN13153375, study PRJNA577476) | soil metagenome | isolation source: 40 cm soil or saprolite under Garry oak tree replicate 1 | place: USA:California | collected 2016-06-15 | reverse complement strand
TCATGTGGTCGGCAACGGGTATGATACCCCACTTGGCAATGTGGAGACGCCAGAAAAAGTCGTGCGAGTTGCATTACGAGCGCTTGGGCAGGGACGCCCTTCCGTGATATCCGGTAGGCAAAATGCGCTAACCGCCAATGTGTCGCGCTTCGTTCCACGCGGCCTGGTTGTGCGTATGATGGCGCAAGTCAGTAAACCACGCCAACGAGCCAGGGCAGTGTAATATACACTGTTTGTACGCGTCGTAGAGAGGAAGAGCAGGGGAAGGTACTGCTGACAGAAAGCCATCTCCTCTCGTCAGCACTCTTGCCTCTGGTGTCACCAATGTTTCATTAGCCCTTGTCGCGCCTTGCAGCACGGCATCGTTCCAGCTCGCCAGGGGGTTTTATTTACTTATTTACAACATTCAATTCTCGTGTACCAGATCAGGAGCGGTTTTCCCAGGCTATGAATGGTCGATTCCTATGATTGACGCCGATTTCCTACGTTTCACCTCAAAAACCGTCCACATTTGGCCCAATTTACCAGCTGCTTCTCCACATAGCCAGCGGCGCAATGGTTCACAATCGTATCCGGAGTCCGTCCCCAGGTGCTCCAGGGCTGCTTGCTCCTCCACCCAATGGGCTGAGAGGACCAGGCCATCAGGATCTTGTGGGCTAATCTGGTCAGCCACTTCGCAAGCAAAATGACACGCGAGCCATTCCTGGATACCCTCCTCTGTCTTGCGAAGCACCTGGAGAACGAAAGCAATAGTTGGTGTTCCAACAAGGTTGAGGCCCGTTTCCTCAAGCAATTCCCGTTGGAGACCTGCAAGAAGCTCTTCCCCTGGCTCAACCTGTCCACCTGGGAGTCCCCAGCTTGGGAGCGGATCGCCTGGATAGTACTGCTGCACGAGCAACAGATCTCCATGAAGTCGCGCCACTCCCGACGCGATAAGCTTGCAGTGATGATATGACATATTCAACTCCTGTCCAATTTGGGATGAAAGGATTGTTGGGAACAGTCCTGAAGCTAGCCTCGACCATATTGTAACAAAGGAGCGGGTTGTCTCACCAGGAAGATGTGGTCCGCCCCATCCCGCGTGGGCATGAACTGGAGAGGGGAGGTGAAAACGCTACAGTGCATGCAGCACCCGCTTGCGGAGCAGAGGAAAGCCAGCCTTGCCATAGCCTTGTCTTTTGATAAGTTTCAGTTTGGTCACATGGCCTTCGACCATGCCATTGTTGATCCACCAGGTGAGGCCATTTTTCACGGCATCTTTGTCTTTCTCGATTCCAGCGGCAAAAGACTGGAGTTCAGGAAGCTTGCTGTTTGCTACCTGGTCAAGCCAGGCATCGAGGTGCTCTCCCGTGCGAGTGCGCAACATCTGGGCAAATTGCTGAACCAGGTCATAGGCCAGATCGACCTCTGAGTGAAGCTCACGAAGCTTGGCCAGCGTTCCCTGCTCTTCCGTGCGCAATTTTTCAGGTCGACGAAGAAACAGGAAGGAAGCTTGTCGTGAAGGAGCAAGAGTCGGTGCCTTCGATGGGGAGTCTCGGGGAATTTTTCGCCCTTCTGGAAGCAGACGGACCAGGTTGTCACGGACACTCTCATAAGAACCCTTGTAGCCTTGCTCCACCAGTTCTCGAAAAAGGCACGCCATGTTGTGGTTGCCGTCTTCCCAACGCTGAAACAGGGAGGGCAGATACCGATCAAGGCGGCTCCCCTGCTCACGCGGCTTGCGTTCGGGAAACGCTCCAGCAGCCAGCCAGCTCTGTACCGTACTGGCTCCTATTCCAACCTGCCGGGCAATAGCGGCCTGACTCAGGCCGAGCTTTCGCAAAGCAATGACCTGCTCATAGTGAGCCAGACGCTCCTCACGCCGACTTTGTTGAAGGCGCAAGAGCGTTGGGGAGGATCGGGTGGCTCGTTTGGGTTGCCAAACTGGTGCCTGCTCATCAAGGATGGCTTGTGTCTCACGTTTGCACTGCGTTGTCAGATGGCCCGCCAGCAGCCCCTCCAAAGCCTCTCGAAGATTCTTCAGCACATGGAACCTGTCCGCACATTGAATGGCCTGGGGAGCACCTTCTCGCGCGGCAAAGGCATATTCCCCTCCCCGATCCCGGCTGACCGCCATCAGATCTGGGTGCTGGCGCATCCAGTCTGCCGAGGAGTCCGCTTCCCGATCAGGTAAGAGATCCACCACCCGCCTGCTCTCCAGATTCACCAGGATCGTACCAAATCGGTAGCCACGTCTGAACGAAAAATCATCTATTCCAAGGTAGAGGATAGAGCCAGGAGAGAGATCGGGAAGATCCATGATGCGGCGCAGGATCGTCTGGCGAGTGGTCTGCATGCCCAAACGGGCGGCGAGCTTGGCTCCCCCTTTGCCACAGGTGGCCAGTCCAATGGAAGTGATCTGCTGGCAGTAGCGGATCGTCATCCTGGCCCATGGTTCCATAAAGGTAGGGATGCGCTCAGCGAAGACTTTACGCTGACACAGGGGATTACGGCAGGAAAATTTGCGTACAGTCAGGAACAGCTGAACGCGACGGCCTGCGCAGGGAACATCACGCAAGACTCGGCGATAGTGGCAATGGATCGATTCCGATGTTTCAGAACAAAGCGGGCAACGTGACGCGAGGGAGGTGGCAACGACCTCGACGACAATACTGTTTTCAGTGATCTGGATTTGCTCAACGAGCATCCCTTCCGGCAGGGAAAACAAGGATATCCCTTCCATTATGACCTCATTCTTGGTGATGAAAGACGCTCCTGGAAAGGACTATATCACTGTATACCAATATTATTCCAGGCAAGCGAGCCGTAAGCCCCCGAAGTGGCCATGAGCCGTTTAATTCCCAAATTTACAGCAAGCGGGCTCACTTATTTTGATATTGGTGGCGAATGCAAAAATTAAGCGAGAGCTACGCATAGAGAAGCCAAGAATCAGGCTCAGTTTTACAATTCGCCACCAATATCATTTTGAGGATGAGCCCTATAAGCGGCTGCTCAAGTACAACGAATTCACCGTCGATATTGGCGCCGGTTCCGAAAGCTGGCGCGAGTTTGCCACACATGCTGATTATGACACGCTGGCGCTGGCCATTCAGCAAGCGCAACGCTTTTATGAGAACCTGGAAGCCACACGTTCCTGTGCTTTGCCAAGCACTCTTGCCAGCGTTGAATCATACCTTTGCCGCGAGTTGAGCCTGAATGGTTCAGTTTTCCAGAGAGGCCTTGTCGAAAAGGTTGGGTCTTCCCACGGGATGCGCAACGAGCTGAGAGGTAGCCACTAGCGTAAAAAGAAAAGAGAGACCTCTCATGAGAAGGAAACAAAACATTCTCTTAGAAGGAGGTCTCTCAGCATATGATACCCAACCCCTGTATTGAGGTTCAAACCTTTCCTGAAGCTCGTCCCTCGGTTCCTCCCTGGTTCGCCGAAATGGTCATCATTGCCCGTCACCTCACGACACATGATCTGCTCGATGCCTTTGCACAGCAGATTCGTCTGGTACGCGGACGCTTCGGCACCTATGAGCCGATCGATTTTCTCGCGCTGCTGGTGGGCTATGCGATCAGTGGAGAACGAACGCTCTCCGACTTCTTTGAGCGCATCACTCCTTTCGAGACAGCATTCATGGCCCTGTTTGGGCGCAGATGTCTGCCACATCGCTCCAGTTTGAGTCGCTTCCTGGCCGATGTGGATCGTCCCTGCTTAGAAGCCTTCCGTACGCTCTTTGAGCAGCAGAGCTTCCCAGAAGGGTGGACAGCGGAAACCCTTGGCGGGGTTTTCGATCGTCAGGGTCGTCGTTACATCGTCTTTGATGTCGATGCGACGCGCCAGGCCGCACGGCAACGAGCGCTCCCTTGCGATCCTGCATTACCTGCTGCCCGACGCCGACTCGAGGCGGTGTGTGCGCCTGGCTACACAGGGCGCAAGCGAGGTGAAGTGGTACGGACCCGAACCACAGCCCTTCAAATGCATACGCGTCAATGGATCGGCACCTATGCAGGCAAGGGCAATGGTGACTATCGTGACGAACTCGCCTCAGCTCTCCAATCCATCACCACCTACTTGAAGCACTTTGCTCTCCCACCAGAAGTGGCCCTGGTCCGTCTCGATGGACAATATGGTGATGCGGCTGTGATCGCACAGCTCATTCTGGCAGGCGTGTATCTCGTGACACGGGGGAGAGCATATCACCTCTTGCAGCATCCCCAGATCCAGCGCGTACTGGTTCATCCACCGACAGTGCGCGTGCCTGCGATGAACACAGGGATGGTGGTCGAGTTGTTTGAGGGAGGATGGCTGGAACTAGGTGCGGGCTTGCCTCACGCTCGGGTGATTATCGCCCGTCATCCTGCTCCTCCTGCGGGCAAGAAAGTCGCAGTGGGCAAGCGAGTGGATGAGTGGGTCTATGAACTCTTCATCACCACAGTGCATGCGGACGGATTCCTGGTTGAGGATGTCCTGGATCTCTATCATGGGCGTGGAGCATTTAAAGCGGTGCTTGCCGATGAGGATGTCGAAGCAGATCCCGATCGCTGGTGCTCCTACACGGAGTGTGGCCAGGAACTCTGGCACATTGCCTGTCAATGGGTGTGGAACTTACGCCTCTCACTTGGAAAGATGATGCAGGGAGGTGAGCTGCGTGAGATGGAGTGGGCGTCTCCTACAGAGACTGCTCCGCTTTTCTTTACGTGGGAAGATCCGCCAGAAGCGTATGGCCCATGGCAGTGCGCTGGAGAGTCAGGACGAGCGACTGGTCGCTTCACCGCCGATGCTTTTACCGATGCCGGGAGGATGGCAAGCTCCGTTGTCCAGCGGGGGCAAGCCTGTGGTTGAGCGAAGTGCGGCAAGAAAATGCGTTCACCCAACGGGCCGTCTATCTCGCCTATCAGACTGATTGTCAGCGCTGTGCTTTGCGAGAGCAGTGCCTGGCTTCAGGGGCCAAAGGAGATCGCGCCCGTCGTGTCAGCGCCGTCCGCCGTCTCTTGCCTCCATCTGCGCCTGTACCTGTTGAGCGCAAGCCTGTCCTGCTCGGACCGATCCGATGGGTGGATGTGGCAGGTCGAGCACTTCGCCGCACCTGGATGACCCACTGGCGCAGGCAGTACGTTGAGATCCTTCCGCTTGCTGACATGCCGCCGAGCCTTTCCCCTCCTCCTCGCCCCCCACGGGCGGTGCGTTCTCATCACCGCTGGAGCTGGCAAGATCGGCTCGCACGCAATGCCTGGTGGGGACCACCGCAACTGCGCGTCACCGTCTCTGGCGTTCCTGCTTGTCTGGCGATAGTTTAAAACAGGAGGAACGCGCTACCAAAGAAGCTGTTTCAAGGCAGAACCCTAGCTCTCTGAGCACATCAGCAGAGCCGGGATCATGTGTCTCCTTCTCCCAAAAGCTGCCTCTCGTCACCCACCAATGGGGACGATCTAGGAGAAGCGCCACCCCAAAGCCACGGATGGAAGGCAAAACGATCTGGAGCCACTTCTGAGGCTTCAGTGCAACTCGTTGCGCATCCCGTGGGAATTGCTGGCCAGGCGCAGGTCATGAACAAAGGCAGCTATGGGCGCGAGGTCAAAACGATCTACTTTGCTCACAATCCTCGCGTCCAGGAGGCGATCAACGAGTATCTTGAACAGATGCGCCCATTGCATGACTTCCAAGGGCGGAGCCGACTCGTCGATGTTGATCCCCAGGAACCAGTGTTTTTAACGGAGCGAGGGACGCCGTACTCGCCCAAAGCATTTTACTGGCATTGGTATCGGCACTACACACCCTTGCGAAGTGAATGTCCTGTGCGCTTTTCTCCCCATGATCTGCGGCATTTGTTCGTGACAGAATACCTCATCAGGCTCAAAATGAAGTGTGGCTTAGGCACAGAACGTTTTGACACCGAAACGTATCGAAGCTCACGAGAAGCCTTTGGAAGTCAGGTCATGAACTGGCGAAGTGCTCGGACAATTGATATCTACGACCAGAGCCGCAATGGGGAGGCAGTCTTTTCTACACTTGCTGAGTACCAACAGGATCTCTCAGAGCGACGTTATGCTGCCCAGTCGGCTCTGGTGATGAAGCCGAAAGCGCCGAGGGTCACTGTTCCTCCAATGCCTCAACCAGCCTCTTCCCCTAACCAGGAAACATCCATCGTGTGGATGCACGATGCTGAGACACTCGACTGGATCAAAAGCATGGAACGGCAAGCAGAGTTGTAACCGTACGCCTACAAAAAAGGGGGAAAGAAGGAAGTGGCGACCAGATTCACGCAGGAAAAGCATACAGCAGATGAGGCAGCGGAGCAAGCGATCGCTCCAAGCGTTTAAATTTTAGCAATTCTCAGCAGCGTGAGGCCCATATCCGGGCCTTTTTGGCCTGGCTTCCGAAGATTCTTCACGAGGCCCCAGATATTCATTGGGAACGCTTGCCAAGCCGAGCTATGGGCTATCTCATTCGGACTGTTGCTGCCAGCCCAGATGCTGTTGCCATCACTCTTGCTGTTGGTAGTGCAATGGATGTACAAAAGGAAAGTGTATTGTACAGTGATTGCAGACGCATCGCGAAGCTCATAGCGCGTTTACGCAGCCACTATGGAATGACTACGCTTGCGGATTTGAGCCAGCGAGCAATCTGGGATCGATTTGTCGAAAGGAGAGTCATTTTCCCTGGCGATCTTAACAGCCTCAAATGCTACGATGCAGCCGCTTCCCTCCACCTCCCGACCTATTTTGACGGACTCACTGAACGTCAACAGGCAATGTGGAAGCCGTATCTACTACCCAAACTCCCTCGTGGGTTCCTCGACAACAAGGCGCAACGTAAGGCGGTTCTTGCAGCCTCGGAAAGGAGGCGCAAAGAGCAATCTGATGTTGTTCTCCCCCTGTTTCCTCTCCTCGTCGAGATTGCACAACTGCGAAAGCAGGCGGCAGAGCGCCTCATCAAAGAATTTCGTAGACAAAGGGATCGCGCCAAAGCTGGAGAGATTGAGTTGCCCTATCAGTTTCAGTATGTGGACCGGCATTTTTCTGTCTCTGAACATGCAGCCGCGCTCTCTGAGGTACAACTCATTGAACGAGAAGTAACACTCTCGCTCACGCTTTGGAATCGTGTCCAGTGGGTCAAGGAACATTCAAAACTCTACAGGCGCGAGACGCGCAGGAAGGCAAGAGATCAACAAGAAGCCTATGCACCCGAACACAATACGTATTTCTTGCAGTACGAAGGACAAGAGAGTGACCTTCTCTGATGCGGCGATCTCCTGGCGAATCAACGTTTGAGACAGGGTGCGCAAGATGGGCTTGTTACCAAACGCCCTGCACTTTTATCACCTGCTAGCCACGATGCACGCTGGTTAAAGTCGGCTTGGCAATTATCTGGAAAGATACTCTTTGAACCAGAATCGCTTTACAGGGGAACGCTCTTTGCCACTGCCCTGGCAACGCTTTCCCTTACCAACGGAAGCCGCCTGAGCGAACTGCTCCAGGTCAGCGCTTCCCGCTTTGAGACCCTCGTTGTTGATGAGCTAAAGAACCAACACCCGACTGGCCGCAAAATGGGTATTCTTGTCCAGAATCTTTTGCCCAAAGGGTACACGCATGAAAGTGAGCGGCAATATTTTCTCATCAGTGATATGGCGGTGCGTCATCTTAAAGAGATCGCAGAGTTGCTTCAAGCAAGGCATAGCGGTTCTATCCCCGTTATTCATCCCAACCCTTCTGGGAGCAAAGCTGAAGACCTCTTGCCTGAACCATACTTTTTTCAGTGGGCCACATCGCAGGATGGACGACTCGGCCATCTCGACGCACAAGATGTCTCAAGTCTCTTGCGTTTTCTTTTTCATGGCCTCACGCTCACCACTAAGGATGGAAAACCCATCCGCATTGCCCCGCATCTCCTCCGACACGTCCTCGCGACCCATGCAAGAACGGTTCAGAATATCCCGGCAGAGGCGCTGGCCTATCTTCTTCATCATCGAGTGACGCTACCTGGCTCAACCCGCGCGCTTACCATTCCTGAAGCCACCGCCTACTACAGTCGCCTGCCAGTCGCGAAGCTTCTCGCCCTGCTCTTTGAGGTCCAATCGACGCTAGTTTCGGGTCAAAGGCATTCTTACTTGCAAGTACCGCCTCTGCAAACGCTAGAGCAGGGGGACGAGGCGCTGCGTAAACAATTTGAGAGCTGCGGTATGATCGGACCAACCGTCCTCGGATTTTGCAGCGCTGGCACCTGCGTCCGTCCTGAGAACCGGGGAATCTGTGCCAATTGCCCGTTCCTGGTTCCTCATTACAGCAATTTACCCAAGGCGAAAACCTGGCGAAGACTCTATGTGCTGCAAGCGAACCTCCATGATGCTCAGGGTCATACTATTGATGCAGAGCAAGCCCGCAAGGTCATCCAATATCTGGATGATATGATTCGGCTCATGGAGATCCAGATCCGCACACGCCAGGATGGCGGCTATTTGCCTTTTGTCGATACGCTGCCGCCAGCCCAGGATGATGAAGGAGATGAGCGATGACCCTTTCCTCTAGTGATCAGTACGCACACCTGCGAACCAACGCAGCAGTCCAAAAACAGGCAACGGTAGATCGTCTCAGCCAGGCTATCACGCAGCTTGAGGCCGGGGGTCGCCTGGTGAATACCTTCACCATTAAAGAGGTGAGTGGCCTGGACTACATGACCTACTACCGCAACAGAGAAGCATTCCAGCTTTTCCAGGAGCACAGCACCCATCTACGCAAGGAACGCGAACAGGAACAGGCGAAACGTCGGGCCGCCAGCCGTGTTTCAAAGAAAAAGAAAGGGAAAGAGCAAGCAGTTCCTCATGCGGTTAAGGTGACACCGCGCGACCCACTGCTCGACTACAAGCGCCCCCGCCTGGTCGAACTTTTGCACGAGGCCCGTGCTGAACGCGACGAAGCCAAACGACAGGCACAGGCGGTGCGAGCCGAGGTTGAACAGCAGGCGAGCGCAGAACGAACCGGGTTAGAACAGCGCTACCGCAAACTGCTGCAAGAGCATATGCAGTGTGGTGTCACCATTGCGAAACTCGAAGCGCAAGTGGCCGAGTACCTGGCGTTCATGGAGCGCTTTCGCTCTTCCCTTCAACGAGAGGAGCACGAACCGAACCAGTAAGGTTGCAGCCTTCGCGTGTCCGGCGTGCTCCTCTTCTAGAGTCGATTTCCCTGCTCTTCTTCAATGATCGCAGCTCGTGCGAAAGCCCGATATCCAGCCGCAGAAGCTAATCCGAGGGATGCCGTGTTATCGGCAGATGCACTGTAGAACGGAACAAGCTCTTCTTGTGCTACGGACGCAACCCACAGGAGCGTAGCTGCGAGAGCATATCCCTTGCGGCGTGCCTCTGGCAGTGTATCAATGCCGAGTTCACACGCTTCGGTAGTCCGGCGTGAGCTGTGTGCAAGACTGAGTAAACGCCCTTCAACGATGACCCCAATGAGCGGACGTCGGTCTGGGTGGAAGTAGTACTCGACCTCCCCAGGATTAAAGATTTCCACCACTGCCTGATCATCAGGGGTAAGCAGGCGCGCAACGTGGTGAGCAGCCGCAACACTCATGGTTGGGGATGCCACTTGGTGAAGGGCTACCTCTCGACTGATGTGCGGGGCGACGTGCTCTGTCGGAGATACTGTTAATGCTTCGCTCGCACGTCCGAACAATGCTTCACGCTAAGGCGCTGCGACATCAGGTCTCCAGATAGCAACCTGCTCATCAGCCATTTCGGCAGCATACAGTTTCCAGGGTGGCTGAATCCCTTCGCGCAGAAGCTCAACAGTGTTTTGGGTAATGGGAGGAAGTTGTACCCCCCAGACAGCTTCGATATGCAAGCGAAGCAATACTCGCGGTGTTGATCCCATGACAATCCTTTCTGAAATGTGGAGGTCCGGAAAAAAGGAGAAAATCTCTCTGAGAGGGGGGGGTTCCATCAAGGACCTCCTTTCTTTCAGCTGAACTGCCATGGGGCACAGGTCTTGCTCATTTGTATCTTACACGATTTGCGACTGCTCTACAATATGCTTTTTTGTGGCAAGAAAGATGATGTGTCTGTTCAAAACAGAGGCATGTGTAAGCGTGTATGCTGTTTGAAATCGGTGACTCGGCAACAACTAGAAGAAATAGGAGGCTCCTTCCTTAACGCAGAGCCAAGTAGGAGAATGCGTGCTTGGGCGCGCGCAGTAGAGGAAACAGAACGGTCGGCTCCAAGACGGCCTTGTGTATGGCATCGAATTCGAGCAAGGGGTAGTCAGCCTGCCGCATCGTTTTCTGCATCCTGAAGGTGTAGCGTGCCATCATGGCCTGCGCCGTCACCGGGCAGGCGCGCGTCCACTCGACAGAACGTTGTACTGCTAGTGCTACGCCTGGTGAGGGATCGGATAGAACCCGAAACGGGGAAAAAGTCCTGCGCCGCTTCCGTGAGCAGGTAGAACTCGGTGATTCACTATGCCTGAGCAAGACCCAGGGCAGATCTGGTGAGCCGCTCGCCCAGACCCTGACCGCGTTGTGCCACGACAACGGCTATTGAACGAAGCAGTGCCACCGTGCCGTAGCATTCAAGTGCTGCGCTGCCAATCACTCCTTCACCCTCTCGCGCGACCAGCGCTGTTTCCAGGTGGTCACGCAACCCATCTGTTGGAAACCCATTACGTGACAGAACGGCAAACAGGGCCGGAATGTCCTCAGCCTGAACAACTTCGACCGCCAATGCCATGACGCTCCGCCTTTCAATCGCTAGAGCATCGGTCAAGCAATTCAAGCAGCGTTCTGAGGCTCAAGCGCAAACTACTGGGAGCGAGCCAGGATGTGCAGATTGTGGACGACGGCGTCCCGGCGCAGATCAAGGGGGGGCCGCCTTTTCTCTTTGATCGCACATTCGCCTTAGCTTTTGTGTGCAAGGACTATGCCTGCTCCTGGGAAAGCAGAGAATCGTGGGGGCCGCATCCCTTCCATTTCCAGATGTTCGAAACCAGCGTTCGAGACCATGGTCGCGAGATCTTGCATGCCGCTCCCCCCGGCATGAAAGCGCACAGCCAAGCCCTGGCGTTCCTGCTTGCGCTTGAAATCGGCAATGACCAGACGCCCCCCGGGTTTGAGCACACGGGCGATTTCAGCGAGGCCCTGACGTTTGAGGCTATCAGGCAAATGATGCATCATCAAGGTCGAGAGCACAACATCGAATGTCTGATCTGAGAAAGGGAGATGCTCGATCACTCCGATCTGGAAATCAATGGGTAAGTTGCGCCTGGCAGCTTTCGAGCGGGCACGAGCGATTTGCTGGATACCCGGGTCAACGCCTGCGACGCGGCCCGCACGGCCCACTCGGCGTGCCACTTCAATCGCTAGCGTTCCCGTGCCGCAGCCCACATCTAACACCTGCTCTCCAGGTTGAATGTAGGCCAGGTTGGCGGCCTTCTGCCTCAGCGCCCGCCACTGGCCACGAAACAAAAAGGTGTCGCAGAATCATCCCATCAGGTCGTAGCGCCAGCCTCCGTTGAGGATCAACCCTTTTGTCTCTTTGGCCGACGACTTGCCCGCAGAGCCGTGAAGGCGACGTGCAAACGAATGCATGAATCTTGCTCCTTTCAGCAATACCATCTAGTCTACTATGAATACACCGTTTGTATGAACAGGCATCATCCATATCCCGTCATTCATGAACGGGAGGCACAAACCCTATGACATCAGCGTTTTCACTATCTCTTCTCGATGGTTAACGATCGAAGAGATATGGTCTTGGTCCGACGCATTTGTCTACAAAATGTAGCATATCTTTACTTCTGTTCCTATTTTGAGTATGCTAGAGAAAGCATCATCAGTCAAGAAGCAAAAACAGCCATTCTGTAGGATAAGCTACAAAGGAGTAGAAGAGTGTCGATAAAGTCGCCTTATGGGCAAACAGATTTACGGGTTCGACGCACCCACAAGTTACTATGGGAAGCGCTAATGGCAGAGCTTTCCGAGCGAACATTCGAGGAGATTACCGTCACGGATATTTGTGAGCGAGCCATGGTTCATCGTACGACGTTTTACAAGCATTATGAGGATAAGTATGCCCTGCTTGAACAGGGGATACGCCAGATGTACGATGACCTGCTGGCAGAAGAGGAGCATAAGCCACCCAACGCGTACTCGGTAGAACATCCTCCCCCCTATTTTATTCGTCTGTTCGAGCATGCGGCACAACATCAGCACTTCTACAAGCTGATGTTGTGTGGAGAAGGGATTGGCCGCTTTCAGAAGTTGGTCAAGGAGTATATTGCTGAAGTGGTATCTGCCAAAGTGCGCGAATTGCCCCCGTCCAATCAGCATCTGGCCGTTCCAATTGCCATGCATGCGCAATTTGTCGCGGGAGCCGCTCTCAGTCTGCTGGCCTGGTGGCTTGAGAATGACATGCCTTTTTCTCCGCATCAGATGGCGCAATACTTGCTCTCGCCCCATGGCACTTCGTCCTCACTTTCTTGACGCTCGCTGGGAGACAAACATAGTATTATTGCCAGTCGGAAATTCGCTCGTCTGCCCATTCGAGATGCATGGGAATGGGCTGCCGGGTGAGACCCTGAACCGAGACTGAGATTCGCGCGGCGGAGCACATTGCCCTGGCTACTTCCGTTATTGCTTCAACCGTGGTCAGCCGTTGATCCATGAAGATGAGTCAAGCTACGGCGAGGAGAGATAAGGCAAAAGAAGTGTGGCTTGAATCTGGTCAAAGTGAGGAACTTGTGGCAGCCTCCCCTGGTGCTTTCCGCTTCTTGGCTAGACCTATGCAGCTCATGAGCACCGAAACACCTCACCAGCCCCGCAAAAATTCCCTGGAAGCATTTAGGTATGCGTCTGCCTACATGCACTTCGGCTCTTTCCGGGAATCACATCGAGAGGCATTGTCTGAGCGCACAGCCTGTTTGTGCTGCTTGACTGCTCTGCAACCAAATGGGGGCCAATGGTCCTTGTTCGTCCAAGAGCACACTGGTGGTCGTCCACACCACCAATCCAGAAGTCGACCTGAGTCTGGCCTGAGCCACCCGTTGCATCCGCCTCTCCTGGGCGATGTCCGGCGCAACACAGACGAGCATTGGCAGCATCGAGCACTCTCTGGCCCATTCACGCGAGGCGATGTAGTATTCGTAGGAAGTGAACTTGACCGCCAGATCGCGCACATTCATGGTACCACGATCCCACTCCAACCAGAAATGTATCTGCTGAGACCCCACACGACATTCCGCCAGAGCATCGGGCCTCAGATTGTACCACTGCTTATGCACCTGGTAGCGTGGCAAAAAAGCTGTAGATTCCGGCAGTGTGCTGGATATGCTGTAACAGCCAGGCCTCTCCTCGCTGTAACATTGCTGATGTTTCCGTACCTCCCCCATCGTCAGGCCATACCGCTATGTTACGGATATGCATACGGTTCGTAGCAGCGATCAGGCGCAACCCGCATCCACAAAGATGCCAGCGCTTCCCAGCCTCCGTAGGAATCGGCTCAAGGCAGCCCAGGTGATGCAGTTCATACAGCGCACAGCGCACCGACCTTCTTTGGAGACCCAGAAAAGCCGCCAACTCCTCATCAGACAGCAACGGGTGTGCCAGCAGCAGGCGTAGGATGCTCATCTGGCAAGGGGTCAGGCGCAGTCCCAGCAGAGCGATCACCTCCTGTTCCTCCAGTTTCACCTGTATACTGTGTGCAGCGCGATTGGCCAGGTCTCCCACAATGAGACGACTGAGACGAGCGGGCGTTCCAGAGGATGCTGTGGCAGCGAAAGCGTTCAACGGTGATGAGGCATTGCACTCCTCATCCTCGCCTTCCTCCAGCAGCAGCGAGGGTGGAAACGCCGCACGTGGCAGTGGCCTCAGCAGGTCTTGCAGGTGACGGGTCACCTCGGTAGAGAGCGTACGCCAGTTGAACAACCAGGGATTCACCTGAGCGCTCTCTCCTGGAGGAAGACAGGCCAGCGCACCAGCAAGGGGATCAAGGTGCAGTTTCAGCGCAGTGGCCTCAACTGCACGCTGCCAGTGGTCACGCTGCCGCTGCGATCTCGCCAGGATCAGCACTGGCAGCATGTGCTGATAAGAGGGCCAGCGTTCGGGGCATTCGCGCCAGCACAGGAGACGTTCCAGGCGTAAACGCATCAGCCGTTCGTCATCGAGCTCCATTGCAAGGAGGATCAGGCCAAACCACTGATCCAGCACGCTGCTCTCGCTTTGCTGTGCGCGAACGCACAGAGCCACCACGGCATCGGCAAAGAAGCGCATCGCCTGTTCGCGATACTGGAAACGGTACGTCACATCACGCTGCCAGCTCCAGCGCACGAGCAGAGGACGTCGCCCCTGGGTCGTCATCGCCTCTGCCGTATACGTGACCAGGCCGTTCACCACCTCCTGGAGCAAAATCAGCGTGGGGAGACGCGGCAACAGGCGCAATAGTCCCGCTTCATCGGCCTGCCACCTGCGTGCGAGTTCGCGGCCCGGTGTATCCAGATGCCTCGCAAGCACATGCAGGCCGCGATTGCTCAGGTGGTAGAGCCGCTTCCCCGCTCCCAGTGTTTTCGGCAGGACGCTTTCGAGCAGCCCTCTCGCTTCCAGTGCTTGCACATGGCGATAGACTGTGGCGCGGCTGGTCCAACGGGCTACACCCACTACCAGATCGTCGGCCCGTTGCAGGGGATAGCGCAGCAGCCAGTGCAAGAGCCGCCAATCGACATCTGCCAGGGACTCGCCTATCTCCACTAACGCCCCTGCTGTGAGCTTGCGCCCTGTTCGACGTCGCTCTAGAGTAGTTTCAGGCATCGGGCGCGCCCCTTCCCTCGTCTTCTGGTTCATGAGAAAATGCGCCTTCATCTCCTTCGCGAAACATCAGATGGAGGTGCGACGGAGCCGTGACCTCCGGCGACTTCTTGTGACCGCCGCTGCCACGCTTCTTCCGACGTTGTGCGCCACCTACCTCTCCTCCTGCAACGTCAGTGCTTGCTTCTCTTTCCTCTTCCTCTCTCCTGGTGTTCGCTCGTTGTTTGGTGGGAGCGGCACTTCGCTGGCGTGCCTGTATCTGCCGGATCAGATCATCCACCGCCCCGGCAGAGCGAGCATCACGCGCTCGACTGCGCAGGCGTATCAGCCGCGCCACTTCCTCGTCAGGCCGAGGCGGCGGCTCCAGATTCAGCGAGAAGAAAGGCATGTATAATGCCGGTAATGGAGCTCATATGTAGCGACAAGCGATTGGCCGATTGCTACTGTAGCACAAGAGACAACCGTTTGTCAAAATCGCAGGTGAGACGCTCTTGAACGTTCTACAGTCCAAAACGTTTCGATGCAAAGACCTCCCCGCGCCTACATGGTCAGCAGAATCCATAAGGGAAATTGGGGGTACAGCAGCTCATCTTTCTAGCAAGTTGTAGAACATCAAGCCGGAAGAATGATGGATGGTAATTTACCCCTCGAAGGATCCAGCGCGTAGGTGCTAACCAGCCAGCCCGTGCCTCCCATAGGAGCGTTAGCCCCCTGTGTTCCGGGGGTTACGTGCAGCAGTAAGACAATCATGTGGTGGACGTGCGGTCCGTGGGTAGCCGGGTCGAGTTCCAGGCCCTCGGCTCTCTGGCCGGTCTGATGATCGAGCTGGGACTGCCACAGTTGGAAGGAAACATCGACCCAGGCAAACTGCTGCTGACCCTGAACCTGGAACTGGACCAGGCGCGGTTGAGCATTGACCACCTCCTGAATCAGTTGCTGCTGCTGTACCCGGTCGAACAGCGCATTGTTGATCGCTCGGACATCGTTCTGGAAAAACCGCACCCTGGCGTTGTGTGTCAGGAGAAAGACCGCAGCCGTGAAGGTGCCGCCATGCTGTGCCTGCGTCCCCGCGTTCCTGTAATCTAGGCTCATCTCGCGGTCGGTGAAGGTCCAGGCGGTGCGCTCGGCTTCAAGCGCATCGCCCGTTGAAAGACCGGCTCCCGTCCACCTGAGTTGCTGTAGCGTTTGCGCTGAAGGAATCCAGTTATTCTGAGGCGTTGCCTGTGGAGTCGCGGTACCTATGGTCGGAGTGGGCGTCCTGTGTATAGGACGCGTCGTCTTAGCCGCTACCGTTGTATGTGTCGCCGGGGATCCCTGCGTGGAATTCTTTGATATAGTCGTCAGATGGGATGCTGGCTGTGCGAAGACCGAGAGCGCGAGGAACCCCACTGCCAGCACAATGACCGCACTGATCAGGCCAACCTTGAGGATGGGGAACCGCCGTGGGGTTGCACGACCCTGCGCCGGAATGCCCGCCTGGTTGGTAGATGCCCGAGCCGTTTGTGGATTCACCACAGGCAGCGGACCGGATTGCTGGAAGGGGACGACGAACTGCGCGCTCCATCCCGCGGCTTCATCCGCCAGCAGGGCATCCCCCGGCAAGTCATCGTGTTCATTCGATGTCTGCAAGTGTAGAGGTGAAGCCACCGGCAAAGCATCAGAGGGTTGCTGGCTCTCTGAGCCGCTCGGCTGTCCGCCATCTGGTGGGGTTTGAGTCTGGTCCATAGTATGTTGTTTCCTTCCATGACCTCGTACAGATTCTTGCGATTTTTTCCTGTGAGCAAGCGCACTCTTTGCTGCACCAGAAAGCGCTGGTGTCGCTTGCGTTCGTGTGTATGCAGCAAGCCCGCTACATTTCTCACCACCAGTCTAGCGAATCAGGACCCGGAGACAACGGGAGAAGGCAGATCGCACCTGGAAACGAGACGGGTCGCACCCAGGAGCAAGGCAGGTCGTTCTTGCCGAAACTTCGCCATGGTATGGAAAAATGGGGTAATATAGCAGTGAGGAGTTCATGCGTCAACTGACACGAGCCACATGGGAAAGGTGTGGGTGCTGCAAGCGCTCGTAGGCCTCATAGTGCAGGACCCCGCGCTTCGGCAGCAGACTATCGCCAACCTGGAATAGGCCGTGAGCACGGGTAGTCCGGTGGGTAAGAGTCTGGCAAACCAGTGGCGACATGAGGAAAGGAAGAGCACATGACTACACAAAGCCCACAGCACCAGGGAGAGACAGATGACCCCTTTGCCTCCTTGTCTCCCTACGAGTTTGTGCTGCTCACGACCTTTCGCACAAGTGGCGTGGGCGTTCCCACCGCCATGTGGTTCGCTCACGAGCATAGAAAGCTCTACATGGTCACGGGTCGCACAACCGGCAAACTCAAGCGCATTCGCACGACCAATCGTGTCCTGCTGGCTCCTTGCGATTGGATCGGCAACGTTCTTGGGCCACAGATCGAAGGGTATGCGCGCGAACTACCCGTTGCTCAGCATACGCATGCCAATGCCGTCTTAGCCCATAAATACGGGGAGCAATACGAAATGGATTCCCCAGAAGCGGATGGTGAGGACGAAGAGACCTTCATCGAGCTGGTGAGAACACCTCACCAGCTGAGAGGAGAGATGGTATGAGTAATCTTCCGGCGCATTTCATCGCTGATCTGCGATATCCCATCGCATACCCGGACCTCGATGCGGGTCAGTTGTTCCAGTGGAGCAGCGTGCCTATGATCGAGCTAAGTGCGCTCGACACCTACCAATTCGTGAAAAGCATGCTCCCTCACCCGGCGCAGACGATCGTTGAGGTGGGCTGTGGCAACGGCTACCTCTCCCTCGAGTTGGCCAGAGATGGCCACGATGTCATCGGCATCGATGTGTCGCCGGACATTATCGAGGTAGCCGAGCGGAGCAGCGCCGCACATCCTCAACCCCCTGGATTTGGCAGCCTGCGCTATCTCTGCGCGGACGTGAACACCTGGCAGGCTCAGGAAGCACGTTTTGACTGTGTCATCTTCAATCGCTCCCTCCATCATCTCCCGGCGCTCCAGCAGACGATAGCGGAGGTGCAGCGTCTCTTGAAGCAGGGCGGTAGGATCATCTGCCAGGATTACGCCTTCGATCGCTTCGATGAACAGACGGCCTGCTGGCTCTTTCAGATGCAGCGCCTGCTCTTCTTGAGCGGGCGCTACGATGCCGATCCTGCCACGCTTCCTGACGAGACGGCCTCCATTGAGGCCTTAAGAACGGCCTGGCTCACACGCGCCGCCGAACACCACCTCAACCGGTTCGATGAGATGATGTCAGCGCTCCATGAGACGTTTCACGAGCGCTTGTTTGCCTGGGTTCCCTACCTCTTCGTCTATATCGGTAACGGCATCCGCCGTGCCACACCCGAGCAGGAGCGAGAGCTGCTCACCTTTCTCAAGCACATGGAGCAGTATCTGATCGAGCACAGGGCTTTGCAGGCAGTGGGATTCCGCTTCGTGGGAAGTGTGTGAGAGCTATCGGGTCTTCTTCTGCAACTCTTTGAGCGCATCGTTGGCTATCCACCTGGCTACCCGAGAATCCAGCTGTTTGATCGCCTTCGCCCAGTCCATTGCCACAGCTCGAAGATGGCTATTGCGTTTCCCTATCTGCCGCAGGGCCCAGTTCACCGCTTTCTTCACGAAGTTGCGCTCATCGATGGCATACTGCTTGATCAGTGGGAAAAAGGGCAAGAACGCCTCGTCAGGGGCTCGCTTGTCGTGAACCGCCAGTTCAGCCATCAGCACAAAACCCGCTCGCCGCACAAACTCCTGCTCCCGGTGGCACCATTCCATTGCCTTTTGATAGGCATAGGGGGTCTTATCGAAGAGATTCCCACAGACCTGGTCGCAGACGTCCCACGAATCGAAATCCTTGGCCCACTCCTCCATCTGCTCTGGAGAAACAAGGCGTGGATCGGCGATCATCGAGGCAAGGATGCGCGCCTCATGGATGCCAGAACGCCACAGCTCCAGAGCCAGTGGGTGGTCCCTGCCGATATCTTTGGCGATGCGTCGCAGCACCGGGATCGAGACTCCCAGCGTCTGGGTAGAGCTGATGCCGAAGCGAGCCATGCCTTGGACGGCCTGTGGGTTGGCGTGCTGGTGCAACAGCGCGATGACTTGCTCCAGCGTCATAGCTATCCACCTCTTGATCTTTTTTACGCTTCTTCTGCGCTTCTATGCGCTGCCACATTCATCTCTCGCGCCACTTCGGCACCCGCTCGGGGAACTTTTCATCGCCCAGCCGCTGGCAGACCTCTTTCAGCCGCGCGTCTGCGCCCTGCCATTCCAGATCGGCGAGCGTTTCCAAGAGTGGCACATCCTCGCGCAGGGTCGCCAGTGTGCGGAACAGAAGCGCCTCAGCCCGGTGCTGCG
>WNGJ01003425.1_pt1 | contig 19175 bp, 17 predicted proteins | sample 5400611 | NCBI WGS metagenome assembly WNGJ01 (sample SAMN13153375, study PRJNA577476) | soil metagenome | isolation source: 40 cm soil or saprolite under Garry oak tree replicate 1 | place: USA:California | collected 2016-06-15 | reverse complement strand
CCGCCGCCGTCGCGATCGGCGCCGGCTTCGCGGGTGCCGCCATGTTCGCCTCTGTGGCGCAGCATCACCCGATGGCGGCCCCGGGCACGGCGTACTACCTGCTGACCGGGGGCGGGATCGTGGTCTCCCTTGGCATCATCGCGGCCACCTTCCCGCTGCTGGCTCGCATCACCGGGCCCGAAGTCGCCCGAAACGACTGACCAGCAGGCCACGCCAGCGGCCTGTACCAGAGTACGTGCAAGCACGTGTGAACGAAGGGATAGATACCGTGCGTCGAGTCTCGCTGGTCTTGCTCGCAGTCATGGCTGCCGGGATGACGCTAGCCAGCTGTTCATCGCCCACAGGCCCCTCAGGTCCGACGGGAACTCTGACCGGCACGTTCCAGGCTGTAGGTGGACCTCCCGGCACAGGCTCGCGAGCCCTAGCCGGACAAATCACCCTCCATGAGTCGAACGGGACGAGGTTCGGCATTGCCGTAGGTGCCAACGGCCGGTTCTCGGTAACCGCAGCCGTGGGTACGTACACCGTCACAGGGCGGAGTCCGCAGTACGAAGGAGGCACTGCAGACTGCCAGGCCTCGGGACCAGTCACCGTGACCAAAGGCGTCACGAGCAGCATAGAGGTTGACTGCCAGGAGAAGTAGTGATCAGCGATCGAAAGTTGAAGATCGGCCCTTGTAGGGTACTAAACATGGTCCTCGTCTGTGACCTGCGACTTTAAAGCTGGCCCGGTGACCTTCATGCGGCTCGCTCGTACTCGTGGATCAGGCCGCCGAGGACATCGCGGCGTCGTATCCGCGCCGCGGCCAGGTCCGTGACAGGGGCTGTGGCGACGTCGCTTGTTGTCCGGCGGTCGCAGGTTCCTGGCCCGGTGCGGACGATGCCGGTTATAGTGCGCGACGTCGTGATCCAGCACCGCCCGCAGGTGCCGCGGCCCGGTGATCAGCATCCGATCGGTGCACCCGGCCCGGACTGTGCGCATCCACCTGATAAGGCATAGGCGTTCGCTGTCGGGCTGCGCGGCGGGATCTTCACCAACTCGATCCCGGCAGCAGCCAGCACCGCGTCGAACGCCTCGGTGAACTGCCCGGCCCGGTCCCCGATCAGGAACCGCAACCCGGCAGCCCGCTCCCCCAAGTCCATCAGCAGGTTCCGGGCTTGCTGAACTGTCCACGCGCCGTCCGGGTGCGCGGTCACGCCCAGCACATGGACATGGCGGGTGCCGATCTCGAGCACGAAGAACACGTAGACGCGGCGCAAGGTGACCGCGCAGTCGACGGTGAAGTCGGCCTGGGGCGCGGGTCCGGTCTTATCGACCGGCCCGTTTCCTCAGGCCGCTCCCCGCACCCGGCGTGCCTGTCTCCAGGCACCGGGCCGCCAGCGGGCAGATCTGGATGGCCGCCGACAGGGATCAGCAGTCGCGGCCGGTCATGCCGCAGAGACTCAAGTCATGCTGTCCGATGCGGCATCGGACGATCTAGTCACCATGGATGCCTGGGAACCCGAGCGACCGTCGGTGTCAAGATCGGGATTCGCGCGCGGGTTCGTATGCCGACACGTGCAGGATTCTGCGAACCCGCGCGCTTCGCCCGGCGGCAAGCCCGAAGCCGGCGAGAGCGCCGAGCAGACCCTGATCCGCGAGCTCGGCGTGATCCCGGCCGACCCGGTGCTGCTCGGACACGTGGAAGAGATAGCCGCCCTGGAGGGCGTGCCGATGCGGATGACGGTGTCCACCGCCGGGATCGACCGGGAGCCCTGGCCCGCCGCCGAGCTGGCCGCGCTGGGCTGGACCAGCGGTGCCGACAACTACGCGCCCCGGCTCGCGCCCGCGGTCCGCGACCACGTGATACCACTGCTGCGCGGCGCGGGCAGGCTACCCCGGCGCTGACCGTCACTTGGGCGATGCCGCGGTGAGCGCGGCCTGCTCCACCTCGATGAAGGACTCGGTGCGCAGCCTCGCTTCGTAGGCTTTCTTGCCGCCGCGGACGCCGAACAGCCGCTTAGTCCAGACCAGATAGATGACGAGCAGCAGGTTGACCACGAACGCCGCGACCCGCAGCCAGGTGATCTTCACGGTCAGGTCGTAAACCTCATAGGGCAGAAAGACCGAGGTCGCCACCATGGCGAAGTACTCGCCCCACCGCTGGCCCAGCCACAGCCCGACGCCTTCCACCAGCTCGATGAGCGCGTAGGCAGCCAGCCCGGCAGCCAGATAGGTGAGCGTGCGCGAGTCGAGCGTGAACGAGTGCTGGATCAGCCCGAGCAACTTGGAGTGGTCGACGTTGAAGCCGAGATCCTGGTACAGGGCCCGGATGGCCGGCAGGTCGTGGTTGAACGCCCGCTGGATGCCGGCCCGGTCGTACCTGAACCGCCACACCCCGTAGGCCGCGCCGCCCAAGATCACAAAGCGGACGAATCGCTCCACCGCGAACACGCGCAGGATCAGCTCGTCGCGCAGTTCCTTGCCCCGGCGGAGCAGGGGCGCCGCCTCGGCCGGCCCGCTGCCATGCTGCCCGTCGGTGACGAACGCACCGCAGCGCAGGCAGCGCCAGGCCGTTCCGCCCGCCGTCGGCGCCATCAGCCGGTCCCGTAGCTCCGGTTCGTCAGGGGCGTACGTCACGTGCCCCTTGCGGGCACAGCCGAACAGGCTCCAGTCCACAAACTGCTCCTCTCGGGCGGGTCATTTTCCTCCCTCACGGAGAGGCGCCCTGGCGCTCAAAATACATCGAATGCGGAGTATCAGCGGCGGCTCTCGGTGCTCTGCACGGTGACGGCGAGGACGGCGCCCGCTGATTTCCGACATCGACTGAGCCAGGGAAAAGAGAAATGACGGACAGCAGGAACCCGATCCACAGCCAGGCGGCCAGGTTCTCGGCCGACGGGGCCAGCCGCGGGCGGGGCATGGTGCTGCTCTACCCGGACGAGCTGGCTGCCGTGATCACCCCGACGGATACCTGGGGTTACCTCGTCGGGCCCGCCATCTATGTTGCCGTCACCCTCCCTCTGTTCCACACGATCGGGTGGCTGGGAATAGCCGCCGGATCCGTGATCGGGGGCGGGGCCGGGAATTTCATCAACAAGCGGCGGGCGGTCAGGAAGGCGGCCGCCGGCGGCGACGGCGTGACCGTTATCCCGCTCGATCTGATCACCGGCGTCCGGACCAGGAAGCCCGCGGGGATCGGCGGCCGGTGGGGGTTCTGGATCCTCGCCGTGACGACGGCGGACGGAACGGAGTACGAGTTCCGCGGGATTATGGAGAAGTGGCAGGCCCATCTCGCCCGCGCGCTGACCGCACGCGGCCGCCAGGTTCACGCCGGGCCAGAAGGCATCGCGGTCACGCCGCTGGTAACGCCTGAGGAAGGCTGACGACGCGGCCGGCCTTAAGCGGATGCGGCGGCCCATCTCCTTGGTCGAGTAGCCGCCGAGTTCGGTGACCGCCATCTGGAACCGGTCGGAGCGCAGCAGCGCCCACAGCGGCGCCAGCAGCGGGCTGTCCATCGCCCCGGCCGCCACCACCAGGTCGTAGGGCTCCTGGGTGACCGGCACGAAATCCAGGCCGAACGAGCGGGCGGCAGCCATGATGCCCAGTCCTGCGTCGGCGCGGCCGGCCGCCACGGCCGCGGCCACCGCCAGGTGGGTGGGCTCCTCCCGGACGTAGCCATCGATGTCGTCCGGGCTGACGCCGAGCCGCCCCAGCTCGAAGTCGAGCAGGACGCGGGTGCCCGCGCCGCGCTGCCGGCTCACGTAGCGGACGCCGGCCCGGGTCAGGTCACCGATCCCCGCCAGGCCCAGCGGATTGCCGGGCGCGACCATCAGGCCCTGGTCGCGGTGCACCAGCCGGACCACGGACACGTCGGCGCCGGGCAGGACGCGGTCCAGGTAGGGCAGGGTGTACTCGCCGGTGGCCGGATCAAGCAGATGAGATCCGGCCAGGTGGCACAGCCCGTCGCGGAGCGCCACCAGGCCGCCCAGCGAGCCGACATTCGACGACGCCAGCGTGACCATGGGATCCTCGGCGCGCAGCGCGGAGGCGGCCAGGTCGAGGACCAGGTCGTGCGAGCCGATGGCCACGATCGTGCCGGCGATCTCGTCGATGCCGCGCAGCAGCTCGATGCCGACATCCTCCCCGGCGTGGTGGCCCTCCAGCCCGGCCGGCACGACCAGCAGCCCGTCGGCGCGGACCAGCGAGGTCAGCACCCCGGCGCCGCGCGGAAGCGGGGTGGCGACCATGGTGCCGCCCACCACCCCGAGCCGGACCCGCACCCAGTCGTCCAGGCCGAGCGGGGAGGCGAGCTTGCGGGCCAGCCGGGCGGTGGCCCGCGGGCGCCGGCGGGGCGGCGCGCCCGTCAGCTCGGCGAGCATCGGCTCGGCGAAGATGTCGAAGGTCAGCGCGGCTGACACGGGATAACCCGGCGCGCCGAGCACCGGGGTGCCGCCGACCACGCCGAGCACCACCGGGTGGCCAGGCCGGACGGCGACGCCGTGCACGGCGAGCGTGCCTGTCTCGGCCACCACCCGGGCGGTGTAGTCGTCGCGCCCGGCGCTGGAGCCGGCCACGATGATGAGCAGGTCGCAGTCGGTGACCGCGGCCTTGACCGCGGCCGCGATGCGCTCCGGGTCGTCCGGCTCGATCGGCAGGCAGTGCGCCTCGCAGCCCGCCTCACGGGCCTGGGTGGCGAGCATCAGCGAGTTGGTGTCGGTGATCTCCCCGGCGCCGGTGCGCTCGCCGATGGGCCGGACCTCGTCCCCGGTCGGCAGAATGGTGACCACCGGGCGGCGCCGGACGAGCAGGCGCGTCGCGCCCGCCGCGGCGGCGGCCGCGACGTCGGCGGCCCGCAGCCGGTGTCCCTCGGGCAGCAGCAGCTCGCCCGCGCTCACGTCTTCGCCGATCGACCGCACGTGCTGGTAGGGCGGCACGGCGGCACGGATCTCCGCGGTTTCCCCCTGGTAGTGCACGTGCTCGCGCATCACCACCGCGTCCCGGCCGCCCGGCATCGGGTCGCCGGTGTCCACCACGTCGTAGGCGTCGGCCGGCAGGTACACCGGGGTGGTCTCGCTCGCGCCCAGGGTGTCCACGGCGCGCACCGCGATCCCGTCCATGCCGGCCGCGTCGAACGGCGGTGACGAGCGGACGGCCCACATCGGCCCGGCGGTGACCAGGCCGGCCGCGTGGGCGACTGGCACCTGCGTCGCCGGGATCCTGGCCGGGCAGCCCGCGGCCTCGCGCACGTCGCGCCAGGCCGCCTGCGCGCGGGCCGCCGGGACGTCGCGAATGAACGGGCTGTCCGTTACGGCCTCCCCTGCGGTAGATGGCTCAGCGGTAGATGGCTCAGCGGTAGATGGTGACCTCGACCTCGGTACCCGCGTCGAGTCCCGTGGCCTCCTCGGGAATGATGACATACCCGTCGGCGGCGGTGAGCACGGACAGCAGCGCGGACAGCCCGAACAGGGGCGTGGCCACGCCGCCGGTGACCTGGACCTGGACGACGTCGAGGCGCCCGGCTGCCGACGGCAGGTCCCGCGCGAGCCGGGCGCGCACGGCCGGCTCGGGCGGCGGCATCGTGCAGCCGCCGACCAGGCGTACCAGCGGGACGCCGAGCAGCCGGAAGACCACCAGCGCGGACCGCGGGTTGCCGGGCAGCCCGATCACCGGGACGCCGTCGCACTCGGCCAGCAGCGTGGGCTTGCCCGGCCGGATCGCGATGCCGTGGCACCAGATCCCGGGTGGCCCGAGGCGGCGCACCACGCCCGCCGTCTCGTCCCTGGTCCCGACCGACGAGCCGGCCGAGATCACGATCAGGTCGCTGGCCGGCAGCGCGCCGCGCAGCGCCGCCTCCAGGGCATACGGCTCGTCGGGCACGATGCCGCCCGGGACCGGCTCGCCGCCCGCCTCGGCCACCATCGCGGCCAGCGCGACCGCGGACGCGTCCCTGACCTGCCCTGGGCGCAGCGTCACCGCCTCCGGCGGCACCACCTCGTCCCCGGTGGAGAACACCGTGACCCGCGGGCGGGCGTGCACCGGCACCGTGGTGACCCCGGCCGCGGCCAGCATGGCCAGGTCCTGGGCGCGCAGCGGCCGGCCGGCCGGCCGGCACGAGCCCGGCGCCCGGCGCGGCGTCCTCGTCGGCGCGGACGACGCCCTCGCCGGGGGCCACGGGCCGGACCACCTCGATGGTGCCGGCCATGACCTGCTGCGTGTACTCGATCATGACCACGGCGTCCGCGCCGGATGGCAGCACGCCGCCGGTGGGCATGCTCACCGCCGCGCCGGGACGGACAGTGATCGCGGGCTCTGTGCCTATAACCACGGGTCCCATCAGCACGGCCCCGGTCAGCTGGAGGTAGCCGGGCAGGCCGTCGGAGACGCCGTAGGTGTCGGCCGCCCGCACCGCGTAGCCGTCGACGGTGGACCGGGCGAAGCCGGGCAGCGCGTGCGGGGCGGTGACCGGCGCCGCCGGCACCCGGTGCAGCGCGCCGGCCAGCGGCATCGGCTCGGCGGGCGTGCGGCGGGCCGGGCGGAAGCCAGCCAGCGCCTCCGCCACCGTCCGGGTGGTGAAGAACTCCCGCCCTGTCTCAGCCTTCGTGGCGACTCCCCGCCAGCCGCAGGACGCTCGCCACCGGGCCGAGCGCCACCTGCCCAAGCCCGCAGATCGAGGTCCGGCGCATGACCTGCTCAAGTTCCCAAACGCGTTCGTCCAGGTCGGTGGGACCGCCGCCGACCGCGAGGTGATCGGCGAGGATCTGGTGCGCCTTGGTCGACCCGACCCGGCACGGCACGCACTTGCCGCAGGACTCGTCGCGGAAGAACCGCAGCACGTTGGTGGCGGCGGCGAGCAGATCGGTGCCCTCGGCCAGCACGACCAGCGCGCCCGACCCGAGCATCGACCCGGCCTCCCGCAGCGAGCCGAAGTCCAGCGGCACGTCGAGCTGGTCCGGCCCGAGGAAGTTCGACGAGGCTCCGCCCGGCTGGATGGCGCCGAGCCGCCCACCGCCGGAGGTACTGTCGCCGGAGGTACTGTCGCCGGAGGTACTGTCGCCGGACACCCCGCCGGCCAGGTCGAGCAGCTGGCGGGCGGTCGTCCCCATCGGCACGCAGTAGACCCCGGGGTGCTCGACGTGGCCGGAGACCGCGAAGAACTTCAGCCCGTCGTGCTCACCCGCGCCCTGCTCCTTCCACCAGGAGGCTCCCCGCCGGGCGATGACCGGGACATGGGCGAACGTCTCGACCGAGTTCATCAGCGTGGGCTGGCCGTGCAGGCCGTACACGCCGGGGAAGGGCGGCTTGTTCCGCGGTTCGCCGCGGTGCCCCTCCATGCACTCGATCAGGGCCGACTCCTCGCCGAGGATGTAGCCGCCCGGTGAGGTGAACACCTCCACCGACAGCCGCCGACCGGTCCCGGCCAGCCCGGCCCCGATCAGTCCGGCCCCGATCAGTCCGGCCCCGATCAGTCCGGCAGAGCGCAGCCGGTCGATCTCGCGGCGGATCACCGCCTCCTCCGGGCCGTACTCGTGCCGGATGAACACCCAGCCTTCCTCAGCCCCGGTCGCGAGCATCCCGAGCAGCATGCCCTCCAGCACCAGGTGCGGCTGCTCGGCCAGGATCTGCCGGTCCTTGAACGTCCCCGGCTCGGACTCGTCGGCGTTGCAGATCGCGTACTTCGGCGTCGCGGTCTGCGCCGCGACCAGCTCCCACTTCCGGCCGGCCGGGAACCCGGCGCCCCCCATGCCGCGCAGCCCGCTGTCGGTCAGGGCCGCGATGATCTGCCCGGCCTCCAGGGTGCCGGCCAGCACGTCGCGCAGCACCCCGTAGTGCTCATCCGCCGACGCGTACGGGTCGTTGGGCCACCGCCGGGAGGTGGAGGGGGCGGGGGCCGTGCCGTGCAGCGCCCCTCCGTCGCGGGCGGCGGCGATCAGGGCGTCCACCCCGGCCAGCGTCACCGGGGCGTCGTTGACCACGGCGGCCGGGGCGGCGTCGCACCGGCCGATGCAGGACCCCTCGATCACCTCGACGCCGTCCTGCGGGCCGTACCGCTCGCGGATCTGGGCGAGGCGGTCCTGCGCACCGCGCAGCCAGCAGGACAGGTCGTGGCAGACGCGCACCGTCACCCGCTCCGGCGGCGTGGTCCGGAAGTGCGGATAGAACGAGATCAGCCCCTCGATCTCGTACAGCGGCCGGTGCACGTCGCGGGACAGCGCCACCAGCTCCTCGCGGGGCAGCCAGCCCACCCGTTCCTGGATCGCGTGCAGGGCCGGGATCAGGCTCGGCCCACCGAACTTGCCGGCCCGGGCCTCCACGCCGGGCACGCGCGGCGCGACGTCAGGCATCGACGGGTTCGATTCGCGCGGGTTCGATATGCGCGGGTTCGATTCGCACCGCGCAGAACTTGAACTCCGGGATCTTGCCGAACGGGTCGATCTCGTCGATGGTCAGCAGGTTGGCCGCCGCCTCACGGAAGTGGAACGGGATGAAGCAGTTGCCGCGGGCCTCGCGGTGCGAAACGCTCACCTCGAGCTCGATGGTCCCGCGCCGGGAGCTGACCCGGGCCATTTCGCCGTCGGCGAGGCCGAGTCCGGCGGCGTCGTCCGGGTGCAGGAAGACCAGGGCCTTCGGGGCGATGGCGTCCAGCGCGTAAGACCGGCGGGTCATCGAGCCGGTGTGCCAGTGCTCCAGCATCCGGCCGGTGTTCAGCACGAACGGGTACTCCGCGCTGGGCAGCTCCTTGGCCGGCAGCCACTCGGCCGGCACCAGGTGGGCCAGCCCGTCCGCGGTGTTGAACCGCTCGCCGAACATGACCACGGTCCCGTCGCTGTGGTCCGGGTCCGGGTTCGGGTACAGCTTGCCGCCGGGTCCCAGGTTGTCGTAGCTGAGGTTGGCGTAGCTGGGGATGACCGAGACCATCTCCTCGAAGACCTCCCGCGGCGAGGAGTAGTTCCAGCCCAGCCCGATCGGTTGGCGATGTCCTGGACGACCTGCCAGTCCAGCCGGGCCTGGCCGGGCGAGTCGAGGACCTTGTGCCCGAGCTGCACGCGGCGGTCGGTGTTGGTGTACGTGCCGTCCTTCTCCAGGTACGACGACGCGGGCAAGATGACGTCGGCGAACTCGGCCGTCTCGGTCAGGAAGATGTCCTGGACCACCAGGAAGTCCAGCGCGGCCAGGGCCTTGCGCACCTTGTTGATGTTCGGGTCGGACAGGAACGGGTTCTCGCCCAGCATGTACATGCCGCGCACGCCGCCCTTGAGCGCCGACCCGATGATCTCGGTGACGGTGAGACCGCGCTTCGGGTCCAGGTCGCTGGTCCCCCAGGCCTGCTCGAACCTGGCCTTTACGCCCGGGTCGTCGGCCTTCTGATAGTCCGGGTAGAACATCGGGATCAGGCCCATGTCCGACGCGCCCTGCACGTTGTTCTGCCCGCGCAGCGGGTGCAGCCCGCTGCCCGGCCGGCCGATGTTGCCGGTGATCGCGCACAGCGCGATCAGGCAGCGGGCATTGTCCGTGCCCGTGGTGTGCTGGGAGATCCCCATCCCCCAGAAGATCACCCCGGCGCCGGCCTGGCCCCAGACGCGGGCCACCCGCCTGATCGCGTCGGCGGGCACCCCGGTGATCTGCTCGGCCCGTTCGGGCGGATAGTCCCGAACGGTCTGGGCGAGAGCCTCGAAGTTGGTCGTCCGCCGGGCGATGTAGTCGTGGTCCACCAGGTCCAGCCGGATCAGCTCGTGCAGCACGGCGTTGTAGAAGGCCACGTCGGTGCCGGGCTTGAGCTGGCAGTAGATGTCGGCGTGGTCGGCCATATTGCCGGCCCGCGGGTCGATGTAGATGATCGTGGTGCCGTTGCGGCGCGCCTGCTTGAAGAACGTGGACGCGACCGGGTGGTTGGCCGTGGAGTTGCTGCCGGTGACGATGGCCACGTCCGCGTTGATCACGTCGCTGTAGGTGGTGGAGACCGCGCCGGAGCCGATGCCCTCGAACAGCGCCGCCACGCTGGAGGCGTGACACAGCCGGGTGCAGTGGTCCACGTTGTTGGTGTGGAACCCGGTCCTGATCAGCTTCTGGAAAAGGTAGGCCTCCTCGTTGGAGCACTTGGCCGAGCCGAAGCCGGCGATCGCGGCCGGGCCGCCGGCCGCGTGGATCTCGGTCAGCCGCCGCGCCACCAGGTCCAGCGCCTCGTCCCAGGTCGCCTCGCGGAAGTGCGGCATGACCTCGGCGTAGTCGACCAGGCCGCCGGGCTTGCGGCCGCGCTTGCCGCTCCGGCCCTCCCCCTTGCGGCGCTCCGGGCCTTCCTTGCGGCGCTCCGGGCCTTCTCCGGCGAGCTCACCGCGCACGTCGGCTGACAGCGCGCCCTTCGGGTAAGACTCCTCGATGCGGATCAGCGGCCGGGTGAGCCGCTGCGCCGACGCGGCGTAGTCCCAGCCGTACCGGCCCTTGACGCACAGCCGGCCGTGCGAGCCCGGCTGCTCCCGGCCCTCGGCGAACGAGATCGCCCCGCGCTCGCGGTCGACGTAGTAGGTCAGCGCGCAGCCGACGCCGCAGTACGGGCACACCGTGTCCACCGCGTCGAGCTCGCTGCGCGGGCGGATCGGCACGTCGTGGATGGGCTTGTTGGTCAGCGCCCCGGTCGGGCAGGCCGCCACGCACTCGCCGCAGGACACGCAGGAGGAGCTCCCCATCGGGTCGTTCAGGTCGAACGCGATCCGGGTGGCGTAGCCCTTGCCGCTGCGCCCGATGACGTCGTTGCCCTGGATGTCGTCGCAGGCGCGCACGCACCGGTCGCACAGGATGCACGAGTCGTGGTCCACCGCGATGACCGGGCTGGAGAAGTCGGTGCCCCGCCCGGCGGCGCGCGGCAGGCCGCCCTGGTCCTGGCTCACCCCGAACCGGCCGGCCAGGGCGAGCAGCTCGTTGTCCACGGTGGTGACCTGCTTGCGGTCCTGCTCGCGGTCGGGCTGGTCGGCCAGCAGCAGTTCGGTGAGCGTGGCGCGGCTGCGCTCGATCTCCGGCGTCGCCGTCTTCAAGTCCATGCCGTTCTCGCACGCACGGACGCAGGCTGCGGCGAACGCGGGGGCGCCGACGTCGACCACGCACATCCGGCAGACGCCGACCGGGTCGTAGCGCTCGTCGTGGCACAGGACGGGAATGTCGATGCCGGCGTCCCTGGCGGCCTCCCAGATCGTCGACCCTTCGGCGGCCGTGATCTCCCGCCCGTCGATCGTGAGCGTGACGGTCCCGGTGCGATCAGGGGCGGTGATAGCCATGCCCGCAGTATCCGCCGCACCTATAGGTCAGCTCAAGCGGAGGTCCGCCAACTGGGCCGCGCTGGGCCGGCCCTGCTCATCGAGCCCGCGCGCGGCGTAGTACCCGTCGATCATGGCCCGCAGCCGCGCCGGGGCGAGCCCGGCCTCCCGGCCGGAGGCGAGCCGGACCGGCTCGGCCAGCAGTCTTTCTGGCAGCCAGTCGTCGGCCGGGCGCCATCCCTCGCGGAGGTTGAAGACGCGTTTCGCCAGGACAATCCGCCGGGCCGTTCGGCGCAATTCTGACCCGTCCACCTCCCATCCGGTGACCGCGGACAGCAGCCCCGCCCACTCCCCGAACGGGTCGGTGAACACCCCGCGCAGGAACTTGCACAAGATCAGCGAGTCCATGACCGCGGCCCGGTCCTCGGTCTCCACCGCCGCGGCCACGTGCGCCTCGCCGCCGTCGAACCGGTCGAGGTCGCCGGACAGGTCCGCCTCGTACGCGCCGGACCGGTTGTGGTCGGCCCCGCGCGCGTTCACCGCCAGGCCCAGCGCCATGGCGTGCAGCGTCCGAGGCTCGTAGCCGGGCATCTCCATGCCCTTGACGTGCGGCGCGAACGCCGCGGAGCCGCCCCCGACGTGCTCCGCCGCGATCCGCGAGCCCTCGGCGAGCAGGTCGCCGAGCCCGTCCCTGGCGCCGATCAGATCCACCGCCCGCGCCAGCGCGTCCGCGTCGCCGAACCGCAGCCACGGCGCGTCGATCAGGCCGCGTTCGGCGCACTCCATGGCCCACGCGATCGTGCCGCCCGCCGAGATGGTGTCGATCCCGAGGTCGTCGCAGCGCGCGCTGGCGGCCAGCACCGCGTCCGGATCGGACACCCCGCACATCGGGCCGAGCGCGAAGACGTTCTCGTACTCCACCCGGGTTTTGCGGCCGTCGCGACCCGCGTAGATGTGCTCGCAGCCGATCGTGCACGACGCGCAGCTGTGCCGCGCGACCTGGCGCGCCGCGGCCAGGTCCTCCGCGGCCAGCTGGGGCGCCCCGTCGAACGTCGCGGCCTGGAAGTTCCTGGTGGGCAGCGTGCTGATGGCGTTGAAAGCGAGCAGGTTGGCCAGCGTGCCGAGCTCGCGGTACTTGGCGGTGGCCGGGCCGAACGACCGGGCGCGCAGGTCCCGCGCCGCCGCGAGCACCGCGTCGGCGTCGGCCGGGGTGACCCGGCCCGCCGCGCGCACCGCGATGGCCTTGATCCGTTTGGCGCCCAGCACCGCGCCGAGCCCGCCGCGCCCGGCGTGCCGGCCGTCGTGCGAGATCGTGGCGTACCGGACGCCGCGCTCGCCGGCCGGCCCGATCGCCGCGACGCGCCAGCCCCGGCCCAGCCGCTCCCCCAACCGCTGGCGCAGCCGGGTCCCGGCCTGCGCCGCGGTCAGCCCGGCCAGCTCAGGGGCTTCTTCGAAGCGCGCGCCCTTGTCGTCGATGAGCAGGACGGACAGTGTGGCGCGGGCGCCGCGGACCACGATCGCGTCGTACCCGGTGAGCTTCCCGGCGATGGCGAAGTGGCTGGAGGCGAGCGCGTCGGTCAGCAGGCCGGTCAGCGGGGACTTGGCCACCACCGCGAACTTCGCGCTGGTGGTCAGCGGCGTGCCCACCAGCGGGGAGAACACGTAGGCGAGTGGTGCTTGCGCGCTGAGCGGGTCGATGCCGGGCGGCCCCAGGTGGTGCATCAGCCACGCGCCGAGCCCGGCGCCGACGTACGCCCGCAGCAGGTTGTCGGGGAGCTTGAGCGTCTCCGAGGTGCCGGTGCTGGCATCGACCATGAGCGCCCGGCCGAAGTAGCCGCCCGCGGTCATCGTGCTCAGCCGCCCGCGTCGGCGGACAGGAAGAAGACGGTGTCGCCCGCCGCCAGCGGCGTCTCGCCGTCCCGGGTGATCTGGTCCCCGTTGAGCGCCGCGGTCACGTGCGCGCCGAAGTCGACGCCGGCGGCCGCGGCGGCTTCGGCCACGGTGGCGGCGTGGACGGTCTCCGGGGCGCGGCGCCTGTTCGGTCCGGGCCCGTTCGCGAGCACGCCGAAACGCTGCACGGTGATCTCGGGGCCGGGCTGGGACCGGGCCGTTCGGTACTCGTCCGGCTCGTTGATGTTGACCACGGAGTCCAGGCCGGGGTCGAGCGCCGCGAGCACCGGGTCGTCTTTCAGGGCCGCCTCGTCCAGCCGGGAGACCGTGCACTGCTCGAAGAGGAACGCGGGCCGCAGCCGTTCGGCGATTATGAGCCGCTCCGCTAGTGACGCGAGCTTGGTGCGGTAGGCGGCGGCCAGCGGCTGCGGGTACCCGTGCGCCACCGGCAGCCCCACGTCGGCGCCCTCGTACACCGCGCGCAGCACCCGCCGGACGAAGGCGGGGTGCAGGAACGGCATGTCGGTGGAGCTGACGAAGGCCACGTCCGCGCGGTCAATGAGGGCGCCCAGGCCGGCGGCCAGGCCCTGCACCGGCCCCTTGCCTTCCCGCGGGTCGATTATTATTTCGACCTCCGGCGGCAGCGCGGGAAGCTCCTGGCCCGGCGCGCGGACCACGACCACCGGGCCGCCGGTCGCCCGGGCGAGGATGCCGACGGTCCGGCGCAGCAGCGTCGACCCGTGCCACTCCAGCGCCGCCTTGGGCGTGCCCATCCGGGACGACCGCCCGCCGGCCAGCACCACACCCGCAGAATCCGGCATTACCCCATGCTAGTGCGGCGCTCGCCGTGGTCCTCAGTACCGGCCGGCGGCCGGGAACCGGTTGCCGTCGGCGGCCATGGCTTGCCCGCTGAGGATGTCGCGCAGCTCGCACGTGACGCCGTCCGAGTACCGGTCGAGAACCGCTTCGAGATCGCACCGCTGCGCCGGGGTCGAGTACTCCCTCAGCTCACGCTCCAGCCGGATCCGGTCCTCTTCCGGGCTGGCCGGGATGAGCAGGGCATGCAGGAGGAGCAGCATTCCGGGGAGGAGGATCACGCTGGCCGGGCCGTTGCGCATGATGACGCCGGCCACCGTGAGAACGACCCCGGGAAGCAGGGGCCGCCAGCGGGCCCGCATACCCCGGCCCAGGCCGACCAGGCCGATGACGGCGAGCAGCGCGCCAGTACGGATCCACCTGGGGATCCGCCTGGTGCGGGTGAGCCGCAGGCCACCGTACCGGGCGGCGGGGCCCGCGGACTGGCTCCACACCACCAGGTTCCGCCGACGCGGTCGCAGCCTCATCGCAGCCTCCTGGAACCCAGGCATCGCTCTGCGTGCACTCAATGATACGCCACTGCGCTCCTGCGAGCCTAGGTCAGGCGCCGGGCTCCGGGACGTAGTGGCGGCTCTGGTCGGCGGGATCGACCCACACCCGCATGACCGCTCGCGTGGCGGGGTCGCGAAACCGCTCCTCCGTGGGAATCCACCCGGCGGCGGGCCGATCGGCGTGGGCGTGCCCGCGCCGACGCTTGGCCCGGCGCGGCGCGGCGGAGCCGGACGACGCCGCGGTGCCTGACGCGGCGGCCGGGGGCCCCGGCAGGTCGGCGACCGCCGCGGCCGCCTCGTCCAGGTACCGGGCGCTCAGCACCACGCCCACCCGGCGGTCCAGCTCGTCCAGGCCGAACAGTCCCACGGCGTAGTGCTCGCGCAGCAGCGCGACCAGCCGCTCGCGGTCGGCCTCGGCGGCCAGCGGCCGCGGGCCGCCGCCCGGGGCCGAACCGGGCACGGCTACTCCGCGGGCCGGACGATGACCGCTGTCCCGTAGGCCACGATCTCCGTCAGCTGCTGGCTGATCTCGGAGGAGTCGAACCGCATCGCGACGATCGCGTTCGCGCCAAGCAGCCGCGCGTTGTCGATCATGCGGTCGATGGCGTGGCGGCGGCTGTCCTCAAGCAGCGAGGTGTACTGGGGCACCTCGCCCTGGCGCAGCGCGGTGAGCCCGGCGCCGAAGGACTTCGCGAAGCCCATGCTGCGCACCACGAGGCCGAAGGTAAGTCCCAGGTCCCGCTCGATGGTCATGCCCGGCAACCCGAGGGTGGTGGTGACCGGCATCGTCGCCGGCGAAGGCTCTGACATGACTGGCATCATACGGAAGAAGCTCTACATGAAGGGTGGCGCCCATGCGACTGGCCGTCTGCGCCGAGATGATGTTCCTCGACCTGCCCGTCACCGAACGGGTCCAGCGGATCGCCGAGGCTGGCTTCGACGCCGAGATCTGGGACTGGACCCGCCACGACATCGAGGCCCTGGCCGCCACCGGGGCGATGTTCTCGTCCATGACCGGCTACATCAGGGGCGACTTCGGCGACGGTGCCGACGAGCTGATCCGGACCGCGGAGGAGTCGATCGCGGTGGCGGAAACGCTCGGCTGCCCGCGGCTGAACCTGCACGGCACCGGCCTGGACGGCAGGGGCCTGCCGGTGGTGCCCGGGCCCGAGATGCCGGGTCCGCTGTGGATATCGGCCGCGCGCACCCTGACCCGTCTCGGTGAGCTGGCCGAACGGGCCGGGGTCACGTTCTGCCTGGAGAACCTCAACACCGCCGTGGACCATCCCGGCGTCCCGTTCGCGCGGGCCGCCGACACGCTCGCCCTGGTCGAGGCGGTGAGCCATCCCCGGATCCGGCTGATGCTCGATCTCTACCACGCCCAGATCGGCGAGGGGAACCTCATCGAGCTGGTCCGCCGGGCCGGGCCGCTGATCGGCGAGATCCAGGTCGCCGACGTGCCCGGCCGCTGCGAGCCCGGCACCGGCGAGATCAACTACCCGGCCATCGCCGCCGCCCTGGCGAACATGGGCTACGCCGGCACCGTCGGCCTGGAAGCCTGGGCCGCCGACGGCGACAGCGAGCGCGCCCTGGCCCGGTTCCGCTATAAGTACGCGCCGGCGAATAACCCGTCGACCCACAGAGGGGCGGCGCTGCTGAGGCAGCTCGGAGCATACGGCTTGTTTCGCTGCGACTACTAACCACGTCGATGTGACATCGGTGTGGGTCCAGGCGCTGGTCATACGTTACTGATGGTGCGCGTGAGCGCGGTGTGCGGCGCCGCGCCGGAGCCCACTGCAGCGCCTGCTCACCAGCCCCCGCCACGCCCGCACGCCCCAGACATTGACAGACGTCTATTCCTGCGGCAGGGTAGGCATCGACAATCATCGATGCGAGGAGGGCCGGGGTGGACGAGGTGCCTGAGGTGCTGTTCGTGTGGAACTCAACCCCGCCGTGGTGCAGGCCATGGCCGAGATCGGCCTGGACATCTCCGCCGAGTTCCCCAAGCCGCTGACCGCCGGGAAGGTGCAGGCGGCGGACATCGTGATCACGATGGGCTGCGGGGACGCGTGCCCGGTCTACCCAGGCAAGCGCTACCTGGACTGGGATCTGCCGGACCCGGCCGGGCTCACCGTGGAGGAGGTTCGGCCCATCCGCGACGAGATCGCAGGGTGCGTTCGCGCGCTGCTCAGCGAGCTGGACCGCTGACGCCGGGCCCGGGCCGGACCACGGTCATCAGGTCCTGACGGGGATCAGTCCTTCCTGGCCACCCCGCCGAGGATCCGCATGAACTCGATGCTCGTCACGGGCGTGACACCGTCCGGGCGCCACGCCCAGACGTCGGTCAGGCCGGGCTCGACCAGCGTCAGGTCGCCGAAGAAACCGACGATCTCGTCGCGGGTGCGAGCGGGTACGGCCGCCATCGCCGTATTCGCTTCCTCCAGCTCGCGGGCGGCGTGGGTCAGGCGCCGCGTCCCGACGGCATGCGCGGGCGATACGTCGGCGTGGGAGATCACCAGATAGCTGCCGGGGGCCATGGCATCGCGCAGCCTGGCCACGGATCCGGCCGGATCGGCCTCGTCCGGGATGAGGTGCAAGACGGCCAGGATGAGCACGGCGACCGGCTGGCTGAAGTCGATCAGCCGGCGAACCTCCGGGGCGCCGAGGATATCGTCCGGGCGGCACACGTCTGCCCGGATGGCCGCGGTCTGGCGGCCGGAAAGCAGCGCCTGCGCGTGGCTGACCACCACCGGGTCGATGTCCGCGTACACCACGCGCGCGCCCGGGTTGACCTGCTGCACGACCTCGTGGACGTTCTGGTTGGTGGGCAGCCCTGAGCCGATGTCGAGGAACTGCGTGATGCCCTGGCTAGCGACAAAGCGCACCGCCCGCTGGAGGAAGTCGCGGTTCTGGCGGGCGAGCCACGGAAGCTGCGGAATAGCGCGCGCCTGCCGCTTGGCGGCTTCCCTGTCGGCGGCGAAATTGTCCTTGCCGCCCAGCCAGTAGTCATATACGCGGGCGATATTCGGGACCGACGTGTCAATGCCCGGCGCTGGCCGGCTGGCTTCTGCCACGATTGCCGAGCATAATCCATTCCGGCACGTGAGCTGTATGCGCCGAACGCGCGGCTGCCCCGCTCGAACTCGCGCAGCACGCGCCTGATCCGCCAGCACCCGGATCAGGCTCGCCTCCCCCGCCCGGGCCTGGTACGCCGCCATTTCGGCCGCCACCGCGGCCTCGATGATCTGGCGCGCGGTCACCGGTCCCGGCGGCAGCGCCAGGGCCAGGTCACGCTCCTGCCCGCCGGGTGTACGTCGAAAATGTAGGGGGTTGCAGATCAGGGTCGCGCCGCTCGTAGTAGCGCAGCGGGGGGCTATTACCCGGAAGCGGCGTGCCGCCTCGTCCTATGCGGGCTTCGCATCGGCCGGGGGCGCAGGCCGTCGAGTGCGGTCTGGAGGATTGGTTCGGTGTAGCCGGTGTCGCCGTGGATCGTGGCGATGGCGACGATCATGTCCAGGATCTGTTCAAGGGTGAGGTCGTCGCGGACTTCGTGGGCGTGCTGTGCGGCGGCCAGGAGCGGCCGGCCGGCGGCGATCACCCGGGTGCGGTTGTTTTCGAATAGGGGGTCGCTGCGGTCCGCTTGCTTGAGCAGTTCGGAGGCGATGTGGCGCTTGCTCGTGGTAAAGGCGAAGAACCGGTGCAGCCAAGCCGCCAGAGTCGCTCCGGGGGTCTCGCCGTCGAAGGTCTCGGCGGCCTTGCAGACGGCATTGACCTCGTCGGTGTAGAGGGCCTCGAGGAGCTCTTGGCGTCCGGGGAAGTTGCGGTACAGGGTCGCCATGCCGACGCCGGCGCGTCGCGAGATCTCGGCCATCGACACCTCAGCCTCAGGATCGGCGAACGCGGTGCGGGCGGCGGCGAGGATCTTGTCGCGGTTGCGCTCGGCGTCGGCTCGTCTCGTGGGTGCCGGGATCTGGTGAGCGGGCATCGAGGCTCCAAATGGACAGGCTATCCGGTTGTCGCTACAGTGAAATGGACAGGCTCTCCGCCTGCTGCCGTCCGATCATATCCGCCTGCCGCGACTGACTCGCGGCGACTCAAGGAGCTTCATCATGGAATACCGGCCTCTGGGGCGCACTGGCGTCTCGGTCAGCCAGCTGTGCCTGGGCGCGATGATGTTCGGCGCGTTCGGCAACCCCGATCACCACGACGCGATCAAGATCATTCACAAGGCGCTGGACGCCGGGATCAACTTCATCGATACCGCTGATGGCTATTCTGCCGGCGAGTCAGAAGAGATCCTGGGCAAGGCGCTGGCCGGCGGACGGCGGGAGAGCGTGGTGCTCGCCGTCAAGTTCGGTCCTCCCCTCGGTGAGGACCCTAACCATCGCGGAGCGTCGCGGCGGTGGATCACGGAGGGGGTCGAGGGCTCGCTGCGCCGGCTTCAGACCGACTGGATCGACCTCTACCAAGTGGGCGTTCCCGACCCGAACACTGATATCGACGAGACCCTCGGCGCCCTGTCCGACCTCGTGCGCGCCGGCAAGATCCGCTCCTTCGGCGCGTCGAAGGTTCCCGCCTCTCAGATCGTCGAGGCCCAGTGGACCGCCGACCGCCGCGGCCACGGGCGGTTCCGCACCGAGCAGCCGCCCTACTCAATCCTGACCCGCGCCATCGAGTACGACGTGCTGCC
>WNGJ01002388.1_pt1 | contig 19185 bp, 14 predicted proteins | sample 5400611 | NCBI WGS metagenome assembly WNGJ01 (sample SAMN13153375, study PRJNA577476) | soil metagenome | isolation source: 40 cm soil or saprolite under Garry oak tree replicate 1 | place: USA:California | collected 2016-06-15 | reverse complement strand
CAGTCGTGGCGATGGTCCAACTGTCGCCATGGTTATCCGAAGCGTAAAGCTTCACCGCGTTCGGAGAAGCCACCGCAGCAAAAAGATGTTTCGAGGAACTCGCGGCAATTGTCAGATTGGCCTGGATGATGTCGGCGGGCAATCCTTTAGTCAATTGATGCCAGGTTCTGCCGCCGTCAACGGTTTTGAAAATCCCGCCACCCGCTCCATTCCAGACAGCGTTTTCCCACGGACCCTGTCGCGCTTCCCACAGCGCGGCGTAAGCCACTTCGGGATGCTCAGGATCAATCTGCACATCGGCGGCTCCGGTATTTTCGTCTTTGTACAGAACTTTTTCGAAAGTTTTGCCGCCATCAGTGGACCGAAACACACCGCGTTCTTCGTTTGGTCCATATGGGTGACCGGCGACAGCAACCAGCAAGTGATCCGGATTGCGCGGGTCAACGGCAATCTGAGGAATCTGTTGTCCATCGCGGAGTCCCAGGTGTGTCCAACTCTTTCCCGCGTCCGTCGACTTGTAAATCCCATCACCAACGGAAAGGTCGGGTCGTTGCAAGCCCTCTCCGCTGCCGACATAAATGACGTTGGGATCTGAGGCCGCCACCGCAATGCAACCGACCGAGCCGGTGGGCTGATCGTCAAAGATTGGTATCCAGGTGCGACCATAGTCTGTCGTTTTGAAAACCCCACCATTCACTTGCGCGATATAGAACACATTTGGTTGAGAAGGCACGCCGGCCACCGCTCGAGTTCTGCCGCCGCGCAATGGACCAATGCTCCGCCAGCGAAGCGATTGCAAAAGATCCGGGCTTACCTGGGCCTTCGCCGGTTGATCTAATCCGATGAACGAGAGCACTAGCACGAGCGCCAATAGCAGATACGACCGGTGTGACGATAGGGCGACGAGTCTCAAGTTGGATTGAGCGAGATCTGGGAAGTGATTAATCATAATTAATGCCGGAGGTCCCTTCGGTTTAGTGGAGGTATAGCGCGTCAAATATTATCTCCTGCATGCCATTTTTCTATAGTCATGCCGCTGCCCTTAGTAGTGATGCAGTTTGAGGCCGGAAGTTCAGAGTCCAGCCCCGGGGTCCCCACGCGGGCAACCCGCGTGGGGTGGTAGCCTTTAGGCTGCCGATTCGGCACGCAAACTAAAGTTTGTACTCTAAACTGCATCAGTGCCTCTGCCCTTCGCCTGAGTGAGCAGAGTCAATTCGCAGACTCGAAGGATAACGCAGCTTAGAACCAAAAGAAGTGAAAACGGTTACGCTAAAGTTCATTGTCATCCGCACTATTTCTGGTGCGGTCTTGCCGTCATCGACTCGGGGATTCTATGGGCAACGGCCGGGGGCCCAGGCCAAACTCTTCCGGATTCGGCAGAATTGAATTCGTGTTGTACAGCCTGACTGCTTCGGCGAGTGATCTACTTTTCTCCAGCCAGACGGCCGCAGCCTGATCGTAGCGAGCAAGCACGCTGTCCAGCCAATAAGGCCGGTTCTCCGCCAACCACTGACGTCGATAGCCTTCTCTCAACATCGTCAGTTCTTCCGTCATTTCGCGCAATGAGTTGTAAATATTTCCCCAATAGTTACGGAGCCGGCCAACCTTTGCGCGGTCGCCCAGGTTCAGGTAGACGTCCCAATAATCCTGGCTGAATTTTCTGACTACCTGCATTCTTCGGCCCAGGTGATCAAATCTTTGCGCTGCAAAACGCATCGCTGGAATCATCGAACGGTTTCGCCGCGCCTTCATTTCGTTGCGCAGCAGCGACTCGTCGACATTCTCTACGGCCAGACGCATTTCTCGAACCTGACTCGCCAAGGTCCTCGCCTGTCTTTGGAAATCTGAATTAAAAGGATCGCGCCAAAACAATTCATCACTGGTGCTGATGCCGAGCAAGCCATTCACACTACCCAGGGTGCGAAGAGCTTCCGTAAACTCGTCGCCGTCGTTACGAAAGAAGGCCCAATCAAAATCCTCATCAAACTCATTTCGGTCAACCGGTTTATCTTGCCACGACGCAGCGGCTCCGAGAACAATTCCGTACCAGGTCATTTCAAACAGCGACTCGCCATCGTCATCCCAACTAGTATTCATCATGCCCAGCGCGCCGGACGTTTGACCGTCGCGGACAAAGTTGATGATGTTTTTTGATGCAGCATCGAGATTCGGGAATATCTGATTCCAGTTGTGCACACCCGGACACACAAACTCTTCAAGCCCGGCATCCTTGAAGGGCTTAATGCGCGGCAGGTAGTCGTCCTTTGGCGCATAGTCCCAGTTCATGACAATCATGTCTTTGGGAATACTGCTAATAAGATCTGGGTGATGCAGGGCGATGTCGCCCCAGAACATCAGTCGGCGATCATAGGGCTTCAGCAACTCACGCACGCGATTCAAGTGTTCGAAGTAGATTGCGCCCACACCGCGCGCCTGCACAGCCTCGCGACTCTGTCCCTGACCGAGTTCAAAAGTTTCGTCGGCCCCGATGTGAAAAAATTTGCCGGGGAATAGCTCATTCAATTCACGATACCAATCGCCAATGAGTTTGTAGCTGCCCGCTTGCTGGGGTGACAAAACATCGCCGTAGGGCGTTTCCCCGAGTTCGCTGTATTTCTCCAGCTTTAAAGCTTTATGCAGGTGACCGAATGTCTGCTGCTCAGGCACCAACTCAATATGGTAGCGAGCGGCGTACGCCACTAACTCGCGTATCTCCTCGGGGGTAAGCGAACCACCAGCCGGCCCAATTAAAGGATTGGAGCTACTAGCGAAAGTTTGCTCCATATAAAATGAGTGCATATTGAGCTTGAACGCCGCAAAGGTTCGCAGCTGGCGTTTTATGTAGTTCACTGTCGGAACAGGGCCACGACTAATGTCATCTGAGACACCGCGCCAGCGCATGGCCGGCCAATCCAGGATTTCGACCGCCGGAATAAATGCGGCGGCGCCTTCCCCGCGCAGGAGTTGCTTCAGAGTTTGCAGACCATAAAAAGTGCCTGCTGGAGTTTTTCCCGCCACCACAACTTCATTGGCGTTGACTGCCAGCACGTAACCCTCAGGGTTGAGGTTCGCAGGGACGCTGATTCCGAATCTCTTCAATGCACTTTGCAGTGCGGCGAGGTCGATATTGCCGATCAAGATCGAATGGCGGGAAGGTGAGGCGCTAATCTTCATGTCAAGCTTCGCAGTGTCCTGCGCATCGCTGGAAAAATCCTCGGCCGCGAAGCGATCATCCTCCGAGCGCGGATCCGCAAGCACAATCCGTGTTTTCGTATTGAGTCGAAACAAATCCGGTTTGACCGCGACTTGTTTTGGTTGGGGTATTAAACGGATTACAGAAATTTCACCTTGAGCCTGCGCTGCCGCAAGCGAACAGCCAATGATGAGATAGACCAGCAGGAACAACGGACGTGCTGCCACCCTTCGTGTTAAAGTGTTCGGCATTGAAGAAAAGAAAACCGCAACGGTCGTTGTAAGAACGGGACGAGTATTTAACCGAAATCGATGGGGAATACAATCGCTAATCGATAGGACAGGCATTTCTGCCTGTCCTCTTGCTTGATAGAACGGGACAAACATTAAGGTCCCACTCGTCGAAAAGGAACATCTCTTGTCACTGATGCTTCAAGAAATCGTTGAGCAGCCTGCAGCGCTCGAGCGCACTATTCAAGCTGAACGCACCAAGATTTCGCGACTGGGAAATTTTTTGCAATCACGCGAGATCGATCTAATCGTGCTCGTGGCCCGTGGCAGCTCTGATAACGCCGCTCTCTTTGGTCGCTACCTGCTGGAAATCACCACCGGCATTCCGGTGTCGCTTTCGGCTCCGTCGGTGCACACGCTTTACTGTGCGAAACTAAATCTGCGTCGCGCGCTTGTCATCGGAGTCTCGCAATCCGGTGAAGGTGAAGATATCAACCAAGTGCTGGAGAATGCCCGCGACTGTGGCGCTTACACCATCGGTATAACAAATGAGCCGTCGTCATCGATGGTGAGTTTCGTCGACGAGACGTTGTTGATGCATGGCGGCCGCGAACGTTCAGTGGCCGCCACCAAAACTTTCACCGGCCAGATGATGCTCTTCTATATGCTTGCCGCTGAACTAGCCACGAGCACGCCCACCTGGTCTTATGACTCCATTCCCGTTTTCGCAGCCCGAGCTCTGGAGCAACAGCCGGCAATACTTGAGCTCGTTCAACGTTATGTATTCATGGAGAATTGCGTAGTGGTCGGGCGCGGGCTGGCATACGCAAATGCGTATGAGCTGGCGTTGAAGTTAATGGAAACCTGCTACGTCGTGGCCGAGCGCTTTTCTTCGGCAGACTTTCTACATGGACCGCTGGCGATGGTAGAGCGTCATTTCCCCGTGATTCTCTTTGCGCCTCCGGGCGTAATGTTTCCGGGAGTGAAAAGTTTAATCGCACGGCTTAGAGAGTTACACGCCGACACGTTGATCATAACGAGTGATCTTGAGGCCGCGGCAGATTGCACGCGCGCGATTATTATGCCTAAGGAGATTGATGAATTTGTCGCGCCGATTCCCTATATAATTCCCGGCCAGCTTTTCGCAGCATTGTTGGCTGACGCCAAAGGGTTGGATGCAGACCAGCCTCGGTCGTTATCAAAGGTAACGAGAACACTATGAGAATCCTGATCTGAGATCTCAGATTTGAGATCTGAGATTTGATTAAGGCGAGATAGAGTCGCAAGAATGAACATCATTTTACAGGATTTGTCCAAAGGCCCGGTTTACGCCCAGGTGCGCCAACAGATTGAGGCGCAGATTAGCGGTAAGACCCTTGCCCATGGTGAGACTCTCCCATCGCCAGCAGCCCTGGCCCAAAAACTCGCCGTCGATAAAGGTGAGATTCAACGCGCTTACTACGAACTGGAGCTCGTCGGCTCGATTAAGAAAGAGACTGGCAAAGACTTCCTCGGGCATCCGAAAACAAGCTACCGTGTTGCTTGAGCGCATCAACCTGACACTCGGAACATGAAGCGGTTGGCATTGTCATTATTCGGTGGTTTTGCAATTCCATTCCTCTATACCATTATAGTTGGCCCGCTTTCACTATATATTGTGGACCAAACTTGGAATCGGCTTGCGGACTATCCGGTGCGATGGCCGATATTTATTCTCTATCGCTTCGTTCCTCTTGAATCATTCCCGTTTAGAGACCAGGATTCGACCGCCCTTCTATCCTATATTATTGGTTGCGACGTAATCGTTTATGCGATTCTCAGTTACTTTCTCTTGTGGGCGTTCTCAAGGCGAAAGGCTGGGCCCTCCGATGCGCCACCCAGTCCTTCTCTGCTTGATCAATAGTGAAAATGACTCACCACGCGAAATTACGGCTCTATGACTAAATCAAGTCACACGTGATATTCTTTTTTGCGCTTTGGAAATGGGATCGTTATAGCGCGAGCGCGAAAGTGGCGGAATTGGCAGACGCGCCAGACTTAGGATCTGGTACCGAAAGGTGTGGGGGTTCGAGTCCCCCCTTTCGCACCAAGAGAGCAAACAGTAAACAGCAATCAGCCAACCAGTTGAATACGGTGACGATGGTAACGATCGTTCGATGCTTGATTGCTTATCGGCTCTTTGCTGTTTGTGATTGCTGATTGCTGTTTACTGATTACTGTTTACTGTTTGCTGTTTGTTATTCTTCAAAGAAGGAAGGATGCCCGTTGGATGTTAAAGCGTCACAACGGGCTTAACGTTTAATGAAGACTGAGTTTGTAGACGTCTCCCCAACACGTAAGGAGATCACGATTGAGATTGATCCGGCAACGGTGCGTCAAGCCTATGATCGCATCAGCGACCGTTATGCAAAGCAGGCAAACGTTCCAGGCTTTCGACCCGGGCACGCTCCGCGCGCTGTCGTGCGCACGCGATTCAAGAACGAGATTCGCGGCCAGGCGCTCCAGGAGCTGGTACCCGATGCTGTAAGTGAAGCGATAAATAAACACGAACTCAATGCCCTCGGCGAGCCGGACATCCAACTTGACAATACCGAAGCGCTCGAAAAATTCGGGGAAGAGCCGCTCGTGGTTAAAGTGAAAGTCGAAGTTCTGCCCAAAGTTGCACTGGGAAACTACAAGGGCATCGAAGCAGTGCGGAAGACTCGACCGGTAACTGATGCAAAAGTTGACGAGATGATCGAGGCGTTAAGAGAGACTTCCGGGGCCATGCAGCCGGTTGAGGACCGCGCTGCGGCTCTCGGCGATACAGTAACCGTAAATGTTGAAGGAAAGTTTCTCGACGATCCCGATGAGGAAAATATTAAGAAAGACGACGTGGAGGTCACGCTCGGCGGCGGGGGAGTGCAACCGGAGTTTACGGATAACTTAACCGGCGTAAAGCCTGACGAAGAGAGGACATTTGTCGTCGATTATCCTGAGGATTTTTCGTCCAAAGGACTTGCCGGAAAGAAGGTTGAATATACGGCCAGGGTCGCGGCAGTTCGTGTAAAGGAGCTTCCGGAGGTTGATGACGAATGGGCCAGAAGTTTGGGCGAAGAGTTTGATTCTGTTGCCACCTTGCGCAGCAAGATTCGCGAGAACATGGAGAAGCAGGCGCAGCAGGAAGCCGATCATAAGCTGCGCGCGGATTTGATGCAGAAGCTTGTCGAGGATCATCAATTTGAAGTGCCGCAGAGCTTGATCGATCATCAGGCCAACCACCGGCTCGAGACCATCGTGCGCGACATGATCAGCAGAGGAGTTGATCCGCGGAACCAGAATCTGAATTGGGAAGAGGCGCAGGAAGAGTTGAAGGTCCAGGCAACAGAAGATGTGCGTAGCTCGCTGCTGCTCGAGCGCATAGCTGAAGAAGAGAAAATTGAAGTTTCAAAAGACGAAATAGAAGCAGAGATTCAAGCGATCGCCAGGAGCTCGCAACAGCCTATAGAGCAGGTGCGCAGCGTCTTGACAAAGGAAGGGGGCGAACGTAGCATCGCGAACAGATTGCGCAATCGCAAAGCGCTTGAGCTTTTAGTTGAAAACGCGCGAGTGACTAACGAAGAGTGGCAAGAAGAAAGGGTGACGGATGAAGGTTGAAGGATGAACAAGAGCGGAGCAATTTGACTCGACTTTTTCATCCTTCATCCTTCTTCCCTCATCCTTTTTTTGCAAGTTGAAGGAAGGTTAGGATACATGGCCCTGGTACCAATGGTCGTCGAGCAGACGTCGCGCGGTGAACGCGCTTTCGATATTTTCTCGCGACTCCTGAAAGACAACATTATTTTCCTTGGCACGCCGATCGATGATCAGATCGCCAACTTGATCGTGGCGCAACTTCTCTTCCTCGAAGCTGAGGATCCGGAAAAAGACATTAACATCTATATCAACTCGCCAGGAGGTTCCATCACGGCCGGGATGGCCATCTACGATACTATGCAATTCATACGGCCGGACGTCACCACCATCTGCGTCGGCCAGTGTGCCTCGATGGGCGCGCTGCTGTTGACGGCCGGTGCGAAGGGTAAGCGTTTCGCCCTGCCAAACTCGCGCATACTAATTCACCAGCCTACCGGCGGTTCACAGGGTCAGGCAACCGACATCCGTATTCAAGCCGAAGAGATTCTGCGCATGCGCGAACTCACCTCCCAGATTATCGCTAAACATACCGGCCAGTCGTATGAGACCGTCGAACGCGACGTCGAACGAGACAAAATTATGTCTGCCACGCAGGCCAAGGAATATGGTTTAATAGACGAAGTAATCGCGCACCGCGAATAGTGCGCCGGCGCTCTGGAGTTGCAAATGATTGCGAAAATGAAAGCTCGCGGCTTTAGCTGCTCTTTCTGCGGACGTTCGAAAGGCGAGGTTGCAAATATAGTAACCGGTACGCCACAACGCGCGCCGGGAGTTCCCAAACAAATGATCGGTAAGAGCGCCTTCATTTGTAACGAGTGTGTTGAACGCTATCGCGAGATGGTCACGAACCCGGAACACTCCTGTCAGTCCGTGGTTATCACAAAGTAAATTGGTTCGCTCGACGCTCGAAGGAGATATCCCAACTATATGGTAAGACGAACCGACGACACGCTGCGCTGCTCATTCTGCGGCAAGTCGCAGAATGAAGTTAAGAAACTCATTGCCGGTCCCACCGTGTACATCTGCAACGAGTGCATTGACATTTGCAATGAGATCATCACCGACGATCAGCAAGCTGAATCCGTTGCGACGCGGCCGCCGCTGCCCAAGCCGGGCGAGATCAAAAACTTTCTTGACGAATATGTGATCGGACAGGACGAAACCAAGAAGCGCCTGGCCGTCGCCGTCTACCAACACTACAAACGCATCGAGCTGGGACGGAGGCGCTCGGACGTTGAGATCCAGAAAGCTAATATCCTGTTGATTGGGCCGACAGGCACAGGGAAGACTCTGCTTGCCCAAACGCTGGCGCGTATGCTTAGCGTGCCCTTTACGATCGTCGATGCCACCACCCTTACGGAGGCCGGATACGTTGGCGAAGATGTCGAGAATATCATTCTGAAACTCCTGCAGTCGGCAAACGGCGACGTCGAGCGCGCCCAACAGGGCATTATCTATATTGATGAAGTTGACAAGATTTGCCGCAAAGATGAGAACCCTTCGATTACGCGCGACGTCTCCGGCGAAGGCGTGCAACAGGCATTATTGAAGATTCTTGAGGGAACGATTGCAAATGTTCCACCGCAGGGCGGTCGTAAACATCCGCACCAGGAATTCTTCCCAATCGATACGTCGAACATTCTTTTCATTTGTGGCGGAGCTTTTGTTGGTCTTGAAAAAGTGATTGAGCGCCGGCTACGCAATAAGTCGCTGGGATTCCAGGCGGAAGTAAAAAGCGGGCGTCATCGTCACGCCGAAGCGCTGGCGGCAGTGCAGCCCGAAGATCTTATTCGATTCGGCTTAATCCCGGAGTTTGTTGGACGGTTGCCCGTTTGTGGAGTGCTGCATGAACTCGACGAAGGAGCGCTGATCAAGATTCTTACAGAGCCGAAAAACGCGCTGGTGAAGCAGTATCAAAAGAAGTTTGACTTTGATAACGTCAAACTAAAGTTCACCGAAGACTCCTTGAAATCAGTTGCGAAGCAGGCCGTTGAAAGGAAAGTCGGCGCTCGCGGACTGATGATGATCCTCGAAGAGTTGCTGTTAGACGCGATGTACACCTTGCCGTCGCAGAAGCGCGTCAAGGAGTTTGTAATCACCAGCGAAATGGTAGAGCGACGGCGTGCCATTCCGGGTGAAGGGTTGACGGGCATCGACGGCGCCGCCGCTTAACGCTGCACGACAAACTTAAGTTTGTCATAATTTTTCCCAACTCTTTCAACCATCCTCGGAACGACAAACAGAGGTTTGTGGAACCGCTAATCCCAAAGTGGCGTACACTTGGGAAATGATTTACAATTGGGCGTGTTAACATAGGGCGAGACGGCAGTTTGAGCGGCTCGCCCTTCTTGCAAAAAGCCGGAGTCAAAGAGTTCGTTTCAGAATTATGGAAGAATATTCAGATCGTGCTCCTTCCGACGTGGCCTGGTACCCGATGGTTCCTATCCGCGACGTCGTCATTTTTCCTTTCACAAAAGTCGCTTTCAAAATAGGCCGGCAAGGATCAGTGCGTGCGCTTGAGCAAGCGCTCGCCGGTGATCGCACTATTTTTCTGGCTACTCAGCATGACGCAACTATTGATGAGCCCTCGCCTGATCAGATCTACGGCGTGGGAACGTTGGGACGCATACTGCAATCGCAAAAACAGGACAATGGGCAAATTAAGGTCGTTGTAGAAGGTCGCGAACGCGCCACCACGGTGCGCGTGGAAAACACCGACGGCGCTTTCATGGCTCTGGTCAAACGTGCGCCGGTGGTCAATGAGGAAGGCACTCGTCTCGATGCGCTGGTGCAAAAGATCGCACAACTTGTAGAACAGCATCTGCGCCTGGCGCCGGAGAGCCAGACAGACGCACTGCAGACGGCTTTGCGAAATCAGAATCCTTCTCATCTCGCCGATGCGCTTGCATCGCAGCTACGCATCTCGGTTGAGGATAAGCAGGGACTGCTTGAATTGTTTTCTTCGCAAGCGCGATTGCAACGCCTGATTGAGTTGTTGGAACTTGAAATTGAAAAGCGCCAACTTGATCGCTCAATCCAAACACGCGTGAAGCGCCAGATGGAAAAGGCACAAAAGGAGTATTACCTCAACGAACAGATCAAGGCGATTCACAAAGAGCTGGGGCGTAAGGACGAAAAAGCTGAGCTTGAAGATCTGAAGAAAAAGATTGAAGAAGTCGGCATGAGTGAAGAGGCCAAAACGAAGGCCATGCAGGAGTTGCATCGCCTCGAGGCCATGCCTCCCATGTCTGCCGAAGGCACCGTGTCGCGCACCTACATTGACTGGCTGGTTAGCGTGCCCTGGAAACAGAAGAGCAAAGAAATCAAGGATCTGACTAAGGCGGAAGAGGTGCTTAACGAAGATCATTTCGGCCTGGAGAAGATCAAGGAGCGCATTCTCGAGTATTTGGCCGTTCGGCAACTTGTAAAAAATCCCAAGGGTTCAATTCTCTGTTTCGTTGGGCCGCCGGGAGTGGGCAAGACGAGTCTTGGTAAGTCGATTGCACGGGCTACGGGTCGTAAGTTTGTCCGGCTATCGCTGGGTGGTGTTCGCGATGAAGCCGAGATTCGTGGTCATCGTCGCACCTACATTGGCGCGCTGCCCGGCCAGATTATTCAAATGATGAAAAAAGCGGGAACTGTTAACCCGGTTTTGCTGCTTGACGAAGTGGACAAGCTTGGCGCTGATTTTCGGGGCGATCCGAGCTCGGCGCTGCTCGAAGTTCTCGATCCGGAACAGAATCATACTTTTCAGGACCACTACCTGGACGTCGAATACGATCTGTCGAAAGTCTTCTTCATCGCTACCTCGAATGTGCTTCATACAATTCCACCAGCGCTGCAGGATCGTCTGGAAATTTTGCGTCTCTCCGGTTACACCGAACGAGAGAAATTGGAGATTGCGAAACGCCATTTGGTGCCAAAGCAAGCTGAAGCCAACGGCTTGAAGCCCGAGCAACTTGATTTCACCGACGAAGGCCTGCTGGAAATTATTCGCCACTACACGCGAGAGGCCGGCGTCCGTAACCTCGAACGCGAGATCGGATCGTGTTGTCGTAAGCTGGCCCGACGCTTCGTTTCAGAAACTGTCGCCGAAGATTTCAAGGATGTTATCGATGCTGAGCGCGTGCGTGGGATGCTTGGCCCTATCAAGTTTCGCCAGCAAGGCGTGGCCGCAGAAAGTGAAGTGGGTCTGGCAACCGGACTGGCCTGGACTGAAATTGGCGGTGAGGTGTTGCAAATAGAAGCTACGCTTACGAAAGGACGCGGCGGTGTTACGCTCACCGGCAAGCTCGGTGATGTAATGCAGGAATCGGCGCAGGCAGCGTTGACCTGTATCAAAGCACGTGCTGAGCGACTGGGAATGAGCATCGACATCGTCCGCAAACGCGATCTCCACATTCATATTCCCGAAGGCGCGATTCCGAAGGATGGCCCTTCGGCAGGTATTACGATGGCCACGGCCATGGCTTCAGCTCTTACGCGCGCACCGATTCGCAAAAACGTGGCCATGACCGGTGAGATTACGTTAAGGGGCCGGGTGCTGCCGATTGGCGGCGTAAAAGAAAAGTTGCTTGCCGCCCATCGTTTCGGAATCGATACCATCATTTTGCCCAAGGATAATGAGAAGGATCTGCCGGAGGTTCCTGAGGAAGTACGGAATGCGCTCTGCATCAATCTGGTAGAAACGATTGATGAGGTGTTGGCGCTCGCCCTCGAGGAAGCTTGTCCAACGGAGGCCGCCGCTGAGACAGAGACGCCGCCGCTTTGGTCAACCGAGCAGCCTTCGCAAGGCATTCAAACAAGTTAACCCGGTTCAGTTCCAGGCTTAAGTTCCAGCGGTTCACGTTTCAGCGTTGCCCTGCGACGGTTTCATCCGCATGGTCTAAAGGCTGAATTCCAGACTTCGTTTTTCCAATCCGAAGACATTCCCGATTACCTTAAGAGGAGATCCCTATGAGTAAAAAAGACGATGCAGACTTAATTCTGAAGCTTTATGACTTGAGACGAGAAGCGACTATGCGGGAGGCGCGTAACTGGATTTTTTCCTTCAATCCAACCAGCGCGCAGGACGTTATCGACGTGCTTCTTGGCGAACACAGCGGCCACTATCGCATGGTCATTTCCTATTGGGACATGGCTGCGGCGTTGGTGAATAACGGCGCCATCGATGAAGAACTGTTCAACGAAACTAACGGTGAACATCTGTTTGTTTATGCGAAGATCGAACCTGTCATTGATGAGGTTCGAGCCTTGTTTGGCAATCCGGAATTCCTGCACAACCTTGAGACGCTGGTCAAGCGGATTCCCGATAGCGAGCGAAAGATTGTCGCCATGAGGGAACGCATGAAGAAGTTTGCGGACATACGCGCCGAGCGGGCGGCCAAGGTACAAACGGCAGGATAGTGGAAAGAACGCCCGGATTGCCGGCACCCCAGGTGAGTTGTTCTCCTGGGGTGCTGCTCTGGCTCTCGTTGCAGCATGAAAATCACGAGCGCCGAATTCCTGAAAAGCAGTTTCCAGTCGGACGATTGGCCTAAAGTAGCATTGCCCGAAATTGCTTTCATGGGTCGCTCTAATGTGGGAAAGTCGAGTTTAATCAATTCCCTGCTCGCCACCCGCGGACTGGCACGCACGTCTTCGACCCCTGGGCGAACGCAGTCGCTAAATTTTTTTCTGATTAACAAGCGGTTTCGATTTGTCGATCTTCCCGGCTTCGGTTATGCTCGGGTACCGAAAGCCATACAATCCGGTTGGGGCGAGATGGTGAGCAGCTACCTTGCAAAGCGGGAGCAGCTTGTGCTATCAATTCACATCGTAGATTCGCGCCACGAACCCACAAAATTGGATTTGCAGCTTCACGAGTGGCTTGAGCATAGCGCCAGGCCGCGATTAATAGTTGCCACGAAATCCGATAAGCTATCTAACAACGAGCTGAACGAGAATTTGAGACGCGTCAAACGCGTATTCAGCAGGGATCATATAGTAGCTTATTCCGCTAAGACCGGACGCGGCGGCAGCGAAGTTTGGCGGGCAATCGAGAACGCCTTAATTGATTTCAATCTCCCGGCCCTTGCTTAGACCGGTTCGGAAAAGAAGACAGGCTTCCGAAATTAAAGTCGAGCGTCGAATCATAAATTCTCAAAGCCCCTTTTTGTTAATCCGAGTTTACTCTAGACCACGAATGGCCGTGTACAGCGCATCCAAGTAGTGTAACCCACTCAGCATCGAGGTGAATTGCATAACATTTTTGAAGAGAATCGTGTTGCAGCCTCGCGCGGGCTTTACGGACCGCGTTGCAGTTTTGTTAGCCGCATGATCTTTTCAGTTTCTCAGCCTCCAGGAACCCAAAACCAACTCGGCCGCTAGTATCGCCGGCTCGTAATGAATATTTTAGGAATGAATTGATAGGATTGAATTGATATGGCACAGAGAACACGTTCACGCGCCTCAGGTGCTTCAGGCGCGAACAACGACGACAATGATCAGAGCGGCGGCACTATCGCAACCGCCGAAGCTCCTGAAAAAGATGGCCGGGAAGGCAGAGACTTTGGAGGCGAGGGTTTTCTAAACCTGGCCGACCTCAAGGAGATGTCTATCTCAAAGCTGACCAGCATCGCCAAAGGCATGGACGTGCCGGGCGCGACCGGCATGCGCAAGCAGGAATTGATCTTCAAAGTGCTTGCAGCCCAAACGGAGAAGAGTGGCCTTATTTTCTCGGAAGGTGTGCTCGAGACACTGCCGGACGGTTTTGGTTTCCTGCGGGCCCCTGAATACAACTACCTTCCCGGACCGGATGATATCTACGTTTCGCCATCACAAATAAGAAAGTTCGATCTGCGAACCGGCGACACGGTCAGCGGCCAGATTCGACCGCCTAAAGAAGGGGAACGCTATTTCGCGCTAATCAAAGTTGAAGCAATCAACTTTGAATCTCCCGATCAGGCCCGTGAGAAAGTGTTCTTTGACAATCTCACGCCCCTTTATCCGGATGAGATGTTGAAGATGGAGGTGACCCAGGAAAACTTGTCCGCCAGAGTTATAGATCTGGTGACGCCTCTCGGAAAAGGCCAGCGTGGATTGATTGTCGCTCCGCCGCGCACCGGCAAGACGATGCTGCTGCAAACCATCGCAAATTCCATTACGCAAAACCACCCGGAAGTGACCCTGATAGTCTTGCTGATTGACGAACGACCGGAAGAAGTCACAGACATGCAGCGCTCAGTTAACGGCGAAGTGATTTCGTCGACCTTTGATGAGCCGCCAACTCGGCACGTCCAGGTTGCGGACATGGTCATTGAAAAAGCTAAACGCCTGGTCGAACACAAGCGCGACGTTGTTATTCTGCTTGATTCGATCACCCGCCTGGCGCGAGCGCACAATGCGGTTGTGCCACCGAGCGGCAAGATTCTGTCAGGCGGTATCGATTCCAATGCTTTGCAACGTCCCAAACGCTTTTTCGGTGCTGCCCGAAATATTGAAGAGGGTGGCTCCTTGACGATTATTGCTACGGCGTTGATCGACACCGGGTCAAGAATGGATGACGTTATTTTCGAAGAATTCAAAGGCACAGGCAATTCTGAAATTCATCTCGATCGCCGGTTGAGCGACAAGCGTCTATTCCCCGCAATCGACTTGCAACGCTCGGGCACACGCAAGGAAGAATTGTTGCTCAGTAAGGAAGACCTTAACCGAATCTGGGTGATGCGGCGCGTTTTGAATCCACTGTCGCCAGTCGAGCAGATGGAAGTGGTGCTCGAACGGCTCGAGAAAGCCAAGTCAAACGCGGAATTTCTTGCTTCAATGCAAAGCTAAACGCAAGCATGAGGACGGCACGCAAAAGGATGAAGGCGGAGGGATGAAGGATGAAATGTCTTATCGTTCCGTCTTATTCTTAATCTTGCCAAACTTCTCAGTAAGCCTTCAATCTTGATAATTCCTGGTTCATCCTTCATCCTTCATAATTCATCCTTGCTTTCATGCGCGTTGCATTACTTTCATCTGAAGTTGTGCCCTTCGCCAAAACCGGAGGCCTTGCCGACGTAGCGGGAGCGCTTCCCAAAGCGCTCGGCAAACAGAAAGTCGATGCGCGTGTAATTCTTCCACTCTACCAACAGGTAGATAGAAATCTTCTTAGCGACTCGGTTATTGAGGACGTTCCGGTTGAGTGGCGCGGTAGAACAAGTCCCACGCGCGTTTATCAAAGCACAGCAGCCGGGGCGCCGGCATATCTGATTGACTCGCCCGAGTACTTTTCTAAGCCTTCGATCTATGGTTACTCCAATGATCACGAACGGTTCGCTTTCTTTTCGCGGGCCGCGCTCGCGCTCGTCAAACATCTCGATTGGCAACCCGACCTCATTCATGGCAACGACTGGCCATGCGGTTTTGCCATGGTTGAATTGCGCGCGCGCCGCCATAACCAGGAATTCTTTCGCCGTACCAAGACCCTGTTTTCAATTCACAACCTGGCGTATCAGGGCGCGTTTGATCCGGGCGACTTATGGTGGCTTGGCTTCGGTGAGCCTGCCGATAAAAACGACTTCATGCTTAAAGGCGCGGCCTCTGCCTTAAAGGCTGGACTCATAGCCGCCGACGCGCTTTCCACCGTCAGCCGCCGCTATTCGCAGGAAATACAAGCGTCAGAACATGGCGCCGGGCTCGATTGGCTGCTTCGCGCGCGTCGCGATCGACTGGCAGGAATTACTAATGGCGTAGACTATGAAGTATGGAATCCGGAGACTGATCCGCATATTGCCGCGAACTTTTCCGCGGACGATCTTTCCGGCAAACGGACCTGCAAACTTGACCTGCTTCGTCGTTTTGGTTTGCCGCCGGAACCGCAACGCCCGATCATCGCCATCATCTCGCGCCTTGTAGCCCAAAAAGGTTACGACCTGATCCGGCAACTCAATGGCGCCATTATTCAAAGCGGTTCATTCTTTATCGCCCTCGGCGCGGGTGCACAGGAGTATGAAGACTTTCTACAGCGTTGGCACGATAGCGCGCCGCATCAGGTAGGCATCTATAAGGGCTATGCAGGCGAGCCGCTCGCCCATCAAATCGAAGCCGGGTCAGACTTGTTTTTGATGCCGTCATATTATGAGCCTTGCGGTCTAAACCAGATGTACAGTATGCGCTACGGCACTGTGCCAATCGTTCGGGCCACCGGCGGGTTGGATGATACGGTCGCGAATTTCGACCTTAGCCGGCTAACAGGAAATGGTTTTAAATTTCATGAATACAATGCGAGCGCATTGCTTGAAAAAATACGCGAAGCCCTTTACTTTTATAGCAAGCCCGATGCATGGCAGAAGATTCAACTGAACGGCATGGCAATAGATAACTCCTGGGATGCTGCGGCGAGGAAATACGTTCAGCTTTATCGGCAAATAATTGAGCTGCCATAATCGAGGATGCAAATCGCGAGGCTGGAAGTTTAGAGTCCAAACTCTAGTTTGCGCTTCGTCCAGCAAGCGCAAGCTAAAGCTTGAACTCTGAAACCGCAAGCTCGGCAACCAAAAGGAGTTTTAAATGAACGACTATGTGACGGAAGTAAGCGATAGCAGTTTTGAAAAAGACGTATTGCAGTCTGACAAGCCAGTGCTGGTGGATTTCTGGGCCGCCTGGTGCGCTCCCTGTCGAATGCTGGAGCCCACTGTTGACGCGGTGGCCGAGAAATATGCGGCGAACGCACGAGTTGTGAAAGTAAACGTCGATGACAATCCGTCGATCTCGCAGCGCTATGGAATCAAGGGCATCCCGACATTGATTCTTTTCAAGGGTGGCAAAGAAGAAGAGCGCGTTGTGGGAGCAACTTCCAGGGAAGCAATCTCGCGCATGATCGATAAGCATGTGGCTGGCGCAGCCACAGCGTAATTTCGTTCTAACTTCAGGCGCGGATTTTCCTGACGATAGTCCGCGCCTGTTGTCTGTCTAGAGGTGGACTTTGGTCTTGGGTCTTAGGTCTTTGCAGTTGAGTGTCAGGCAGAAGGCAAGTTTCAATCGAAAAGCAAAATCCAAAGACCAAAGCCCAAAGACCCAAGACCAATTCTTATCATGTCAAAAATTATCGTAGTCATCGGCGCGCAGTGGGGGGACGAAGGCAAAGGCAAGATCGTTGACCTTCTGGCTGAACACTTCGACATAGTGGCCCGCTATCAGGGTGGACACAATGCCGGACATTCCGTCCAGGTGGGAGACAAGTCGTTCGTACTGCATCTGCTGCCTTCGGGAATTGTCCATCGCGGCAAGACCTGCGTGCTGGGCAACGGTATGGTGATCGATCCAAAAGCGTTTTTTGAAGAAGCCGATCGCTTGATTTCGCAGGGTGTGGAAGTTTCTCCGGAACGCGTGAAGATTAGTTCGCGCGCTCATCTGATACTTCCCTACCATCGCGCCCTGGACCATACGAGCGAAGAGCGGCTTGGTAACGAGAAAGTGGGTACGACGCTGCGCGGGATTGGTCCCGCTTATGAAGACAAAGCGGGACGCCGCGGCATACGCACGGCTGATGCACTGGTGCCGGAGGTCTTGCGCTCGCGCATTGAACGCAATCTCGAGGACGCCAACCGGATCATCCAGGCTTATGGCGGCGAGAAGTTGGATCCGAACAAAATCTTTGAGGAGATATCGGCCCTGTCCGAACGCCTTGGCGCGTTTATAGGCGATACGACTCACTTCCTTAATGTTGCGGCCACGCAGGGCCGCTCGATACTTCTTGAAGGCGCACAGGCGACACTGCTTGACGTCGATCATGGTACCTATCCCTTCGTCACTTCCTCAAGCACGATCGCCGGCGGCGCTATTGTGGGTACGGGACTGGCGCCGAATCGACTGACGGGCGTGCTCGGCATTGTTAGAACCTACACAACGCGTGTCGGCGAAGGTCCATTCCCGACCGAGATGGTAAAAGGCGAAGATGAGTTGGGCCAGCTCATCCGCGAACGTGGTCGCGAGTATGGCGCCTCTACCGGACGGCCTCGTCGTTGCGGTTGGTTCGACGCTTTTGCCACACGCTATGCAGCCCAGATCAACGGCTTCACCTCCGTCGCGCTGACAAAGCTCGATGTCCTCGACGCCCTGGAGACGATCAAAGTGTGCGTAGGTTACAAACTCGATGGCCGCGAATGCGAATCGCTTCCCGCAGTTTCACAAGACTTGCGACGCATCGAACCAATCTACGAGACATTGCCCGGCTGGCAAACGTCAACGGTGGGAACCACAGAGATGAGTTCCCTTCCCGCCAATGCGCGGCGCTACGTTGATTTCCTTTCCGCGAAGATTGGTGTGGAGATCGGGTTGGTTTCGACCGGCCCGGAACGTTCGCAAACAATCGTCGTCAACGACTCCGCCGTCGGACGCTGGCTGGAAGATTAGTCGGAGGTCCAACGTCCGCAAAGCTCCAGTGGTTCAGAGTACAAGCTTCAGCTTGCATAGGTTCAAAAAGAGCAACCTGAAGGTTGTACTCTGATCTACTTGGATGACGTTGGACATTCGACTTTGGACATTGGACTTTAGCGTCAGTTAGAATGCCGTCACTCTAGTTGAGTCATGTGGGCCGATAGCTCAGTTGGTAGAGCAACTGGCTTTTAACCAGTGGGTCGCAGGTTCGAGTCCTGCTCGGCTCACCACTTTATCTAAGAGAAACACGAGATGCGGTTGGCTATGAAGGAGATCGAAATCAGACGCCCGTCCGACGACGTCGGGGCCGCAGGGCTGTTACGGACTACAGATCACTCTTCGCTGCCTCAACGTAGAAGTTGCGATTCACCTCAAATGTTTTGATCTCTTCAGAGAACTCAAAGGTCTGCTTTACTTCGTTCGGTGTTATCTGAATTTCCTTGCCATTGATGATTATGCGAATCGGCATTGCGAATCCCTTAACGACTCTTTCGTAGTAAAACGAAAGGCTCTTCCCGTTCAAGTTGTATTTCAGTAAGGGAATCTTTGTCGTCCTCAGGTATTGGTCAAATACTTTGCTGAGATCAATACCGGCCTTGTTGCTGATATATGACTCAATCTGTTCCGTTGTAACGGTCTGATGCCAAAAATCAGCATTGAGCCCGCGCAGGATGGAGAGCCACT
>WNGJ01011389.1_pt1 | contig 19186 bp, 18 predicted proteins | sample 5400611 | NCBI WGS metagenome assembly WNGJ01 (sample SAMN13153375, study PRJNA577476) | soil metagenome | isolation source: 40 cm soil or saprolite under Garry oak tree replicate 1 | place: USA:California | collected 2016-06-15 | reverse complement strand
AAACGCTGGGGTCTGGAGAATCAGTTCGCGGAGGGACTCGACCCGGCGCACGTCGCTCACATCGAGCAGACGTGCAAACGCATCTATCGTCTGCTCACAATCGACGGCTACGCGCGCATCGATCTTCGACTGACGACCGACAACAAACTCTTTTTCATCGAGGCGAACCCGAATCCGATCCTAGCAGATGATGAGGACTTCGCCCTTTCGGCGGGCAAGGCAGGCCTGTCCTATCCGCAATTGATCGACCGGATCACCCGGCAGGGGATGAACACGGTCCGGGGTTGAGAGAAAGGAAAACGCTCAACCCGCCTAAGGCGAAAGCTGCGGCGCGGCAAGCGTTCAACATCAAACGCTCAACGCCTAACATTAAGCTCCCCATTTAACATCCTGCTTTCCTGGCTTCCTGATTAACATTCTTTTCGTTCGTTGGAGGATTTTGCACGATAATTGCACGATGCAGGACGCGCTCACTCCGATGATGCAGCAGTACCGGCGGCTCCGGGGCAGCATCCCGGCGGACACCCTTTTGCTCTTTCGGTTGGGAGATTTTTACGAATTATTTTTTGAGGACGCAAAGGAGGCGTCTGTGCTGCTCAACGTGGCGCTGACCAAACGCAACGGCGTTCCCATGTGCGGGGTACCGTATCACGCGGCGCAAAGTTACGTCGCGAAGTTGATCAAGGCCGGTCGTCGCGTCGCAATCTGCGATCAAACCAGCGACCCTCAGCCGGGGAAAATCGTCTCGCGCAATATCACGCAGATCATCAGCGCAGGCACGGTCAGCGATCTCGATCTGCTTGAAGCCAAACGCGCAAACTATCTTGGCGCGGTATTTAACGATGGCGGCATGTTTGGTTTCGCGTATGCCGATCTCAGCACGGGTGAATTCCGGCTCACGCAGTTGCAAGATCGACAGGCGCTTCTTGACGAGTTAGCCCGCGTTTCGCCATCAGAACTCCTCGTCAGCGACGAACAGAAGCACCAGTTCTCCGAGATCGATGGCGCACTCGGCTACGACACGTACGCCTTCCTTCCGGAACAGGCAGCCTTTACGCTGTGCGAACATTTCAAAGTCAAATCACTCGACGGTTTCGGCTGCAGGCAAATGCCCCAGGCGGTCGCAGCAGCTGGCGCAATCGTTCATTATTTGAAGCACCAGCTTCGGCGAAACATCGATCATCTCACCTCATTGCGCTGCGATGCGCCGGCGCATCACGTCGTGCTCGACGCCGCCACGCAAACCAACCTCGAATTGGTTGAATCGCGCAGGGCGCGGGACACCAGCTTGCTGGCGGTGTTGGATCGCACGATCACGCCCATGGGCGGACGCAGACTGCGCGCTTGGATTTTGCAACCGCTACGCAATCTGGTGGAGTTGGAATGTCGCCAGCAAATGATCGCGGATTTGTTGCAGGAACCGGACTTGCTTGCGTCACTGCGCGCCTCGCTCAAATCGATCCGCGACATCGAGCGCGCGGCCGGGCGATTGAGCCAGGCCTCGGGCAATGCACGCGATCTTGTCGCGCTCAAAACCTCGTTGCAACAAATTCCGAAGCTGAAAACTGAACTACAACAACTGATTGAGCGATCCAATTTTGGCAGCGCGCGACCGGAGCCTGTCTTGAGCGAAGTCGAAGGAGGGGCGCCAACAGAATCTGTAGAGGTAGCCGTGTCGGCTGCAGTTCTGTCGGCGGAGCAGGCGGCACGCCTGCCGCTACAGCGACGTTTGCAAAGTGAAATCCAGGAAATGCCAGAGCTCGCCGAGAAGCTAACGCGCGCAGTAGTCGATGATCCGCCGTTGGCGATGAAGGAAGGCGGAATTTTCCGCGACGGGTACGATGTCGATCTTGATCAGCTTCGGCAAGCTTCGCGGGACGGAAAAAATTGGATCAGCCAATTACAGGAACGCGAGATTGCGGCCACCGGGATCAAGTCGCTCAAGGTGCGTTACAACTCGGTCTTCGGCTATTTTATCGAAGTAACCAAGTCGAATTTGGCCAGCGTGCCCGCGCATTATACGCGCAAGCAGACTACCGTGGGCGGTGAACGTTTCATCACCCCGGAGCTGAAGGAAATGGAGGCAAAAATCCTCGGGGCAGACGAGCGCGCCCGCCAACTCGAGTACCAACTTTTTCAAAAACTGCGCGACGAAACGTTGCGCGAACTGGAGCCAATCCAGCAGACTGCCGCCGCCATTGCAGTCCTCGACGTTATCTGCGCACTGGCAGAGACGGCGCGACTGTTCCGCTATTGCCGGCCAAAGCTGAACGACACGCTGCGGCTCGTGATTACAGACGGGCGGCATCCGGTGCTCGATCAGAATCTGGTGGAAGAAAAATTTGTGCCTAACGATACGTCGCTCGACTGCGAAATGCGTCTGGCCATTATCACCGGACCGAATATGGCGGGGAAATCTACTTACATTCGCCAGGTCGCGCTGATTGTGTTGATGGCGCAGATCGGCAGCTTCGTTCCTGCGGAAAGCGCGGAGATCGGTTTAGTCGATCGCATTTTCACGCGGGTCGGCGCGAACGACGATCTCGCGCGCGGCCAATCGACATTCATGGTAGAGATGAACGAAACGTCAAACATCGTAAACAATGCCACCCAACGGAGCCTCGTCATTCTGGACGAAATTGGTCGCGGAACATCGACCTTTGACGGACTTTCCATCGCTTGGAGCGTAGCCGAATTTCTGCATGACAAGATCAAGGCGCGCACCCTCTTTGCGACTCATTATCACGAGCTGACCAAACTCGCCGAGGAACGCAACGGCGTCTGCAATTTCAACGTCGCCGTGCGCGAGTGGAACGACCAAATCATTTTCCTACGCAAAATCATTCCGGGCGGCGCGGACAAGAGCTATGGGATCCAGGTCGCGCGATTGGCCGGTTTGCCGAAGGAAATTCTCGATCGCGCGAAGGACATTCTTTCGCATCTGGAAAAGCCGGATGGCGCGGTGGCGCGGACTGCCAGACGGAAAAGATCGACAAGAGGAAGCTCAAAAATGGAAAAACCGCAGCTGGATCTGTTGTAGCATTGCTCATCGGAAAATTGGCTGGAGCTGCCCACAAAGTTCGACTTGCAGTGGAAAATTGGCTGGAGCTGCCCACAAAGTTCGACTTGCAGTAGTTTATCCTACAAAAATCAATTGGCTTACTTCTGTAACATAGTATAACGTCGAGTCATGGATGCATTGCTGGAAACAGAAACTGTGACTTTCACCGTCAAAGGCCAGGTCGTGATCCCGCGCAAGTTCCGCAAAGAGTTTGAGATCGAAGAGGGAACCAAAGCGGCAGTCACCGCAACGCCCGAAGGTATTTTGCTCAAGCCAATCACACGCGCATATATTCATAGTCTGCGCGGTTCGCTGAAGGGCAAAGGAGTGCTCAAAGCCATGACGGAAGACCGCAAACGCGAACGCGAACTGTGACATGGCGGCTAAGGTTCTTGATAGCTGGGCGCTGATTGCCTTTTTCGAGGACGAACCTGTTGCCGATACGGTGGAGGAACTCATCCATCGCGCCGCTTTGGACCGGCACAAGCTGCTGATGAGCGTCATCACCTAGGGAGAAATCTGTTACAACACGATGCGGGAAACATCCCAGGGCGAGGCCGAATCTCGCATCAAGGAGATCGCGTCGTTGCCCATTGAAATTGTTGGCATCGGCGATGACCTCAAAATGACGCGGCAAGCCGCGATCTACAAAGCGACCTATCGCGTCGCTTATGCTGACGCGTTTGCGGCTGCACTGGCGAAGGAAAGGAGGGCCGAATTGGTGACAGGCGACCCTGAATTCAAGTCGCTGACAAAGGAAATCAAAATCAACTGGCTAAAATGAAAACAAGCTTTGACCGGACGTTGGGGCCAAATGCAATGCGTATCGATTGGGCTTGTCATCAATTCGCGCGGACGGACGCGGGAGTGCGTTCTCGCATGCGTGGGAGCCAGACGGGATCGCCGTGTGGAATCACGTTGCGCCAGCGGGTGTCGAGGCGCCATAGGCCGGCCGTGCGCGCTACTTCGATGGCGTAACAAAATTCGTTGTCGGAAGTGCGTCGATTAATCTCTGCGAAGCGCGGCTCGGTTTCGGCTTTGTAGGCGGGATAATATTGATCCATGACATTGACGTAGGTATCGCGTGACAGGGTGGTGGCGATCCAGCGCATGATTTTGTGCGTGTCAGCGAGCAGACCGGGCATGACCAAGTGCCGCACCAAGACGCCGCGCAACGCCAGCCCCTGCTCATCCACTTTCAACTCGCCGACTTGCGCGTGCATCTCGGCGATCACGGCGCGGGCGGTGTCGGCATAATCGCTGGCAACGAGATATTTCCGGCAATGCTCAGCGTCCCACAGCTTGAAGTCCGGCATGTAGATGTCCACCAACCCCTCCATGAGCTGAATGCTTTCCAGGCTGTCGTAGGCCGACGTGTTATAGACCAGCGGCAGACGCAGACCGCGTTCGACGGCAATTACGAGTGCCTCGAGGATTTGCGGCACCACGTGCTCCGGCGTGACGAAGTTGACGTTGTGGCAGCCGATGTCTTGCAAATCGAGCATGATATGCGCCAGATCCGCTGCGGTGACTTCTGTGCCTTCGCCGTGCTGGCTGGTCTCGAAGTTCTGACAAAACACGCAGCGTAGGTTGCACCAGCCGAAAAAAATCGTTCCGGATCCATTCCAGCCACGCAGGCAATCTTCTTCGCCAAAATGTGGAAACGCGCTGGCTACCCGCGCGCGCCGTCCGCTCTTGCAAACGCCGATCTTATTGTTGAACCGGTCAATCTCGCAGTCGCGCGGGCAAACGCGGCATGACCTTAACGATTCGACCGCTTGCGCTGCCCGCTGCTGCAGAACTCCTTCCTCGAACGCCTTCATATAAGCCGGGACGAAAACCTTGCGCGGTAGAACAAACCGCCCGTCGCCGTCCAGCTCGGCGGGCGCTGAGTTGCCACTTACGTTCCCATCGAAAATGCGCATCGTCGGTTGATTAACTTAGTCATGTCAGCGCCAAGCGCCATCGGAAGACAGACCGTCCCGGCTGTTCATCGAGAGCCATAACCAGGACTTCCAAGCCGACAGGCCGGGAGGAGGTCCGTCTTCCATGACAGGCGGGACGCCCGTCTTCCGCGTGCATGAGGCTGACGCATAGGTTGCGTATTGTGATAAGCTATCCCGCGATGGCGATTAAAACTGAAAAGGAATTGAACGAAACTCAGCGCGGCCATTGGCTGAAAGCCGTGGCGGCGATCGAGTTGCGCAATTTCGGATACGCAATCTCGCTGTTACAGGGAATTCTCAAACAGGAGCCGCAGTTTCTCACGGGCCGTCAACTATTGCGGCGCACTGAGGTAACGAAGAGCAAATCAGCAAAGAAAAGTTTTTTTAATATCTCGACCGCACCGATCACGGTCATGAAGGCGCAGCGGGAAATCAAAAAGGACCCGAAGCACGCCGTCGAAATACTGGAAACAGTTTTAGGGGAAGAACCTTACCATCGCCAGGCGAATCTGGTTTTGAAGGAAGCAGCGGTAGCGGCCGGCTGGCCGGAGATTGGTGTTTTCGCGCTGCGAACGTTGCTCGAAGAAAATCCGCGCGACCTCAAGGTGCTGCACGAACTCGGGCGGTTGTATCATGAACTTGGAGAAAGCGATCGGGAAGTCGAAGTTTATAATCAAATCACCGAGATAAATCCGCTCGATGCCGAAGCACTTCGACTGTGCAAAGATGCTTCGGCTCACGCCTCCATGAAGAGCGGCGGTTGGACGCAGGCGGAGAGTTATCGCGATCTGATCAAGGACAAAGAAGTGGCGATTTCGCTCGAGCAACAGAGTCGGATGAATTTGACCGGTGAATCGCTCGATCAACAGATCGCGGAAACATACGTGCGCCAACGGGCAGAGCCGGCGAATATCGATCTTGCCCGACGCTTGGGCGCATTAAACGAGCAAAAGGAAGACTTCGAGGCAGCTATTAGCTGGTATCAACATGCCGCCGATCTGACAAAAGGGGCCGATGGCGGATTGGTCCGAAAAGTCTCCGATTTGAAAATCAAGCGCCTCGAGCGCGAGATTGCTGCGCACGAAGAATTTCTCTCCGGGCACGCTGCCGATCATCAGCTGTATGCGGAAAAGGCTGTTGAATTGAAGATCGCGAAAAAGAAGCGGGCAGAAATTTTGCTCGATGACGCGCGCAAGCGTTTGGAGCGGAACCCAACCGACTTGCAGCTTCGATTTGAACTTGGTGAACATCTCGTGAATGCAGGGCATTTTCGTGACGCCGTGCCTGAACTGCAGCGCGCGAGACAAAATCCAAATGCCCGTGTGAAAGCGATGAACCTGCTCGGCCGCTGTTATAGCGAGCTGGGAATGCTTGATCTCGCGATGAAGCAGCTCGAAGAGGCGTCGAAAGAGATTTTGTCGATGGACGCGATGAAAAAGGAGATCGTCTATAATCTCGGACTGGTTTACGAGCGGACGGGCGATCGGGAAAAATCCCTCAACTGCATGAAGCAGATTTACGAAGCTGATTACGGATACAAGGACGTGGCGAAGCGCGTGGAGAGCTCGTACGAGCAGAATATATCTCAAGCCTAATCAGATGAGAGGTTTTTGTTTGCCCCGCAGTCGCGGGACCGCGGCGGCTTCAGAGTAAGAGATCCGAATCTGCCACGTCCAAGCGGGTGCGAATTTTCGATTCTTAATTGTCGAATTGTTCCGACTTATCTCAACGGAGAAAAATCATGAAAAGCAAAGTCACTATTATTTCACGGTTTAGCATCCTTGCTCTCATAGTCGCATGCTTCGGTTTCGCTGGCGCGGCTCTGGCACAACCGAGTGGGGCAACCAAAAGCTCCTCGCTTAGCGCAAAGGACAAGACTTTCATGAAGAAAGCTGCCAAGGGCGGAACGATGGAAGTAACAATGGGAAGACTCGCTGAGCAGAACGGTCAAAGCGATGATGTCAAATCATTCGGCAAGCGAATGGTCACCGATCACAGCAAGGCGAATGAAGAGCTGAAATCGATCGCGGCACAAAAAGGCGTTAAACTGCCAAGCAAAGAGCCGAGCGAAAAATGGAGCTCCGATAAAGCTTACATGGATATGATGGTGAAGGATCACGAAAAAGATCTGGCCGAATTTCAGGAGGAGGCCAGTACAGGCACCGATCCCGACGTGAAGAAATTTGCGGAGGACACGGCGAAGGTAGTCCAGGAACACCTTGACCTCGCCAAGCAAACTCAAAGCAAGCTGCAATAGAAACACTGACTGCGCGATGATGCGGCACGTCTGGGAAAGGCGTGCCGCATTTTTTTGCTATTTAGCAATGGGTTCTAAAACTGCCTTGCTTTTGCGCGGTCAAATTTAATCCTCCCTCGTGGATGCGTAAGACCAAAATCATCTGCACGCTCGGCCCCGCTACAGACCAAACCAGTGTGTTGAGGCGACTAATCCAGAAGGGAGCGGATGTTTTTCGATTGAACATGAGCCATGCCGATCATCGCTCCGTGCGTAAGATTGTCCCGCGTATTCGTGCCCTCGCAAAAGAGGCCCGCCGATCCGTCGGAATTCTGATCGATACTCAAGGGCCAGCCATTCGCATCGGAGATCTGAAGACTGACCTCGATTTGAAGCAAGACGACATTCTGGAACTCACCGTTGCCGGTGCCAAAAGCAAAGAGCCCTATTCGGTCAAAGTGAATTATGACGGACTTGTAGACGATGTTTCCGTTGGCGACACCATTCTGGTGGACAACGGCATGATCAGGCTGGTGGTCACCGAAAAACGGGGGAAGCGGATCCGCAGCAGGGTCGTGACTCCCGGGACGCTCGCCTCGCGGCGTCATATTAACTTGCCCGGCGTGCATGTGAATCTGCCGCCGCTTACTGAAAAGGATCTTGCTGATATTTCTCTTGGCACAGAACTGGGAGTCGATTTTGTCGCGCTCAGTTTCGTGCGTCAGAAAAGTGATCTTGACGAACTGCGTGGCGTTCTTGTCGACAGAAGGAGCAAGGCTTTGATCATTGCTAAAATCGAAGATCAGCTCGCCGTCCGAGCAATAGGCGACATGATTGAAGGCGCGGATGCGATCATGATCGCCCGGGGCGACCTGGGAATCGAATGCCCAATGGAGGAGTTGCCGATCATCCAGCGCCGAATTGTGAAATCCTGTCTTCGGCTGGGCAAACCGGTGATTGTCGCAACGCAAATGCTCGAATCGATGATCACGAATCCGCTGCCTACCCGCGCCGAAATCACCGATGTAGCGAATGCGGTTTTTGAGCAAGCAGATGCCATCATGCTCAGTGGTGAAACGAGCCTGGGGCGCTACCCAGTGGAATGCGTCCGAGTGTTGAATCGCGTTGCCTTGCGGATCGAGCGCAGCGGAGGGGCAGGTTATGCGGAGTCGGCAGTCCTCGCGGATCGGAGGCAAAAAACAGTTGCTTCTGCCGTGGTCTTGGCCAATTCGCTGACGAACTCAAAGATTATTGTCTTCACTCGCCACGGCGCCATGGCAAAAAACGTTTCAAAGCTTCGTCCGGAAAACGCACCGATATTTGCCTTCACATCTAGCGAAGAAGTTTATCGCCAATTATCGATCTGTTGGGGCGTTTATCCAGTGAAAATCGACTTCACCGAGGATCCGAACGCGACCATCGAGGCCGCAGAAAAGTTTTTGCGGACTAGCAAACTGACCGCCGCGGGCGATCAATTAGTGATCATCAGCGATGTCCGCGCAGGCGAGGAGCGCATCGATTCGGTGCAACTTCGGACAGCAAAATAACGGAACATAGGATTCTGCCTGTGCGCCCAACGCGGCTCGCGGCTCGCAGCCTGTTGTTTCCGGGATGAAACAGGCAACCATGCCTGTTTGGCGCACAGACCGGAGGTCTATGTTCCGGTGTTCGACTTAAGCTTCGACCGGCAATTCCACCTCAACCGGACGCTCCTTTTTGCCTAGAGCGCGGCGGAGTTTCGAGAGCGCGATGTTCTGCAGCTGCCGGATGCGCTCCCTCGTAACGCCGAATTTCTTTCCGACTTCCTCGAGAGTCTTCGGTTTGCCACCATCCAGCCCGAAGCGTTGGAAAATGATTTTCTTCTCGCGGTCGTCCAGCACGTCAAGCAACCCACCGACTTCATTGCGCAGATTCTTATCGCGCAACAGTTCGAAGGGCGTCTGAGCCTCCTCGTCGCCGACGATTTCGCCAAACTCCGTTGAATCATCGTCGCTGATTGGCGCATCGAGCGAAGCGGGACGGATCGACACGGTCTTGAGCTGGGACACTTTCCCGCTCGCGATCCCAATCTCATCGCCAAGTTCCTCGTCTGTCGGTTCACGGCCAAGTTCCTCGCTCATTTGCAACGAAACCCGTCGCATCTTGGAAATCTTGTCCACTAGATGCACAGGCAGACGGATCGTCTTGCTCTGATTCGCCAGCGCTCGCTTAATGGACTGCTTGATCCACCACGCAGCGTACGTGCTGAGCTTCCCGCCTTTCGCCGGATCAAAACGCTCCACGGCCTTCATCAGACCGATGTTTCCCTCTGAGATCAGGTCGAGAAGCGGCAGCCCGAGATTCGCATAGTCATGCGCGATCTTGACGACCAGGCGCAGGTTCGAACGAATCATCAGCGCCCGCGCTTCGCGATCACCTTTTTTAATTTTCGCTGCCAGCTGGCCATATAACTCTTTTTCATCACTGATTTTGGGGGGTTGGATCGACAACGTACCGCCTATAACTATAATATTCGCCAGTGCCTTCCCGATCACGCGTTGTAGCATTCTCAAAAGTATTTAACAAGGTTAAATATTCGGACTTATGACAGCCCCGGGACGCCTCTTGTTCAATCTTTTTCGGGCCTCCCACAAGCCGTCATTCCTCGCGTTTTGTCCGCTCCAACCGCCCAATTATTAAACCAATTTGGCGAGTGCAAGTCGCGTTCGTGATTGCGGGCATTTGCCACTTTTCCACGCCTCGATTTTCTGCGACGCTGCAACGGCGATGCTGGCGAAGATTTATTCGGCTGCGGTCTACGGCGTGGATGCGTACGAGGTGGAAATAGAGGTCAACGGCGCTGGCGGTGACCCCAATATTATCATCGTTGGCTTGCCGGACGCAGCGGTCAAAGAGAGCCGCGACCGTGTCACAACAGCAATCTCAAATAGCGGCTATTATTGGCCACGCGGTCGCACTACGATCAATCTTGCCCCCGCCGATATCAAAAAGGAGGGACCAAGCTTCGACTTGCCCATAGCCCTTGGCATGATCGCTGTGACCGAGGGATTGGACAGTTCGCCGTTCGAAAGTTTCAGCTTCGTGGGCGAACTTGCCTTGGACGGTACCGTGCGCGCCGTGAAAGGCGTGCTGCCAGTTGCGTTGGAAGCGCGACGTCGCGGCAAGCGTGCACTCTTTGTCCCGGAATCCAATGCGCTTGAAGCCGCCATGGTCGATAAGATCGACATCTACGGCGTACAAAATTTGCGACAGACATTTGCTTTTTTGCGCGGCGAAACCGCGCTTCTACCCACCCGTGCGGATCTCAGCGGTTTTTTTGCCACCCATCAGGCTTACGACGTCGACTTCAGCGACGTCAAAGGTCAGGGGCACGTCAAACGCGCCATCGAAGTGGCCGTGGCCGGCGGTCACAACGTGCTCATGATCGGACCTCCTGGCTCGGGTAAATCGATGCTTGCGAAACGCATTCCCACCATTATTCCGTCCATGTCGCTCGAGGAAGCGATCGACACGACGAAGATTCACAGTATCGCCGGCTTACTCGGCAGCGACCGCTCATTTGTTTCCACGCGGCCGTTCCGTGCGCCACATCACACCATCAGCGACATTGGTTTGCTCGGTGGCGGCACATTTCCAAATCCGGGTGAAGTCAGCATCGCGCATAACGGCGTCCTCTTCCTCGATGAGCTGCCTGAGTTTAAGAGATCGGCCCTGGAAGTAATGCGCCAACCGATCGAAGACGGGAAGGTCACTGTTTCGCGCGCGGCGGGCAGCGTGACTTTTCCTTCCGAGTTCATGCTGGTGGCAGCGATGAACCCCTGCCCATGCGGATATTTTGGCGATTTAAAACGCGAGTGCCGTTGCGGTCCCGTTCAGGTGCAGCGCTACCGCCAACGGATCTCCGGCCCGTTACTCGATCGCATCGATCTGCACATTGAAGTGCCGGCGGTCGAGTATCGAGACGTCTCCAGCGAGCGTGCCGAAGAAAGCTCCACCGCGATTCGCGACCGGGTGATGCGGGCGCGACAACGCCAGCAAGAGCGTTTTCGAAACGACCCGAAAGTAACCTGCAACGCGCGCATGGCCACGCGACACCTCAAACAACATTGCAAGCTCAACCAGGATTCGCAGGACCTGATTCGTGTCGCAATGAACGAACTCAATCTCAGCGCCCGCGCTTATGATCGGATCCTGAAAGTTTCGCGCACCATCGCCGATCTCGACGATAAGTCCGCCAGTCGGACGGACTCGTCCCGTGGCGAGATCGACATCTCACCCGAGCACGTTAGCGAAGCGATTCAATATCGCACATTTGATCGGACCCTCTGGGTTTGAGCGCTGATCCCTGCTGGTCTGTGCAATGCAACGATTCGCTGGCGAAAGTTGAATCCAATTGGGATGCGCGGCGCATCTCATGGGAAACAACAAACTATTGGAACTATGAAACCAACGCCATTGACAACCTGTAACGTCAGCCGCCGCGACTCGTTCGACCTCACCATGCACGAAGCTCATCCATGGCCAATCACCGATTATAGCTACCATTCTATCTCACTCGGACGTTCGAGCGCGAATTATGCGCGCGGCGCAGCACGATCGTTTTGGAGTATCACGGGGGACTATCTCAAAAACGAGGCACGCCATGCGTTTTGGGGTGAAGTCGCACTTTTTGCGGTGTTGGCCGTCACAGCACTTCTTCCCTTGATCAGCAACGGACATGCGTTGATGGAATTTGTTCGTGCGATCAGCAACTATTAACTGGCGTAGTTTCCGTCTGATTGTTGCTTGGTGCTCTTTTTCCTTGTCAGCTGCGGCTCTGCGACAGACCGCACGTAGAGGATATTTTCGAGCAATCCTATGCGATTGAACCGACGGAGAACGTAACAATTAGGAATGGGGATGGCGCGGTTCGCGTTTATGGGTCAACTGCGACCGAACTGAGCGTCCACGCCATCAAAAGAGCTTACACGCCCGAGCGGCTGAAGCAGATCGTGGTCAATGTTTCTGTGAGGCCAGGCTCCGTCTCAATTGAAACAACTTTTCCCAAAAAACCGACTTGGGGCTTGTTTGATCGCTCCGGCACGGTCGATTACTCAGTCGTCGTTCCGCAAACCGCCAGCATATCGCGATTGGAATTAGACAACGGCGAAGTGCTGGTGGACGGAATGCATGGCCAAACCATGCACGCCCGGTTGGGGAGCGGCCAGATGTTCGAGCACAATTGCTTCAGTGATGTGGTCCTTTCGCTGGGCCGCGGCGCGCTCACGTTGGCCTACGAATGGTGGGGGCAGGGCAGATTTTCCATACGGGCAAACATCGCCCGCGGAAATGTGTGGGCCTTTTTTCCAAGTGACGCTGCCTTCCACCTGATTGCTAAAACAGTGCGCGGAAAAATTGCGAATGATTTTGCCGAACAAGGAGGGAGCGCTGCCAAAGAGACATCCAAGGTGGATGCGCTGATCCACAGCGGGGACGAGGCTGCAATTCAAATGCATGTTAGGAAGGCAATATTAAAATTGGGGAGCAAAACCCGTGACGCCCAAAAGAGGGGCGCTTGCCCGACGCTCTCTCGGTTCCTGCCCTGTCACGCAATTTGCTAAATCCGTTTGGGAGTTCCAAAATCAAAATGGAACGGCTCCTCCCCATTTTAACGTTGTAACGCTTTTAACTCTTTACCGCCCAACATGCCCTCTTTCGACATCGTCTCCGAAGTAGACAAGCAGGAACTCGATAATGCGATCAATCAGGCACGCAAAGAGCTTGCCACCCGTTTCGATTTCAAGGGCACAACCGCTGAAATTCTCGCCGAGAAAGATAAGATCACACTTACCGCTGAAGACGTCGCTCGCCTGCGCGGACTGCGCGAAATCGTGATTGGCAAACTTTCCAAACGCGGCGTCGATCTCCGCAATATCGAACAGGAGGAACCTGCAATCTCATCCGTCGGTCATGCCCGGCAGGAATTAAAAATTCGGCAGGGCCTGGAAGGGAACAAAGCGAAGGAGATCATTCAGGCAATCAAGTCACAGGGTTTCAAAGTGCAAAGCCAGTTGCAAGATCGACAAATTCGCGTCACGGGAAAAAAGAAAGACGACTTGCAAGCCGTGATTCAATTCCTGCGCAGCCGCGACTTTGGCGTTGCCACCAATTTCAAGAATTTCCGTGACTGAGGTCTGGCTTCTGGGGAGCGCAGGCTGCCAGCCTGCAGTTGCCGGCAGCTTGCCGGCAACACCCGCGCGCGGTTACAATGCACAGAAATAAGCGAGATACCCCGTTCATTTTCGGCAGGCTGCCGAAAATCACAGGCTGGCAGCCTGTGCTCCCCGGAACGAAATTCATCCCCCCTGCACGGGCGGCATGATCGAAATCTCATCCCCGGGACTCAGTTTGTAATTGCGATCCACAAAGTCTACGCCTGCACCGATGAGGATGCTTCTATCCCGGGAGCGTAACGCCGGTATTTGCTCGTAAATTTTTGCCAACAGATCGCTCACGGTAGCTTTGTTCGGCAGATCCACATGCAACTCCGACGCGCCGGCTAAGTCGCGCAACTGCGCATAAAATTGAACGCTGATTTTCATGGACGATTACTCTGTTGCGCGATCAATTCCTTCCGCAGCACGCCAATGTATGGAAGATTGCGATAACCTTCCATGAAATCGAGTCCGTACCCGACCACAAATTCATCCTCGATTTCAAACCCGACATAATCTGCAGCGACACGTCGGGCGCGTTGCTTCTTTTTACTAAGCAGGACGCAAATTCGGATGCTGCGCGGTTTGGCCGTCTCCAATTTCCCACGAATGGCTGCGAGTGTTTGGCCGCTATCCAGAATGTCGTCGAGAATCAAGATATGCCGATCGATCACATCGGGAAGCGCCACTTGCTTGAAAATTACCTGGCCGCTGGCTTGCGCTTTTCCGTGATAGCTTGCCACACTCAGGCAATCCAGCGTCAACGGCAGTGGAATCCGCCGCAGCAAATCCGCCATGAACATCAGGCTTCTGTTTAAGACCGCGATCACGGTCAATTCCCGGTTGCGATAATCATTTAAGATTTGCTTAGCGAGCTCATCCAGACGCCGGTTAATTGCCGGTTCATCAAACAGCACGCGCTCCAGATTCCCTAGCATTGCAAATTATTAGGCCATCACCGGGGACAAAGATCAACGCACGACCTTTTTCAAGTAGCGGCGGCTTCCAAGCCGCCGATTTCCGTATACGGGGGTCAGAGACCGCCGCTCCTTGTTTTGCGCTACCGCGCGAGAGGCAATTCTGTTCTAAACTATTCAAACTGCCAGCAACATTGCTCTCATAGCCACGTTGAATAACGTGCGCTCCAATGCACGTGCATCACGATCGACTCGAGATTCGTACCAACGGCAAGGGAATGTATGAAATCACCGATGACGTCCAGGCAAAGATAGACAAGTGCGGCGTTCGCACCGGGACAATGTCGGTCTTTGTTCAGCACACCAGTTGCAGCGTCGTCATCATGGAGAATGCCGATCCAACCGCGCGACATGACGTGGAGGAATTCTTCAATCGCCTTGTGCCAGAAGATGCTGATTACTTCACGCACGGCTCGGAAGGCAGCGATGACATGCCGTCGCATATTCGCATGGTCTTGACACGAACGAGCGAGACAGTGCCGATTATCGACGGAAGAATGCAGCTCGGGACCTGGCAGGGTCTTTTCCTCTTTGAACATCGTCGCGCCCCGCATCGGCGAAAAGTTTTGATCACAGTAACGGGTGAATAGCCTGTAGCGGCGGTCCATGACCGCCGAAGGTAGCGCGCGACCTTCCAGGTTGCGTTTGGAAGAATCGCAAGCGAGACGTTTTTCGGCGCTCACAGAGCGCCGCTACAGAAGATCGTAAATCGCGTCCACGAGCCGCAATGATTTCTCGTTAGGCAGCAGCGATTGCTCCATTTGATTCATCACGTAGGCAAACGCGATTTTGTTTTCCGGATCGGCAAAGGCATGGCTGCCGCCCGCACCGGGATGTCCAAAGGCACTTGGCGATGCGCCGAAAATTCGTCTCACTGTGTGCTGTGCATCTTTCATAAACCCAGCGGAAAACGCCGTCGGTATTTGAAAAACGCAGTCAAGGCCGTCTGCTAATGTCGTTGTCATCCAAGCGATCGTTTGCTCCGAGAAAAACGTGCGATTACCCATTTTTCCGCCATTGGCGAGCATGGAGTAAAATTGTGCCACTGCCGCAGCGCTCCCGATCCCGCCAAAGGAAACGATCGGTTTGGCCCGGATCGCCGGAGTGTTCATCGCGCTGATCGCCTGCAACCCGTACGGTGAGCTGAACGTTTTCCGCGCCAACGTGCCGGGCGTGACAAGATCGCGGTAGAATTGTTCTGGTTCCTGCGGTTTACCGCTTTTCGTAGGGTAAATCGTCGCCACGCGCGGATTCTCCTTCTCAGGCAAGCCGATCCAAAGATCGAGATTGAGCGGCAGGGCAAAAATTTGTCGCCAATAATCCGGCAAAGTTTTTCCAGCGATGCGGCGCACGAGTTCGTCGAGTAGAAAGCCAAAGGTGCGAGCGTGATAACCATGCGCGGTTCCGGGCGGCCACAAGGGCGTTTGCACTTCCAGTGCGCGAATGACTCCGCTGTAATCGAGTATGTCAACTCGCCGATCCAAAGCGCAAAGTCCAGCCTGATGCGAAAGCAACTGCGTGAGCGTGACTTGTTCTTTGCCCGCCTGCGCAAACTCGGGCCAGAACTCGGCCACCCGTCGGTCAATGTCGATCCCATGTTCCTGCAGGACATGCAGGACACACGCGCTGCCCATTCCCTTTGTCGCAGACCAGATTAGGACGAGCGTGTCCTTGCTCCACGGTTTTTCGCGACGTGCGTCCTGAAATCCACCGTAAAGGTCGACAATCGACGTTTCACCTTGCCAAACGGAAACAGCGGAGCCTAATTCCTCGAACTTCTCAAAATTTTCGCGGAACAGCGGCTCCAGTCGCTCGTGAAGTTCGGCCACGCTTAGTTGCATCGATAGAACCTGTAGTGGCAGGCGTGCCGCCTGCAATATTTAGGTGCAGCCGGCACGGCTGCCACTACAGAAAATAGAGGGACGACCTCCGTGTCGTCCCACTTTTTGGCAACAGGGTTGAATTGGGACGTCGTGCAGGGCGTGGCTACAATAATAAAGCTTCCAACTCGTCGAGACGCCGCTCAAATAATCGGAGTGTGCTCTCGATCGGCGCAGGTGTCGTCATGTCCACGCCGGCGGCTTTGAGAGTTTCGAGCGGAAAGTTCGAGCCGCCCGAACGCAGAAAATTAAGATACGACTCGACGCTCCCCGGCTTACCCAAAAGCACGCGTTCGGAAAGGGCAACCGCCGCGGAAATTCCAGTCGCGTACTTATAAACGTAAAACGCATGGTAGAAATGTGGGATGCGCAGGCATTCCAAATCGAGCTCGGTATCGAGCACGAAATTTTCTGCAAAGTAGGTTTGGAGGAGTTTGCGATACTCCGATTTGAAAACATCGAGCGTAAGCGCGTCACCGCTTTCCTCGATCGCGTGGATAATTTTTTCAAATTCAGCAAACATCGTCTGCCGGAAAAGCGTGCCGCGCAGATCATCGATCTGTCGATTGATGAGATAAGCACGCATCTGCGTATCGCTCGTTTGCTCAAGCAGATGATGCGTGAGCAGTTCTTCGTTGAACGTTGATGCAACCTCAGCCAAGAAAATCGGGTAATCGTAGTCCTGAAACAGCTGCGAATTTTGCGAGAACCAGCTATGCATCGAGTGACCAGCCTCGTGCGCCAGCGTGTAAACATCGGCGAAGACATCCTCCTTGTAATTCATCAGGATGTACGGCGGCGCGCCGTAGCTTCCGGATGAAAACGCGCCGCTGCGCTTGCCTTTGGTCTCGTAACGATCACACCAGCGCCTCCGGAGACCGTCGGCCAAAACATCGACATACTCTTTTCCAAGCGGGGCTAAGGCAGCGAGAACCATCGCGACCGCCTGATCAAAAGTAAGTCGCGTTTCGATTTCCGGAACCAGCGGCACATAAGTATCGTAGTGATGCAACTCGCTCAATCCGAGCGCGCGGCGGCGCAAATCGAAATACCGAAAGAGCGGATCGAGATTCTTGTGAACGGACGCAACCAGTCCGTCATAAACCGCGACCGGGACGTCGTCAGGAAACAGTGCGGCCTCCAGCGCAGATGAGTAATACCTCGCATGCGCGCGAAACACATCTGCCTTTACCGAGTAAGCGAGTGACGCAGCGAGCGTGTACTGATGATCCTGGAACTCCGCATAGAATTGATGAAAAGCGCGCTTGCGCAGTTCATGATCGCGCTTCACCAAAAATGAGCTGAACGAACTTTGTGTAAGCGGTGTCTCGCGCCCGGTCTCATCGATCAAGACGCCGAACTTCATGTCGACATCAGTCAACTGCGAAAAGGCGTCGTCGTAACCGCTGAGCGCGACACTGCCAAGCGCGAGAAGGCGTTCTTCGGGCACGGAAAGCACATGCGCCTTCATCCGCCGAATTTTGTGCAACTTGATGCGCCAGTCGGACAGTGTGGGATCGGCGATGAATTTCGCGAAGGTCTCATCGTCGATCGCCAGGATTTCCGGAACAACGAAGGCCGACGCTTCACCGATTTTTGTGAGCAGATTCTGAACCTGCCCGGTGCGGGCAAGATATTCGTTATTCGTACTGTCCTCCGCCAGTTGCAATGACGCGTAGTGATAGACGCGTTCGATTTTCAGCTCGAGCGACTTCTCAAACTCAAGCACTTCGGCAAGCCTTTGCGCCGACTCCCCTACTCTACCCTTCCAATTTTGGAGTCTCGGATACGTCCGCTGAAGCCAGGCAAAATCCTCCTGCCACTTGCTCACGTTGGCAAAAAGCTGCGTCAGGTCCCATTTATCGGACTCGGGAATTTCAGGGCGAGTTGGTATTTGCGTGGAAGGCATTCAGAAAGAAGATGAATCTGGAAACCAGGAAACCAAGAAAAGAGTCAATCAATCCTGCACGAGAATTCCTGGATTCCTGGCTTACAGATTAGTTTTGAGTTCACGGATCGCGGGATGACGTGCAATTTTGCGCAAGGCTTTTTCGAGCAATTCTTTTCCGGGCGAGATTTTATGCCAAGGCGATGCACCCGAGGGATGCGGCAACAGGATCAAATCAAAGCGGTGGCCTGCGCGCGTGATACAAAATTTGCGACCGATCATTTCTTCCAGCTTCTTGCAATCGATAAACTGCGCGATGGCCAAACGACCAACCGGGATTATGAGGCGCGGCCTTAAAATTTTGATCTCGTCATCCATCCACGAAGAGCAATTGCGAATTTCGTCCGGAGCCGGAACGCGGTCGCCACCACTCGAATTTTTGCCGGGAAAACATCGGCAGACCGCGGCAAAATAGATTGTCGATCTCAGCGTGGCTTCGTTCAGTCCACAGAATTGCTCGAACCAGCGAAACAACGTTTTGCCGGCGGTATGGGCGAAAGGTCGTTGCAATACCGGCTCACGGGGGCCAGGCGCCTGGCCGATCAACATCACATTACTGAGGACCGGACCGCCTGAGACCGGCATCGATTGCATCCGCTGACAACAGCGACATCGCAGAAGATGAGCGACATGGTCATCGAGCCGGGTTTGAATGCGTGATTGGCTGACCATTTAAAAATGGTCAGCGTCGGAAGATCGACATGAGCAAGCTGAGCACGATGCTGAGGATGATGCAGGTGACGATCGGAAAATAAAATGCAGAGTTGCCGCGCTCGATCCGAATATCTCCGGGCAGGCGCCCGAGCCATCTCGGCGCGAACCCACTCCACATCACCAGACCCACGAGCGTGATGACGATACCGATGACGACTGCAAACTTCCCAAGTTCGCGCATACCGTGGGAGAAAGTTGCGCGGATTGAACAGAGGCACAAGGTTTGAGAG
>WNGJ01003429.1_pt1 | contig 19197 bp, 18 predicted proteins | sample 5400611 | NCBI WGS metagenome assembly WNGJ01 (sample SAMN13153375, study PRJNA577476) | soil metagenome | isolation source: 40 cm soil or saprolite under Garry oak tree replicate 1 | place: USA:California | collected 2016-06-15 | reverse complement strand
GCGACCATCAGGCAGTAAGCATCGCCACGCTTGGTGCCGCGACCGTGGTCGCGCTCGGAGTGGTCGCGGTCAGCCCTCCGGCCGCGCCGGCCAGGACCGCGTTCGCCCCGGCCACGGGTCATTCGATCTCCGCGCTTGTCATAGGCGATTGGCACACGGCGGCGGGGCCGTCGCAGCCGATTACAGCGTTGAACACCAGCAACGATGTCTCCGCCGGGGTCAATGGCTCCAAGCCCGCCACCAAGCCTGCGAAGGAGGAAACCGTGGCGGAGAGCAACGGCTGCGGAGGCAACCCGACCAGCGCTCCCCCGGCCGTTCCGGTCGGCCCGCGCCTGAACCATGCGACCGGGTCCCCCGTGACACACCCGGGCCGCGGAGGCTGCGGCCCCAAGGCGTAGCTCAGGGCCCGCGGCTTCAGGGACTAGGGAGCCGCCTCGACCTTCTTCTTCAATCCGGCGAGCACAGAGTTGAACGTCTTGAGGATCGTGCCGCCCATCATCGGCCCGACGAGTGGAGCGAGCAGACCGCGCGGTTCGAATCCCTGCGTGATGCTGGTCCCGGCGCCGCTTGGACCGATCGTCGCCCGGATCGCCATCTTGGTCCCGGGCAGCGCGGTGCTTTCCAGCTCGAAGGATCGTCCCTGCTCGAATTGAGTCACCACGACGTCGTGCTTGCCACCCGACTTGGTGTTGATCATCCCGGTCGCGCCGAGCTTGAGCGGGCCGTCAATGCGCGATTCATTCATATCCGGGTTCCATTCCGGCCAGTGGTTTACGTCCGACCAGACCTGCCAGACCCTGGCAGGGGAAGCGCTTGTCTCCAGCGATGCCTCTCGAAACGCCATTCGTGCCTCCTTCGACTCTCTGAGAATTGCCCCGAGCTCGCCGTGGAATCTACTCCGAGGACTCTGCCAAGTCACTTTGGGAAGCGGACCGCGGAACGACGACGGTTGATCTGTCGCTAACGTAGGTTCTCAGGAAACGCTAAGGATCCATCGAGTTGGCTCAAAGGTTGCGGGGCGAATCTAGAGCACAAATCGCAGCTCCATGCGAGTTCCGGAGGTAGGACCCAGATGACAGACGAGAATCCACAAGAACCGGGCCAGCCGCAGCTGACCCCGCCGGAGGACACACTGCAGCCGCCGTCCGGCTACGCGCCAATGGGGCCGCCGCCGAACTGGATGCCGCAGCCGCCGCCGCAGCCACCCGCGACCTCGGTTTGGAGCAGGATCGCGGCCTACGTCGTCCTTGTCGCGGTCGTCGCGGCGGCGGCCGGCGCAGGCATCGGATGGAGCCTCGCGCGCGCGATCAACACGCACCAGGTCGCGCAGTCGACCACGCAAACGCCCTCGCCGATCACACCCACCACGCCCATCACGCCGGTCACGCCCGGCACCGGCTCGTCGAACGCAAGCAGCGCCGCGATCGCGGCGAAGGTGAGCCCGGCGATCGTCGACGTCAACACCACGATCGGCACGAGCCAGGCGGCGGGAAGCGGCATGCTCATCAGCCCTACGGGCGAGATCCTGACCAACAATCACGTGGTCAGCGGCTCGACGAGCATCACGGTCGCGGTGGAGGGACAGTCAGGAACCTATACCGCGCACGTGGTCGGCGTTGACGTCTCGCAGGACGTCGCCGTGATCCAGATCGACCAGAGCGTGTCCGGACTTCCGACCGTCACGTTCGCCGATTCCTCGTCGCTGCAGGTCGGAGATAGTGTCGTCACCCTCGGCAACGCCCTCGGACAGGGCGGCGCGCCACACGTCACCCAGGGCCAGGTCACCGCTCTCAACCAGACGATCACTGCCAGCGAGGGCGCGGGCACCGCGGAGACCCTGAGAGGGATGATCGAGAGCGACGCGGTCATCTACCAGGGCGATTCGGGCGGGGCGCTCGTCAACACTTCGAGCCAGGTCGTCGGCATGATCACGGCGGGTCAGGCGCAGGGTTTCCGCTCCGCAGCGTCCGATATCGGCTACGCGATCGCGTCGAACACCGCGGTCGGCGTCGTCAACCGGATCCGTGCTCACGAGCAGGCCGCTGACTTGACGTACGGCCAGGTCGGTTACCTCGGAGTCGCGGTCCAGACCGTCGACGCCGCGGCTGCCTCCCAGCTCGGTCTGAATGTCAGCTCGGGTGCGCTCGTCACAGCAGCGCCCACGTCGGGCACACCCGCCGCCTCCGCCGGGATCACCCGCGGCTCCGTCATCACCAAGGTCGGCGGATCCGCCGTCACCTCGTCTGACACGCTTGGCACCGCCGTCAAGTCGCACAAGCCTGGCGAGACCGTGTCGGTGACCTGGGTCAACACGAGCGGAACGCACACGGCCAATGTGACGCTGGCCGGTGTGAACCCGTAACCAGGACTGTCTGTGACATAGCCGGCTCGCGCGGTGCTTGATTCCGAGTGAGCACCGCGCAGCCGGCCGGCCTGTATCCTTGACGGGTTGTGCGAATAGTCGTCAAGGATCCCGAGGAGTTCGAACAAGCTCTGCGCGAGTTCCGCCGCAAGGTGCAGGAGCAGGGCCTCGTGCGTGAGATGAGACGCCGTTCGCACTACGTTCCGCCGGCCGAGGCTCGCAAGATCAAGAGCCTGCGCGCCCGCCGCCGGAGAACGCGCTAGACAGGGAGTCAAACTCTCCGAACTCCTCCCCATTCATGGGGAGGTGGCGGCGAAGCCGCCGGAGGGGCCGGGGCCTCTTGGCTTCTCGGTATAATTTCCCGGTTCGGTGACAATGGCGGAGGGGAGACACCCGTTCCCTTTCCGAACACGGTAGTTAAGCCCTCCAGCGCCGATGGTACTGTCGGGGCAACCCGGCGGGAGAGTAGGTCGTTGCCGAGCATCTTTAAGTCCTGCGGGCCTCCGGGCCGGCGGGACTTGATCTTTATATGGCCGGCTCGGGCTCGGCCAGCGATTCGGGGCGCAGCTTCGGCAGCAACAGGTAGCACCTGACGCTGAGCAGGACCAGCAGCCCCACGAGCGCGACCAGAACGTCGAGCACGACCTCGCCGACACGCGCGTGAAACAGGAAGATCAGCACGCCTTCCGCCACCACGGCAAGCGCAAGGATCGGGACGAAGATTCGGTCGTGGACGGCCATGAAGAACTGGACGAGCAGGTTGTCGAGAGAGAGCGCCAGCCCGATCACGCCGACCGGAAAGACAAGCGGTATGGCGTCGCGAAAGCTCGGGCCGAACAGAATGCCGACCACCAGGCCCGGTACGACGCCGAAGACGAGCAGCGCCCCGGCGCCCAAGGCCGTCAGGATGCCCGCCGACGACAGCAGGATGCGCCCGGGGTTCTCTCCCTTGGCGACCGCCTCGACGACGCGAGGAAACAGCACCTGGCTGACGCTCAGCGTGAGAAAGAAAAGGATCGTCCCGATCTTGTTCAGCCCGCCGTAGATGCCACCGTCGTGACTGCTGAGGTAGTGCTCGGCCAGGATGACGTCCTGGTTGTAGAGGATCTGGACGCCGATGATCCCCGCCGCGGCGGTCAGCGAGAAGCCGGCCATCACGCGCAGCCGCACGCGAGCTGGCTGGCGGCGGAAGTGGTCGCGCAGCGAGAAGAGGCCCAGGCAGAAGACGAACAAGAGCCCCGCGAGCACGGCCGCCATCGCCCCCGAAACCGCGTAGCCCGCCTTGAGCAGCAGGACAACGACCGTCGTCCGGACGACCAGCTCCAGCGAGAGGTTGAGCGACAGCGATGTGAAGCGCTGGAGGCCCTGCAGGATGCCGCGAGGGATCGCGACCTGCCAGATGAGCGCGATCGAGAAACCCAGGATCAGGATGGGGATCGTCGAGCCGAGGTTTGCAAATTGCGCGATGTGGCGCGCGAAGAGCGTCGTCAACAGGATGAGTACGAGGCAGGGGATGGCGATCAGGCGCACCGTCCGCGTCAGCAGCGACCGCACGCCGGGATCGCCGCGTGCGTTCAGCATCGCGGTGTAGCGGGCAAGGACGACGATGAGAATCAGCGCCGGGCCGGTCCCGACGGCGTAGACGGCGATGAGGAAGGCGACTTGCCCGTAAGTCGCCGGCCCGAGCACCCGGCCGGCGATCGCGTGGTAGACGAATCCGCCGACGCCTGCGATCAGGCCGCCGCTGAAAAGGACCAGGTTCTGGCGGACCAGCCGGTTGCGCTGGATCTGGGCCAGGCGCTGGCCGAGGCCCAGTCGCGCGCCGGTCTGCACTTCCGCGTGATTGTATCCAGGGCCCTCCGGGGATAATTCCAACCCGATGCCTGAATCCGCCAAGCCAGTCGTCTCGGCGCTTGTCGTCAGCCGCAACGCGAAAGACGACGTGCTGCAGTCGCTGAAAGCGTTCTTTGCGAGCGCCGACGTCCCGGTGGAAGCCATCGTCGTGGACAACGGCTCCTCAGACGGGTCTCCCGCCGCCGTGACGGATGAGTTCCCGCAGGCGACGGTCCTGGTCCAATCGAAAAACCTGGGCTACGGCCGGGCCGCCAATGTCGGCCTGGAGCGCTGCCAGGGCCGGTTCGTCCTCCTCCTGAGCCCTTACGTGCAGCTCGATCCGCAGTGCGTCGGTCGGCTGGCCGACCTGCTGCTGACGCGACCCGACGCCGGCGCCGCGGGTCCGAAGGTGCTGCTGCCGGGCGGACGTCTGGATCCCGATGCGCGACGGGCGTTTCCGATCCCGAGCACGCTTTTGTACCAGACCATCGGTCTGAGCAAGCTCTTTCCCAGGAGCCCGCGCTTCGGCCGCCACAACATGGGGCACATGCCGGAGTCGGACGTCCACGAGATGGACGCCGGCACCGCCGCGTGCCTGATGCTTCGCAGGTCGGCGCTCGACCGGATCGGTTTCTTCGACCCGCGCTACTTCATGTTCGGAGAGGACCTGGACCTCTGCTACCGCCTGAAGCTCGGTGGCTGGAAGATCTTCTATGTCCCAAGCGCCAGCGCCACCCATCGAGTCAAGCCGGCCTCGCCCGAGCGACGCCGCCAGATGTCGTATGAGCGTCACCGCGCGATGTGGACGTATCACTTCAAGCATCACTCGGAGGACGTGTCGGCGTTCGGCAATGGTTTGGTCTGGGCCCAGATCTGGGGCCGCTACGTGGCCGAGCGCGTCCGCGATACCGTGAAGTCCAACAAGCGGTCGGCGACCTGAGCGATGTATCACCAGATCGCGCGCAACAAGCGCAACACCATCTTCGTAGTGGCAGGATTTCTTGCGGTCTGGCTGGCCGCGGGATTGATCATCGGCTGGCTCGCGTATGGCCAGGGAGGCGCCCTCGCGGGCGCGGCGGTCCTGGGCCTGCTGGGTGTCGGCGCTGCGCTGTACGCCTACTACTTCGGCTCGGCGACCGTCCTTTCGGCGATGGGCGCGCAGCCCGCGGATCCGCGGCAGTACCAGCAGCTGCACAACATCGTGCAGACGCTCGCTATCGGCGACGGCCTGCCGCTGCCCAAGGTTTACGTGATCGACGACCCGAGTCCGAACGCCTTCGCCACGGGGCGCGATCCCAACCACGCCGCGGTCACCGTCACCACGGGTCTGCTGCAGATGATGAATCGAGAGGAGCTCGAGGGTGTGCTGGCCCATGAGATGAGCCACATAAGGAACTTCGACGTCCGGCTTCTCCTGGTGGTCGTGACGATGATCGGTCTGGCGGCGCTCATCGCCAGCGCGTTCTGGAACGGCGTCGGCCGCATGCGGCTCCGCGGCAACGGCGCGCTTGTCGTTTTGGCCATCGGGGTTCTCTTCACGGTGATTGCATTCGTGGTCGGTCCCTTGATGCAGTTCGCGCTATCCCGCCAGCGGGAGTCGCTCGCGGACGTGAGCGGAGTCGAGCTGACCCGGAATCCAGCCGGCTTGATCTCGGCGCTGCAGAAGATCGCCCAGAACGACCGGGCGCCTGAGCGTTTCAACCACGCGGTTGCAGCGATGATGATCGACAACCCCGACGAGCATCACGGCAGCTTCTTCAGCCGGCTCTTCGACACACATCCCCCGATCGCGGAACGCATCGCCGCCTTGCAGAGGATTGCGAGCGCCCAGCAGGTTTAGTCCAGAGCGAGAGGCGGTTTCGCCTCTGCTCGCCAAGATCCTTCACGTCCGGCGGACCGAGCTTCGGCGCACCCTGCAGGTCGCCGCTTTCGCGATCGTCATCGGCTGGGCGATGTACACCGCGTTCAGCGGGGCGCAGTCCATCTTCCTCAACAAGACAGGCCCGCATGCATATCCCGTGTTCTTCATCGTGCTGGCCCTCGCCGTGTGGCCGATGGACGCGCTCCAGGGTTGGTTGACACGGCGATTCGGTGTCGGCCGCGCGTTCCGGATCAACCTGGTCGCCAACGCGGGAGCCGCAGTCGGCATCTTCGTCGCGTACACGGTGCGCGAGGACGCCACTGTCGCCTTCACGGCTTACGTGGTCTACTCGGTCGCCTTCGAGCTCGTGATGCTCCACTTCTGGAGCTTTGTCACGCAGCACTTCAACGTGCTCGAGGGCAAGCGGATCTTTCCCGTGATCGCCGCCGGCTCCAGCGTCGGCTACATCCTGTCCGGGGTCACCACGACCGTCGTCGCCTTCATCGCGACGGAACCGTTGATCCTGGTGTGGGCGATCGGCTCGCTGGCGGCGGCGTACATGTCGATCGGGCTCGAGCGCACCCTCTACCGTCCCGCGTTCGTGGAGGACGAGGACCAGTTCTTCGTCCAGCACGAGGTCGAGCGCAAGCGCCATGGGGTGATCGCGATGTTCGGACGCGCGCTAGGGCATGTGACCGGAAGCAGGCTGGTCCTGGCGGTGCTGCTGCTCGCGTTCGTCCTTCAGGTCGCGAGCCGCGTTGGCGACTACCTCGTCGCAGTGATCTTCGTTGCCGCGACGCGCAACAACCTGCAGGAGCTGACGATCCTGATCGGCAACGCGTGGCTTGCCAGCTACGCGGTCCAGCTCGTCGTGAGCCTGTTCATCGCTCCGTGGGTCCTTGACCGACTCGGGGTGAAGAACGCGATCCTGGTGCTGCCCATCTTCACCCTGATCGGGTTCATCGCCGTGGCGATCAACCCCATCCTGGCGACCTCGCTATTCCTGTTCATCGTCCGCAACGGCCTCCAGACCGGGCTCGACGATCCCGCGCAGAACGTGCTCGGCGGCGCGCTGCCGGCGCAGGTGATGCCGAAGCTGCAGTTCCTGCTCAACAACGCGGTCATGCCTGGAGGCGCCGCGCTCAGCGGCGTCGTCCTGCTGGTGCTGCAGCCGGAGATCGTCGGCAACGTCGAGGTGCTGGCCGTCGTCGGAATCGTCGTCGCCATCGCTTTCATCGCTGCCGCCTGGTGGCTGCGCAGCCAGTACCTCGACGCGGTCTACGCGCGCCTGCGCACTCACGCGTTGAGCCTCGCCGATTATCAGCTCGCCGTCGGCCGGCCGGCGCCGGAGGAGATCGCCGAGCTCCAGGCACACGTCCGCGGCGGGGAAGACAGGACGAGGGAATTTGCCGCGGCGGCGCTGGCCCGCCTGTCGCCAGACGTTTTCGCCGCCATGGTGCCGGAGCTGCTTGGATCCTCCGACCCCGTGATCCGCCGCCTCGCGCTTCAGCTGGGGCCGCCCGATCGGCTCACGCCCGAGCAGCTTGCGGCGGCGATTGCGGATGAGAACGGATGGGTTCGCGCCGCCGCGGCGGTCGCCGGCCTGGCTCTATCCGAACGGCCGGGAGGCTCGGATGCAGTGCTTGGTGGTCTGCGCGATGCCGGCGATCCGCAGGACCGCGCGGCTGCGGTCTGGGCGGCGGCTTTCCTTGGCGACGAAGATTCGATCGCGCATGGGATGCGCGATCCGGACCGGCGAGTGCGACTCGAGTCGATTCGGAGCTTCGCGCGAATGAAAGGCGATGTCCGCGACGTCGCCGAGTCCCTGATCGCCTGTCTCCGCGACCCGGACGTCGAGGTGAGGCGCGAAGCCCTCCGCCAGGCGCTGCGCTGGACGCCTCCGCCGGAATGCGCGCAGCGCTTCTCGGAGGCGCTGGCCGACGGCCTGGCGAGCGGCGACCACGACGTGAGGTTGCTGGCAGCAGAAGCGATGGCCACCCAGGCTCCGGAAGCGCTCGATCTGACGCTGCCGCTCTTGGCGGTCCGGGGCGCAACCTCGGTGGCCACGGTCGAGGCGCTTGTCCGGAGCGGCAGGCCCGAGCTGTACCAGCGAGCTCGTGTGCACCTGGAGGCACAGCTAGGGCAGGGTGCCCAGCTCGCGCGGCTGTCGGCCCGCGTCGCGGGGGCGATGCGGCACGGCGACGGAAACGCGGGCGCCGGTTACGCGATGCTCCGCATCGGACTGGACGACTACGTGCAGAGCGCTGCCGAGTCAGGCCTGGCCGCGATGCGCGCGCTGCATGGCAAAAGGGGATTCGCGACGGTCGAGAGAGGACTGTCGTCGGTGCATGCCCAAACGAGGGTGGAGGCGCTGGAGACGTTGTTAAACTTCGGCCCGAGCTGGCTCGCCGGACCCCTGGCCCGCCTCCTCGAACCGGAGTCGTTCGACCCGGTCCTCTCGCGGCCGCTGTCGCGGGCGGAGCTCGAGGGACTGGCGAAACATCCCGACAAGTGGGTCCGCGAGACGGCGGAAGCCGCCTCGCATGGACTCGATGAACACATGAAAGAGCTGATCGCGCTGAAGCAAGTACCGCTTTTCACGGCGCTCACGCTCGAACAGCTCGCGAGCGTCGATCGCCTCATGGTCACCAGGCAGTACGCCAAGGGCGAGACGCTTTTCCGCCGGGGCGACGTAGGTGGCGAGCTGTACGTCGTCGTCGAGGGCGATGTCCGCGTCCACCTCGACCACGGTGGTCAGGAGGTAACGCTCGTGAGACATCGCGCAGGAAGCGCCCTTGGGGAGATGTCGGTGTTCGATGAGCAGCCCCGGTCTGCGAGCGCCCAGGCGATGACCGACACGACCGTCCGCGTGCTGCGGCGCGACCGCCTGCAGGCGATCGTGCACGAACATCCGGAGGTGATGCTCGAGTTCATCAAGAACCTGAGTCAGCGACTGCGGGCGATGGACGAGAAGCTCGAATCTGCCGCTCCTCTGGCAAGCCCCTCCGGCCCTGCTGGCCACCTCCCCATAAATGGGGAGGAGTTGACCGCTACTCCGTAGCCTCGGTCTCCCCTCGGACCTCGATCTTCTTCCGGGCGGCTTCGAGCCTTTCGGTGCAGATCTTCAAGTAGATGCGGGCCTCGTCGACGGCTTTCAGCGCATCCTCGAGCGACAGGTTCCCGTCCTCGAGCAGCTTCAGCTGCTCGTCAAGCTTGTCGAGCGCCTCTTCGTAGGTCAGATCCTGGCTCATGGCTCGACCTCCTCGACCCGCGCACCAAGGTGTCCCGACGACAGGCGAATGCGTATGCGGCGGTTGACCTTGGTGTCGCCGGCGGTGCGAATCACCCTGCCGGACTCGGCATCCAGCGTGATGCTGTAACCGCGGGCAAGCACGCCATCAGGGCTCAGTGCCGCAAGCCGCTGCTGACGATGAGCGAGAGCACTCGTCGCGCCGGTGAGACGCTCTGTGAGCGCGCGCTGGAGCCTTGCCGCCGGGCGGCGCGACGCGAGTGCGTTGGTGCTCCGCGTGAGTCGCGACGTGGCTGCGCTCTTCACGCGTCGCGCCCGCTCGCGAAGAGCATCCTCGCGGCGCGCCACCTGGGCGATCGGGCTGAGCCGCGCCAGCTCGCTGGTCGCGCGGGCCAATCGCTCGGCTCGCTGGCGCACAAGCGACGGCAAGAGCTGGATCATCCGCTGCTGCTTGTGCGCCAGGCGCTCAGCCTCGCGCCCGACGCGCTGCACGATCTCGCGGTCGAGCCGGCGGCCGCGCTCCGCCAGCCGGGCGATCAGGTCCGACTTCTTGGGCACCACCCGAGCGCCCGCCTCGGTCGGCGTGCGGCACTCGGCGTCGCCGACGAGGTCTGCCACAGTCCGGTCGGATGTGTGGCCGAGCGCCGTCACCACCGGAAGTCGCGATTCGAGGATCGCTCGGGTGACGACCTCTGTGTTGAACGCGTACATCTCCTCAAAGCTGCCGCCCCCGCGCGCCAGGACGATCACATCCGCGAGCTGCTCCTGATTGCACCGCCGCAAGGCCCGCGCCACGCTCATCGGAGCCCCGGCGCCCTGCACCTGGACCGGATAGACCACGATGCCCATGTTCGGGTATCGCTCCCAGATCGTTTCCTGCAGGTCGTGGATCACAGCACCGGTGGGCGAGGTCAAGATCGCCACCGACCGCGGCAGAAACGGGAGCCGGCGTTTGCGCTCGAGCCCAAACGCGCCCTGTGCCTCGAGTCGCCGCTTCAGGTCCTCGAGCTGCGCGCGCAGCTTGCCGATATCGTCGAACTCGACCTGGTCGACGATGAAGCGGATGGTGCCGTACTGCGTCCAGTAGTCGACGCGCCCGCGGAATATGAAAACCTGGCCGTCCTCCGGCAGCGTCGTGACGCGGCGCGCGTCATCCGCGTACATGAACGCGTTGATGAGGCTCTGGCCGTCGCGGATGACGAAGCTGTAGTGGCCCTTGGTGCCCTGCTTCATGCCGCTGACCTCGCCCTTGAGCAGCAGCGCCGTAAGCGGTCGGAGCTCACGCCGGATCTCGTTGGCGAGCTCGGTGACGGTGTAGGGGCGCTGCGCCTCTTCAGGCCGAAGCAATGAAGTTAGGTTACCTAGCCTCCGATCTGTGACATCGACTTGGCGGGCTTGATGAAGCCCGGCTTGTTGATGAGGTGTCCCTCCTCCTTGCGCCAGATCGCGGCCTCGAGGACTGACCCGAGATGATCGTCCGAGACGCCAGAGCGCATCAGCTCGCGGAGCGGCGTCTCGTGCAGTGAGAACAGGCAAGTGCGCAGGCCACCCTCGGCCGTCAGCCGGATCCGGTTGCACGTCGTGCAGAACGCCTGGCTGACCGAGGAGATGAACCCGATCCCGCCGGCCGCGCCGTCGGCGAACCTGTAGCGAGTCGCCGGGCCGGGCCGGATGTCGACCACCGGCTCGAGTGGAAACTGATCTTCGATCTGCTCCTGGATCCGCCGGCTGGGCACGACCTGCTCGTTGGTCCAGATGTTGTCTCCGTCGAGGGGCATGAACTCGATGAAGCGCACCTCGTAGCCCTCCCGGTGCGCGAGGCGCGCGAAGTCCACGACCTCTTCGTCGTTGTGGCCCTTCATGACGACCATGTTCAGCTTGATCGGCCAAAGGCCCGCCTCCCGCGCGGCGGTAATACCGTCCATGACGCGGTCGAACGCTTCGCTGCGCGCCATGTCTTTGAAGGTGTCCATGCGCAGAGTGTCGAGCGAGATGTTGATGCGCTTGAGCCCGGCGTCGCGCAGCACCAGCGCCTTCTGCCGGAGCAGGACGCCGTTGGTGGTCATCGTGATGTCCAGGGTCGGATCGATCGCATTGATCATCCCGATGAGCTCTTCCAGCTTGACGCGCACCAGCGGCTCGCCGCCGGTGATCCGGATCGTGCGCACGCCGTACCGCTCGACGAAGATGCGGGCCAGACGGACGATCTCCTCGTACCTGAGGATGTCCTCGCGCGCCAGCCACTTGAGACCTTCCGCGGGCATGCAGTAGATGCAGCGGAAGTTGCAGCGATCGGTCACCGAGATCCGCAGGTCGTCGGCCACCCTGCCGTAGGAGTCCAGAAGTCTGCGGTTCGGCATTTAGCCGATGATAGGGCTCGATGGGGTACGAGAACATCCTGGTCGAAATCGAGGCGCCCATCGCCACCCTCACGCTCAACCGGCCGAAGGTTCTCAACGCGCTCAGCCCGGACCTGATCCGCGAGCTGACCTCGGCCCTGGCCGACCTCGATGCGGACGAGAGCGTCCGCGCGGCCGTCCTCACCGGCGGGCCGAAGGTGTTCGCGGCCGGCGCCGATATCGGCGATATGGCGGACCGGGGCGCGGTCGAGCAGCTGCGCCGCGACCAGACCGGCCGCTGGCTGTCCCTCGCGGGTTTCAGCAAGCCGCTCATCGCCGCCGTCAACGGTTACGCGCTCGGGGGCGGCTGCGAGGTGATGCTGATGTGCGACCTGATCATCGCCGGCGAGACGGCGCGCCTCGGGCAGCCGGAGATCAACCTCGGCATCATCCCGGGGGCGGGCGGGACGCAGCGCTGGCCGCGCACCGCCGGCAAGTACGCCGCGATGGAAGTGATGCTGTCGGGAGCGCCGATCACCGCCGAGCGCGCCTACGAACTGGGCATCGTGAACAAGGTCGTGCCCGCGGAGATGACGATCGAGGTCGCCAAGCGCCTCGCACGCCAGCTCGCCGAGAAGCCGCCGTTAGCGATCCGGATGGCGAAGGAGGCTGTGCTCAAGGCCTTTGAGGGGCCGCTGGCCGAAGGCCTCGCCTCCGAGCGCAAGAGCTTTTACTTTTTGTTCGCGAGCGAAGATCAGAAGGAAGGCATGCACGCGTTCCTCGAGAAAAGAAAGGGCGTGTTCAGGGGGCAATAAAGAGAGAAAGAGATGGCGACTGAGGTCGAGCAGCACGTGACCGTCGAGAACCAGGGCGGGATCGGCTGGATCCGTTTCAACCGGCCCGAGAAGATGAACGCGATCGGAGCCCTCACCCGGAAGCAGCTCGCCGAGTCGATCAAACAGGCGGAGCGCGACGACGCGGTCAGGGTCGTGGTGCTCACGGGTTCAGGCCGTGCTTTCTCGTCGGGTGCCGACGTGACGGAGATGGTGCAAGGAGCGGGTATGCGCACGCCTGAGGATGTGGGCAACGTCCTGCGCCACGAGTACATGCCGATGCTGATGCGGCTGCGGACGATGCCGAAGCCGGTGATCGCGGCGATGAACGGGCCGGCCGTCGGGATCGGCGCCAGCTTCGCGCTCGCATGCGATATCCGGATCGCCACGCCCGACGCGTACATCCTCGAGGCGTTCGTGAACATCGGACTGGCGCCGGACGGCGGCGTGAGCTGGCTCCTGCCACGCCTCGCCGGCACCGGCGTCGCGTACGAGATGTTCTTCACCGGCAAGCCGCTGTCCGCGACGGATGCGCACCGGCTCGGCGTGATCAACCGGATCGTCGGGGCGGAGCGGCTCGAGGAAGAGGTCCGCGACCTCGCCAGTCAAATCGTCGCCCAGCCGAGGCAGGCCCTCGCGGGAGCCAAGCGAGCCGTCAACCGCGCGCTGGTTTCGAGCTACGAAGAGGCGATGGAGTTTGAGTCGTACCTGCAGGAGGCGCAGGCGGCGAGCGCCGAGTTCGCCGAAGGGGTGCAGGCATTTCTCGCCCGGCGGTCAGCCAAAAAATAGATGCCTGAGGCCGTCATCGTCGCCACGGCGCGCACGCCGATGGGGCGCTACGGCGGCCAGCTGAAGGACGTACGGCCGGACGATCTCGCCGCGATCGTGCTCAAGGAAGTGTGCGAGCGCGCACATGTGAAGCCCGAGGAGGTCGAGGACGTGATCCTCGGCTGCGCAAACCAGGCGGGCGAGGACAACCGCAACGTTGCGCGCATGGCGCTCCTCCTGGCCGGATTTCCGGTCCAGGTGCCGGGCCAGACCGTGAATCGCCTGTGCGGCTCCGGGATGCAGGCGACCATCGCGGCCGCGCGCGAGATCCAGTCCGGCGGGGCGGACATCATGGTCGCGGGCGGCGTCGAGAGCATGACCCGGGCGCCGTGGGTGATGCCCAAGCCCGACGTGGGATTTGCTCGCGGGCCGCAGACCGCATACGACACCGCGCTCGGCTGGCGGCTGGTCAACCCGAAGATGGCCGCGATGTACGGCACCCTCCAGATGGGGGAGACCGCCGAGCGGGTCGCCCAGAAGTACGAGGTTTCGCGCGAAGACCAGGACGCGTTTGCGCTGCGCAGCCACCAACGCGCCGTCGCCGCGCAGCGCTCCGGTCGCCTCGGGGAGGAGATCGTTTCGGTCTCGATCGCGCAGCGCAAGGGCGAGCCGCTGGTGCTGACCGGCGACGAGGGTCCGCGCCCCGATTCCACTCTGGAGGCGCTGGCCAGGCTGAAGCCCGCCTTTGCGGAGAACGGATCCGTCACCGCGGGCAACGCCTCGCCGCTGAACGACGGGGCGACAGCGTTGGTCTTGATGTCCGATACCAAAGCCAGGGAGCGCGGATTGCAACCCCTCGCGCGGATGGTCGCGGCGGCGCCCGCCGGCGTGCACCCGGACTACATGGGCATCGGGCCCGTGCCCTCATCGCTCAAGGCGCTGGAGAAGGCGCGGCTGCAGCCCACCGATATGGGTGTCATCGAGCTGAACGAAGCATTTGCGTCGCAATCGCTTGCGTGCATGAGGCTGCTTGGCCTCGACGAGGAAAAGGTGAACGTCAACGGAGGCGCGATCGCGCTGGGGCATCCCCTCGGCAGCAGCGGCGCGCGCCTGGTCAGCACCCTGATTCGCGAGATGGACCATCGAGATGCCGAATACGGCCTCGCCACGATGTGCATCGGCGTCGGGCAGGGCATCGCGACGATCTGGCAGAAGATCTGAGCGAACGCGATCCGCAGGCGGTGCGGTCGATGTTCGACCGCATAGCGCACCGGTACGACACGGTCAACACGGTGCTGTCGGCGGGCACTGACGCCGGGTGGCGCCGCCGCGCCGCACGAGAAACCGGATTGCGGGCCGGCGGATCCGCGCTGGACGTCGCATGCGGCTCGGGCAAGCTGACGGCGGAGCTGGCGAAGCTGGCCGAGGGAGGCCGCGTCGTGGGCCTGGACTTCAGCCCCCGGATGCTCGAGATCGCGCGACGTGCGCACCCGGAAATCAAGTTCCTCGAAGGTGACGCGCTGAATCTGCCCTTCGACGACGCAACCTTCGACGCATCGACGATCGCCTTCGGCCTGCGCAATCTCGCCAACCCGATCCGCGGCCTGCGCGAGATGCGCCGCATCACGAGAGGGCGCGCCGTCGTGCTCGAGTTCGTGCGGCCGCCGAAAGGCATCGTCGGCGGTGCGTACCGCGCCTATCTGAAAACGCTGCTCCCGGCCATCGGCGGCCTCGTCTCCGGTCAGCCGTCCGCCTACCGATACCTGAGCGATACGGTCGATTCCTATCGCACGCCGCAGGAATTGACGGCGATGGCTGAGGGCGCTGGATGGTCAGATGTGCGCTTTCAGCTCCTGGCGATGGGAACGGTCGGACTCCTTTCTGGGGGTCGCTAGGAGTTTCGGTCGACCGCTGATCGCGCGAGACCCACGAGCGTCGGGCGCAGCCCGTCGAGCTCGATGCTCTCCAGCTCGCGGACCGCATCTTCGACCAGCGCCTCGGCCTCTTTACGCACTCGGGGCAGGGCCTCGCACGAAGTCACCAGCTCGGTGACGCGTCCGACCTCGGCGTCGCCCAGGGTACCGGCGAGCAGCCGGCGCACCTCCGGGCCGACGACGCGGTCCTCCGCCGCATAGATAAGAGGAAGAGAGAGGACCCGCTGGCGCACGTCCTGGCCCACCGGTTTCCCCGAGCTCGGGCTGAAATCGACCATATCGTCGGCCATCTGAAAGGCGATCCCCAGCAGGTCGCCGTACCGGCGCAGCGCGCCCACGACCTCAGGCGCGGCTTCCGAGAGCAGGGCCCCCGACGCGCATGCGGCCGCAAACAACGAAGCAGTCTTGCCCCGGACCACCCGCAGGTAAGACTCACGGTCGCCCGGGTAAGCGCCTCGCAGCGCAACGTCGTCGATCTGTGAGGCGCAGATTGCCTCGAGCGCTTCGGCCACGGCCGAGGTAACCCCGGCGTTGCCCATCTCGGCGATCAGGCGCGTCGCCTTGGCGAAGTAGAAGTCGCCGACCGCAATGGCCCGTTCCGGCCCTTCTTCGGCCGCCACGGTCGGACGGCCGCGGCGGTAGGTGCTTTCGTCGACGTAGTCGTCGTGGACCAGAGTCGCGTTGTGCAGCAGCTCGACCGCCGCCGCAAGCTCGGCGGCGCGCAGGGGGTCGTTGCGCGGGCCGATCGCCGCGGTCAGCTGGACGAGCTTCGGTCGGAGCCGCTTGCCGCCGGCTTCGACCAGCCGGCGCATCGGCGAGGCGACGGCATCCGGGTCGACCATCAGCTGCCTCGACAGCTCGATCTCCACGAGCGCCTCCGGCACCTCCTGTCGCAGCCTTGCGAAATCTCCGTCCAGCTGGAGCGCCAGCTGTCGGTGCCTGGGGCCGTCGAGCTCGACGGCGAACACCGATTGCCAGCGGCCTAGAAGGAGTTGACCGTCCTCGACGAGCAACGTGGCGAAGGCGCTCAGCAGGAGCTGGCGGCAGTGGGCGTGCCCGTTGACCGGCTCATCGAGCGGGATATCGAATCGGCGGGTGAAGTCGTGCATGCTCTCGAAATCGCGGTGCAGCAGCGGCTCGTTCTCGTTGACCGCGATGCCCAGCGTTGTGTGCAGCGACTGCAGATGGACGCGGCCGTCGCGGAGCCCGGAGCGCCGCACCGCTTCGCGGATCCGGTCGGTGATGTCGACGAATTCGGTGGCTCCGGTGGTCGCGAACTCGATCCGGTGAGGGCTCAACTCCCGGCTCCAAGGGAGCTTGCGAGGAGCGGCCTGGTAGCAGGTGCCGGCTGCTCGGAGGCGGCCGCGCACGATATCGACTCGATCGCCCGCGCGAAGGCAACCTGGACGGCGAGCGGCGCGTTGTCGGCCAACAGCCTGGAGCCGCGTGCCAGGCACAGGTCGCCCATCAGCAGGGTGGTCGGCGGCGCGGGCCGGCCGCCCAGGCCCTGCAGCCTCAGGCCGACTTCGATCAGGGCGGCGGCGAGGGCCAGCTTCGGCTGTTTTTCGGCGGCGAAGTGGCCGACGTTGTCGAGGTACGCCCGATAGGTCTCGGACAGCCCGTCGGACCACAGACCCTCCAGCCGGTCGAGCTCCCGGTCCAGAGACTGGACTTGGACGCTCATTCGACGGGCTCGATCACGCTGCCGGCAAGCTGCCGGAAGGCAGAGAGCGCGCGGAGGCACGACTCGTCGTCGCGGGTGACCACGTAGTAGAGGCCGAAGCCGAGCACGGTGTTGAGCACCAGCGGGACAAGGACGTCCCGGGGAACTGTGAGCCGGATCCGGCCGTCATCCTCGAGCCGGTCGAGCTGCTCCTGGATGACCTCGCGGTAGCGCGTGAACAGCTCGGGCAGGTAGGCCCGGAGGCGCTCTGTGCGTGGCGCTTGCACAAGCAGGTCGAAGGCCGCGAGCTGGACGTCGCCGAGGCGTCGCAAGGAGTCCCACAGCGATTCGACGCCGACCTCGAGGACCTCCAGGGGGTCGGTCAGCTGGTTCAGGGTGCGGCGCAGCTCTTCGACCGATTTGGCGGTCAGGTATCGCCACGCCTCGACCAGCAGCTCGGACTTCGTGGGGAACCAGTACTGAAGGTTGCCGATGGCCACGCCAGCCTTCGAAGCGATCGACCGCACGCTCGTGCCGGAGTAGCCGTTTTCGAGGAGCGAATCCGCCGCCGCGTGGATGATCTGGTCACGGGTGCTCTCGGTGGCGGTGGCACCTGTCATACGTATGTACCAGTCTAAGCAGGCCCGGATCGCCACTGCAGAGCTCCGCCTTCACCCGCAATCCGTCTCCCCAAGGGGAGAGGGTGCCTTGCACTAATCTCCTTCGGATGCGGTCCATCGCCGAAGCTTTCCCCAACCGGATTTGCGGCGTGCTGCGCACCGACAACGCCGACGCCGGCTTTCAGGCATGCCTGGCGGCCCTTGAAGCGGGCGTGTCGACGATCGAGATCACCAAGACCGTCCCCTCGTGCTTCGAGCTGATCAAGGGCCTCATCGCGACGACCGGCGGCAAGTATCCGATCGGCGTTGGCACGGTGTGGGATCCGGGCGCCGTCACCGAGGCGAAGCGGGCGGGTGCCTCTTTCGTGGTGACGCCAGTCCTTCTACCCGAGGTCGCCGAAGCCTGCCGCAAGGAAGACATCCTTTGCGTCCTCGGCGCGTTGACCCCGACCGAGATCTATCAGGCACGCCTGTCGGGCGCGGCGCTGGTGAAGATCTTCCCGATTACGCCGGTTGGCGGTCCTCGCTACATCGAGTCCCTGAACGGGCCGCTGGCAGGCGTTCCGTTCTGGGTCTCCGGCGGAGTGCCGATCGAGGACATAGGCGCTTATCTGAGCCTGGGCGTCAAGGCGGTCGGCCTCACGGGTTCGCTGTTTCCGGCGGAGGCGCTTGCCCGCAAGGACATGGACACGATCATGCGGAACGCCGAGCGCGCGGCCGAGGCCGCCGCACGAGGGGTTTAAGCCTTCAGCACCCTACGTGGTAGTTGCACATGGTCGCGGTGATGTTGGAGTAGACGTTGACCAACTGGCCGCCCGTCGTGATCAAAGCGACGATCACGATCAGCGCGATCAACGCAAGAATCAGCGCGTACTCAACCATTCCCTGTGCGGACTGCAAGTTCAATTGGCGCATCACCGGCCTGAAAGCTTAACCATTGAGGCCCCCCTGTTGGTCGTTGCTCGGGCCAAAGCTTGCTCGACGACCACCCGAACCATGCGCTTCCGCCAGAAGTGGCTCAAATCGGCATTGTCCAGCGGTTTGGCCGGCCTGGCCGCGAGCTCTGCTGCTTCGCGCACGACTTCTGGATCGAGCCGCTTTCCCTTCAGGAAAGCTTCAGCCGCCGCGGCTTCGAGCGGGTAAGAGGCGACCGCCGAGAGGACGATCCGGCAGCCGCTGACGATATCGCCATCGAGCTCGAGCGCGACCGCTGCGCCGGCGATCGGGAAGTCGATCGAGCCGCGCCGCCGCAGTTTGACGTACGCGCTGCGCGTGTCTGGTCTCGCCTTCAGGCGCAGGCCCGTCACGACCTCGGACGGCTGCTTGGCCATGTACTCGATGCCGTCGTCGCGGTAGAGCGTGGCGACCGGAACCTCGCGCTCGCCATCCGTCCCTGCCAGCGTCACGAGACCGTCGAGAGCGATGGCCATCGGCGCCGTGTCCGACGACGAAACCGCCCAGCAGCGCGGGCTGCTCGGCGCGACCAGGCAGATGTCACCATCCTTTTTCAAGCAGAAGCCGGCTGCCTTTCGCCACTCGTATGTCATGTCGTAGTAGTTGCATCGCGTGTCGACGCAGAGGTTGCCGCCGATCGTGCCGGCATTCCGCAGCGGGGGAGATGACACAAGGCCCGCGGCCTCGGCGTACCCGGCGAAGTCTTGATTGAGATGCTCGTTGTGCGCGGCCGTGCTCAACTTGACTCCTGCATCGATCGCACATTCGCTGGAACCGTTG
>WNGJ01003927.1_pt1 | contig 19198 bp, 12 predicted proteins | sample 5400611 | NCBI WGS metagenome assembly WNGJ01 (sample SAMN13153375, study PRJNA577476) | soil metagenome | isolation source: 40 cm soil or saprolite under Garry oak tree replicate 1 | place: USA:California | collected 2016-06-15 | reverse complement strand
ATCACCTTGAAGAATCGAACGCTCAGCCCGCTGGCGGAGCTATTCATCAAGACCGCCCGCGCGGTCGCGAAGCCGCTGGTGAAGGCAAGATGATGTTGCGCCGACGGCCCCCACCTCCTCCGTTAGCTAAGCTATATTTGCCGGGATTGGCTCTGATGAGGGCGATGAGTTCGTTGACTGTCTTTGCCGGCACGGAAGGGTTGACCACCAGCACATTGGTGGAAGCAACCGCAAGCGTGACCGGCTCGAAGTCTTGTGCGACGGTCGCTCATCGCTTCGTCTCATTGAAGCCAGCTCGCAAGCAGGGATCGCAGGCGCAAAAAAACCCGCAGGCACGGCGCACTCGCGGGGACAGCCGGAGGACTTCAGCTCCGGCACTTTAGTTATCCTGCCACGAAAACTCGCCCCGTCAAGGAAAGATTGACGGGAAGGAGGCGGACAGGATCTGAGCGTTAGAGCACGGCCGCAACGAGCCCGACCACCACAAGGGAGAGATGGCAGGTGGCTCAATATGAACCGCGCTCATTTTCATGTCTCACTCAAGGCGCGCACCCGACCCTTCCCCCGGGGCGAAGCAAATTCCGCCAGGCCTCTGAATCGCGGCAACCGCCCCCGTGACCAGCGATCCGGAAAAACTCCCTGCCAAACTCCCTGCCAGCAGGGAGTTTGCGGCTGGATGTCAGCCCAATCTCCGCTCGTTCCCTCCTTCCGGGCCATGCCGCCGGTCTGATACAATGGTCGCAATCCGGCGCAGCTCCGGCAGCCGGCTCGCAACAAATGCTCGATCAGGGAGGATGTCATGACGGCCAGGCAGCGACCGCTCGGTGGTGCAATATTTGTTCATGCGGCTTTGGGCGCAGCAGTGATCATTGCGGCGCTCGCCCGTCCGGTGGCGGCGCAGACGGGCATCCCGGGCGTGCTGGCGCCGGGGGTCGTGCCGGAGCTGGTCCAGGAGGGCTTCACCTTCACGGAAGGCCCGGTCGGCACCGCCGACGGCGGCCTCTACTTCTCGGACATCAGGGTCAGCAAGACCTTCTATCTCGATCCGGGCGGCAAGATCAGCGTATTCCGTGAGGGTACCAACGGCGCCAACGGCATCGCGTTGACCAAGGCCGGCGAGCTGCTGTTCGCCGAAGGCGAGGCCAAGCGCATCAGCAAGCGCAGCAAGGAGGGCATCGTCACCACGCTCACCGAAGGCCCGCCCGGCAAGCCGCTGCTGGCGCCGAACGATCTCATCGTCGATGCCCGCGGGGGCATCTATTTCACCGACCCGGGCCCACGGCCCGTGGTGCCGGGGCGCCCGACCTATGTGTACTACCTGCCGAATGGCGCTTGGCAACCGATCCTCATCGATAGCGAAGTGCCGCGCCCCAATGGTCTCACGCTCACCAACGACGGCAAGACACTCATCGTTGACGACACGCTCAATCCCACGGTGTTCGCTTATGACGTGCAGCCGGACGGCAGCGTCAAGAACAAGCGGGCGTTCCTGCAGCTGCGCGACATACCCCCCGGCGCGGAAAGCGGCGCCGACGGTATGGCGATCGACCGCGATGACCGCCTTTACATCACGACCGTCGCGGGCGTTCAGGTGTTCGATGCCAAAGGCCAATATCTCGGGACCATCAAGGCCGGCCGCCAGGCCGCCAATGTGGCTTTCGGCGGCCCCGACAAGCAGACGCTTTATCTGACGGCGCGGGAGGGGCTCTATCGGGTAAAGACGCTCGCCAAGGGACCGGATCGCTTGGGCAAGTGATGAACACGGGTAGGGTGGGCAGAGGCGCGAAGCGCCGTGCCCACACGGACGACGTTGGAATCGGTGGGCACGCGGAGCCTGTCATCGGGCCGGCCGAAGGCCGGGCCCGTTGGCTTTGCCCACCCTGCGCACGTCGGCCAAGCGGGCCCGCTATAACTGTCTGCACATTCGGGAGGAACGTATGATCGGGATCAAACAGAGATTTTCCAACGCCCTTTTGATATCCACGACCTGTCTCACCACCGTTGGACTCGTCCTCGCGGCGCCAGCGACCGCGCAGGCGCGCGTGACCCGTATCGCGATCGAGAAAAAAGTGTCGCCCGCCTTCGACGGGGCGAGCTTCGGCGCCGCCGGCCAATATGAAACGCTGGCCGGAAAGGCGTTCGGCGAACTTGATCCCAACGACCCGCACAATGCGGTCATCCAGGACATCAAGCTCGCGCCCCGCAACGCCCGCGGCATGGTGGAATACACCGCGACCTTCCAGATCGTGAAGCCGCTCGACATGTCGAAGGCGAGCCGCCTGATGTGGCACGACGTGCCCAACCGAGCCGGCCGGATCACGATCGTGCCGATCGAGCGCGCCAACGGCGATATCGGCCTCTCCAGCGGCTGGCAGGGCGACAATTCGGGCCGGACGGCGCCGGGGCCGAACAACGACTACGTCGTGGTGCCGACCGCGAAGAACCCGGATGGCTCGGCGATCACCGGCCGCGTCATGGCGCGGATCATGAACGCCTCCGGCAAAGACTCGCAGCCGATGATCATGCACAGCAACCCAATGCCCTATCGTCCGGCGAGCCTGGACACCAAGGCCGCGAGTCTTGCGACGCACGCATCCGAGACGATCGATGGCACGATCGGGGCGACCGCTGAAATTGCGCCTGCCGACTGGGCCTTCGCCAAATGCAGCGCGCAAAACCCGTTCCCCGGAACGCCCGATCCGACCCAGATCTGCCTGAAGAACGGCTTTGATCCGAACCTGCTCTATCAGGTCACTTTCACCGCCAAGGACCCGCCGGTGCTCGGCATCGGCTTCGCGGCTTTCCGCGACGTCGCTTCGTTCTTCCGCAACGCCGCGCAGGACGATGCCGGCACGCCCAATCCGATTGCCGGCGGCGTGTCGTGGACGATCAGCCGGGGGTCTTCGCAGTCCGGCACTTTCGTGCGCGGCTTCATCCATCTGGGGTTCAACCAGGATGAAGCCGGCCGTCAGGTCCATGACGGCGCCTGGCCCATCATCGCGGGTCGGCGGATTGCGCTGAACTATCGCTTCGCGATGCCCGACGGCGTGCTCAAGCTCTATGAGGCGGGAAGCGAAGGCCCGCAGTGGTGGGCTGCCGCGCCCGATCCGGTCCGCGGCCTTCCCGCCGCCGGCATTCTCGATCGCTGCAATGCGAGCAACACTTGCCCGAAGATCGTCGAGCATTTCGGGGCCGCGGAAGTCTGGGGCCACAAGCTCAGCCTCGAATGGGTCGGCTCGGCCGGTGACACCGACCTGCCGCTCCCCGACAATGTGCGCCGCTACTACATCCCGAGCACGCAGCATGGCGGCGGCCCGGGCGGCTTCAGCACGGCAGTGTCAGCGCCGCCCTCCTGCCCCAGCGATGGCTGGGGCGCCGGCGTGCTTCCCAGCAATCCGGTGCCGCATAGAGAGACCGTGAATGCCATCCGGGCCCACTTCCGCAATTGGGTCATGAAGGGCGTTGCGCCGCCGCCGAGCCGCTACCCGACACTCGTCGCCGGGACGCTGGTCGACGCCACCGCCGAGGCAATGGGTTTCCCGGCTCTGCCGGGTCTGCCGCCGCACGCGCCAACGGGTCTCATCAACCCCGGGCTCGATTACGATTTCGGGCCGGAGTTCAACTATATGGATGGCTCCGGCGTGCAGACCGTGGTGCCGCCCCGCATCAAACAGGTCATCCGGCTCAAGGCGCCGCGCGTCGATGCCGACGGCAACGAACTTGACGGCGTGCCGATAGTGTTGCGCGATGCGCCGCTCGGCACCTATCTCGGCTGGAACATCACCGCGGCGGGCTTCCACAAGGGCCACATCTGCAACTATGCGGGCGGCATGATTCCATTTGCCAAGACCAAGGCCGAGCGCACCGCGAACGAAGATCCACGGCCGTCGCTGGAGGAGCGCTACGTCAACCATGCCGGCTACGTCGCTGCGGTCGAAGCCGCCGCCCGCAAGGCGGTTGCGGGGGGCTTTCTGCTGGAGCCGGACGCCAAGGCGCTGATCGCCGCCGCCGATGCGAGCGACGTGTTGAAGTGATTCGGTAGGGCGCGTAGCCCGGATGAAGCAACTGCACGCGTAAACGCGTGCAGTTGCGCAATCCGGGGCCAGCGTTTCCCAATGCAGCATCGTTACATGGATAGGGTGGTCCCGGATTACGGGCCGCAAGAGGCGGCCCTCCATCCGGGCTACAGCTGAAACAAAAACCCGCGGAGGAATACGCAATGGCGCAAGTGAAATGGGCACCGTCCGGTCTCGTCATCGTCGCATTGTGGTTGGCGGCGGGTGCTCCCGCGGTGCAAGGCCAAACTCCGGGCGTCACCATATTCGAAGGCGCGCGAGTCATCACCGGCGACGGCAGCACGCCGATCGAGAATGCCGCCATCGTGGTCACCGGCGATCGCATCACGGCCGTTGGCCGCCGCGGCGAAGTCGCGGCGCCCGTGGGCGCGGCGCGCGTCGACGTGACCGGCAAGACCGTGATGCCGGCGCTTGTCGATGATCATGTGCACATGGGCTATCGCCGCGGCACGAGCTTCACGCCGGACAACTACACCCGCGAAAACCTGCTCGATATGCTCGACCGCTACGCCTGGTACGGCGTCGCCGCTGTCCTCGAAACCGGAACCGGACGCGGCGACCTGCCGTACCGGGTGCGGGCCGAGGCGCGCTCGGGCGCGCGCTATCTCACCACCGGGAGCGGCTTCGGCATGCCCAATGCCGGGCCGGGCGGCCCCATGCGGGATTCCGCCTACGGGGTCACCGAGGAGGCGCAGGCGCGCAAATACGTGCAGGAGCTGGCGGCCCACAAGGCCGACATGGTGAAGATCTGGGTGGACGATCGCAACGGCACGGTGGAGAAGCTCAAGCCCAACCTCTACCGGGCGATCATCGATGAAGCGCACAAGCACAGTCTGCGCGTCATGGCGCACACCACGGAGCTTGCCGACGCCAAGGACCTGCTGCGCGCCGGCCTCGACGGCTTCGCCCACATGGTGCGCGACCGCGATGTCGACGAGGAGTTTCTCGGGCTCGTCAAGGCGCGGCCCGGAGTGTTCTTCCTGGAGACGCTGTGGGGCGAGCGGCGCGCGATCTTCACCGCAAAGCCCGCCTGGATCGACGAGCCCGCGCTGCGCGGAGCGTTCTCAGCAGAGAGCCTGCAGCAACTCGCCGAACAGCTTTCACCGGACCCGAAAGCCGATCCGCAGGCGGTGCAGCGCGCCCGCACCATGGCGGCCACAAACCTGCGCAACACCGGCAAGCTCTACGCCGCTGGCGTCCGTATCGGCCTAGGCACAGACACCGGCGGCGTGTCGGGCGGCCAGTTCTTCGGGCTCGGCTCTCACGTGGAGCTGGAACTGCTGGTGACCAAGGCCGGACTCACCCCGATGCAGGCGCTGGTGATCGGAACCCGGAACTCGGCGGAAAATCTCGGGCTCACGGACCTCGGCACGCTCGCAGCCGGCAAGAGCGCCGATTTCATCGTCCTCGATGCCAACCCGCTCGACGACATCGCCAACACGCGGCGCATCAATCGGGTCTATCTGCGCGGGGAGGAAATTCCCCGGGCGGCGCTGTCCGCCAGGTGGAATGCCAAGGGGTAGAGGGCGATGGCGACCGCACCTTGGAATGTCATGCTCCGCGAAAGCGGAGCATCCAGTACGCAGCAGACCGAGGTTTTCCGTCGCAAGCTCGGTGGTTACTGGATCGTCCGCTTTCGCGGACGATGACACCAGAGAAGATCATGATCATCGACTCCCAGGTCCACGTCTGGCCTCCCCACCGGCCGGACCGGCCGCTCGGCGAAGCCGGTCTCGACCGCACGCCCTTCAGCTACCAGGAGCTTATCGCCGCCATGGACATCGCCGGCGTCGACCGGGCGATCCTGGTGCCGCCGTCGTTCGACCGGGACCGCAACGACTACGTCATCGAAGCTGTGCAACAGCATCCCGACCGCTTTGCCATCATGGGACGCGTGTCGCTGCAGCGCGGTGGGCGCAATTTGCTCGCAGGATGGAAAGGCCAGCCCGGCATGCTGGGCGTGCGCCTGACCTTCCATCGCGACGCCGACCGGCTATGGATCGACGACGGCACGGCCGACTGGTTCTGGGGCGAGGCAGAAGAATACCGCATTCCCGTGATGGTACACGCGCCCGAGCGGCTCGCGGTGGTGGGCAAGATCGCAGGGCGGCATCCGGCGCTCCCTATCATCGTCGACCACATGGGATTTGCCCGCGCCACTATGGATGACGAAACCATCGCGGGCGCCACCCGCATGATCGCGCTTGCCCGCTATCCGAACGTTTCCGTCAAGGTCTCGGCACTGCCGTGCTTTTCCACAGCGCCCTACCCGTTCCGGAACCTGCGCGAGCCGCTGCGCCGCGTGATCGCGGCGTTTGGGCCGAAACGCGCGTTCTGGGGCTCTGACATCACCCGCGTGCCGGCGTCATGCAGCTACCGGGAAACGGTAACTCATTTCACCGAGGAGCTCGATTTCCTCTCGGTCGACGACCTCGAATGGATCATGGGGCGCGGGCTGGCGGAATGCCTAGGATGGCGCATGCGGAATGGGGAGCCTGTAGCCCGGGTGGAGGCCGCCATTGGCCGGCCGTAATCCGGGACAGCGCGCTGGCTGCGCGGGCGATCCCGGATTACGGGACCGCGAACACGCGGTCCCTTCATCCGGGCTATTGGACTACGGCACGTTTGCCGCCTGGGCGGCCGCCACGTAAGCCTGCACGTCTTCCTCGAGCATGAAGCGCTCATCCTTTAGCGCCCTGGCTGCGCGACTCACTCGCTCCACATAGGCGGCGTGATCGGCGTAGCGCTCCTCAAGCGAAGGCCGCGGGTCGCCGGCCGCGAGCCGCGCCGCCTTGGTCTTGGCGAAGTCGAGCTTCTGGCCGCTGGCGTCGCAGCCGTCGAGCCCGTCCGCCCGCAACGCCCAACCGGTGTAGGTCGCGACCGGAACCGCGACCTCCGGCATCCGAATGCCGGCGATGTCGTTGCCGTCCGCATCCCCTTTGGGGACGAATACCGGATAGGGCGTCCCGATGAGCTTAGGCGGCAGCACCGAGATGAAGCCCTTGTCGAAGCCGGGGCCGAAGTCCCACAGGTCGCCGGTGTGGTGGGTGCCGTTGTAGACCACGCCCGGAATGCGCGGGAAACCGTATCCCTCCTGCGGCATTGGCGGCACCAATGTGCCGTCGGCCACGCGCGGCATCTGGTTTAAGGGCGGCGCCGTGCCGGCCGTCACCCACGCATCGAGGTCGGTGAGCAGCGCCCGCAGCGCCGCATTGGGGCGCAGCGGGTTGCGCGGCTGCGCGCAGATGCCCGGCCCGTTTCCGCCGCCATGTGGAAAGCTGGCAAGCAGGTAGTAGCGCACATTGGTGGCGGCGTTGAGATCGAGATCGCGGCCCTGGCCGTCCGTCTGCATCATCGAGGACGCCTTGGCCCAATATTCGTTCGATGAGTTGGCCTCGAAGGTCCTCGGGCAGGTGCCGCTTTCCTCGCAGCGGCGCAGGCGCCAGTCGGTCTTGCCGGTGACCGTATCGCTGACCTTCACGTCGGCAAACGGGAACTGGTATTCAGGCGTCCAGCGCGCGATATGGTGGCGGTGGGTGCGCACCGGCTGTGAGAAGCGGTAATTTATGAACAGGCCGCTGCCCCCGGCTTTCCAATTGAGAATCCCGTCGAACACCTTCGGCGCCGCGCCGGCCGCTCGCTCGGGCTGGTTGAAGCCGAGTTGCACATAGTCGTGCATGGTACGACACGGCTGGGAGGAGCAGAATGAGTAGATATATTGAACGTCGCCGGCGAGCGGGTTCGGCGTCCCCGCATCGTCGGTCTCGGCATTGCGGAGAAACGTCGCGATGTCGCGCAGCGCCGCAAGGCCCAATCCGGCCACCACCGGGTCCTTCGCCTCATAGGTGAACTCGTAGAGTGCGGTTGGTCCGAACGAGCCCGGTCCGCCAAAATTACCCGAAGTCAGCTTGACCGCATTCAACTTCGCATCGACGTAATCCCACTCGGCAGCCGGCACCGGAATGGGCGCGTCGGCGTAGTTCCTGCGAACCGTCAGGCTCGCCTTCGATTTGTCTGCGCTTGCGGCCGGATAGGTGAGCCGCTGCTGCGCCGGCGTCGCCGCCTTATCGATGACGAACTCCTCGGTGTTGAGCCCGGTGATCGAGGAGCCATCGGTATTCTTCGCGACCGGAACGGTCGCGGTAAACACCTTGCCGTTGCGCGGCGCGGAGAAATCCCAGCCGCTTTCCAGCACCACATAACCCTGGCGCATCAGGAAGCCGTTGCCAGCGTCGCCGGAAGATTCAGCATCGTTGCCGGTTTTGCTGTCGTTGAGCGTCTCCAGCACGTTGGTGCGGCCGCGATTGGTGATCTCATAGAGGAGCCGCTTGTTTGCCCTGGTGCGGTCGACCGGCCGCAAGATCTGGAAGTCGGTGGAATATGTCACGGTGCCGTTGGGATTTTTCGGCGCCATGCCGACGTCGACGATGATCGCATTCAGCGGGTCCTTCGGATCGACCTCGCCGATGATCTGACCGCTGATGCGCTCATATGGTCCGACTGCGCCGAAGCTCTTGCCGTCGAAGGTTGGCGATTCCGTCTTGGCGATCACGACCTTGGTGACGCGCGCCTGCGCTGTCGGCGCATTGAAGAGAACCACGCCGGTCAATGAAAGGCAGCAAACCATGGCGGTGGTCGAAAATGGCGTTCTGGTCATGCGTATCCTCCCGGGGAGCCGTTTCGAGCGTTCATTTTTGTGCCGATCATATCGGCAACAACCGCAGGATGGAAGTTGCGCGCAGCGCTACGCGCAAGCCGCGCAGCACTCGCCGGTCCAGGCTTCGCTGCCTTCCTTGACAAGCAGCCAGACGATCGCCAGCGAGCCGACGCTGTCGATCCACCAGAATCCAAACAGCGCTTGCGCCGTAAGGCTGACCACGGCGACAAACGACAGCCACCCGCAGGTGATCGCTTCGATGGCGTCGGCGCGGAGCGCACGGCTGCCCAGCTTTTCGGCAAGGTCGAGCTTGCGGCGGGCGAGATAGCGCATGACCGGAATGGCGGCGAGCGTCACGATCAATCCGGGTAAGGAAAATTCCTCGCCCAGCCGCCACCACAGGTTCCAGCCAGCCGCAACGACGACATAGGCCGCGAGCGCAAACAACAATGCGCCGCCGATGCGGCTCGCGATGCGTTCCGCGTTCTCGGAGAATGCTTCGCCGTTTCGAAGCTCAATCGACAGGCGCCAGACCAGGACGCCGGCCGAGATGAGTTCGATCACGCTGTCGAGCCCGAAGGCGACCAGCACGAGACTGCCGGCCGCAATTCCGGACGCAAGCGCCACGACGGCCTCGACGACCATCCAGCCGATGGTGAGCCATTCGAGACGAAAGGCCTCGCGTATAAGCGGCGTGCGGTCGACCTTCGGCCTCGCCGGCAAGACCAGGGGCGGCGGAGCGCAACAACCGTCCCCGCATGTTTGCGCGACCTTTTCCATCTGTGCCATGCGGTGTCCTGTAGACTCGGTACTCTTGCTTCACGAAGATCATATCAGCCGCGGCGGAGGGAGGACATGGGCCGTGGGGACACGGCCGCGCGGCCATCATGTCGCCCAGGGATCGACCACGGCAATTTCGAGGTCGTCGAAGTGTCTTACGTTGCGGGTCGCGAATTCGGCGCGCCGCGACACCACAATGCCCGCAATCAACGTATCGCGCATCTCGATGGGACGGCCACTCAGCCTTCGTTGGGCACAAAGCGAGGCGGCCGTCTCGGCTGCCGCTTGATCCAGTTCCAGAACGCGGCCCTGGAAGTCTTCGGCGATGGCTTGGGCAAAATCGTCTTCGAGTTGCTGTCGCCGCCGCCCTTTGGACAATACCTCAATGCCAAAACGGACCTCGAAGATCGTAATCGCTGTGACCCAGATCGATTCCGGCGGCCGGCTATCGAGCCAGTCACGAATTTTCGTGTCCACGTTGCGGCGCATCATTGCCGAGACAACGCTCGTGTCCAGGACAATCATTCCTCGAATGAAGCCGGGCGAGCCGGTTCACCCTGCATCTCGGGAATGTCGAAATCGAGTCCCCGCCCGGCAAAACGACGCGCAAGCGTTGTGCCCAATCCCTCGGCCTTACGATTCTCATTCTTGACCGCGTCGCGCAGAATGTCGCGCACCTCGTCTTCCATGCTGCGGCCGTGACGAGTCGCGCGACGCTTCAGTCGCGCCTTCACGTCCTCTTCCAGATTGCGCACGACGAGCTGAGCCATCAGCCTAACCGCATTATTTGTGGTATCACGATATCAAGTTGATGCTGACTTTTCAAGAGTTCGGGTTGGGCGGGCGCGGAGATAGTTCGCGGAACAGGTTTATGGAACCGTATCGTCCAGAGATAAAGGAGAAGCGCGATGGCACTCGAATTGCGACCCAACTGCGAATGCTGCGATAAGGATTTGCCGCCGTCATCGCCACTGGCGCGGATTTGCAGCTACGAGTGCACGTTTTGTGCTGACTGCGTGGATGGCGTGGTTTTCAATGTATGTCCGAACTGCGGCGGTGGCTTCACTCCTCGACCAATTCGGCCAGCAACGGAATGGCGACCCGGTCTCTCTCTCGCCAAGCGTCCGCCTTCAACCAAGCGAATACGTCTTTCGTACAACCTGGATGAGATTGCCGCTCACTCCAACCACATCAAACACATTCCGCCCGAGGGCCGATAATCGTCGGTCTCACGCCCGCTTACGGCCTGCCGCTGCCGACTTTGGCGGCGCCAGGGACATCGATATCAGCGTTGGACCGGGCGTGAAGACTGTCCCGGATGCGTGAGGAGTCCACGCCCGCGGCTGGAACGCCAACCTTCGGCGGCGAGAGCATCTCGCCCGACCGCCGTGATGCGAACTTGGCGGATATCGACCACCCTGCTGCCAGCCCAGACCTTCTCGCGCGTCAAGGTGGCAAGTCCACGGTTGACCAGTCCGGCGATCATGCTGACACAAAATCCATGTGCCATGAGCAGCGCTTGCGAGGCCCCATGTAGGCCGGCGCTCGCGAGCATAGCCAATGCGCGGCGTTGCTCCGCGGTCAGGCTCATCGCCGTGTCCCAGGTACGCTGTCTCGCTGCTCTATCCAATTTTCACCCGTCTATTCGAATCGTCCGGCCCGGGCACGTAAAGCTGGTTCAAACGCTTGCCACTTGCGCCCCAGCTGCACCACACCCGCTCCGGTCGCACAACCCGACATGACATCGTCGACAAACTGCAACTGCAACTTCCGCTTTAAATGTGGCTTAGATAATCCCTTTGCACGTCGAATTCGGCGAATTCGGATGAAGGAGCGGCCTAGCTTGTCGGCTGTTGCCACACTTGTGCTCTCCCGTAAGTGGCTTTGCGGCTTTCTCAAATTTTTCCAACCCGATAAGCGAGCTGCGGTTTCGCACACCGCAGCTCGGGACCGTTGCACGCTACATTCCTGCCATGATCGACTCGTGGAAAACAGCGTGATAAATTCGTGAAAACGGCTGATCTGCCTAGGACAACGCGGGATTGCATGGAGCGGTTATACCTTCGGCTCTTCGGCACCTTCCAGTTCGAGAGCGAAGGTGGAAGGGTCTTTTCGTTACCGACCAAAAAGACAAAGGCGCTGCTCGCATATCTCGCCTATCATGCCGGACAACCGCACGAACTGGCCAAACTCGCCGCGCTGCTTTGGGAAGACAGCGCGGAGGTGCAAGCGCGGGAGAGCTTGCGTCAATCGCTCAGCTTACTGCGCAAAGTTTTGTCGCCCCGTCACGCGCATGCGCTGATCACCTCCGGCGACACGGTCGCGCTTAAATCCGGCGCTCTTCTGGTCGACGCCCTTGAGTTCGAGCGCCTTGTTGCGAGCGCCGAGATTGCAAATCTCGGTCAGGCTGTTCAGCTCTATCAAGGCCGGTTTCTGGAAGGATTCGATCTGCGCGCATCCGAGTTCGAGGGCTGGTTATCATCGGTTCGCCAGCAGTTGAACGAAAAGGCCATCGGCGCGCTAAGCGAATTGCTCTCTCATGACGTTGGGGCCGGCAACGTCGAGCGAGGCATCACCATTGCGACGCGGCTTTTGTCCCTCGATCCACTTCTGGAAAATGCGCATCGATCCTTGATGGAACTTTACTGCAAGCAGGGCCGGTACGCGGCTGCACTTCAGCAGTACCGATTCTGCAGCGACGTGCTGTCAAAAGAACTCGGTGTGGAACCGGAAGCCTCAACAAAGACGCTCTATCGCGAAATTCGTGAGCAAAGAAACAGACCGCGCGACCAGGAGATAGGCGTTGCGCGAGGAAAACCGTACGACCAGAAGCCGCGCATCGGTGCGGTCAAGCCGGTCTACCCGGAGACTCTTGAGAGACGCCAGATAACAATCCTGGCTTGCGACCTGTTCGGACTGGACGCGCTTTCCTCGCAATTCGACCCGGAAGACCTGCAACCGGTTCTCGCCGCCTTCAAGCAAACCTATGGCGAGATTGTCTCCAGGTTCGGCGGCCTGATTCGAGAGTTCTCGGGCGGCAGCATGACGGTCTGCTTCGGCTACCCGCAGGCGCATGAGCACGGCGCCGAACAGGCCGTTCGCGCGGCTCTCGCGCTCGTCCACGCGGCCCCCAGATTGGACATTGATCGCGCCCGGCCGGTCCATCCCCGGGTGGGGATTGCAACCAGCAGTGCGGTGATCGGCAACCTGGTCGACGACGCTCAGTCGACGCAAGCGCTGGTCGGCGAGGCCCCCAAGCTCGCGATGTTGCTGCAATCGGTGGCGGCGCCCGATACAGTCGTGATCGCCGATGCGACTCGCGAACTTATCGGCAATCTGTTCGAATATGAACGCGTGGACACGCCGTCTGCGCCGCCATTGGGCTCAGCGCCGGCATGGCGCGTAATCAGCGAACGCAACAATACCAGCCGCTTCGACGCGCTCCGCGGATCAGCAGCAGCAGCTTTCGTGGGTCGCCAAGCCGAACTTGAGCTATTGCTGGACCGCTGGCGGCGGGCAAGGGGCTCCGCAGGCTGGATGGAACTGATCGGAGGCGAAGCCGGCATCGGCAAGTCGCGCCTGGTGCGCGCCTTCCAGGAAAGAAGTGCCTGTGACCCGCATGTTTGGCTGCATTATCAATGCTCGCCGTTTCATGCCAACAGCCCGCTTTATCCTATCGTCCGGCAAATGGAACATGCTGCGGCTTTTGCTTCGCACGACAGGCCCGATCAAAGGCTCGACAGACTTGAGGACATGCTGGCGACCGCTGCCTTGGATCTGGCGGAGACGGTCCCCCTTTTTTCGGCACTTTTATCTGTCCCGACGTCACAACGTTATCCGCCGCTTGCGCTCAACCCGGCACAGCAGCGCCGCAAGACCTTGGCGGCACTGCTCGCATATGTCGAGCGTCTGACTCTGCAGAATCCAGTGATCATGATGTTCGAAGACGCGCATTGGGCTGACGCGAGCACGCTCGAATTCCTTGATCTTCTGGTCGAGCGCATTCGTCAGTTACCCATTCTGGTATTGGTAACACATCGACCTGGATTTGAGGTCGCGTGGAGCTGCCTCGATCATGTCGGCATTTTATTCCTTGCTGGCCTCAACGATACAGATATTCGTTCGATTATTCATGAGATGAGCAGTGATAGATATCTTCCGTCGGCGGTCGTCGCGCAGATCGTCAGCAAGACGGATGGCGTCCCGCTTTTCGTCGAGCAACTGACAAAGACCGTCCTGGAGTCAGATGCTTTGACGACTGGCGCAGAGTCCGATCGAGCGAGCATTTCATTGCCGTCAATTGCAATTCCGTCAACTTTACGGGACTCGCTGATGGCGCGGCTGGACCGCCTGGCGTCGGCCAAAGCGATTGCGCAAGTCGGGGCGGTGATCGGTCGTGAATTTTCACACAGTTTGCTTGAGGCCGTCGCCCAGATGCCACGCCAGCAGCTCGAGGAGGGTCTCATCAGGCTAACGGAATCTGGTCTCGTTCATGCATGCGACTCGTCCTCGGAGAAAAGCTACGTTTTCAAACATGCTCTTGTTCAAGATGCAGCTTACGAAACAATAGCCAGGCGCCAACGACGGAATTTACACGGTGCCGTCGCGCATGCACTTTTGGACAAATTTCCTGACGTGGCGGACAGCCAGCCCGAAATCCTCGCCTATCACTATGCGGAAGCAAGAATGACGGCTGAGGCTTTGGACTTCTGGCTAAAAGCCGGCAAAAGTGCCGCCGGTCGCTCTGCAAACAGAGAAGCAATTGCTCATCTGGAGAAAGGACTTGCTTTTCTCAAAGCCGCATCAATCCCTTCTCATGAGCGAACGCGCTGGGAGCTGTTGCTCTTGGCAACGATGGGTCCCTCGCTGATGGCGATCAGCGGATACGGCACCCCGGAGAGTCAAGATGTCTTCCAAAGGGCCTACGAGCTCATGGACGATACGACTCCCGCGCCTGAGAGACTGCAGATTCTCTGTGGTCTATGGAACGTTCACTTCCATCGCGCGGAGCTTGTGGCTGCCCTTCCGCTGGCACAAAAGTGTCTTGAGCTCGCGCAGGCGAGCGGCTTTGGCCTCGACTTGGCGCAATGCCTTATGGGCCAAACGCTGTCGTCGATGGGTGAGTTCGTCGCGGCACAGCGTCATTTTCAGCTGGTCATAGATAGTTTCCGCGCAGGGCGAAGTGGCCCCGGAGGTCTGTTCTCTGTTGACCCGCCTGTTTTGGCTCTTTCGTACATGGCCCGGATTCTCTGGGCTCTTGGTTACCCCGAACGATCAGATGCCGCGGCACAAGAGGCGGTCGCGCTGGCGCGGAAAGGTTCGAACGCGGTGGCCATTGCAGCAGCCTTGAACACCCGTATGTACATGGCAATTCATGGCGCGCCGTTGCAGCAAGCCATTGCTCATGCCGATGAAGCCGTTGCCTATTGCAAAGAACATGAGCTTGTCCTTTTCGAACATTGGACCCGCTTCACTCGCGGCCCGCTCCTCGTGCGGGAGGGCGACACAGCTGCGGGAATCGAGACAATGCGGGCCGCAATTGCGGCCGCAGATGCGAGGCAGAGTCGTCAATTTCGTCCGTTTCAACTTGCTTGTTTGGGCGCAGCTTATGCGAAGCTCGGGGATTCCAGCCAAGCGATGGCGGTACTCGACGAGGCGGTCTCCATGGCTGAGGCAGGCGGCGAAAAGCAATCGCTAGCGACCATACATCGCCTCCGTGGCGAAACGCTCCTCAACCTGGGACGAGGTCACGAAGCACGGCGTGCGCTCGACTGCGCTTTACAGGTTGCGCGCTATCAGGGGGCGCGGCTCGAAGAACTTCGTGCGGCAACCGCAGTCGTGCGATGGATGTCTATTCCAAATTCGAAGAAGGGCATAATCTGCCCGACCTTCGGGCAGCCGCCGATCTCCTCGCTCAAGGAGCTGCCGGCACTCAATCTTCGCCCCTCGGTACCGCCGTTTGCGAGTAGCCTGACTTACAGCGTGACAGGTTCGCGTCGCTCCCTGACATCCGCCCGGCGCTTCGGAACACCGCGATCGTCCGCAACGCGATAGCACCAGCGCTGCTTCGTTTTCAACGGCCGGCGTTTTTGCGAGCAGGGACAAGAAGGGCACCACAATAGGAGATCAGAGGTCTATTCAAAGATATTGCCCGCCCGGACGCGACAGGTGGGGGAGGCGACTTCGATCGATTGAATTTCCCAGCCATTTCGCCGGATGATGTTTTCTGTGCCTCCCAGCTTGGCAAACGACACCTTGAGAGAACATGTCTGATAGTCTTTGTCGAAATCGACAACCATCCGGCGCATGCCACTCCTGAACTCGTGGTAAGCGACAAGCGATCTTCCCTCAACGCGCCATTCACGCACTTCTCTTCTGTCGGGAGAATCGGAGACTTCTTGAAACCGCTGGCTTCCGCGCATTGACGGCCCGAACGCCACGCCGGTCTTTTCGGCAAACAGTCGGCCTTGGGTGCTGACGTAAACCCTCAGAGTTGCAGACGCACCGAATTGTCGGGTTTGGCCACTCATCAAATGCCGTTCGACCCGATTTGTCTGCCAGGACAGGGTGAGGGACTTCCCAAAAAGCGGTGCCGGGGCCGTCGAAGCGGCATTGCCAACGTCGGGATTTGTCGCAGCAAACGAACAGAGAAAACCGATTGTCGCGTATTCCCGTTGAGTGGCATATTCTTCATGACAGCTCCAAAGAGCATCGTTACGTTAAAGCCTCGCCTCACCGCAGCGCCGCCGCGATATTGCCGCCGTCAACGGTGGTGACGTCGGCGGTGGTCTTGAGCGCCAGCGCCTGGGCGAGGAAAGCCTGCGCCACGTCCTCGGCCGTCACCTCGCGGCCGAGGAGATTGCCTCTCATGTATGCTGCGGGGGTTAGGGCGCGCGCCTTGGCGCGATCGGCGATCATGGCGTCGGTAAGTAGGCCCGAGCGGATGCGGTCGGCATTGACGGCATTGGCGCGGATGCCGTCGGCGCCATGGTCGAGGGCGTATTGGCGCGCCAGAAAAAGGGTCGCAGCCTTGGGCAGGCCGTAAGGTCCGAAATTCGGCCCGGGATTGATCGCCTGCTTGGAGGTGTTGAAGAGCAGGCAGCCGCCGGTGCCTTGCGCCCGCATGATCCGCACCGCTGCCTGGGCGACGCGCTGATGGCCGTAGAAGTTGAGATCGAAACTCTTGTGCAGGATCGCCTCGTCGACCTCGCCGATGCGGCCCTGCCAGGCCGCCCCCGCATTCGACACCACGATGTCGACGCCGCCGAAATCTTCGGCGACATTGTCGAATGCCGCCTGCACCGAGGCTGGGTCCGTGACGTCGCAGCGCAACGCGAGCGCCGCGCCGCCGATCGCCTGGGCGACCGTGTGCGCAGCCGCCTCGTTCACGTCCAGCACCGCAACCTCGGCCCCGGCAGCCGCGAACGCCTTGGCAGTGGCAGCGCCGATCGCACCGGCCGCGCCGGTGATCGCGGCGATCTGGCCGGCGAGCGGCAATTCCTTCGCGGCGCCGAGCTTCGCCTGCTCCAGCGACCAGTATTCGCAATCGAACATGTCGGCTTCGGAGATCGATTCGAAACGGCCGACGGCCTCGGCGTCGGTGATGGTCTCGACCGCCACCTCGGCGAGATCGGCTGCAATCCTGGCATCCTTCTTGGACCGGCCGAGACCGAACAGGCCGAGCCCGGGCACCAGCACCACACGAGGCAGCGGATCGAGCATCGTCTTGACGCCGCCGTAGCGCGCATTATGGCGTGCGAAGTAGCGCCGGTAGTCTTCCATGAAAGCAGCCGCTGCTGCGGCGGTGCTCACGGCAAATTCCCCGGCCTGTTGCGGCGCCTCGAGCACGAGCGGCCAATTCTTGGTGCGGATCGTGTGATCCGGCGTCACCACGCCGGCGGTGGCGTAACGCTTCACATCGGCGCCATTGACGAAATTCAAAATGGCATCGCTGCTGCGGAGCTCAAGGATCAGGCGGCGGTGGGCGCCATGGGCCGTGTCCTTGAAGGCACAGGCGCCGCGCACGATGGGCGCAGCCTCGGCAAGCCGCAACAGAGCCCCCCTCCCAACCCCCCCCGGCAGGCGGGGGAGGGCGCGGCGACCGCGCCGCAACGCCGCTTCGGCAAGCGATACCATTTCGATCATGCGCTCATAGGCTTCTTCCGCGCTGTCGCCGAAGGTGAAGATCCCGTGCTTGTGAAGAATGAGGCCATTCGCGGCCGTATTCGCCTCGTAAATCTCGGCGGCTCTTTTCGCGAGCGCAAAGCCCGGCATGATGTAGGGCACAATGCCCATGCGGCTTTCATAGACCTCTGCCGCTCGGGCCTCGCCGTCCGCCTGGTCAATCAGGCCGAGAACCGCCGTGGAATGGGTATGATCGACGAACTTATGGGGTACGAAGGCGTGCAGCAAGGTTTCGACCGAGGGATTGGGCGCCATCGGGTCGATGAGATTGGCGCGCTGCAGGCGAACCATCTCCTCATCGGACAGCGCATCGCGCGTGCGCAGCAGGCGCAGCTCAGCAAGCCGCACCGCCGGCAGGCCGGCGGGCTCGATGGTCGCCATGTCGGCGCCCGAGCCTTTGACGCAAAGCACATCGACCTCACGGCCCATGAGATCCGGCGTGCGCGTCTTGACGGAAGTGTTGCCGCCGCCATGAAGCACGAGTCGCGGATCGGCGCCGAGCAGCCGGGTCGTGTAGACGCGCAGCGCAAGGTCGCGCAACACGCCGGCCCCGCCATAACGCGCCACCATGGCCTCTGCGTCGGCCTTCAAGAAGCGGCTTTGCATGCGCTTGTCCCATGCGATTCGCGAAACGATATGCCCACGTTTTGCGCGGGCGGCAAGGGCTACCGAGGGAGGAACCCGATCTTGCCCCCGGACGCTTCCGCCCGCGGTATCAAATGGTGTAGCGTCGGCTCGATCCGGCGGAGGCAAAGCCCATGAAAACTCGCACGCTGTTTTCACTGATTGCGATCGTCCTTGCAGCCAGCGGCGGCAAGGAGGCATCGGGCCAGGTCTATCCGTCGCGTCCCATCACGATGGTGGTGCCCCTCGCAGCAGGCGGGCCGCTCGACACCATTGCGCGAATCCTCGCCGAGCCGATGCGGATTTCTCTCGGGCAACCCCTCATCGTTGAGAACGTCACCGGCGCGGCCGGGACGATCGGGACCGGCCGCGTCGCCCGGGCGGCGCCGGACGGCTACACTTTCGGCATGGGTTTCCTGGGCACCCTCGTACTCAACGGCGCGATTTATACGCTGCCCTATGATGTGGTGAAGGACCTCGATCCGATCGCGCTGATCTCCAGCAATCCGCACCTGATCGTCGCCAACGCTGCCCTGCCGGCAAAGAACCTCCGCGACTTCATCGCCTGGCTGAAGCTCAATCCGGACAAGGCCTCCGCCGGCACCGCCGGCCCCGGCACCACCACTCATCTCGGCGGCCTCTTGTTCCAACAGTCCGCGGGGGTTCGATTTCAGCTGATACCCTATCGCGGCGCTGCGCCGGCGCTGCAGGATGTCATGGCTGGTCAAATCGATCTGATGGTCGACGTGGCGTCGAATTCCCTGCCTTATCTGCGGGGCGGCAAGCTCAAGGCCTATGCGGTCACGGCCCCTACGCGCCTCGCCTCGGCCCCCGATATCCCGACCGTGGACGAGGCCGGATTGTCGGGATTTCACAT
>WNGJ01004832.1_pt1 | contig 19202 bp, 19 predicted proteins | sample 5400611 | NCBI WGS metagenome assembly WNGJ01 (sample SAMN13153375, study PRJNA577476) | soil metagenome | isolation source: 40 cm soil or saprolite under Garry oak tree replicate 1 | place: USA:California | collected 2016-06-15 | reverse complement strand
CTCCCGCTTGCGGGGGAGGGCCGGGGTGGGGGCATCCGCAACAGCTACATGAAAAGCGGCGCTATTTCACGACCTCCGCGCCGGCCTTGCAGATGACGGCGTCCTGATCGCCGGTGCCGCCGCTGCAACCGACCGCGCCGATCAGCTTGCCGCCTTCGACCAGCGGAAATCCACCGGGACTCGCGACCAAGGTGGGATCGAGCGTGCTAACGTAGGGATGGCCGGTTTCAAACGCGTTGTAGAACAGACGGGATTCGCGGCGGAAGCGCGCCGCCGTGCGGGCCTTGCCCACCGAAATCGTGCCGGATGCGATCTGCGCGCCTTCCATCCGCGAAAAATGGACCAGTTCGCCGTTGGTATCGACCACGGCAATGTTCATCTTCCAGTTTCGCTTCTTGGCCTCGGCTTCGGCGGCGGCCATCACCTGCTTGGCGCGCTCAAGCCCGATCGACAGACCATAAGGAATATCGAACGGCATCGCGTCCGGCGTTCCGCCCGCGGATGGCGGCGCCGGTGGCGTTGCGGGCGCCGGCGCTGGCGTTTGTGCAAATGCTGGCGAACCCATGACCGCAATGGCGCAAGCCGCCAGTGCCATCGAAACGATTGAACGCATCATATCCTCCCCGGTTGAAGTCTGCTTTGGTTGTAAAGGCTGTCGATAGTGCCGCGACGGCATATCGGAGTCAAAATGCCGGACCCGCGCCGTTCCTGCCGTAAGTAATACGCGGGGTTTGCAACGTTCCGTCAGGCTGCTTTTTCGCGGCCGCGACGAAAATCTTGGTCCCGGGCTTCAGGTCGTCCTTGTTGCCGGGGACATAGGTCACAACAACGGTCTCAGGGGTCACCAGCAGTTTCTTTTCGCCGTCCTTGTACTTGACCGACAAGATCTGTCCGTCGACCCCGGCAACGGTCTGCTCGACGTTGGCATTGGTCATCTTGCTCTGCGGCTTGAGATCCCAGTCGTAATGGCCCTCGCCGGTGCCGCGCATCGATTCCGGGAAGATATGCACCTCGATCGCCTTCTGGGTGCCGTCGGCCTGCATCATTCCGGCGGAGCCGACGAACATCCCCGGCTTGATGTCGGCCATGGTCGAGGGCGAGATCGCGACAAATAGCGGATTGTCGGTAACGGTCAGCTTCAGTTCGGCGCCGTCACGATTCTTGACCACGTAAACGGGACCTTCGACACTTTCGATGGTGCCGCGGATGCGGACGGTGTCGTCCGCCGCCGACGCTGGCGTGGCGATGCAGATCAAAGCGAAGCTGACGGTAGCAAGGGCGCGCTGTACCATGCCGGACATTGTGGTCTCCCCGATTTTTGGCAACGTTCTTCCTGCAACACCTCAAATCCGCATTTATTCCAGCAGGAAAAAAGGTAAAGAGCCCCGCGGGTTGCACCGCGCCGCAACCGGCGGCGTGGCTATTCGATTTTGATCCCGGCGTCCTGGATCACCTTGCGCCAGCGCTCTTCCTCGCCGCGCACATACCGATCAAGCTCTTGCGGGGGACGCGCGACCATGACGAGGCCCTCATTCACCCCCAGCCTTTTGAAGGCTTCGGATTGAACGGCCAATGCCGCTGATTTGTTGAGGCGGTCGATGACATCGGCTGGCGTCCTGGCCGGCGCGAACAGGCCGTACCAGCTCTCCGCGGCGTAGCCGGGAACGCCGGCCTCGGCGACGGTCGGCAATTGCGGAAATGCCGGCGAGCGCTCGGCTGAAGTCACGGCGAGCGCGCGCAACTGGCCGCCCGCGATCAGCGAAGCGGCGCTGGCGACCGTCGTAAACATCACCTGGATCTGACCGCCGATCAGGTCGGTGATCCCGGGCGCGGCGCCCTTGTAGGGAACCATGGTCAGATTGACCTTTGCCATGTCCTTGAACAGCTCGCCCGCGAGGTGCGCCGAGGTGCCGGTGCCGAACGTCCCATAGGATAATTTGTCGGGATCGGCTTTCGCCGCCGCGATCAGGTCTGCGATCGATTGAAAAGGCGATTTGGGATTGACCACGACGATATTGAAGGAACGCGCAATCAGCGCGACGGGGGCGAAATCCTTGTGCGGGTCGTAGGGCAGCTTGGCATTCAGGCTTGGATTGACCGCGTTGGCGAACGTCCCCATCAGCAGCGTGTAGCCATCCGGTTCGCTGGTTGCGACGGCCTGGGTCCCGATGATGGTCCCCGCGCCCGGTTTGTTCTCGATAATGACCGTGGCGCCGAGATCCTTCGCCATCTCCTGCGCCAGCGTGCGCGCGATCACGTCGGTGCCGCCGCCCGGCGCAAACGGCACGACGATCCTGACGATCCTGTCCGGATACAACGCCGAGGCATCGTCCGGCGAAAATGCCGTTAACAGCAATACAGCAAGCGCGAACAGGAAAGGCGCTGTTTTGGTGCTGCGTTCAGGAAGCATGGGGACCGCTCGCGGCTGAAGTTCCGGGAATGCACCAGCAGATCATGCCTGCCGGCGTAGCGCCATGCGCCGGGCAGCTAGCGGATATGACGCGGGATATGCGTCCGGCGATGGACGCCGGGAACAACGATCGACTAGCATCCATTCCAAATAAAAAGCAACGAGCGTTTTCGGGGAGGACATCATGAAGCACTGGCTGATCGGACTGTTGCTGTTGATCGGGCCATCGGCCTTCGCGCAGCAGGCTGTGCCAACAATCGGATTCGACTCGATCCCCAATCCGCTTCGGCTGCCGCCCAACCTGTATTTCGGCGAAGTGTCGGGCGTATCGGTTAATTCCAAGGGACATGTTTTCGTATTGTCGCGCGGTAACACCACCGGACCCGCCTACGCCGCGGCGGCGACCCAGCTATTGGAATTCGATGCGAAGGGCGCGTTCGTCCGCGAAATCGGCAAGAACCTCTATGCCTGGTCGTTCGGCCACACCGTGAAGGTCGATCCCGCCGACAACATCTGGGTGACCGACAAGGGCTCCGACATGGTGATCAAGTTCGATCCCGAGGGCCGCGTCGTCATGGTGTTCGGCCGCAAGCAGGAGGCATCCGACGAAGAGACCGGCCCGGTCAAACATCCGAAGCCGCCGCTGCCCGCCGAGGATGGCCGGTTTCGTCAGGTCACCGACGTGGCATGGGACAAAGCCGGCAACACCTTCATCAGCGACGGCTATATCAACTCGCGCGTCGCCAAGGTCGACAAGAACGGCAATTGGCTGACGTCATGGGGCGACCGCGGCAACGAGTCCGGCCAGTTCAATACTCCGCATTCCATCGCGACCGACGCCAAGGGCAACGTCTATGTCGCCGATCGCGGCAACCGGCGAATACAGGTATTCGACGGTGACGGAAAGTTCCTGCGCCAGTTCAGGATCGAGGTGCCGGTACCGCCGGACGCCAAGCCCGCGATCGGCAGGATTCCGGACGAGGCGATGATATCAGGCGGAACCTTTGCGCCAGGCTCGCCATGGTCGCTGTGCATCACGCCGCCACCCAATCAGGTGCTCTACAGCTCCGACGCATGGCCCGGCCGCATCTACAAGCTCAGCCTCGAGGGCAAGGTGCTCGGCATGCTCGGCCAATCCGGCAAGCAATTAAAGCAGTTCGGCTGGATCCATGCGATGGCGTGTCCCTCGGAGAACGTGATCTACGCCGCCGAACTGTTGAACTGGCGCGTGCAGAAGTTGATTTTGAAGCCGTAGTTGTCCACTTCTCGTCATCGCGAGGAGCGTGAGCGACGAAGCAATCAAGTTCTTGCGTTTTGACTCTGGATTGCTTCGCGGAGCCTGTCATCGGGCGCGCATTCGCGCGACCCGTTGGCTCGCAATGACGACTCAACTTCGCCTCGGGAGAGAGCCTTCAAATCATCCGTGCCACGATGGGAATTCTTCGCAACATCACGGTGAGCGCCCAGCTCATCGCAAGCGTGCCGGCGAACACGATCGCGAACTCCTGCGCGCGGTCGACCACGAACCGGGTTTATTGCATTGCTGCAACCTGATCCAGATCGTGCATTGCCGAAACGCACGGCGTTGGTATTCCCTCTCCTTGTTCACCAGCACGTCATTTGTCAGGATGCCGGGCGTTTCCAATGTCCGCGAAGATGAACCGAAGGAGGACTGCATGAAGCCCCGGTTGAACCCCTATCAGGTCGCGCCCGACACCATCAAAGCGCTCAGCGCGCTTGAGGCGCAGGTACAAGGCAGCGGCCTCGAACATTCGCTGATCGAACTGGTCAAGACCCGGGCGTCGCAGATCAACGGCTGCGCGTTCTGCATCAACATGCACACCCAGGATGCCCGCAAGAGCGGCGAAACCGAACAACGGCTGTACCTGCTGAATGCGTGGCGGGAATCGCCTGTTTACACCGACCGCGAACGCGCCGCACTGGCGTGGACCGAGGCGGTGACGCTGGTCTCGGAAACCCGCGCGCCCGATGACGTCTACGAAGACGTTCGCTCGCAATTTTCGGAAGCCGAGACCGTCAATCTGACCATGCTGATTGCGACCATCAACGCCTGGAACCGGATTGCGATCGGCTTCCGCTTCGTGCCCCCGGTGAGAGCCAAGGCCGCGGTGGCGTAACCGCGGCGCAGCAGCGTGCGAATTCACACCGCGGTGGCGCGGGCGAAATCCACGTAGATTTCGCGCAAGCGGTTCGTCATCGGACCGGGCTTGCCGCTGGCGACGGGCTTGCCGTCGATCGACACCACCGCCTGCACGAACACGGTGGCGCTGGTGATGAAGGCTTCCTTTGCCGCCAACGCTTCCTCAACCGAAAACGCCCGCTCCTCGACCCGAAGCTGACGCTCCTCGGCGAGCGCGACCACGGCCTTGCGGGTGCAGCCCGGCAGGATCGCGGATGAATTCTGCCGCGTCACCAGCACATCGTCCTGGGTCAGGATGAAAGCCGATGACGACCCGCCCTCGGTCACCTTGCCGTCCTCGATCATCCAGGCCTCGCCGGCGCCGACTGCCGCCGCTGCCTGTTTTGCAAGTACCTGCGCCAGCAGCGCCACGCTCTTGATGTCGCGCCGCTCCCAGCGGATATCAGGCACGGTGATCACGGCAATACCGGTCTTGGCCGACGGCGCGTTGACGATGTCCTTCACGGAAGTGAACATCACCAGCGTCGGCTTGACGTCCTTTGGAAACGCGAAATCGCGTTCCGGCGCGGCGCCGCGCGTCACCTCGAGATAAACCATGCCGTTGACGAGATTGTTGCGCGCGATCAGCTCTCGCTGGATCTCCTGAATGCGCTCGAGCGTTTCCGGCAAGGCCAGCGCGATCTCGCCGACCGAGCGCTGCAGCCGCGCCAGATGCGAGGCATTGTCGATCAGCTTGCCTTCCAGCACGGCCGCGACTTCGTAGATGCCGTCGGCGAACAGGAAGCCGCGGTCGAGCACCGAGACCTTGGCGTCAGCCATTGGCACGAACGAACCGTTGACGTAAGCGATCTTATCCAAGCGAGTTCTCCTGTCGGGCAGCGAAGCGGTTGCACTAAGCACTATACGCGAATTAGTAAAGCTTGACCGACGAATTGGAAACCGGAATCACGACGAAACTCATTTTGCGTCATTCCGGGGCATGCGAAGCATGAACCCGGAATCTCGAGATTCCCCGATGTGCAATTGCACATCTGAGGTCTGGTCCTTCGGACCATCCCGGAATGACGTCGGGCCCTAATGCGACAAGATCTTCGACAGGAATTTTTGCGCGCGGTGGCTGCGGGGACTGCCGAAGAAATCGGTCTTCAGCGCGTCCTCGACGATTTCGCCCTGGTCCATGAAGATGACCCGGTGCGCGACCTTGCTGGCAAAACCCATTTCATGGGTGACGACCATCATGGTCATGCCCTCGCGGGCGAGGTCGACCATGACGTCGAGCACCTCGCTGATCATTTCGGGATCGAGCGCCGAGGTCGGCTCGTCGAACAGCATGGCGATCGGGTCCATCGCCAGCGCCCGCGCGATGGCGACGCGCTGCTGCTGGCCGCCGGACAATTCGGCAGGATATTTGCGCGCATGGTCCTTGAGGCCAACCCGGTCGAGCAGTTTGGAGCCTTTTGCCATCGCCTCGTCGTGGGACCGCCCCAAGACCTTCTCCTGCGCCAGGCACAGATTCTCGATGATCTTCAGATGCGGAAACAGCTCGAAATGCTGGAACACCATGCCGACGCGGGCGCGCAGTTTCGGCAGATCGGTCTTGGGATCGTTGACCTTGATGCCATCAAGGATGATTTCCCCGCTCTGGAATGGCTCCAGCGCGTTGACGCATTTGATCAGGGTCGATTTTCCCGATCCCGACGGGCCGCACACCACCACCACCTCGCCCTTGGCGACGCTGGTGGTGCAATCCTTCAGCGCCTGGAAGCCCGGCCCGTACCATTTGTCGACGTGGCTGATCTCGATCATGAAGGTCTCGCTAATGGACGAAGCTGATGCGCGCCTGAAGGCGGCGGATGCTGAGGGAGGCCGCGAATGAAATCGAGAAATAAACCACGGCCGCGAACAGATACATCTCGACCAGCCGGCCGTCGCGCTGCGCGACCTTGCTGGCCGCGCCCAGGAAATCGGGGATCGACAGCACATAGACCAATGAGGTGTCCTGGAACAGCACGATCGTCTGCGTCAGCAACACCGGGAGCATGTTCCGGAATGCCTGCGGCAGCACGACATAGCGCATGGTCTGGCTATAGGTCAGTCCGAGCGCCTGCGCCGCGGCGGGCTGTCCTTTGGAAATCGACTGGATGCCGGCGCGCATGATCTCGGAAAAATACGCCGCCTCGAACATAATGAAGGTGACGAGCGACGACGTGAACGCGCCAACGCGAATCGGCCGCGACGATCCCGTCAGCCACTGCCCGATATAGGGCACCAGGAAATAGAACCAGAAGATCACCAGCACCAGCGGCAGCGACCGCATCAGGTCGACATAGAGACCGGCGACGCGGCCGAGGAGCTTTAATCCGGACAGCCGCATCAGCGCAATCAGCGTGCCGAAGATCAGCCCTCCCAGTGCGGCAAGGCCCGTCAGCGTCAGCGTGAACGTCATGCCGTCGAAAAACAGATATCCGAGCGAGCGGCGGATAACGTCAAAGTCGAAATTGGCGAACATGAGCGCGGCTCACTTCCCGGTAATGTAACCGGGGACCGCCAGCCCGCGCTCAAGGAAGCGCATGGCGGTGACGACCACGATGTTGATCAGGAGATAAAGCAGCGTCGCGGCGGTGAAGGCTTCGAACACCTGAAAGGAAAATTCCTGCATGGCGCGCGCCTCGCCGGTCAGTTCGATCAAGCCGATGGTGATGGCCACCGAAGTATTCTTGATGGTGCTGAGAAATTCGGAAGTGAGCGGCGGCATGATGATGCGAAACGCCATCGGCAGCAGCACATAGCGATAGGTCTGCGCCGTGGTGAGGCCAAGCGCGGTCGCGGCCAGCTTTTGTCCGCGCGGCAACGAACCGATGCCCGCCCGCAACTGTTCGGCCACGCGCGCCGACATGAACAGGCCGACCCCGATCGCCGTCGTGAAGAACGGCGCGTTGGGAATCTGCTTCAGCCAGAGTCCCCACGATGGCGGCAGCAGTTCCGGCAAAACGAAGAACCAGAGAAACAGCTGCACCAGCAGCGGCGTGTTGCGGAAAAATTCGACCCAGGCGAAGCCGACCCACGACGCCGTCTTGGACGGCAGCGTCCGCAGCACGCCGACGATCGACCCGGAGGCCAGCGCAATGATCCAGGCGCAGATCGCGGTCTCGATCGTCAGAACCAGCCCCGACAGCAGCATGTCGAGATAGGTGCCGGTCCCGTTGGGAGCCGGCTCCCAGAAGATCCACCAATTCCAGTGATAGTTCACGTAGGCCCCCGTGCGACGGCTGCGCCGCTACGAGCCGAGCCTGCGCCATGAAATCAGCCCATGCAATAGGCGGGCCAGTGCATGGGCTGAGAAACCCTACATCGCCTTATAGGAATCCGGATCGGGGGAATCGGATGGCATGGCGAACTCATGCTTCAGCTCCGCGCTGATGGGCGCGTTGAGGTTCAATCCCTTGGGCGGGATCTTCTGCATGAACCATTTGTCGTACAGCTTCTGACCATCCGCACTCTGGTAGAGCGCAGCGGTGGCGCCATCGGCCACCTTCTTGAAGGTGGGATCGTCCCTGCGCAGCATGATACCGTAAGGCTCCGGCTTCGAGAACGCGTCCCCAGAGATGACGTAGGCGTCCGGATCTTTCGATCCGGCAACGAAACTGGCGAGCAGGATATCGTCCAACACAACCGCGACCGCACGATCGGTCTCCACCATCAGAAACGATTCGGCATGCTCCTTGGCCGGGATGATATTGATGCCGAGATTGCGGGCGGCATTGGCTTCGGTGAGTTGCTTGATGTTGGTGGTGCCGGATGTCGAGACCACGGACTTGCCCTTGAGATCATCGATCGAACCGATTTTATTGGACTTCTTTGAGACGTAGCGGGTCGCGGTCAGAAAGTGGGTGTTGGTGAAGGCAACCTGCTTCTGACGGTCGGCATTGTTGGTGGTCGATCCGCATTCGAGGTCGATGGTGCCGTTGGCCAGCAATGGAATGCGGGTCGACGACGTCACCGGATTGAACTGGATCTCGAGCTTGTCGAGCTTGAGCTCTTTCTTGACGGCGTCGACGATGCGGTAACAGATGTCAATCGCAAAGCCGATCGGCTTCTGGTTGTCGTCCAGATAGGAAAACGGAATCGACGAGTCGCGGAAGCCAATGGTGATCGCGCCGGTTTCCTTGATTTTTTTCAACGTGCCTTCGAGTTCTTCGGCATTGGCCTGTCCGGCGCAGAACGCAGCGGCGAGCGCGAGGCCAATCATACGCAGGTGTTTCATTCGGACTCTCCTCCCTTGGATGACTTCCGGAATGCCTGCAAAAATCGGGCCGGAATGGGATTTAACTTTCGATCGCCATACGACCCCAAGGGCTCATGCAATGGCCAGGCCATTGCATGAGCCGGGGATTCTCACATCGCGTAGGCGTCAGGGTCGGGCGAATCCGAAGGCTTCGAAAATGCCTTCTTCTGTTCCGGACCGATCGGCACGTTCAGATTCAGCCCCTTCGGCGGGATCTTCTGCATGAACCATTTCTCATACAGCTTGGGGCCTTCGGCGCTCGTGTAGAGCGCCGCCGTGGCGGCATCGACCACCTTCTTGAACGCGGTGTCATCCTTGCGCAGCATGATGCCGTAAGGCTCCGGTTTCGAGAACGCGTCCTTCGAGATCACATAGGCGTTCGGCTCCTTCGATCCGGCCGCGAGGCTCGCGAGCAGGATATCGTCCATCACGAACGCCACCGCGCGATCGGTCTCGACCATCAGGAACGCCTCGGCATGGTCCTTGGCCGGGATGATATTGATGCCGAGGTTGCGGGCGGCATTGGCCTCGGTGAGCTGCTTGATGTTGGTGGTGCCTGATGTCGAGACCACCGACTTGCCCTTGAGATCGTCGATCGAATTTATCTTGCTGGATTTCTTCGAGACGAAGCGGCTCGCGGTCAGGAAGTGGGTGTTGGTGAACCAAACCTGCTTCTGGCGCTCGGCATTGTTGGTGGTCGAGCCGCACTCCAGATCGACCGTGCCGTTCGCCATCAGCGGAATGCGGGTCGCGGAGGTGACCGGATTGAGCTTGACCTCGAGCTTGTCGAGCTTGAGCTCCTTCTTCACGGCATCGACAATCTTGTAGCAGATGTCCATCGCATAGCCGATCGGCTTCTGGCTGTCGTCCAGATAGGAAAACGGGATCGACGAATCGCGGAAGCCGATGGTGATAGCACCGGTCTCCTTGACGTTCTTCAGCGTCCCCGTGAGTTCTTCGGCCAATGCCGGCCCGGCGCACAACGCAGCGGCGAGCACGTAGCCAATCATATGCTTGTGTTTCATGCATGTTCTCCTTGCTTGGTAGATGTCGACTGCTTGAGGATCCGGCCGAGAACCGGGGCGATGTAGCGACGAAACTGTTCGGGGTTCTCGCTCATCGGAAAATGACCGAGTTGCTCCATGATGGTGACGCTGGCGCCGTCGATCGCGGCCGCTGTCCGCATCGTGTCTTCCGGCGTGCAGGAAAAATCATATTCGCCGGTGAGCAGATAAAGCGGACACACACCGGTATCGATGTTCTCGACCCGGCCGCGCAGATCGCCATCGACCCTGTAGAAGTACAGATCGCCCTTGAAGACGCCCGGTCCGCCCTGCATGTAGGCCCACAAGGTTTCGCGGCGCGAGCTTTCCGGACTTTGCGGCGCGATCAGACCGGACACCAGCGCCGCGCAGACCTCGCCACCATGAACGTCGGGACGGTGCAGCCAGCTGGTGTCGTACCACGGCGCCTGAAAATCGGCGGCTTCCAAACCGATCAAGGCGCGGAATTCCGCGGCATGGTCGATCGCAAGATTGAGAACGATCCGACCGCCGATCGAGCAGCCCATCACGACGGGCTTATCCAGCATCAGCGCTTTGCAGAACGCGCGGACCGTCTGCGTATAGCGCGCGGTCGTCAGGCGATATTCCTCGCCGGTCCAGTTCGCCGGCGGATTTGATTTGCCATGCCAGGGCATGTCGAACGCAATTATGCGGAATGTTTTCGTAAACTCCTGGTCGGCGAGCAAATGCCGCCACTGCCGTCCGTCCGAGCCTGCCGTGTGCAGGCACACCAGCGGTATGCCCGCGCCGTTTTCCTCGAAATAGATGCGATGCATCTCACGATCGATTTCAACGTGGACGTAGCGGCCGAGCATCGGTTCGATGTAGCCGGTCATGCCGGCACCACGGAATGCTGCAACCGCGGCAGCGCCAGCACATCCTTGAAATACTGCAGATGCGTCATGAACGGATGCAGGTCGCCTTCCAGCGTTGCTTCTTCACGCTTGGTCAATGCCAGCAGATCGTGCCAGCCCGGCCGGGGCGCGGGTTGCCAATACTCCGCCCAGGCAGCGGGCGAGGCACGATATGAAAAACGCCAGGTCCGCATCAGCACCGGCGCCGGCGTCAGGTCGATGATCCTGCCGCCACGGATCGAGACGTGAAACGGGTGGTCGATCGGTCCGAGCAGACATTCGCAGTCGAGCGTGCGACCGCAAGAAATCAACGCAGGCGCCTGCTCGAGCAGCGCGGGAATTCCGGCAAACGCCCGAATAACAGCGGCGTCGGTTGCGTTCGGAGCTGACGTTATGCGCTTCAAGCAGGCGTTTCCGGCAATGCCGACATTGGCGAGGGAACGGAATACCGTCCTATCGGGCATATCTATGGCCCGAACGTCAGGCCGTCGCAAGGTACGTTTGGGGGATGCCGGCCGCCACAGCCACGTCATAATCCTCCTACCGCGCATCGCGCCCGTAGACTAATTGTCGCACATGCTGCCTTCAGCCGAATTACCGCTCTTCCGCGCGCCTTACGAGGCTGCGGAAGTTTTTTCTGATTACAACCAGTGCAAACAGGCTGACAGCGCAAACAAGTGTCAAATAATAGCCCGGCGCAAGATCGCCGATGAAAGCGATGCCGCCAAGCGAGGCCATGATCACCGGCCCCATGCCGCCAAACAATGTGACGCCGATATTATAGCCGAGACCGAGGCCCGTGCCCCGCGTCGCTGCCGGAAACAGTTCCGACATCAATGCGGCCAGAGGCCCGTAGTAAAGCGACTTCAGGGTCGCAAGCCAAAGCACGGCGACAACAATCACGGTCGGCGTCGGATTCCTCGTCAAAAGAAGGAACGCCGGATAGATCGAGAACAGCAGCAGAAGATTGACCGCAATCATGTGGGTGGTGCGGCCGACCTTGTCGGAAATCATGCCGGCAATCGGCGTCAGGAATGTCAGCGCAATGCCTGCCGCGAACGTCGCCGCAAATCCGACGGTTGGCGGAAGGTTCAGCGTTTTGACCGCATAGGTCGGCATGTAGACGATGAGGTAGTTGATCGCGGTGGAGATCGCGAGCGCGCCGATGCTCAGGATCACGCGAAGTTTTTGATGCAGGAAGACCTGCCTGACCGGAGAGTCCTGTTTCGGCGCAAGGATGCCGATGGTCTCGTAGGCCGGCGTGAGGGCGAGCGCCAGGGTGCCGACCGTCATCAGCACGATGGAAACCATCAACGACGCCTTGCGGCCGTAACGGTCGGCATAGGCGCCAAGGACGACGCCGCCAATGGGACGAACAAGGAATGACAGTCCGAATGTACCGAAGGTCAGCAGCAGCGACGTTGTCGGATCGTTACTCGGGAAAAATGCCTTCGAAATATACACGGCAAAATAGCCATAGACGGCGATGTCGTACCACTCCAGCGCATTTCCGATCGAGGTCGCGACGATCAGCCTGGTGATGTCTTTTTGTTTCGAACCTGCTCGCGACATTCCAGGCAACTCGACCGGCGCCGATACCGTCATTCCAAATCCCTTTCCATTTTCCTTTTCGCCGATCGCGCTCGCTCTGCCCGCGTGGCGTTCTACAAGGCGCGCGGCATCTCGCCCAGATCCCAGAACAGGCCCGCCATGATGCCAAGCGCTTCTTCGGTGACCGACAGCAGAATGTGCTCATCCGGCGCGTGCTGCGAGCAGCCCGGATAGGAATGCGGCACCCAGATCGTGGGCAAGCCAAGTGCATCGGAAAACACATCGTTGGGCAGCGAGCCGCCGAAATTCGGCAGGATCGCGGGCGCTTTTCCGGTCGTCTGCCGGATCGACTCCGCCGCCCAGTTGACCCAGGGACTGTCGAAATCGGTTCGCGAGGCGTCAAAGCTCTGCGTCGCCTTGACCTCGACCATGGCAAAACCGTTGCCGTGCAAATGCGCCCTGATCGCATCGACGACTTTATCAGCCCTGGTGCCGACGACAAAACGAAGCTGCAGAACGGCTTGCGCCCGTCCCGGGATGGCGTTAGCCGGCTTGTCGATGTTGCCGGAAGACATCGCCAGCACTTCGAGTGTATTCCACGCATAAAGCCGCTCAGCGGCCGACAAGCCCTCCTCGCCCCAATTCTCCGAGAGCGCCGGCTCGTCGGACATCGGCTCGATCTTCACGTCGGCGAGGGCTGCACGAATCTGGTTCGAAATGCGCGGCGGTTTCAATGCGTCCAGCAACAGACGTCCCTTGCTATCGACGAGAGCGGCGATCGCGCTTGCCAGGATCGTTGCCGGATTGGCAAGCACACCGCCCCAGTTGCCGGAATGATGCGAACCGTCGCGCAGATTCACCTCGAGGTGAATCCGAATTCCGCCGCGGCAGCCGAGGAATATGGTGGGACGATCGGCGGAGAGCCGGGGTCCGTCGGATCCAACAAACAGGTCGGCCTTCAGCTCATCGCGCAGCTGCTCGCACACCTGTCGCAAATCCGGCGACCCGATCTCTTCGCCTGTTTCAATGATGAATTTCGCATTGAAACCGAGCCGGCCACCGCGCGCCTCGCGAACGGCGCGAAGGGCCGACAAATTGATGCTGTGCTGTCCTTTATTGTCGGCGGTGCCACGGCCGTAGACGCGATTGCCAACCGTCGTCGTCCGCCACGGATCCAGATTATCCCGCCATTCGCCCGTCATGCCGTCGACGACATCGCCATGTCCGTACATCAGAACGGTAGGCGCCGATGAATTCTCGCGATACTCCGCGACGAGATAAGGACCCTTGCCGGTCGGAGATTCGACCAGTCTTGTCGCGAAATCGAGTTGCGAAAATGCTGGCTGCAGTTCCTCTTCGAGATAGGCACGCAGCGCACCGCGCCGGTCGGGATTTTGGCTTTCGGTCTGATAGCCGACCCTGCGATCGAGTTCGGCAAGAAACTCGCCGGAATGAAGATGCTGGTGCGCGCGGTCGATAGCGTCGGCTCTGGTCATGTCTCCCTTTCCGGGTCTTTCCTGCGACGGTGATTCAATCAGCGATAGCCGGACGGCCGCGAGCAAGGCATGGCCTCGTGAACAGCCGCTTCCAGGGACGCCTTCCCAATGGCATTCCGTCGGGCGAACCAGGCAAGACGGCCTTCCAGTTGCCCGTCACGCGCACGAATTGGCCTTGCTAAAACCCGCCGGAATGCAACAATTTCCGCCAACAGCCCGGCACTCGACCGGCTGCGGATAACCCGCCGTGCAAGGCGTGCCTCAAGGCCTTTCGATCATGAAGAAACAGATCCGTCTCAACGCCTTCGCCATGAACTGCGTCGCGCATCAGTCGCCGGGGCTATGGACCCATCCGCGCGACCGCACCGCCGAATATAACCGGCTGCCGTACTGGATCGATCTGGCGCGAACGCTGGAGCGCGGGCGGTTCGACGGTCTGTTTCTCGCAGATGTGCTCGGCGTCTACGACGTGTTCGGCGGCAGCCCGGATGCGGCCCTGCGAAACGCCACGCAAACCCCCTCGAACGACCCGCTGCTGGTGATCCCGGCGATGGCCGCCGTCACCGAAAATCTCGGCTTCGGCGTGACATCCAATCTGTCCTACGAACCGCCCTATACCTTCGCCCGGCGGATGTCGACGCTCGACCATCTCACCGAGGGGCGGATCGGGTGGAACGTGGTGACGGGCTATCTCGACAGCGCCGCCCGCGGTGCCGGCAAGCAAAAGCAGACCGCGCATGACGACCGCTACGATGTCGCCGACGAATATATGGAAGTGTATATGGAAGTGGTCTACAAGCTCTGGGAAGGAAGCTGGGAGGACGACGCGGCGCTGCGCGATCGCGCGCGCGGCATTTTCGCCGACCCGTCGAAGGTGCATCGGGTCCAGCACGAGGGAAACAACTATCGGGTCGACGCCATTCACTTGAGCGAACCCTCGCCGCAACGCACGCCCGTGCTTTATCAGGCCGGCACCTCGCCGCGCGGACGGCAGTTCGCAGCCCAACACGCCGAATGCGTGTTCATGTCGGGCCCGTCGGCCAAGATCATCGCGCCGCGCGTGGCGGCCATTCGGGCGCTGGCCGCGGAAGCCGGCCGCAACCCGGCTGAAATCCTGATGTTCAGCATGATGACCATCATTCTCGGGCGAACCGAAGCGGAAGCCGCGGCCAAATACGCCGACTACGTCAGCCACGTCAGCCCTGAGGGCGCGCTCGCGTTGATGTCGGGTTGGACCGGGGTCGATTTCTCGACCTACGATCTCGACCAGCAGGTTCGCCACGTCCAGAACGACGCCGGCCGCAGCGCGATGGATAACATCACCCGCGCCGATCCGGATCGGATCTGGACCGTGCGCGAGGTGGCGCAGCATGTCGGCATCGGCGGCATCGGCCCAGTGCTGATCGGCACGCCCGAGAAGGTCGCCGACGATATAGAAGCGTGGTTCGAGCAAACCGACGTCGATGGATTGAACGTCCCCTTCGCGATTTCGCCCGGCGATTTTGAGGACATCACCGACATGCTGGTGCCGGAACTGGTGCGGCGCGGACGCTACAAGGACGCCTACCGGCAAGGAACGCTGCGCGAAAAACTGTTCGGCTCGGGCCGCGCGCGGCTCACCGTGCCGCATCCGGCTGTGCAGTATCGCGTTAAGCCGAGGGCATCGGCGGCAGAATAGAAGCGGTGAGCTATCAAGCCGTCATTGCGAGCGAAGCGAAGCAATCCATCCCGCCGAAGAAAGAAAGAAAGATGGATTGCTTCGTCGCTACGCTCCTCGCAATGACGGGTCTATAGATCGCGATCAATTCACCGCGTTACTGACCACCACCTCGATCAGTTTGGCGCCGGGCCGGCTGAAGGCCGACGCCAGCACGGACTTCAAATCCTTCGCTTCGGTGATCCGCATCGCCTCCAGGCCGAACGATTTTGCCAGACCAGTGAAATCCACCTTGGGGTCGACGAAATCCATGCCGACATAGTGATCGTCGCCGTGAAACGCGAGCAGCCGTTGCTTGATGATGCGGTAGCCGCCATTGTTGACGATCACGACCGTCAACGGCAGCTTGTGATGCGCCGCGGTCCATAGCGCCTGGATCGAATACATCGCGCTGCCGTCGCCGGAGAAGCACACCACCGGCCGGTCCGGGTTCGCCATGCTGACGCCGACCGAGGCCGGCAATCCCCAGCCGATGCCGCCCGAAGCCAGCGCATGATAGCCATAGCGATCGCGATGCGGGCGCAACGCAAGAATCTGGCGCGACGACGTCAGCCCCTCATCGACCAGGATGGCGTTGTCCGGCATCGCTTCGACCACCTGCAATGCCAGCCAGTCCGGATCGATCGGCGATCGATCCCTGGCTTTGGAAATCTGTTCGACCAGTGGTGCGCGCCGCGCCGTCCAGTTCCTGGACTTAAGCGCGGCTACGCCCTGCCTGGCGCGGGTCTCGAGCGCGGCGCCGCCGGCGGCCTTCAACGCCGGAACCAGCACGCGCAAGGTTTCCTTCACGTCGGCCTTGAGCGCGATCTCGGCGCCATAATTCTTGGCGAGGTCCCAGTCGACCAGACCGATCTGCAGGATCGGCAGCCCTTCGGGGAGCGGGTCGACCTCGCTGTAAACCGACATCCGCAACGGATCGGCGCCGAGCACGATCATCAGATCGTAGGGCGACAAGACCTCGCGCACCTGCTTCTGCAAACGCGACAGCGCGCCCATGAAGCACGGGCTTTCCGACAGAAAACTTGCGCCATAGGGCGTCGACGACTGATAGGCGGGACAGCCGAGCGCGGCGGCCAGTAAAGCTGCCTCCTGCAGCGCGTCGCTCTTGACGATTTCATCCCCCGTGATGATGACGGGGCGCTCGGCCTTGAGAATGCGCTGCACCAGCGCCTGCAAGGCCTCGTCGGAGGGTTTGACCCGGGTATCGACGCGGGTCGAGCGGCCGAGTTCGATGCCGGCTTCGGCGTTGAGGATATCGCCCGGCAGCGAGATGAACACCGGCCCGGTCGGCGGCGTGGTCGCGATCTTGGCGGCGCGGCGCACGATCCGCGGCAGGTCTTCGAGCCGTGTCACCTCGACCGCCCATTTTACAAGTGGCTCCGCCATCTGGATCAGCGGTCCGTAAAGCACCGGCTCCGTTAGCCCGTGGCCCTGCTCCTGCTGGCCGGCGGTCAGGATCATCGGCGTGCCGGTAAAACTCGCGTTGAAGAGCGACCCCATCGCATTGCCGAGCCCGGGCGCGACATGGACATTGCAGGCGACGAGGCGGCCCGACGCCCGGCTAAAGCCATCGGCGATGGCGACCACCAGGCTTTCCTGCATCGCCATCACATAAGTGAGGTCGGGATGGTCCTTCAGCGCATGCATGATCGGCAGTTCGGTGGTGCCGGGATTGCCGAACAGATGCGTGATGCCCTCGTCCTTGAGCAATGCGAGGAACGCCGAGCGCCCGGTGATGCGATTCATGAAGTCCTCCCGTTCCCCGCGGCCGTTACCGCAAGTGTCCGGGGACAACATGACCGATCTGATGCGGTGAGATCAATGGACGGCAGTCATGGCTGCCCTGCGTGGGGAAGCACACGAGCGACTCTGTCCGGCGCCCATGATTCATGATCGAACTTCGCTTCTTGACGGTGCGCGTTTTTTATGTAATCAATCGGTTACATGTCACGGATACAAGCAAAGACGGACGCGTTTCGCGCCATCGCGGATCCAACCCGGCGGGCTATCCTCGACCGTCTGCGAGCGGGGCCGGCGAATGCCGGTACGCTTGCGTCCGACTTTCAGTCAAGCAGGCCGGCCGTTTCCAGGCATTTAAGAGTCTTGCGCGAGGCACGGCTGGTGGTTGATACGCGGATCGGGCGCGAACGGGTCTATGCCGTCAATCCGGTACCGCTGCAAAGCGTCGCCGGCTGGCTCGAAGGTTATCGCGCATTCTGGCAGGCGAGTTTGACGAGGCTGAAGCGTAACCTGGAGGCAAAATGAGTGAGATCGACAGGCGCGCACGCGCAGTTGCAGACTTAGTCGACGGATGCATTGTCGCCTCCGTCGAACTCGCTACGACGCCGGAGCGGGTCTTTTTGGCCTTGGCCTCGCCGGAGATCATCGACTGGTGGGTCAATCCCGGGGTGTTCGACACCAGAGAGTGGATCGCCGACGTCCGGGTCGGCGGGCAATGGCGCGCCTCAGGGATTGCGAGGGGCCAACCCTATGCGCTCGAGGGAAAATTCCTTGAGGTCGACCCGCCGCGAAAATTGGTACAAACGTGGCATATGGCCGGGGCGCCAGGCACGCCATCGACGGTGACCTACCTCTTGCAGCCGATCACCGGGGGCACGCGCCTTACGGTGCATCACTCGGGCATTGCCGCGCCGGATCAGCGAAGCAATATTGGCGCTGGCTGGCGAACCAGCTTCGACCGCCTCTCGGAAATGCTGTCAACTGATCCCGAGTAGTGCGCCGATGGCATACGACGAAAAGACGGTCGGGCGGGTGCGCAAATTACTGTCGATCCGGCCGGACGTGGTCGAAAAGAAGATCATGGGCGGTCTGTGCTTCATGGTGAAAGACCGCATGTGCTGTTCCGTCAGTGGAAAAGGCGGCCTCTTGATCCGCGTCGGTTCGGACGCGCATCAGTTGATGCTTGGCGAACCGCACGTCGAGCCGATGGAAATGCGCGGGCGCGTCATGACCGGCTTCGTTCGCGTCGCTCCCGAGGGCTACCGAACCGACGCGGAACTGAAGAAGTGGGTGAAGCGCGGCGTCGAGTTCGTGGTGACGATGCCTTCGGCACCGTCGTCGCGAAAGGGAGCCCGACACAAGGTGCGCAAGCAGCGGTGAGGATACTTCACCCATGCGGGGCCGCTTACCGACCTGAGTGGCAAAGCTCGCGCGTCGGTTCACGGCCTAACTAAAACATCCCCTCGTGATCGAGGCGTTTCTTCTTTTTCGAACGCTGCCAGACCACGCCGGGAAACCCTTTCAGCGGCACCAGCGGCTCGCCGGTATAGGCCCATTCCTGCAGCTCCTCGATGGCGATGTGATAGAGCGGCTGCCGGCCGGTGCGCCCGGTGAAAAGCGCGCGCGGGATGTTCACCATGTGCGGCGAGCGCGCGCGTTCGTAGAACAGCGGCGTGCCGCATCGCGCGCAAAAGCTTCGCACGGTTTTTGAGGCTTTGTCCTCGAAGCGGGTAATGCCGGCTTCGCCCCTGGTAATGCGGAACCGCTTGCGCCAGCTTCCGACATAGGTGGCATAGGCGGCGCCATGCGCGCGCCGGCTGCCAGGCGAATGATCGTGCCAGGCCCAGCGCGCGGGCGTGTCGATCTCAAAGCAGACGCTGCCGCACAGGCATTGCCCCGCGGAGATTCCAACCGCTTTCGCCAC
>WNGJ01002302.1_pt1 | contig 19205 bp, 10 predicted proteins | sample 5400611 | NCBI WGS metagenome assembly WNGJ01 (sample SAMN13153375, study PRJNA577476) | soil metagenome | isolation source: 40 cm soil or saprolite under Garry oak tree replicate 1 | place: USA:California | collected 2016-06-15 | reverse complement strand
GACCCGGGCACCCGGAGGTTATGCGGGGCCAGACCTCAGCGTGAACCGGGCTGACCACCGGCGCGGCCAGGAGCGGGGACCCGGCTGCGCAGCGTCCCAGGAGCTGGCTTTTTCAGCACGTTCCTAGCTCACGGGCAGTTGCGAGATTGCCTGGACGGTAAGCTCGCCGATGCCGGTGAGCACGAGCTTGGCCGCATGCAGGGCAACGGGGTCGGGCGGGTATCCGGGCCGCGGCACCGCGATCGGCTGCAACCCGGCGGCCGCCGCGGAAAGCAGCCCGTTCGTCGAGTCCTCTACCGCGGCGCACCGGTCCGGCCGCCGGCCCAGCCGATCCGCGACAGCGAGGTAGACGTCCGGCGCCGGCTTGCCGCGGCTGACCTGCTCGGTCGACAACGCGACCGCGAAGTACTGGCGCAGACCGGCGTGGTCCAAAGCGGTGTCGATCAGGGCCGGCGGGGATGAGCTCGCGAGCCCGAGTGGCCAGCAAGCGGCCAGCCGCCTGACGGCATCGACCGCGCCTGGAATGAGCGGCAGGTGTTCGGACAGGCGTGCCCGCATCCGCTCGATGACCAGCGTCGCGATCGTCTCGGGCGGCAGGGCGGTGCCCAGGTCCGCGCTGAGATACCTGGCCCATTCACCGGTGCTCATGCCCATCAGCCGCTGCCGTGCGTCCGGTGCCCACCGGCCACCATGGTCGGCGACGACCTGCCGGCGCACCTGCTCCCACACCGGCTCGGAATCGACGATCACACCATCCAGGTCGAACACCACCGCCTCGATCATCCACCCAGCTTGCCAGCGCCCGGCCCGCCATCACACCCGCGACCGAACCCGGCGCCGGCACCTGCACTAGCCAAAGACCTGAACGCCGCACTCGCGCGCCACCGTCCGGTAGGCCCTCACCGCGGCAGCCGTTCTGTATCAATATCCTTAAGGACGCGTCCAGAAACAAAGCGCGGGTTCTGGTTCTAGATCTAGATGTCATTGTTGTGGATGGGGCCGGGCTGGAGGGGTTAGAGGGCCGCTGGCGGCGAAGTTTGAGGCGATCTTGCCGCATCCGGGCGAGTGGCAGCGGCGGCTTTCGGCGGGCGCGGCGGCCCGGGCGCTGGGCCATGGAGGAGCCGGGTGGTGGCGCGGGAGACACGGGGTGCGGGGTGGCGGAGCCGGGACGGGGAAGGGTCCACTGAGCCCGGGCCCGCGGGCCGGGTGGGGGTTGATCAGCTGCGGGACCTGCCGAACGGCTGCAGGCATGTCCCCTTGATCGGTCCCTCACCTGTGATCGTGGTCCCTCACCCGCGTATGGCGCGGGTGAGGGACCGGGATCATGAAGATCCCAGAATATGGAAAGATCGATCTCGTATCATGGGACAAATATCGGCCGGTCCGCGGGCAGCCGGCGCACTCATCGACGCCATCTATCAATCGTGCTGCCCGCGCACTCCTGCCCGCTGGCCACCGCCCCCGCGGTGACCGCAGGCCACCGCCCCCGCGGTGACCGCAGGCCACCCGCGCACCAGTGACCGCAGGCCACCGCCCCCGCGTGACCGCAGGTCACCCCGCACCAGTGCCCCCGCCGCCGCTCCAGCCCGGCCACCCCTCGGCACGGCCACGATCATCCAAGATCACACCGCCTCATCCGCCAGACCCAGGGGTGCGCGGCACAGTGCGACAGCCCCCTGCGGGACGACCATGGCGGCACACGGCATGTGCTGCCAAGATCAAACCTGCACTTTAATCATCTACGGGTCCTAACCCCGCCTGTCGGCGGTCGCGCACTTGCTGTGGGCGGGCGCCTGCGCGGCGGACCTCTTCACCACCCAGCCCGGCTCCGAGGATTGATCAGCCGAGCGGCCGTCAGGTCCGCAGGGACACAACGATCAAGAAACTCGGTGCTAATGCGGGACCCACGCGGACAGTGGGCAGGCGCCCGCGCTGGGAATTCCTATTCAAAGGGCACCCACCCGAGCGGCGCGAGCGATGCCAGCTCGTTGGCCTTCAGGCCGGTGCCGGACAGGGTCCACAGCGCGCCGCCGATGACGAGCGAGCGGCGGATCTGACCGCCGGCCGGGAAGCCGGGGACGGCCGGGTGGGTGATCGTGCCCAGCTCGGTGATGGTGCGGTCGCCAGTGTGCAGCACGACGGCCTCGCTGACGGGCCAAGGTGGCACCTGCTTGCCCTGGGGCACGGGCCCGGGTCCCGGGTTGGGTCCGGGCATCACGGCGGATGGCAGCTGCACCGGTATGACCAGGAGGCGGCTGGCGGGCCAGTAGAGGAACGCGTGCGGGTCGAACTCGGCCTCGGAGTGGCCGAATTGCAGGTGGTAGACGGCTAGCCGGACCGGGGCGGCGAGGTCGGAGACGTCGAACAGCGAGATTTGCGTGCCCTGCGTCTGGCCCAGCGCATTCGCGTCCTGGCCGACACCTATCAGGTGGGTCGCGTCTATCGGGTCGAGGTAGGCGGAGTAGCCGCTGAGGCGCAGTTCACCCGCGACCCTGGGCTGCGCCGGGTCGGACAGGTCGATGGTGTAGAGCGGATCGGTCTGCCGGAAGGTCGCCATATAGCCGACCGGTCCGGCGAAGCGCACCGCGTAGATCTGCTCACCCTGGCCAAGCCCGCCGACCTTGCCGATGATGGCGAGCTGGTCGCCGGCCTGCTCCAGCACGTAGACCGCGGACCGCGGCGGCTGCCCGCTCCAGCCGGCGAAGGTGCCGTCTGTCGTGGTGGCCACCCGGAGCGCGCCGTTCCACTCCGACAGCGCATACTGTGCCATCCCAGACGAGCCGAGCAACCAGCCTGGGACTGTACCGGAGGCCTCGTACACGGGCCGTCCCGGCCCCGAGATGTCGAACCTGTAAAGCCCGGTGTACTGCTGCGGCAGGGCCGGCGACCCGGCGGGCGTGGCAGCCGCCGGCGCCGTTGCGGGCGCTGGATCCTGGGTCGCGCCCGGCATATCGCCGGGTACGGCACCCGCTGACGGCAGCGCGCCGGCGGGCGGCATGGTCCACTGCCGGTCGTTGGCGATGTACAGGCTGGTGCCGTTCGAGTAGACGGTGTCGCCGTCTGCGACGACGGTAACGGGCTGGCCGTCGCCGAGGGTGCCGCTGTTCAGGTCGAAGGTGAGCATGGTGAGCATCGAGGTGCCGGAGTACGTCACCGCCGCCGGGTGGCTGGCGGCTGCGCAGTCCACCTGGCCAGTGCGCTGCACGTTCCCGGTGGTCAGCGCGTATCGCGGCAGCCAGGCGCCGGGCGGGGCGTGAGTGATCGCCGCCCAGTTCGCGGCGGTGCGTTCTTGCGTGCCCTGCGCGGGGCCGGGCGGGAAGGAAACACGCGGCGTCGAGTGCACCACCACGCGCGCCACCGAACCCACCTGACGGGCGTCCACCAGCGCACCGTCCATCGTGTACTCGCTGATGATCCGGGGTGTGGGGGGCGACAGATCGATCAGCACCAGGCGGGGCCCGCTGATCGGCGTCGGCATCGCCGGCCCGCTCGGCGCAGAGCCGGGCTGCGCCGCAGCTGCGCCTGCGGACAGGCCAGCCCGTGGCATGCTGCCAGCCTGACCCGTTCCGCCGGCGTCCGGCGGGCCCGCCTGCGGCGGCAAGCTCGGCACCGGTGCGCCCACGACGGGATAGCCCTGATCGAACAGGACCAGCGCGTGGTTCCCGGCCAGGAGCAGGCTCGCCGGCGTCGCCCCGCCGGCGCCGGCCGTGGCCGCCAGGTCGAGAACGCCGGTGAGCTGCCGGGCCCGTGCGCCGACGACGCGCAGCACACCGCCGATGACGGTGACGATACGCCGCCCATCGGTCTTGACCAGGTCAGGTTCGTCGACCCCGGCCTCCGCCGTGTTGGTGCCCGAGTAGGTACCCAGGGCGGCGGCCCCGCTGCTCCGGCCCGCACCCGCCCCGCCGGCAGCGGCCTGACCGGCGCCACCGTCGCTGGCGGCAGCCTGTGCCCCAGCCGGTGCCCCAGCGCCAGGCGCCGCCCTTGCCCCGCCGCTGACGGCGAATCCGCCGGGCCCGGCCGCTTTACTTGCTGCCGCCCGCAGGTTCCGCAGAGCGTCGGCGCAGCTCGTGAACCGCACAAGGCCCGCGCCGGCGGCCCTCGGCCCGCCCGCGCCGATCACCGGCGCGAACGGGCGGGCGCTGCACGCGGAAAGGACTAACGCACCCGACGCGAGCAGCACGCCAACACCGGCGCCGAACCCGCGAACCGGGCGGCCCCGCAGACCGGGCACAGGCAAGTTTCCCAAAGCATCCATGGCGCTTGGACGGGACACCCGCGCTCCCGGTTCCGGAGCCCGTCGAAGAGGTCACATCCATTCGGGGCAGGCGCGACGGAACACCATGTAGCGGCGCCCTGCGCAGCGGCTGCCTCGGCGGAGCTCGCAGAGCGCAACTATACGGCGTACCTTATGGCGAGTACGAGCGGTGAAACGAGAAGGGAGTTACTAGAGAGCACCCATGCAGCACTAAAGGCAAGGGTTCCGATAAAAGCCATGCACGCCGATTCGCGCGAGGGTAAGGAGGAAGGCGCTATTGGCAAACTTCTACCGCAGCCCGCGCGGAGATAGGAAGCGTAGCGCCTTGTCCGCATTGCAGAAGGACAGTCCGGGGTGACACTGTCTTGTCACACTTGCCTTACCCTAACTTCAACGCCAACAAAGGAGCCGCCTCTCATGGACGAAGCCACCATCGGCGCGCGCCTGCGTATCCTGCGCCGTTGGCGAGGCATGACACAGGTCGAGCTGGCCGGACTGGCCGATATCTCCCCGGCGTTCGTGTCCATGGTCGAAGCCGGCCAGCGTCCGCTTGACCGGCGCTCACACATCGCAGCTATCGCCAGTGCCTTGCGCGTCTCAGAGACCGACCTGGTAGGCGGCCCCCATCTGTCGGCCGACCGCCAGCAGGCCGACCCACACATGACGATCCCGGCTCTGCGGGAAGCACTTCAGACCAACAAGCTCACCGGTCCGGCCTCCAAGTGGCGGCACCGTACTGGATATGGCCCGGATGATCGACCAGGCAAAGATCGCCTACCGCACGCGCCAGGCGAGTTTCCTCGCCGATGTCGGCCGTGGCCTCGCTCGGGAACCCAAAATGCGTGATGACGCCGTGCGCTGGCTGCGCCGTGCCGAGGACGCCGGGCCGCAGCACGTCCGCAACCACCCTGCCAGTCGTGAGACTGTCGCCTACCTGCTGAACCGGGCCAGAGCCGACGCAGGCGGCCGCGAACTGCGCGGCATGGCCGCGCGCATGGGTGTGCCACACTGATCAGCGGCTCCCTTACGCATTGCGTTCACCTGACTTCACACTGGTGAAGTTCCGGCTCGTGGGGCACTCCAGCTTCCTCACCTCATGGAGCAGCGCGAGGAGCAGTTGGGCCACCTTTAGCGACCAGACGTCACAACGGCAGCGAAACGGATCGGATGAACTGGCTTTCCGCCTGGATCAGCGGACAGGAATCGTCGTTTTGCGGGAGGTCGCTGATCTGCCCGCGCACCTCCTGACCGGCAGGTACAACCGCCGGCTCCAGATCGTGAAATCCTTCCGGGGAATGACCGGGGCCGTGAGGGAGGCTCCGTCCGGGCGTACCGCCGGAGCCAGCATGGGCGGGAGGCGTCATTTCGTGTGGGCGATGGCACAGGTCCGGGTATATGTTGCGTATTCGACTTCCATGCCGTCATTGGAGGATTGCCTGACGATCTTTATAACGGATATGTAGTCGGGCTGAGAGTCTGAGGTCGCGCTCGCGTATACCTCGGCAACTGATCCTGCCGTGAGCGTCGCACCGGACAGTACCGGGGCGAAGTGTCGCTGCCCGGGCTGGGGCAGTGCCTCCGGGGGTGTGCTGTCAAGAGTGCGGTGACCGAGAAAGAGGAACGTAATCTGAAAGGCCATATCTGACCGGTCGCCACGCAGCATCGGCGGGTGGCCACGGTAGGCGAGGCCAGGGCCGCTGGCGAGCTGTGCGGGGGCAAGCAAGAGGATTTGGCCGTCACGGAGTGTCAGGCCATGACTGTCTGCGACCTGGAACAGCGTGCAGATCTCTGGCGGAACGGCCGGTGTCTGTGCCGGGATTGGCCGGCCGCCCGCTTGTGCGGAGTGCCTGGGCGAAGTGCGAGGCTGCGGCTCTGGCGATGGCTCGCTGGTCGTCCCGGCGGCTGGAGAGGAGGCCGGATTGCTGCGCCGGGCTGCGGGGCTGGAGCCGGCGGGGGCAGCCGTCACCTGTCCGGCTGTCGCCGTCACGCCACCGGAGGCAGAAGTGGCGGGCGGCACGCTCGTAGCCTCGGACGCGCGGCTGTGCGTCACCGCCAAGCTGAGGAGCCACAGACATGCGGCAATCCCGGCGACAATAGTGGAGGCGATCAGGACAGCGCGCTGATGCCTCGTCAGTGAGCTCCACTGGTGACGGATCATGCCTCTTCCTTGCTGGTGTCTGGCACGTCGCCTGGAACGGCGTTAGCTGCTCCGGGTGACGAAGATCGGCGTGCCGAGCTGGCGGGCGCCCGGCTGAAGGGCGAGCCTGTTCCCGTCCCATTTCGGGTTGCCGTTGTTGGCGAGTGAGTCCTGGAGCCACTTCTGCGCGGCTGGTGTCGTCGCGACCGCGACGAAGACGCGCCAGGTGCGGCCGACTGACCACTGGCTGGTATCGCCCATGGTGAGGCTGTAGAAGCTGAACGAGCCCCCGGTACCCAGATGGATCTCACCCTTGGCGTAGTACTGCTCGACCTGCTTCGGGTCGCTCGGCTTGGGTTGTCCAGCCCACACGAGCCACAGCTGCCCGTTGGGCCGGGCCCCTGTGATACGGCCGCTGACATTGATGTACATGTTGAAGGCCGTCCCACCGTCCGCAGGCTGGGCATTCAGGCTTACCACCAAGCCGCTGCGGGCCGGGGGCGAGGGTGATCGGGTCACCTGAGCCCGAGGCGTGCGGACGGATGGTGAGGACCCGCCCGCGTTGGCGCCCTGCCCGGCCGACGGCGCTGACGGCGCCGGCGGCCCGGACGGCGTGGGCACGGCAGGGCCGCCGGTGCCCGGGGATGCAGTGGTCGCAGGCGTGCCAGCGATACTCCCCGGACTGCGCGGGCCCGGTCGAGGGGCCGGCGTCGAGACGGCGCCTGTGCGCCTCGGAGACGCCGGGCGGGTCGCGATCGGCCGCCGGTCCAGATTGTAGAGCGTGCTGGCCGTAGTGGTGATGGCTGTCAGCAGGGCGGCGAACGCCGCGACGCCCGCCGCTGTGATCACGATCCAGCGGCGTCCTGTCTTCTTTTCCCCATGCCCGCCGGATGGCGGGGATTCCCCGTCCCCGTCCCCGTCAGCGGGAGCCTTGGCCGCAAGCTGGACGGGCCTTTCCTCGCCTGGGCCGCCGGTCTCACTGTGCATTTACAAACCTCCTCCCAGTGCCTCTTAGCTACCAGGCGCATGTATAAGCGGCGTCTAAGCGCGAACCTGGCCCAGGGCGCGGTTCGCACGCCGAAAGATCTGGTTTAGTACTATGAGTTGACAAGCTGTAACGTTGCGTTAATTGATCTTCCTGTCGGCGACGGCCGCGGTGAGGCGCGGAGCAGCACGGCGGACGGGGGTGGGGGATGCGGCAGGGAAGGGCGCTGGAGCTCCGGATCCTTGGCCCGTTGGAGGTGGACGTTGACGGCAAACCAGCCGGCCTCGGGCCCCGGGTCAAGCAACTGCTCGTCACCCTTCTCGCCAAGGAGGGTCAGCTGATCACGGGCGATCGGCTGACCGAATGGGTGTGGGGCTACGGGACGGAACGGAAGGGGCCGAAGCCGGCGCTGCGGGCAAACATCAATCACTTGCGGGAGGCTCTCGATCCCGGCCGGCGCCCCCATGACGATTCGGTCATCAAGACCGAGCCCTACGGCTACCGGCTGAAGCTGCCGCACGGGCTGATCGACGCCTACCGCTTCCGCACCTTGCACTCGGAGGGCCAGAGCGCATGGGATGCCGGAAATCCACGGCATGCCGCCGCACGGTTCAGCGCTGCCCTGGAACTGTGGCGCGGCGACGTTCTGCAGGACGTGGACATCCCTGTGCACATCGAGGGGTTCGCGGCGCAGCTCGGGCAGGAGCGTCGCGCCGCCCATGAAATGCTCATCGAGGCACGCGTGGCGCTCGGACACCACGTTGACGTGTTACCCGAACTCGCCGAACTCGTCCGTGACGATCCAGCGAACGAACGGCTGCGGCTCGTGTACTCGCTGGCTGCCTACCGAAGCGGCCGGATCGGGCTGGCGGCCGACATCTGCCGGGTGGGGATCACGCTGCTGGCACAAAGCGGCTTGGAGTCACCGGCCCTGCGGCGGCAGCAAGAACAGATTCTGAACCGGGCCATGGAGCTTGATTGGGCCGCGTTGACCGGCCCCCCGGCCCCGGCGATCCCGCAGCCGCCGCCTGCCCCAGCGGACTTCACCGACCGGGACGTGGTTCTCGGAGATATGATCACCCGGTTCCATGCCGGATGGGATGCCGGCCAGGCCACCGTGTTCATGCTCAGCGGGATGGCCGGCGTGGGGAAGACCTCCGCCGCGTTGCGTGTGGCCGAGCGGGTACGAGACTGGTTCCCCGACGGCATTCTCTGCCTTTACCTCCACGGCATGCGGGAACACCCGAAGCCGCCAGCGGTGGCCCAGGCCGACATACTGCGCGCGCTTGGCATCACCGAGCCTCCCGGCGACCCCGCCGAGCGCACGGAGCTGTTGCACGAGATGCTCACCGGGCGGCGGATGCTGATGATCCTCGACGACGCGGCGGACGAAGCCCAGGTCAGCCCGCTCCTGCCCCGGCGCGGGCCGTGCGCTGCCCTGGTCACCAGCCGCCAGCGGCTGGCAGTCGACCGCCTCCCCCCGTCCATTGTGCTGGACGTTCTGGATCCAGTGACGGCGCGGGAGTATCTCGCCAGGCGGATCCGGGGGGAGCGTGCTGAACGGGAAGAAGGCGCGGACGCCGAGCTCGGCAAGATTGCCGAGCTCTGCGGCTACCTGCCGCTCGCTCTGAACATCATCAACGCAAACCTGGCGGCCCGGCCGCACCGGAGCCTCGCCCGGCAGATTGAGCGGCTGGAGCACAACCGCCTCAACGCGCTCCAGTACGGTGAGTCGCCGGGTGCTGGCTCCGCCGAGGACCGGACGGGCCGTGACGTCCGGGCTACTCTCGAACTGAGTTACCTCAGCCTCGGCGAACTCGAGCAAAGGACATTCCGGCTGCTCGGCCTGCTCGAAGCGCCGACGTTCGCGACGTGGGCAGCGGCCAGCCTGCTGAGTCACCCGGTCGGCGTCGCGGCAGTGGCACTGGACAACCTGGTAGCCGCCCGCCTCCTGGACGTCGTGCCAGAAAAGCGCAAGGGTCAGCCCCGGTACCGATGCCATGTCCTCGTCCACGAGTTCGCCAAGGAGAAAGCCGAACAGGATCCCGGCGCGCCCACAGCCCTTGTCCGCAGCCTCTGGTCTCACCTGTGGCTTGCCAGGCGGGCTCAGGCTGCGCTGGATCCCGACACGGATCCGCCGGCTGATGACCCGCTGTGGGCGGCCAGTACCCAGCCGTCGGACGCGGTGTCAGTCGGCCAGCCCATGGACTGGTTCAGCGACGAACGCGGCTCGATGGCCGCCGCCGTACGGGCGGCGCACCAGGCCCGCCAGTGGCGGCTCACATGGCAGCTCACCGCCGCGCTAACCCCCTTCTTCGACATCTTGGCGCTCACCGACGAATGGGCCGAGACCCACGATCTGGCCATGGACGCCGTCGGCCAGTCCGGCGACGCGGAAGGCAGGGCCTGGACCCATTGCGGCCTTGGCCTGCTCAGGCGTTATCAGGGCCGGCTGGACGCTGCGGCGGACGCTTTCGCCGAGGCCCGGCAGATCTTCATCGCCCGGGGCGAGCGTTTCGGCCACGCACGCGCACTGTGCGGTTATGGTGACATCCTGCTCGGAAAATCTCAGTTCGACGCGGCGACCGACGCGTTCACGCAGGGCCTGCAGGTATTCCGTGAGCTGGGCAAGCAAGCCGGCGAGGCATCCGCTCTCGCCAGCCTTGGCGAAGCATGCGGCCGGCGCGGCGAATGGCATCAGGCGATCAGCTGGTCCGGCCAGAGCGTCAGGCTGTCGCGCGCACTGGGAGACCGCCGCGGGCAGGTATCGGCGCTGCGCGATCTCGGTGTCGCTCACCGGGAACTTCGGCAACTGCGGCAGGCCGCTGAGGCTTTCGGGGAATGCCTCCAGATCAACGAGCAACTGGGCGACCGGCGCGGCATTGCGGCGACCCTGATCAGCTACGGGATGGTCCGCGAGGCCGAGGGGTCGGCAGTCGGCAGGAGCCAGGCGCGGCACCAGTACCTCCAGGCAGCTGCGATCTTCGGTGAGCTGCATGACGAGCGCTGGGAAGCGATCGCCCACCAGTCGCTCGGAGCCAGCTACCTGGATGCGGGGGACGCCGCACACGCCATCCCGCATCTGGATGAGGCCGTCAACAGGCTCCGCCATGGCCAGGACCAATGGCAGCTCGCCCAGGCTTTGCGCCAGCGCGGCCGGGCACTCAGCCTGGCCGGTGACGTGGCCGGAGCACAGGCCGGCTGGCGCGAAGCGCACGCCATCCTCACCAGGATCGACCCCCGGCAAGCCACCGAGATCGAGTCCCTGCTGGCAGAGGAGAGGCAGCACCATGGATGACAGCCGGGTCACCACCCCGCCGGCTAGCCGCAACTGCGCGGCATCGCGCAATCGGCCAGCACCATCAGGGCTGGTCAGTGTTGCCCCGCTTGGTGTCCGCCGCCCGCCCACCCCCGGCCCGGGCCAGCAGCCAGCCCCGGCCCGCTGCGGATCGCCGCGGGCGTCAGCAAATGGCAGCTGAACGGCTGCGCAGCGCGTCACAACATGGCCCGTCGCCTGTTGTCGCGGGCAGTGACCGGCGCTCGTGCCGCCATCCCGGTGCGCTCAGACCGGTGTGGTCGTCACCTGTGCGAGGCTGTTGGCGACATGCAGCGCCAAGGCGGTGATCTGCGGGCCGGCGGCGAAGGCGGGCGGAGCCGCGAGGAGCTGGGCTACTGCTTGCTGCCACCCCTGCAGGCGTGCCTTGTCGGCGATTCGGTCCGTCAACCCGGGTGCGTGCAGGTGCATGTTGGCGTAGTTGAGACCGTTGAGCAGCGCCCGCTGGAGCGCCGTGAGGTCGGCCGCGGCCGCGATGCTGGCCTGGGTGTTCTTCGAGCCAGGGACGTAGTACTGCATCGGCGTTTGATGGACGGGCTCGACCACGGTCGTCAGCCCGTTGACGAATGCCTTGCCGGGGCCGGGCGGCTCCCACTGCTCGTGCCAGGACTGGCCAGGGCCGGCGCCGTACATCTGGAAGTAGAAGAGGTGCACCTGAGTCGCGGCAGCCGCCGCGGCGACCGCAGGGCTGGTCTCCGCCGCCCGTGCGTAGTTCTCCAGGGTGATGTAGTCGGTGCCGTCCACCGCGACGACGCCACCCCAGTGATAGCCCCAGGCAACCTGGTTGATGTCCGCCGGATGCTGGATGACGCGGTTGTTCGCGTGGTCGTCTAGCCCCTGCCCAGCGCCGATGGCGTACCTGGCCCCCATCGAGGCGGTACGAAGCCCCTGGCCGATGCGCGCCGGGCGGGCGTGCTGGTTGACCGCCAGGTGCTGGAGGTCGTTCGCCAGGTTCGGGTTGTGCACGACCGGGAGCCCCAGAGCGAGTTCCCTGATCGAGTCGCCGTACTGATTGGCTATCGCGTTTTTGGCCGCGTTCAATGCCGCGCCCGGGGCCGGAAGGTCGTTGTTCGGGGGGTAACCGCCGGTCAGGGCGATCGCAGCGAAGTACTCAAAGAATGCTGACTGCTGCGCGGTGCTCGTGCCGAGGAATATGTTACGACCTAATACCGGGGCAAGATCACCGAACGCGCCGGTGACCTCCGTCACCGTACCGTCACAGTTTTCTGTGATGGTTAGCCGATCTCCGGCGTTGCCTTGCTCAAGGTTGGCGGCCTGGACCCGTACCAGCGTAATAGGCGCCCCCGCGGGCAGGGAGAACGTCACCGTCGCGGCGGGCTCGGGGAAGATCTGCAGATGCGTGCCTAACCGGGTCAGGGTCTTGTTCCAGCCGGGGATCAGCGCGGGATCCGCGAAGAGATGCCTTGGCTGACGCGCCGTCACGTTGGCGTCCTCGATGGCCAGGTGCCCGTTGTCCGATACCCGGATCTGCGGGTGCGCGGCGAGCTGGGTATGCGGCGTGCCGGGTGCGCCCGGAGCCAGAAATGTATATCCAATGCCGGCGCCCGGATCGGGCGAAGATTGCAGGGCCCTAAACGTTGTGGTCGTCGTATAAGTATTGGCTCCGCCAGCCCCGCCTGCAAATGCGTAGATGTGCATTTTGTGACCTCGCCCCGCCCAGCCCGGAACAGCCTGGCCCACGTTGACATTAACATGGCCGTCGGCGGCTTGTAAATATTATCCGCGGCGACAGCTCTCGAACATACGCGGCTTGCCAATTCACCCGCGCCCGCCGGCGGCATTGCGCTGCGGCGCCGGGCCCGGCGGCCACGGCGCGGGCCGCACCGCAGCAGATACGCCCACGGCCCGCGGCTGGGCGCTCCAGCAGCCAGCCGATCGTCCAGGCGTTTGTGGCCATGCGGAGTATCGACCCCGGGGTGCCGGCTGTCGCAGGATGAAGGCGGCAGGCCGGGGCCGGCCGCCGCGAGGGGGGCATGTGATGATCAAGTTCGTCAACCTGTTCGGCAACAGCCAGCTTTTTATGGCGGACGGGGGTCCCGGCCAGCTTCTGCTGGTCCTGCCGACCGGAGTGACGGGCGGTTCCATCGGGCTGGCGGACGCCTGGTCAAGCAGCAAACTGGCCGGCACGTTCGTGTACACCGCCGCCGGCACGGGCGTCACCTCCCAGACGGCCGGCGCGCTCGTCTCGACGGTGCTCAACCGGGTCGCCGCCACGGGCTGCCCCAGGGGCTTCGTCTGGCTCACCGATCCGGCTTCCTGGCAGAGCCGGCCGCTGGACGGCGAGACCGCGCCGCTGCTCGGCATGGACCCGGCCGGCACACGGGTGCAGGCCGGCCTGGATGCCCCGGTCGTCTCGGGCGTCCGGCTGACCGTAGCGGACCAGTCGAGCCTGACGTTTACCGGCGAGGCAGTCACGATCGGGGGAACGGTCTCGTTCGCCGGCGAGCACGCACCGACCGCCGCACCCCCCGCTGGTTCCGCCGTGCTCGCGCTGAACGACACCGCCCTCGGCACGCTCGCCTTCCAGATCTTCTTACAGCGCCAGTCGCTTCGGGACCAGGCGTGCTGGGGGTTCCAGTTCGTCCATCCCGCCCCGGACGGGGCGCAGGCCACGGCGTACGAGTGGCTTCCGCTGGCCTCGGGGAGCCCGGCCGGCGACGCCCTGGGCTTCGCAGCGGTGATCGACCCGAGCAGTCCGGCGAACGGGCCGGCCGGGCCCAGCCCTCGGCTGATCCGCTCCAAGCTGGCTTTCTCCGGACGTAACGCGGACGGCGCCACCACCACGCTGGTCTCGCAGTTCCGCACCCGCCAGGGCACAGCGGTGACCTTGTATCCGGCGTTCGCGCAGGGAGAGCCCGCCCCCGCCGCGCTGGTGTTCAACGAGGGCGCGCTCGTCTCCGGTACCGGGCGGGCGATGCAGCTGGCCCCCATGGGTGAGTTCGAGCTGGCCGCCGACGGCGCGCCGGACCCGGCCGACCTGCTGTGCGGGCTGCAGGGCACCGAGGTGATCTCCTTTCGGCCCCGGCGCCAGGACCAGGTCGGCGACCGGATCCGGTTCGCCCCCTACCAGGCCGCATACGCGCCGCGCTACCCCTTCCCCGACGTCTCGCCGGTGACCGCGCCGGTCGACGCCTCGCTGCCGCTGCTGAACACCACGTACACGACCTCGTGGGCGACGATCATCTCACCGCGCAGGGCGTACGTCCCCTACATCGCGCAGCCCAAGGGCGCGGCGCTGTACGGGCAGGACGACCCGATCTGGAATCAGGGGACAGGGCTGATGGGCTGGAAGACTCCTCCAGGCCCGGTCCCGCCCGAGACTCCCTTCCCGCTCGTACCGTACTCAGGCCTCGCCGGGCCGCCCGGTGGTCCCGGTGGTCCCGGCGCGGCTGCGGGCCACGCACGGCCTCAGGGTTCCGGTCATGGTGGACGAGCCGCTCCCGGTGGTCCCGGTGGTCCCGGTGGTCCCGGTGGGTCCCGGCGGACCGGGGAAAGCTCGTCATCCGGCGCTTCTTCGTCCGCCGCGGTCGTGGCCGATTTCGAGCGCCAGGTCATCGAGCCCACCCGGCGCCAGCTGATCTCGTCGGCGGTCCCGGCCCCGGCGGCCCCGGCGGGCCCGGCGGGGCGGGCGGGGCGGAAGGGGAGCGCGCCCGGCGCCGGAGCCGCCGCGAGCCCGTACACCACGGTCACCTCGACCGGTCTGCTGGCGACGGTCGGCGACGGGCAGTGGACGCGCGTCGTGCTCGGCCAGACCGTCGACCCGCCGCTTGGACTGTACTTCTGCAACCCGGCCGCGGCGCTGCAGCAAGCCTTCCAGAGCAGCGACGTTCTGCTGGTGGCGGCCAACGCCGACTGCCTGGGCGCGGCCTTCCGCGGGAGCGGCACGTGCGAAGGCAGCGTGCCGCTCTTCGCCAACACCGTGCAGATCGGCGGATGGGAGCTGTCGGCAAACGTCGGCACGCGCAACCGTTACGGCGACTATCGCAACGTGCTCATCATCAAGGGCCGGAAGGGCAGGCTGTACGACCCCGCAGACGGCGCGGGCAGCCTCGTGTCGAACCCCGAGCGCTGGACCGAGCCCGGGCGGTTCGCCGCGCCCACCGACCTGGTCTCGAACCCGGCCCCGCCGCCGGCCGAGACCCTCCGGGCGGCCGATCCGGCCGAGGCGGTGGTGCTCTCGCAATGGCTCAAGGACTACTTCGCCGAGGCGGTGCGCACCGGTGGGGAGGACCTGGCCAGGTTCAACGCGATCGCCGCGGACGAGAGCTGGACGGGCATCCTGGTCCTCCGCATGGACATCGCCAAGGTGCCAGACGACCTGGCCGGCATCATGGCCGGGATATCCGATCCCGCCGGCTTCAACGCGCACCATCTGGGCATCGAGATCACCCCGGTGTCCAACAAGCAGGGATCGGTCCCGGGCCCGACGATCGTCGGCGCGAGCTCGATGTTCGGCCTGATCGACTACGCCGACCCGGCGTTCGCCGCGCCCGCCCCGGGCGAGGCCGCGCAGCCCGTGCCGCCCGCCACGGGCACCGAGTACGACTTCCGGCTGCTGTCGCTGAAAGTGTCGTTCGCCAACACCGCCGTGCGCTCCTTCCACAGCTATGCGCAGCTCACCACCACGACGTGGTTCGGCACCCCGGTGGACCACATGGGCGAGGGCGGCAATCCCTACCGCGCTATCGTCTTACAGGGCTCGCTCCAGACGAACAACGGCCAGCCGCTGTACAGCATGTCGAGCGCGGCCGACACGTCCTTCTACTTCGATCACGACGTGCTGGCCAAGCTGGAGATCACCCACGCCGTGATGTCCACCAGGAACTCCGGGACCGAACGGGGCGCCGCGGGCGGAGCGGCTCCGCTGGCAGGCTCCTGGTTCGGCCTGTCCGGCTACCTGGATTTCAGGATGCTGCGGGGCGGCGCGCAGGCGGGCGGCGAGTTCGACTTCGACGTCTTCTCCTTCGGCTCCGGCCCGGCCGGGATGGGCGAGCAGCCGCGCCAGGGCCTCGCGTTCTCCAACCTGGGGATCCTGATGACCTTCCCGCCGGAGAACCCGTCGGACAGCCTGCTCGTCCTGGACGCCGGGGAGATCCGCTTCGACGTGGCGACCAGCACGCCACGGGAGGGCAGCCTGTTCCGGCAGTTCGCCCTCGAGGTGGCGGGGCTGCTCTCCGGCAGCGTGGACACCCCGCCGTCGAAGGCGGGCTTCGCCACGGCCGTCACCGGTGCGCGGCTCACCGGGGTGGACGGGGGCCCGTGGTGGGGCGTCGACTACCGGCTCCCCCTGGGAACCCCCGGCAACCTGGCCGGCCGGACCAGCCTGACCGCACATCTGCTGACGGCATGGTCGGCCGCCGGCGACCGCGACAGCCCGCGGGAAGACGCCGAAGGGAACGGCTATCGCGCGATGGTCGGCCTGCAGCTTCCTGGCAGTGGCGGCGGCGCCAGCCTGATCAGCCTCCAGACCGTGCTGAAACTGTCGCTCGGCCAGATCTGGCTCCAGTACGACAGCCAGCGCAGCGCCTTCCTGCTGCTGTTCACCGAGATCGCCCTGAAGCTGTTCGGGCTGCTCGCCGTGCCGCCAGGCTCGACGCTGTGCTACCTGTACGGCAATCCATCGGCCGGCGGTGGCGCCCCGTCCGGGCTCGGCTGGTACGCGATGTACCGCAAGGGGGGAGGCGGGTCATGAGCTGGCGCGAGGTATATGACAAGATCCGCCGTTACTTCAACCCCTACTGGGACTTCAGCCAGGCGCAGTCGCTGCTGGCGTTCCGCCAGTTCCTCGGCGCTGCGCAGAACCCGGCGATCAGGATGTGGGCCGACGCCACGCCTGGGATCGGGCACCAGGCATCGACGGTCGCGATCTTGCGCCAGCTCGCCGCACCCGCCGACGGGGCGAGCCAGGGCTTCGGCTACGCCGGACAGATCCAGGTCTACTACGCACCCGGCCCAGAAAACGACGCGACGTTACAGAAGCTCTTCGCGCTGCTTCCGGAGATGGAAGACGACGTCAACGGCGAGGTCGGTGGCGCTCAGGTCGAGCTGATCGCATGGCAGGGGCAAGCCGTGAATCCGCAGGTCGCCCTGGGGTTCACTGGCGGAGCCGACGAGTCGGTCAACCTGGCCGACCGGCTCAACACCGGACACTTCCTGCGGCTGCAGCCCTATCGGTGGGGGGCGCCGGAGCAGGTCCAGTTCCACGGCGACCGGCCCGCCATCACCCTGACGGAACAGCGTTCCCTGGGCTACGGCAGCTTCAAACAGCGTGCCTACTTCATGCCGTCGCCGGTGCCGGAGCCCAACTGGGACATTTACGCGGGCACTGACTGGGCGGACAAGGCAGCGATCATCAGCCTGCTGACCACGGGCGAGCACAACTTCGGCATCTGCCCCGTCTACGGCATCCGGTCGGAGAACGAGTCGATGCAGCTGGCAAAACCGGCCAGCGACCGGATGTTCGAGGTGATCACCTCGGTGCTGGCCTCGCAAAATCTGCCCGACGGCGGCGGCACAGCCCCGGGTGCGAGGCCCATCGTGGTGCTCTCCTGCGACCGGTTCTTCGCGCACCGGGAGCAGGACCGCCTGCCGGCCCTGATATCGGGTGAGAGGGCGCAGGGCGAGGTTCTCGCCGAGACACAGCTCGACATGGGCGTGACCGACGAGGGCCGCCCGCTGACCGGAAGAGAGATCGCGCAGTACCGGGACTTCCTCCTCGGCCGGGGCCCCCGGGCCACCTGGCTGGAGGCCGTCGAGGCCGCCAGCCGGGTGCGCTACCTGTGGAATCCTCTGGTCGGAGCTGTCGGCGCCGAGCTCGAATGGCTCACCATGCATAACGACCAGGTGCTGTTCATCCAGCTCGGCCAGGTCCCGGCGCCCCTTTACGCCTGGTGCATGCAGCAGGCGGCGTGGTCGCCCGTCTTCGAGGGCCAGAGCAGCGCCAGCATCGCACTGAACGTCGGCGAGCCGTATTTCCACGTCGCCCGTCTGAGCAATACCGGAATCCAATATCCGACCAACGTCGTCGGGTACAACGAGTACGAACTCGTCACCGCCGGCTCGTTCCTCGCGCCGCTGCTGAACTACGCCCCCCGGGTGCCGCGCAGGATCCAGAGCGCGGCGAACTGGCTCAACCATCCGATATCGGACTGGAACCCGGTGGCGGCCCAGAACCCGGCCGAGAGCACCGCGAGCCTGGTCCGCGAATACCGGGCCGAGGGCGGCGGGGGGCCACTGCACGCCTATTTCCGCTCGGTCCGCGATTTCTACCGTAATGCGAACAACGACAAGCTGCGGGTCGGCACGGCTTTCTTCCAGTACGTCCTGGACGGAGCGAGGCAGGCGGCCGAGCGGCTGGCTTCGGGCGCGGCTTCGGCCCTGCAGGAACTGCTCACCGAGCTCAAGGCCAACCTGTCGGCCGACGGCACGCTGTCGGTGGCCCCCGGGGCGTTGAACTCGGGTGGGATCTACGACTTCTACGCCGGGTACCTTGGCGCCGACCCGGGGCTGGTCCTGACCGGCGCGTCCCTCGACACCGAGTCAGCCGGCCCGGATCTGGTGGCCATCATCGCCACCGGGTCGACTTCGTTCTTCGGCGTGCCGCTGGCCGCGAGGATCACCTTCACCGCGCCGGAAGGCGTCGTGGTCGCTGACGGCCGCTACGTCTACGACCAGCGCTGGACCCTCGACGAGATTCCGTGGATCGGCTTGAGCGCACCGTTCCTCGAGATCTACACCGCCGACAGCGCGGCCCCGCCCGCCGCCTCAGTCGGCGGCACCCTGGAGGGCGCGCAGGCGGAGGTGGCCTTCCGCCTTCCGGTGGCGGAGGGCAAGTGGCAGCTTGTCGGTGCCTTCCCGCCGCCGTACCCGGGCATAGGCCGCTTCTACCAGCTCGCCGGCGGCATCGACCTGGTCCGGTCGCTGCCTGCCCCCTTCGACGGCCTGGCCGGGTTCGGGCTGCAGAACGCCCAGCTTGTCTACGACGAGGTGTCTGGGCAGGTCGAGTACATCGGCTTCCGCATGGCGACGAGCGCGGCCTTCACCCTGACCGGAACGGTCCGGGTGGAGAACGTGACGGCCGAGGTGACCGTGCAAAACCCCGCGGACCTGGGCGCGCGGCAGACGGACTGGACGGTGCGCGGCACCTTCACCCTTGGCACCAAATCCGACGCCGGCACGGTCATGCTCGCCGCCACCGGGCCGCAGCTCGCGCTGACCGGCGACCTGATCTCCGGTGTGCTACGGATAAGCGACGTCATCGAGGCGTTCGCCCCCAGCGTCCGGCTGGACCTGCCCCCCGCGCTGGCCGTCACTGGATTCCAGTGCTCCTTCGCCCCGGACACCGGCGACTACGGCGTGGGCTGCGCGCTGAACATCGACTGGCCGGTGTACGCGGGCGGCTCCGGCACTCCGGTGTTCTCGATCGAGTCCGTGCAGTTCGCCGCGAGCCGGCTGGCCGGGATGGTGGCCG
>WNGJ01002522.1_pt1 | contig 19206 bp, 16 predicted proteins | sample 5400611 | NCBI WGS metagenome assembly WNGJ01 (sample SAMN13153375, study PRJNA577476) | soil metagenome | isolation source: 40 cm soil or saprolite under Garry oak tree replicate 1 | place: USA:California | collected 2016-06-15 | reverse complement strand
CGGATACTTGTCGCGCACGCCCGTTACCAAATATTCCCAGAAGGCGACCGGTTTGGTGTGCGGATTATCGACGCGAAAGATACGCACGCCGTGCTCGGCCCAAAAAAGGACAATGCTCTTCATCTCTGCCCATAGCTCAGGCCAGTTTTCGCACCGAAAGTTCAGCGGATAGATATCTTCGTACTTCTTCGGCGGATTCTCGGCATATTTGATTGACCCGTCCGGACGCTTGTAAAACCAATCGGGATGCTCTTTGACGTAAGGATGATCGGGTGAACAATTGATTGCGAAATCGAGCGCAATTTCCATTCCTCGTTTCCGTACTTCTTCTTGAAGCCAGTTAAAATCGGCCAGGCTGCCGAGTGCAGGCTCAACTGCCTTGTGCCCTCCGGCTTCGCTCCCAATCGCCCAGGGGACGCCCGGATCGCCGGGCTCGGAGGTGACCGAATTATTGCGACCCTTGCGATTAGTATGACCAATAGGATGAATCGGCGGAAAATAAATCACGTCGAAGCCCATTGCTTTTGCGTCGTCGACACGTGGCAAACAATCGCGGAAGGTTGATCCACGATCACTGCGACCTTCGGCTGAGCGCGGGAAAAATTCATACCATGCGCCTATCTGCCCGAGCGGTCGGGATATGTCGCCATTAGCACCTCAAGTTCACGGGATTGCGCGATGTCGTTAATTTCTGAGTTGGCAACGGTGCAGATTCGTTCGGAGAGCTCCAGTAACCGTGCGGAGTCCGCGGGGTCGTGCGCGCGCTGCGCGGCAGCTTTGAGCAAAGCGGCGCCTTCCATTGCTTCGCTCTGGAGCGGAGAAACCCCGGCCTCAAACTTCGCCGTAAACTCCCGTTGCCATCCGCGAAATGTGTCGGTCCACGCTTCGACCGTGTATTCGTAAATGGCGCCATCGTAAAGAGTGCAAACGCCACGCCAGCGGTCGTTATCGACGAAAGTCATGGGCGTTTCACGCCAGTGTCTCTTCCCGACGGTGCGACACTTCAGGACAGCCGCAACGACGTCGTGCCCGTCCTTAAAAATGTCCGCTTCGACTACCAGATCTTCGCCGACGACGCGCTTTACTGGATAGCGCCCGCCATCAATCAACGGTTGCAGGTTCTCGATGACGGCGGAAGGAAAGGCCCGAGGCATGGGCCATGAATCAACCGAAATTCCCCGACGGCGAAAGGAGAAATCTCAGCGATCGGAAAAACGTGGCGGCTACTACACTGCGAAGTAAAACGCGCACTCGTACAAGCCCGAGTTGCGAGTCTCCTCTCTGCGCACCTTGGTGCCGAGAACAGCTTCGAACATATCCTGCTCGAACCGGGCAATGATCGGATAACGATCGAGCAAATTCATGATCGGCGAGTGACATTCGAGAATCTGCGGGCCACCCTCTCCCGTGGTGGTAAACTGGGCCATGCAGCCCTCACTGTCGCGCACCCGGGCGAGCCATTTGGCGCGTTCGGTCACTGTTTCTCCCTTCGCCTTGGCCGTGAGATCTGCAGCTTTCTTTTCGAAAACATTGTAAAGGAGCTTTTCCGGCGCGTTTAGCCCGTAGATTTTCTGAACGGACGTCAGCAGCTCAAGGGTGAACTGATTGCTATCGGTCGGGAAAAGCTCATGGGTGCGGCGCGTGAGCCGGTAAACCATTTCTGGACGACCCATCTTCTGCGGACGGCGCCAGGTATCCAGATAACCATCGCGCTGAAGGGTGAGGCAGTGCTGCTTGATGCCCATATAGCTCATGTTCATTTTTTCCACGAGCTCGTTGACAGACAACCCTCTGGTCCGCTTGAGGGAGTTAAGAATTTCGAGCCGCTGAGTGCGGCCAATTTCTGCGATTAAACGTTGATTCATAATTGGTAAAAACGGAAGTGGTGGACTTTACACGTCTCGATCTTCAAAATGCAAGATTAAATTACGCAAATAACGAAAACAAAGAGATTACTCTTTTGATTGTGAGATCGCGATGGCTTTAGACGAATGGAAGCGGAACCACTTCTACACGAATCGCCGTCCCTGCATCAGACCTCTCCGGGGCGAGCGCATCCAGATCGGTGCCGCTATTGTTAAAGCCGCGTTTGACATACCCGAGCGCAATTTCCCTTCCAATTCTCTCACTGCGCGTTGCGCTTGTAATCCAGCCGGCTTCCTTGCCTTTTTCTAACGTGGCCGTGAGTTTCATGCTGGCTAGGAGCGGCTCTTCACGAATCGAGACCAAGCCGCACAATCGCTTGTTCGTTTGGCCAGACATTTTAATTCGTGAGACCACTTCCTGGCCGATGTAGCAACCCTTCTCATAATCGATCGCCCGGCCTTCCAAGTTCGCTTCGATTGGGATGATCTCTTCCGTCAGCTCGTGGCCCCAGCGAGGAATACCCTGTTCAATTCGAAAAATCTCCGCCGCAGAAGCGTCGAAAAAGCGAAGCATTGACGATAATTGTTGCGAAACAGGATCATGAAGGACCGAGTCGGTCCAGATGTCCCAACCTGGTTCAGCGAAGCGACGCGTGGAGACGATCCGCCGGCCGTCGCTTAAGTTCGGCACGGTTCGCGACAATACGTGAAAGATCGATAATCGATCAGTGACGTTTTCGATCTGAACATCGTCAGCGATCACATAGCGCTCGAGTCTGGCGGGGAGTGCTTCGCGAAGTTCGGCCGCGGCGTCGATCCAAAAGCAATCGGGCCCGGCGGAAACAAAGACATGGGCGTTAATCTTACCTTTCGCGTTGAGCACGCAGCCTTCGATTGCGGCTGATTCGGTAGCCTTGCGCACATCATTCGTAATTTGTCCATTCAGAAATCGGAGACGATCGCTCCCCGTAACCCGAAGTTTGGTGCGACCGGAGAAATCAAAAAAAACGCCCTCCCCGGTTTGGAGTGGCGCCGTCATGCTCCCTTCGACGGGCTAGTCTGTTTCAGTAGTTGCTTACCGCGGCGGAGGAACCGGTTAAGAAAACCGTGACGCGATTGTGTTTCCTCTTCCGCCTTTTTGGCGGGAAAAGCCGACATCGTTACTTCTTCACCAGCCGTATTCCTATTTTCCTGTTCAGGTTTTGGCCCTTCCACATCGGCTACAGCAGCCGTGGGCTCGGGAGTTAGTAACAATTCGCCTGTGTGCGCTTCCGCATTTTGGTCTCCCCTCCCGGGTTCTTCCGGCGTGGCCAATCCGCGATCCGGCAAATATTTTCTAGCGACCGCCGAGTAGTCCTCGTCTCCGTAGCCCCATTGCATTTGCTCAAGCAGCTGATCGCGCGCAGCGGCGGTCACCCCTAGTTCAAGGTAATGCGACGAGCCCAGGTGATTGGCGATCTGCATGTCTTTGAGCATGTGCTTTACGGAAAAGTGTGGCTCAAAATTCCTTTCGATCATTTTTGGCATTTTCATTGCCAGAGCCGCAGAATGACTTGCGTTGCCTTTCATCGCGCGGACGAACTTTTCCAAGGGCAAGCCTAAAGCTCGCACGATCCCCAAAGCTTCCGCCGCCGCCTGAACACTCGCGGCCGTGACCATGTTGGTTGCGATTTTGATCGCTGTCGCCTGGCCGACCTCGCCGATCTCAATGATCTCTTTGCCGCTCGCTTCAAGAATAGGGCGTGCCTCCCGTAGCGCCGCATCAGTTCCTGCTACGTAATAAACCAATTCTCCCTTTTCCGCTGCAACCTTGCTGCCAGTGAATGGCGCCTCGACAAAACGCGCGCCGCGACGTTCGACAATTTCCGCAGCGGTCCGCATGGAATTTGGAGCGACAGTGGAATGCGCAATGACGACATGGCGCGGTGTTAGTGTTCCACTGAACTGCTGAACCGATTGCAGCAACGCGTCATCATCCGAAACAAAAATCTGGATGTAATCACACATTTCCACCACTTCCGTGGGTGAACCCAAAAAGTTTGGAACAGGACGGGGCGTTCGGTTCCAAACGAAAACCTCAAATCCCTTCCTGCGCAGATTCGTCGTCACTCCACGACCGATAATGCCGAGGCCGATCACTCCAATAATTTTTCGAGCTGGATGGGACATGCGCCGTTACGCGCTCCGAAGCGGGAATTCGCGCGCGATCAAATTGCGGGCAAAACCGCCGGCAGGCAATGCAGAAGTTTGTGGATTTCTAAGGGCTTCCACTTCATAGATTCCCACGCCCTGTGCGATAGCGAGGAGATGTCCGCCTCCACAGCAAATCCCGGTCGCATCACGAAAGGCGGACGAACGATAAACTAATCGGCCGCAGGCAATGCCGGCAACGCAAGCGCCGGCAAGCAACATTGAAATTAAAAATTTGCGTTTCACTTTAAGGCGGATTCAGACAGGTAATACGCAGCAACCGAACCGACAATCTGGAGACTCTGGGCGCTTAGCTTGTCGATGGTGTCATCGGCCGTATGCCACCACGCAAAATCAAAATCAATCACATCGATTGTCGGAATTCCGATCGCGTTCAGGGGCGTGTGGTCGTCGGTCATTTCGCGGTCGAAGTAGCTGAAATAACTTCGCAATTTCAGGGCATCGGCCGATGCAAAAATATCGCGCGCCATTTCCATGGGTGAATCTGTTGGCAAAGTGATGTTCAGGGAACGGTCGCCCACCATGTCGAACAAGATGCCGCCGCGAAATCGCTTGCCCGTCTTGGCATCCGCAAGTTGCCGGGCAAAATAGCGGCTCCCGTGTAATCCATCGGTCTCCGAAAAATTTTCGTAGGCCTCTTCGCCATCAAAGAATACCAGCTCCACCTTGGCTGCCAGATTCGTATGCTGTCCAAGAACCCTAGCTAATTCCAACAGCAATCCAGTGCTTGAACCGCCGTCGTTCGCTCCGACAAATCGGATGGTCTCGAACGGTTTTGTGTCATAATGGGAGCACAACAAAAAAGACGGCGCCGTATTCCCCTGCCCCGGAAATCGCGCAATTAGATTCACGAAATGAACTTTGCCGCGCGGCGTGTCATCCGCGAATACCTGCCGCGTTACCTGCCAACCTGAGAGTCGGAGTTGGTTCTCGATGTAATCCCTGGATTTTTCGATCGCTTCAGAACCGGGCGGACGCGGCCCGAGATCTACGAGTCGCTGAACATGAGCCAAGGCCTTTTCACCCGAAACCTCCTCCCAAATCTTCGCTTGAGACGCGTGTGGCGAATCAGCATGAAGAACTGAGACCAGCGCAGCCGAAGTGAAGACAATAAGCAGCACTGGAGTAGTGGAGTTATAGAGTGATGAATTCACTTCAACCAATACCAACAGTCCATCACTCCAATAGCCTGGAGATTCAGCTCTCGCTCGGCGTCAGGCCAAGAGCGGTAACGATCCGCTGCAGATCATCGTTGCCGTAGTACTCGATCTCGATCCGTCCGCGTTTTTCTCCGTGATGGACGGTGACGTGTGTCGCAAGGTGCTGCTGTAAGCGATTCTGCAAATCCTCGACTGCCGCTGACGTAACGGTTTGCCCGGCAGCGCGCTGCTTCCGCCGCGACCGGCCAATTCCGAGTTGTCGGGCGACAAGCCGTTCCGTGGAACGGACCGTGGCATTGCGACGCAAAACTGTCTCCGCAGCCAAGAGTTGTTCCTCTGGCGCTTTTAATGCGAGCAAAACTTTCGCGTGACCAACCGAAAGCAAATCCTGAGCGAGCCAGACCTGGATTTGTGGATGCAGATCCAATAGGCGCATTGCATTAGCAACTGCTGCCCGGCTGCGCCCGACTTTTAGCGCGATGTCCTCTTGTCGCATCCCAAATTCGCCGGCTAATCTGGCGTAGCCCTGCGCCTCTTCGATCGGGTTTAGATCGGCACGCTGCAAGTTCTCGATAAGGGAAAGTTCGAGCACTTCGAGATCACTTGCGCTTCGAATAATTATCGGCACCTGCGCAAGACCAATCTCCTGGGCCGCGCGCCAGCGGCGTTCCCCCGCGATCAATTCAAATCGAGCGCCGACTTGGCGCACAATGAGCGGTTGGATAATGCCATGTTGGCGAATTGAATCAATTAGTTCCTGCAAAGCTTCACGAGCGAAATCTTTGCGCGGCTGCAAAGCGCTTGGGATAATGCTTGCAAGAGTGATTTGGTGAACCCTCTCTCCTGATTCGGCGTCTCCTCGCGAAGCGACCGATGGAGTGCCAATAAGTGCGCCAAGACCTTTGCCAAGACCGGATCTCGCCATGACCGCTGAGGCTACCGGAACAGTCCTACTAACGCAAACCGCAACTACGACACTATGTCATTGCAAGGATCTTCTTCGCTTTCTCATTCCAAATCGCCAAGAAAAATTTCTCACGCCGACTGTCAAGGCTCATCAAATTCTAAATGGCGCCTTCATAATTGAATTCGGGGCTGTCGGGGCATCGCGAAAGGCTGTTCAAACATCCAGGCGCTGTGTCAAAAGTGAGGACTGACCCCTTTTCCCCTTTTCACTAACGCAAACCGTACGCAATACGCAGGAATTCGCTCTGGCCCATGACGTGCGTGTCGCAACATCTGGTAATCCCGCCTACGCTGGCGACATTGAACGATGTTCAATTTATGCAAACCGCGCGGAATGGGCCATCTGAAAATGGAAAATGAAAACGGGATCAGTCCTAGGGGTCCTAAGGTCAGTCCTCACTTTTCACACAGAAAGACGAATCGACGCGCTCGCCGCATTGCGGTAACCGGTGAAACGGATAGCGTCCGGCCATGGCGGTGGAGCGCGGTGTTTTTATATTGGGTCATTCACCTGATCCGGATGACGCGTTCATGTTCTATGCGATGGCCGAAAATAAGATCGATCTCCGTGGTTATCGATTCGAACACCGACTGGAAGATATTCAAACGCTGAACGAGCGCGCACTGCGGGGCGAGCTTCATATCTCTGCCATCTCAATTCACGCTTACGCGTATATCGCAGACAAATATGCGCTGCTGCCGTGTGGCGCGAGCATGGGCGATGGGTATGGACCGATCGTCATCAGGAAACACCGAACATCGAACATTGAACATCGAACATCGAAAGAAAGGCCTGCGTTCGATGAATCGGCAGCACGAAAGTTTTTAACTGGCAGGAAAATCGCGGTGCCGGGCAAGATGACGAGCGCTTTTCTCGCGCTTGAGCTTTTTTTGGGAGAATTCGACTACGCCGTTGTGCCGTTCGATCAAATCTTCGAGGCGGTAAAAGACGGCCGCGCGGAAGCCGGTCTAATCATCCACGAAGGGCAACTGACTTATGCGCGCTCAGGTTTTCAGAAAATTCTCGATCTCGGCGAATGGTGGAAGAGTGAAACAGGTTTGCCGCTCCCGCTTGGTGGCAATGTACTGCGGAAGGACATCCCGCAAGCAGTGCAGCACGATCTGCTCGAGATTATCCGCGAAAGCATCGACTTCGGCCTCGCGCATCGGGACGAGGCAGTGCGCCATTCGCTTCCTTATGCTCGCGATATGGATGCGCAGCTCGCCGGCAAGTTCATCGGTATGTATGTGAACGAATTTACGCGCGATTACGGTGAGATTGGACGCGCGGCCATCCGCAAATTCCTGGGCGACGCGCGTGAGAAAGGCTACATCAACGCTTCGACCGAAGTGGAGTTTGTAGAGTGACTGGGCCGCTATATCTCAAAAACGAGGAGAGCCTGCCGCACCCCACAGGGGCGGCTACAGCATGTTTGAGATCGCTTATCAGCGCTATTTCTTCGGTTTCTGGATTTTCTCTGTCTGCTTCACGACGAAGGATTTCAAACGCGCAAACTCCTTCCTAGAACCGTTCGCGAAATCACGTGGTCCGTACTCAAAGAGCACGACGAAGCAAAAAGCCAGAACGATGAATAAGACGAGCCAAAAGAGCCCGCGCAGTAACGCCATGGTCGACAGACTAACTTGCTCGAACGAGAGGGTCAATGGTCGCGGCGAGTCGCTCGACAAGTTCGCCGCAGTCCGTCATGTGGCGGACAAGTCGCTTTTCGGCCGGCACAGTCTGCTCGCCGCAGCAAATCCATCCCGCGTCGGAGAAGTCTATCTTCCTTGAACGGTATAGCGAAACTGCCATGCTTTTCGTGTCATGCGCGTGCCGCTGCTCGATCTCAGCGAACAATATCGAACCCTGGCCGAGCCCATTCGGGAGGCAATCGACACCGTTCTGACAAGCCAGCGTTTCATCCTCGGGCCGCAGGTGGAGGCGTTCGAGAAAGCAATTCGCGCCTATTGCGATGCACCGTACGCCGTTGGGGTCTCGTCCGGGACAGATGCTCTTCTGGCCATCTTGATGGCGCTTGGAGTCGGTCGTGGCGATGCGGTGATCACGACGCCTTACACCTTTTTTGGCACGGCTGGCTGCATCGCGCGCGTCGGCGCGAAGCCGCTTTTCGTGGATATAGATCCGACCACTTTTAACATCCGCCCATCAGCGATTCAGGAATATATCGAGGAAAATTGCCGGACCGATTCGAGTGGCGAACTGAAAACAAAGAGTGGCGAAAACGTTCGCGCCATTGTCCCGGTCCATTTGTTCGGGTTGTGCTGTGACATGGACGCAATCCATCGGATTTCAGAACACTACCAGCTTGACGTAATTGAAGACGCGGCCCAGGCGATTGGCGCGGAATATCCGTTTGGTGGAAAAACCGTTAAAGCAGGAACGATGGGCGAAGTTGGATTCTTCAGCTTTTATCCGTCAAAGAACCTTGGGGCTGCTGGCGATGCGGGAATGATTATTTGCAGGGATGATCAGTTCGCCAGGGAATTGCGTATTTTCCGCGAACACGGAATGGAACCACGTTATTACCATCGCGTCATCGGGGGCAATTTTCGCTTGGACGAAATCCAAGCTGCAATTCTGGCGGTTAAACTTCCGCATTTGGAAAGTTGGTCAGCAGCGCGATGTGCTGCTGCCGATTTTTACTGGGGCGAATTCGCACACGCCCGCTTAGAAAAAAAGATCACTTTGCCAGCGGAACCTTATCGAAATCTCGGCTTAAAGAATCATCACATTTATCACCAATACGTCATTCGCACGCCAATGCGCGATGCTCTGCGGGAGCACCTCGCCAAGCGCGAGATCGAGACGGCGATCTATTACCCACTTGGATTGCACGAGCAAAAATGTTTTGCCTATCTCGGTTACAAGAAAGGTGATTTTGCGGAGACAGAACGCGCCGCACACGAGACGCTCGCGTTACCGATCTATCCCGGGATTTCTCGCGCAGCGCAGCGCCAGGTGGTGGGCGCGATTGCCGAGTTCTTCGAATAGAGCAATCCACGACGCGGCCAATGAATCGTAGCGCCCAAATCACTTGCGGCGCGTCGGGCGCGAGCCTATATCAACGCTCGCACGGACGGGTAGGTTCCGGAGTGGCCAAACGGGGCAGACTGTAAATCTGCTGGCTTTACGCCTTCGCTGGTTCGAATCCAGCCCTGCCCAAATTCCACTGCCGATTTGCAAAAAAAACGCCCGCCGAGCGGGCGTTTTTCGCAAGTAGTTAGTGACCCCTTCGCTGGCCACCGTCGCGGCGGCCGCCACCGTATCCGCCGCCACCGCCATAGCCTCCCCCGCCCCCTCCGTATCCGCGTCCGCCACCACCGGGCGGCCGCGCCTCTCGCGGACGAGCCTCATTTACCGTCAGTGGCCGACCTTCAATGGTTTGGCCGTTGAATTTCGAAATCGCGTTCTGAGCGTCCTGCTCCGAGCCCATCGTGACAAAAGCAAAGCCACGCGACTTGCCGGTGAATTTATCTTGCATGAGAGTGACTTCCTGCACGGCGCCAGCCTGTGAAAAAAGCTCCTGCAGTTCGTTTTCTGTCGTGTTGAAGGAAAGATTGCCTACGTATAATTTAGTTCCCATTGAGTTTATTCTCGAAAACGCAGCCAGGTCACTGTTCCCGCTTATCGGATTTCAAATCGCCACTGAATAAACTCAACTGACAATCCACCAACTTCCGGGCTTCTGTTTCCGTTTCGGCCTCATTAGTAAAATGCTTTTTTTAAGAAAGCAATAAGAAATAGCGAACCAATTTCTTTGTCTAAAATGCTCAAAACTACCGCCGGGAACGGGAAAAGTGTCCCGGCCCGTGTTGCCGTGGTGGCCGCGGGTGTCGTCAGCCCGCTGGGGTTCGGATTGAGTGAGACACTCGACTCCCTGCGAGAAGCCCGGGACTGCATCACACGAGTGACCCGATTTTCGGTGGCTGAATGTCGATGCAAAACCGCCGGCCAAGTGTCGGACGAGCGTCTGCTCGACGGGCGGCGCGATGCAAGCCGCACGCAATCCTTGCACCGCACATCGCACATGATGATCCAGGCTTTGGGAGAAGCGGTGACCCAAGGGCCTGAGTTCAAACCTGAATTGACGATAATTGGGACAACCAGCGGCGGCATGTCTAATGGCGAAAATTACTACCGGTCATTACATCGACATGGCAACCTGCGACATTCGCCGACTTGGATCGCAAATTACCCCGCGCAAAAGCCGGTAATTGATGCTCAGGAAACCTTTGGGATTTCTGCACCATGCCAGGTGATTGCAAATGCGTGCGCGTCGGGAACCAATGCGATTGGTCACGCGTTCGAGTGTGTACGCTCGAGCCGATACCAATGCGTGTTGACGGGGGGTTACGACGCACTCTCTGAACTGGTTTTCGTCGGCTTTGATTCGCTCCAAGCCTCGACGCCAGAAAAATGCCGTCCGTTTGATCGACGTCGCACCGGCATGGTTCTCGGTGAAGGCGCAGCGATTCTTGTTTTAGAAAATTTCGATGCCGCGCGTGCGCGCGGCGCGCCCATTCTCGCGGAAATAACCGGCTACGGCGCGTCCACTGACAATTTTCACCTCACCCAACCCGATCCCTCCGGCATTGGACCGCGTCGGGCGATGGAGCTAGCTCTCCAGAGCGTGCAGGTTGCGCCTAACGCAGTCGATTACGTCAACGCGCACGGAACGGCGACGCTGTTCAACGACGCGGCCGAAGGCAAGGCAATTGGCGAGTTGCTTGGTCGCGTGCCAATAAGCTCGACGAAGAGCATGATGGGTCACTCGTTAGGCGCAGCAGGTGCGATCGAAGCTATTGTCTGTCTGCTGGCGCTCCAGCATCAATTTCTCCCTCCTAACATCAATTTTCGCGCTCCAGATGAAGATACCGAGCTAGACGTCGTTGCGAACGAAGCCCGGCCGGCGGCTCTACGCGCAGCTCTTTCGAACTCCTTCGGATTCGGTGGGACGAACGCTTCCATTGTGATGCGGAAGTTCGAGGCATGAGTCTGGCAATCGCCGGGATGGGGTGGATCACACCCCTGGGAAACGGCGTTGATCCGGTCTGGCAGCGTTTGCTCGAGGGCGCCGAGGCGCCTGCGGAAAAAATTAGGGAGCAGTTGGGCGATCAATCTTACAGTGTTTTCCGGGTGCCCAATTCGGCATTGGCCAGCCTGGCGCCTCATCCACGCCTGCGCCGCGCCAGTGCAATTTCGCGCTTTGCCGCGGTCGCGGGTTTGGAGGCGTTGCACGCTGCAAGAGTAAAGCTCGGTCCGCAGAATCGGGACCGAATCGCGCTAGTCTTCGCAATTTCAAACGGCGGCGTGATTTATACAAAGCGCTTTTACCGCGATATCGTCGAGACCGGCGCCCAAGCAGCGAGTCCACTGCTGTTTCCGGAAACGGTCTTCAACGCGCCGGCGAGCCATCTTGCGGCGATTCTGGGAATTACAGGCGCCACCTACACTCTCGTGGGTGATAGCGCCGTAGGCCTTCTGGCTATAAGAATGGCGGAGGACTTGATGACGAATGACGCACTAGATTGCTGCCTTGTCGTCGGAGCTGAGGAGGTGGATTGGCTGTTGTGCGATGCGTATCGACGGTGGCGGCTTCTCCGTTTAGAACCTCCGGTCGAGCCATTCAGCGAAGTCGGGCGAGGGATGATTTTGAGTGAAGGGGCGGGCGCAATCGTGCTCACGCGCGATGGTTCATTAATGATCGAGCGTACTCATGCCGGCGGGTATTATCGGAAGCGCACGGAAGCGGAAGAAATTTTAAAGCGAATTATTTGCGATCTAACTGAAGGCAAAATCGATTTTGTGATCTCAAGCGCAAACGGCACATTTATCGATAAAGCGGAATGTAGTGCGCTGAGGCAGACGATTCCGGATGCCATCGTCTACACGGTGAAGCCAGCGCTTGGCGAGAGCGTTGGCGCTGCGGGACTGTGGCAGGTGATCATGGCAGGCCAGACTTTGCGTTGCGGCGAGCTTCCGCCCCTACTTCATGTAACATCAGCAATTTCGTTGCGGACCCCAGCCTTGCGCATGTCGCTGGCAAGGGCGGGCCACGCAATTGTTCTGAGCTGTGGAGTCAATCAGCAAATGGCAGGTTTGCGATTATCAATCCAATGATTATCGATCCAATTCTTCTGAGCGCGCAGCGCTCTGTGCCTCAGCGCACACCGCTTTTGGCTTTGCAGGAAGGGTTCGCTACGGTACCTTCGGCGTCCGCCATGCGAAAGCTGTTTTTGCTGCTCGCCACTCTCCTTGCGAGCGCCGGCTTCGTCACGGGAGAAATCAAGACTCTGGAGAATGCTCCGATTGAAATCACGTCTACTGGGGAGACCAATTACGAAAACGGTTTGGCGACGGCGCGAGACAACGTCGCCATTCACGTGGGTGACACGGATATCTACGCCGATTACGCGCAATACAATTCGCACACACACGAAGTGGAACTGAAAGGCCATGTGCGGATCTACCGCGGTGTGGGCCTCTATATTGCCGATAGCGGCGTTTATAACATCGATACAAAACAGGTTCGCGCGACCGAGGCACGAACGGAGTCGCAGCCTTACTTCCTGAGCGGTGAAAGTGTGAGCGAAATTTCCGAAAACGGTTACCTCATACGCAATGGAACCTTTACGACGCATGATGCGCCGAACCCCGATTTTCATCTTCGGGCGCGAACAATTCGTCTCTATGAGAACGACCGCGTGATTTTTCGGAACGTAACTTTCTACGTCGGAAAGGTGCCTGTTTTTTGGTGGCCTTATCTGTATCAATCGCTCAATGACGCGTTCAGTTTTACGGTCTCACCGGCGTTTCTGAGCTCATGGGGACCATCGCTTCTCACTCAGGTGACGTTCCCAATCACCGACCAGATCAAAGGCCGGGTCCGGCTCGATTATCGAACTCGTCGTGGCGTGGCCGTCGGATTCGAGTCGGATATTGACTATGGGAAGGACAACAACAGCTCGGCCAAGATCAAAACCTATTATATACAGGATCAAAATCCGCTGCTGAATCAAACGTCCGTGCCACGAAAGGATGTTCCTACCGGGCGATACCGGCTCAGTCTGGAAAATCGAACGAAATTTACCGACGATATCTCCGGCATCGCCAACGTCACGAAGCTGAGTGACGCCTTTGTTATGCAGGACTTTTACCCTGGTGAGTTTCGTGTGGATCCTGTTCCGGACAACGTGGTCGCTCTGACAAAGACGGCCCCCTTTTACACGTTAACGGGGATCGCGCGTTTTCAGGCGAACCAGTTTTTCGAGACAACACAACGCTTGCCGGAAGTAGTATTGGACGTTAAGCGGCACGCACTCTTCGGCGGGCCAATTTTCTATGAAGGCGAAACTGGCTTCGCTGACCTGCGGCTGCAATTCCCTGAAGGTTCTGGCTTTGAGAATTATGGCGCGACGCGTCTGGATACCTTCCATCAGCTACTCTATCCGAACACCTACTTCGGCTGGCTTTCTGTTGTGCCACGGGTTGGCTTCCGAGGTACCTACTACTCGCAAACCCGCGATCTCGGGAACACAATCTTCACCCCGAACCCAAATCCGCTGGTTCCTGATTTTCTCCTGCCCAATCCAACGCTGGCGAACCCGATTGACTTCGGCGGAGACACGTTTCGCACGGTCTTTAATACCGGAACAGAAGCCTCTTTCAAGATCTCGCGGACGTGGGAGGATGTACAAAGCCGAGCGTTTGGCCTGGATGGGCTTCTCCACGTTATCCAACCGTTCACCGATTTCTCGTACGTCGCAGAGAACGGCCCGGATCCGACCTCAATTTTGCAGTTCGATCGCTTTGAGCCTTCCACGCAACTGCGGGCGATCGACTTTCCACAGTTCACGCCAATCGATTCAATCGCTGGTTGGACAGTCTGGCGGCTCGGTGTTCGCAACCGCCTTGAAACACGGCGCGATGATCAGACGAGCACCTGGTTTGAACTCGATAGTTTCGTCGACGTGAACTTTGATAATCCCTATGACCGCACGCCGTATTCAAACCTTTTTAATAATATCCGTTTTACGCCGTTGCCCTGGGCATCGTTCACCGTCAACACTCAAGTGCCGGCTTTCGACAAGGGTTTTACAGAAGTCGATACCACCGCGACCATTCAACCGATAGCGAACTTGCAATTAACCGTTGCGCATCGGTATTTGAACAACAACCCCTTCTTCGTCAACAGCAGCTTGTTTCTCGTCGGTGGATATTATCGTCTCAACGACAATTGGGGCCTCGGTGTCCAGGAGCAATACGAAGCAACGACCGGCGTTCTCGAGCAGCAGCGGTATGCTATCTATCGCGATCTGACGAGCTGGGTAGCCTCGGTCGGCGGCGTAATACGGGACAACGGCGGTGTGAAAGAATACGGCGTCCTATTCAGTCTCACCCTCAAAGCATTTCCGAAATTTGGATTCGATTTGAACTTCGATCCCACCTCCGAAGGCGAATGAAGAGAGCTCGCGAACAATGTTGACGTTCGTAAGTTTGACGGTCCACTCACTCCGCCGCGACTGAGTCTGCTGCGCCTTTTTCTACTTATGGATCTTGCAATCATCGGTTCGGGTTATGTCGGTCTTGTGACGGGCGCGTGCTTCGCCGACGTCGGCCATAATGTCGTTTGCGTGGATAATGATCCGCACAAAATCGAAGTGTTGCAGGCAGGCAAAGTCCCGATATACGAACCCGGGCTGGGAGAAGTAATCCATCGCAATGTCTCAGCGCATCGATTGCGTTTCACCGGCAGCGTTCAGGAAGGTGTAGATAACTCACAGATCGTTTTTATCGCGGTTCCCACTCCGCAGCAGCCAAACGGTGATGTCGATCTTAGCTTCCTCGAGAAAGTCGCGCGCGAAATCGCGGGCGTACTGACCGATTATCGGGTGATTGTTGATAAAAGCACAGTGCCAGTAAAAACAGGCGAAAAAGTAGCTGAATCGATCAAACGCTACAATCGTCACCGCGCAAAGTTCGATGTCGTGAGCAATCCTGAATTCTTGCGTGAAGGTTGTGCGGTCGCCGATTTAATGCATCCAGACCGGATCGTGATCGGAGCGCAAAGCGAGCACGCCATTGATCTGATGAAGAAAGTCTACGAACCCTTCATGGCCCCGATTCTGGTAACCGATATCAATAGCGCCGAGCTTATCAAACATTGCGCGAACTCATTTCTCGCCCTGAAAATTTCGTACATCAATGCGGTTTCGGCGATTTGCGAGGCGAGCGGCGCCGATGTCGAAAAAGTCGCCGATGGAATTGGGATGGATCATCGCATTGGCCGTGATTTTCTGGATGCTGGGATCGGATACGGCGGCTCCTGTTTTCCCAAGGACATTGCCGCATTCATTGCGATCAGCGACCAGCTTGGTGTCTCGTTCGACCTACTGAAGGAAGTGCAGCGAATAAACGCCGCCCAAAAAAAGCGATTCCTGAAAACGATTCGAGAAACGCTTTGGGTTTTGCGGGAGAAACGAATTGCGGTGTGGGGCCTCACATTTAAACCAGACACGGATGATATTCGGTCCTCGGTCGCGATCGATCTTGTCGCAGATCTGTTGCGTGAAGGGGCGCATGTCGTCACCTACGATCCCAAAGGAATGGAAAAAGCTCGCGCCGTGAAAACGATCGCCACCGCGGAGTTTGCGGCTTCCGCGCTCGATGCGGTGAGGGATGCTGAAGCGCTGATCATCGCTACAGAGTGGGCCGAATTTGCCAATGTCGATCTTGCTATCGTGAAGGAAAAAATGACGACACCGATCGTCTTTGACGGGCGAAACCTATTTGATCCTGAAACAATGGGGCAGCTCGGCTTTCGCTATCATTCCATTGGCCGCGCGAGCGTGAAGTCGGACTGAAATTTTCGCGTAGAAAACGTATGGCGCAGCCATCTGCTCGCCAAATTGTGGTGGCGGCATTGCGCGAGTGGCGAACAGAAAGACGCTTCGCCGATTCGACCATCTCCAGGCTTCTTGCCAAGAGGGAGCTGACTGCTTCAAATCGCGCCTTTGCGCTCGAATTGTTTTACGGCGTGCTGCGAAATCTAACTTTGCTTGATTTTTGGATCGGCTGCTTGCGGCCTTCCCCGCTCGACCTCGATCTTCGCGACATTCTGCGAATTGGGTTTTATCAACTTTTCCTTCTAAAAACACCTCAGCATGCAGCTGTCTACGAAACCGTGGAGCTCGCTCCAAAGAGACGACGGGCCGTAATTAATGGCATGCTTCGGAGCGCGACACGAGAACAGGATGAATTGATCACGCAGGCCGCGGCGCAGCCATTATTTGTGCGAGCATCTCATCCGCAATTTCTGGTCGCACGCTGGCAGCAGCATTTCGGCGCTAAAGCCGCGGAAAAATTGTGCGAGTGGGACAATGAGCCTCCGCCGGTTTTTGGGCGAATCAATCGACTGAAAATCGACCCCGGAAAATTTCGTCGGATGTACCCGGAATCGCGGGTGGTGGCGCGCAATCCTGACTTTGTAGAATTTCAGACATTCCCGAGCGAGGCCCTCGAGCGGGGTCATTGCTACATTCAAGATCCAAGCACAGCGATTGCCTGCCAGTTGCTTGATCCGAAACCTGGAGAAAAGATTCTCGACGCGTGCGCCGCGCCGGGGGGGAAGACAGGTTATGTTGCAGAACTCATGAAAAACAAGGGCGTGATCCTGGCGTGCGACCGTGATCAACTCCGGCTTCAAATCCTTGAAGAGAATGTCGCGCGCCTCTGTGCCGGAATTGTGCACAGCTTCCGTCACGATTGGACACACGGTTGCATCCCGAAGGAAATCGCGTCGGCCGGGCCGTTCGATCGCGTCCTGATCGATGCGCCGTGCAGCAATACGGGAGTCATGCGCCGCCGGGTGGACGCGCGATGGAGAGTCCGGCCCAAAGATTTCACCCAAATGCCGATTCAACAGTTTGAAATCGCGCGCGCGGCAATCGGGCTGTTGAAACAGGGTGGCGTCATAGTTTACAGCACATGCAGTCTCGAACCGGAGGAAAATGAACAGCTCGTCGAGCGTTTGCTGAACGAATTTCCCCGCATGCGACTTGCGCAGGAAGCATCGTCTCTCCCATTTCGAGATCATTTCGACGGAGCTTTTGCGGCACGGCTTATCGATACCGGTTAGTCCAAAACCGGCCGCGACGTCAGTTGCATCTGGCGCGCTCAGTGGAATCATAACCGTCTTATGCACGATTCCCGGTTCGACGATCTCGCAAAACTCCTGGTGGAATATTCCATCCGACTCAAGCGCAACGAAACCGTCTTAATCGAAGGATTTGACGTTCCAGACGAAATGATCACCGCGCTTATTCGGGCAGTGCGAAGAGTCGGAGGAGTCCCCTTTGTGCAGATTCATCACGGTCGAGTAAGCCGCGCGCTTGCACTCGAAGTGTCGGATCGACAATTGAGCCTCATGGCGAGCCACGAATTGGCGCGCATGAAAAAAATGGACGCGTACATCGCGGTACGAGGCAGCAACAACATCACGGAATTATCCGATGTTCCAGCGGAAAAGATGAAATTGCTCGCCAGGAAAATGCGTCCCGTGCAAGACCAGCGAGTTAAGAAAACAAAGTGGGTCGTATTGCGCTGGCCGACGCCATCGATGGCCCAGCTTGCCGGAATGAGCACGGAAGCTTTTGAAGATTTTTACTTCAACGTCTGCACACTGGATTATCGCAAACTGCAGACTGGCATGAGGGCGCTCAAGCGATTGATGGAAAAGACAGATCGTGTTGAAATCAAGGGTCCAGGCACCGACCTGCGATTTAGCATAAAGGGAATTCCAGCCGTAATCTGCGGTGGCGATCGCAATATTCCCGATGGCGAAGTTTTCAGCTGCCCTGTGAGGGATTCCGTTCAGGGTCATGTTGCGTTCAACGCTCCGAGCATTTATCAGGGCATCGGTTTCGATGGAATCCGTCTTGAGTTTCAGGACGGCAAGATTATCGATGCAACAAGTAACGAAACGAAAAAGCTGAATAAGATTCTCGATTCAGACCCAGGCGCCCGTTATATCGGCGAATTTTCTCTCGGGTTCAATCCTTACGTTTTGCAACCCATGCGGGACATATTGTTCGATGAGAAAATCGCGGGCTCGTTTCATCTTACGCCGGGACAAGCTTATGAAGAAGCCGATAATGGGAATCGAAGCCAGGTTCACTGGGACATGGTAAGCATCCAGCGCCCAGAATATGGCGGTGGGGAAATCTATTTCGACGGCAAATTGGTTCGGCGAGACGGCGAATTTCTGCCGAAGCAACTGCGTTCCCTAAACCGTGGCCGATTTGGTGGCAAACGAGGCTAAGCGAACTGACGAACACGGCCGCCGGTGCGCTGGCGAAAGCGCGATGATTTGCCTCGCCGACTATAAATCTCGTTCCCTATATCCGCTTCGCACCGTGACCGAGCAGATTCAGCTGCATCATGGCTATGTCACCGCCTTCACCGAGCTCCAAATTCGAAATTTCAAACACTGGCGGTCCTTCAGATGGGCTTGGTCCGGCGCCAGGCAGCTGAACGAGAACCTGTTTGGAATTCGAATTCAGGACAACGGATCCAATCTCAAGTGACGGCGAAAACTCGACCGAGGTAATTTGGAACGGGACTGTCACGAAGACGGCGGCCCGGCCCTGCTGCGACGGCGTGAGCTGGACTGGCGTCGCCTCGAAGCTCGGCACGAGATGTAATCCGCCAACCATAAACGAAGGCGCACCGGGCGCGCTTGGCTTCTGCGGTTGAGAGGGAGTCATCCGGATGCTGCCAAAGGCGCCTCCTGTAGGCTGAATTTTTGCGATCTCGAAACTGACTTGCAAATTCATCGCTGGCTGCGGGTGCTGGGAAGGAGCCAGACGCATCGTAACGATTTTGGATGTGGGGCGCACTTGCAAGACGCCCATTTTGAAGGTCGGGGTCAACTGCATACTGGCGATCTCGAAGGAGAAAGTGAGCTGCACGGAGGTCTGCATGG
>WNGJ01002299.1_pt1 | contig 19214 bp, 18 predicted proteins | sample 5400611 | NCBI WGS metagenome assembly WNGJ01 (sample SAMN13153375, study PRJNA577476) | soil metagenome | isolation source: 40 cm soil or saprolite under Garry oak tree replicate 1 | place: USA:California | collected 2016-06-15 | reverse complement strand
CCGCCGCAGCTACTCGCCGCTGCTGGGGCGGCTGCTGCACGACCGCACCGCCGACAAGATCGCCCGGGTGGTGAGCCGGATACCGCGCTCGGCGGCCACCATCATCCCCTTCGACGTGCAGGCCCGCGTCGAGATCCTGCACGAACGGCAGGCCGGGCACGAGGCCAAAATCGCACTGCCCACCGCGGACGCCAACGTCAGGCAGCACCAGCAGCCCCCGCCGCCATCGGGTGTGACACCGATCGGCTCGATCGACGGCCCCGGCCGGGCCACCGTGGAAGGCCGGGTGCACAGCGTGGAGATCCGGCCCGTGGAACGAAGCTGCGTGCTGGACTGTGTGGTCGCGGACGCCACCGGCGAGCTGACCGCGCTGTTCTACGGCCGCACCCACATCGCCGGGCTGGTGCCAGGCGCCAGGATCAGGCTCCGCGGCCCGGTCGGAGTCAAAGGCGGCGCGCCACTCATGACCAACCCCGCATACGAACTGCTCACATAGGACACGAGGGCCGCCCGGCCGGTGGGGTGGGTGGGATGATGGCAACCGGGTTCGCGGCGGGCTGCGTGGGTGCGGACGCGCGGCCCGGGTCACCGGACGCTCACCTACGCTGGGTGGTGTCAGGGAGGTAACGCGCCGCATGGGGCACAGGCACCACAGCACGCCGACCGGGCGCCACCGCGGCCGCCTGGCGTTCGCGCTTGGAATCACCATGACGGTTCTGGCCGTCGAGGTGGCGGGCGGCCTGATCACCGGATCGCTCGCACTGTTCGCCGATGCGGGGCACATGGCCACCGACGCGGCGGGGCTCGGGCTGTCGCTGCTCGCCGCGCACTTCGCGACCCGGCCGGCCACCACGGCGCGCACGTTCGGCTACGCGCGCGCCGAGATCCTCGCCGCCACGGGCAACGCGCTGCTGCTTTCCGCCGTGGGCGTGTTCATCCTGGCCGAAGGCATCCGCCGCCTCGTCGATCCGCCGGCGGTGCAGCCCCGGCTGGTGGTCGTGTTCGGCGTCATCGCGCTCGCGGGCAGCGCCACGTCGGCCCTGCTGCTCGGCCGTGGCCGGGCGGAGAGCCTGAACGTACGCGGCGCCTTCATCGAGGTCGTCTCCGACGCGCTCGGCGCGGCGGCGGTCATCGTCTCGGGCGCCGTGATCGCGCTGACGGGCTTCACCCGCGCCGACGCCATCGCATCGCTGGCGATCGGTGCGTTCATCCTGCCGCGAACCTGGCGGCTGCTCAGGGAGGCGATCGACGTGCTGCTCGAGGCGGCGCCCAAGGGTGTCGACCTCGACGAGGTGCGGCGTCACCTGACCGAGGTCGACGGCGTCGCGGACGTGCACGACCTGCACGCCTGGACGATCACATCCGGCCTGCCCGTGCTGTCCGCGCACGTGGTCGTGGAGACGTCCGTGCTGGCCGGCGGCCACGGCGCGCGGATGCTTGACACGCTGCAGGAGTGCCTGCGCGGTCACTTCGACGTGGAGCACTCCACGTTCCAGCTAGAACCAGGCGGCCACGCCGATCACGAGCCGTCCGTCTGCCTGTAGCAGGTCTCAGGCAGGGGTCTCAGGCAAGGGGTCTCAGGCCGGTGGAGCACCTTCGCGCCGGGCGGGGAGGTGACCCCGTGGCAGCCGTTCGGTATCGATCTTGTCGCCGGGCGGCCGGGCGGAGAGGGCGGCCGCGTGGCCCCGGGCGTCACCCTTTCCGCGCGACACCACAGTATGAGTAAACCTCGGCGGGGACGCCGAACGGGCTGGGGTCGGGCCGCCACCGCGGCACCGGCACCACGCCGGGCTCCACAAGCTCGATCTTGGGTGACGCCGGCGAGCCGGGGGCGGGCGGGTTGTCGGGCATGGACGGATCTCCTGTGGCGCACCGGTTTCTGGCCGTCACGTACAACCTAGACGAGACCGCATCCAGGTGTCGCCGGACCCCATGGACCGCCACGTGCTATTGCGTGGCGGTGCTTGACATGTTAGGCAGTAATGTAAAGCAGGCTTGTGCGCAGGGAGGCCGCCGTGAGCACGTACGACCGCTACACCATCGATGTCGAGCCAGGCACGTGGGACGTCCCTGCCGCGGGCGCAGCCAGGTTCACCTGGGAATATGACGACGGCCGCGACCGGCTGCTCGCCCTGTACCAGAAGGGCAAGGACAAGCAGTGGGACGCCCAGAAGCGGATCGACTGGGGCGTCACGGTCGATCCGGTCAACGTGGTGGGCGTCCCCGACGAGTTCAACCCGCTGTTCGGCACCCCCATCTGGGACAAGATGACCCAGGACGAGCGGGACGAGTTCGGCCGCCACCAGGGCTCGTGGCTGTTCAGCCAGTTCCTGCACGGCGAACAGGGCGCGCTGACCGTCGCGGCCAGGATCGTCGAGTCCGTGCCCGACCTCGATTCCAAGTTCTACGCCTCGACCCAGGTGATGGACGAGGCGCGGCACGTCGAGCTCTACAACAGGTTCATCCAGGAGAAGATCGGGATGTTCTACCCGGTCAACCAGGATCTGGCGCGGCTGCTGGAAAGCGCGCTCACCGACGGCCGGTGGGACATGCCCTACCTGGGCATGCAGGTGCTGATCGAAGGGCTGGCACTGGCCGCGTTCGGCGTCTACCGCGACCTTTCCACCAACAAGCTCGTCAAGCAGCTGCTCGCCTACGTCATGCAGGACGAGGCACGGCATGTCGCGTTCGGGCGGCTGGCGCTGCGCGACTTCTACGCCGGGCTCACCGATGCCGAGCGCGGCGAGCGGGAGGACTTCGTCGTCGAGGGCTGCTACCTCATGCGCGACCGGTTCCGCAGCCAGGAGGTCTTCACCCGGCTCGGGCTGCCGCTGCAGGAGTGCCTGGAGTACGTGGACAACTCCCCGATGTACCAGCTCTACCAGACCCTGCTGTTCAGCCGGATCGTGCCGTGCGTGCGCGACATCGGGCTGTGGGGCGCGAAGGTCCGGCAGGCCTACGCCGACATGGGCGTCCTCGACGCGGCGAAGGGCGACCTGACCGCGCTGATGCGCCAGGACGAGGAGATCGCGGCGGAGTACGACAGGGAAGTGTCGGCGCGGCGCGCCGAGGTCGGTGCGGCGATCGCCGGCGGCGCCGCGGGCACGGGAGCCGCCGCGGGCACGGGTGGCGCCGCGGGCGCGATGGGCTGACCCCCGAGGGCTCGCCGGGCGGTCCGCGCCGCCGTACGATCGGCAGGCAGCGATCCACGGTTTCCGTGGAACCCGCTGGGTTTGCGCGAAACGCGGTGAGGGGAGGGCACGTGTCCGATGCGGTGGCTGGCCCGCGGGCCGGTGTGGCGGCGGGCACGCCGCCCGGCTTTCCCGAGTTCCCCCCCGGCTTCGCCTGGGGCGTGGCGACGGCGGCGTACCAGATCGAGGGCGCGGCCGGCGCGGACGGGCGCGGCAGGTCGGTGTGGGACGACTTCTGCCACCTGCCGGGAAAGATCCGCGGCGGGCACACCGGCGACGTAGCGGCCGACCACTACCATCGGTGGCCCGAGGACGTCGAGCTGATGGCCCGCCTCGGCGTCGGCGCATACCGGTTCTCCATCGCGTGGCCGCGCATACAGCCGGCCGGATCCGGCGAGGTCAACGAGGCGGGCCTGGATCTCTACGACCGGCTCACCGACGCGCTCTGCGCGGCGGGCATCACGCCGGTGCCGACGCTGTTCCACTGGGATCTTCCGTCCGCGCTCGAGCAGGCCGGAGGCTGGCTGTCTCGTGACACCGCGCACAGGTTCGCCGATTACGCCGGCATCGTCGCGGCCAGGCTCGCGGACCGGATACCGCTGTGGATCACGCTGAACGAGCCCTTCGTGGTCATGATGTACGGCTACGGGCTCGGCATGCACGCTCCCGGCCGGCAGCTCATGCTGCACGCGCTGCCCACCGCGCATCACCAACTGCTCGCGCACGGCCTCGCGACCCGGGCGCTGCGCGGCGCCGGCGCCGCCCAGGTCGCGATCGCCAACAACTACGCGCCTGCGCTGCCCGCGAGCGGCGACCCGGCCGACGTGGCCGCCGCGGCCGCCTACGACACCCTGCACAACCGCCTGTTCACCGATCCTGTGCTGCTGTGCCGTTACCCGGATCTTGGCGGTTTCGGCCCGCAGGCGCAGGGCCTGCTGCCGGTCAGGGACGGTGATCTCGACGTGATCGCCGCGCCCGTGGACGCGATCGGGATGAACTACTACAACCCGGCGCGGCTGTCCGCGTTGCCCGGCTCACCGCTGCCGTTTCGCATGCAGCCGATCCCCGGCTATCCGGTGACCGCCTTCGGCTGGCCGGTGATCCCCGCCGGGCTGCGCGACATGCTGCTCGAACTGCGCGCCAGGTACGGCGACGCGCTGCCGCCCATCTACGTGACGGAGAACGGCTGTTCCCGTGACGACGTCCCGGCCGCCGACGGCACCGTGGCCGACCCGGAACGGATCAGCTACCTCGACGGGCACCTCCGCGCGCTGCACGAGGCAATGACCGCGGGCGTGGACGTGCGCGGCTACTTCGTCTGGTCGCTGATCGACAATTTCGAATGGGCCGAGGGCTACCACCAGCGGTTCGGGCTGGTGTACGTCGACTTCGCCACCCGGGCCCGGCTGCCGAAGGACTCCTACGCCTGGTACCGGGACCTCATCGCCGCACAGCGGCTCGCTGACCAGCGGCGGCCGGCGAGTTCCCCGGCCCGGGCGCGCGCGGGGCCCCCGGCCGGGCCGGGGGCGGGCGGCGGACGCCGCCTGGACACCCCTTAGCCGGCCGGGCGGCGGACGACGCTGGCCCGGCGGGACCTTGCCCGCCCGGGCCGGCTCTGCCGAACTGTGCTCAGTGCCGCGGGTGCGGAGGGGTGGCCCAGGGGCCGCGGGCCGGCGTCGCCGCACCGGCGCCGGGCGGCAGCGGGTGTGATCGGATGGCCGCATGGAACGCCTCGAGGAGCAGCTGCGGTTCGTCAAGGAGATCGACCGGCTGAAGACCGTGCTGCGGCAGAGCCCGCTCACCGACGCGTCACGCCGGGAGAACTCGGCCGAACATTCCTGGCATCTGGCCATGATGGCCGTCACGCTCGGCGAGTACGCGCCGCCGGGAACCGACCTGAACCGCGTGCTCGTCATGGTGCTGCTGCACGACCTCGTCGAGATCGACGCGGGCGACACGTTCCTGTATGCCTCCGACGCCGCGCAGGCCGAAGCCGAACGCGCGGAACGCGCCGCCGCCGACCGGATCTTCGCCCTGCTTCCCCCGGACCAGGCCAGGGCGCTGCGCGCGGTGTGGGACGAGTTCGAAGACCGGCGCACCCCCGCGGCGCGGTTCGCCAGGGCGCTCGACCGCCTGCAGCCGATGCTCGCCAACTACCACACGGGCGGTGGCACCTGGCGCACCCACGAGGTGACCGCCGACCGGGTGCTTGCCAAGGTCCGGCTCATCGAGGACGGGTCCGCGAGGCTGGGCCGTTACGCGAAGGACCTCGTCGAGACCGCCGTCGAACGGGGATTTCTCGCTCCCGCCCCGGTCAGGGGCTGAGCGGTCAGCGGTGGAAACCGGACGCTACAGCCGGCGCATGGCGGGTACGGACATGGTGTGAGCCCCGCTCTAGCGAGATTTTTCGGCCGCGGCGCGCGGGCCGCCGGCGGCGGCCGCCCTGCGGGCGCACCAAGGCTGCGGCCGGCCGCGGCGGCCGAACGGCTGGAACGCCTGCGCGGGCTCGACGGCATGGGCGCCGCGATCGCCGGCGCCGTGCGCCGCGGGCTGCCGCCGGGGACGGCGGCCGACACGCTGCACGGCGTCCCGCTCGGCCAGCCGGCCCACCCTCGCCTGTCCGGGATGTCGCTCGGCTTCTGGACGTCCGCCGCGCTGCTCGACCTGATGCCGGAAACCGACCGCGCGGCACGCGCCCTCATCGCCGCCGGAGTCGCCGGCACCGCCCCGGCCGCACTGACGGGCCTGGCCGACTGGTCGGTGCTGCACCCGGAACAGCAGCGGGTCGGCATGGTCCACGCCGCGGCCGCCGCCACCGCTTCCGCCCTGTTCTGCGCGTCGCTGCTCGCCAGGTCGGCGGGTCACACGCGCGGCGGCAAGACCCTGTCGTTCACCGGCCTCGCGGTCGCGAGCCTGGGCGGATATCTCGGCGGCCATCTGTCGTTCCGGCTGGCCGCGGGGGCCAATCACGCCGAGTCCGTGGCGCACCTGGCGCCCTTGGGCTGGCATGACCTGTGCCGCCTCGCCGATCTGCCGGACGGCAGGCCGGTGCGGCGTGAGCTCGGCTACATCAGCGTGCTGGTGCTCCGGGCAGGCTCGTCGGTAAGCGCCCTGGCAGATCGCTGCGCTCACCTCGGCGGGCCACTGCATCAAGGCCAGGTCGGCACCGTCAACGGCCATCGCTGCGTGACCTGCCCGTGGCACGGCAGCACGTTCCGGATCAGCGACGGGGCGCCCTTGCACGGGCCAGCCACGGCGCGCCAGCCGACGTTCGACACCCGGGTGTCGAACGGGGGGATGGTTCAGGTCCGCCCGCGTAGCTGAAGGCCGGCTCAGCGATCCGGCCAGATCCCTGTGCGCGCGGCCATTTGTCAGCCACGGACGCGGAATGCGGCCCAGATGACCTTTCCGCCGCCATCAAGGCGATTCCAGCCCCACCGATCGCTGCAGGACTCAACGACCTGCAGGCCACGGCCGCATTCGCGCCAGTAATCCGGTTCACGCAAGACCGGCGCGCCGCCGCTGGGGTCGGATACCATGCACAGCACATGTGCCAGTTGCACGGTCAGGCAAAGCCTGATGGGCCGGGCCCACCGTGTGCGCGAAGAGTGCGGCAGGCCGTGGTTCAGCGCGTTCGTCACCAGTTCGGAAATGACCCAGGTTACGTCATCGCACAGGTCGGCCAAGCCCCACGCGGCAAGCGTCTCGCGCGCGAAGTCGCGTGCCAGCCGCACCGATTCTGGCCGCCCACGAAGCGAGCACGCCGCCTCGTCCCATAATTTGCCACGGGCGTTCGCCACATCCGCGAGGCCCGCGGCGCCGGCCGCCAGCAGACCGACCGCTGCGCCGTCTGCCCGGCCGTCGAAGACGGCGCCTGGTGCTCCACAGGCTGTCATCGCCGCCACCGCAGGATGCGTTCTGCGGCGCAGCGGAAAGCTCGGTCCACGCGCGCTATCATCGCCTGTAAACCTTGCAGATGCAAGGCCCAATGCACGTGCAAACGAGCTGTGCGCCAAATTACCGGTGGGTTCGGCGCAAAAGCCGCCACAGCAACGGGCTAGTCACCCATCGCCCGCGCCGGGCGGTCTGCGGCCCGGCGCGGCGCCGGGTGCTCGACGAGCGCAAGCACCCGGCTCGTCATGAACCTGGCGGTCCGCACCGCGGTTCCCCCGCGAGTCACCTCGCTGACCTCGACCATGCCCCGGCGCATGACCACCTCGACCCGGCGGCCCGCGCGGGTGGCCGTGACCTCGTAGCTGCGGACGGCGTCACCTGCGTCGATCACGATCTCGACCCAGTCGCCCTTCACGACCGCAGCCCGCTCAACTTCCCAGCGGGAACCTCTTCACACTGCCCGGCCCGCTGTCCTCCCCCGCCACCTCGGGCGCCGCCTGTGGCCCGGACCCGTCCGCCGGCGTTAGGCCGTTCGCCCCGGTGAGCGTCCCGAACAAGCCGCCGAGTCCTTCGAGTGCCTTGCCCACCTCACTGGGCACGATCCACAGCTTGTTGGCGTTGCCCTGGGCGATCTGCGGCAGCGTCTGCAGGTACTGGTAGGCGAGCAGTTCCCGGTCGGGGTTGCCTTCGTGGATCGCACGAAAGACGGTCGTGATCGCTTCTGCCTGCCCGCGGGCGCGAGCCGCCTGCGCCCGCGCGTCGGCGTTGGCGCGGACGACCGCGGCCTCCGCCTCGCCCGTCGCCTTGAGCACGGCAGCCTGCTTCTCTCCCTCGGCGGTCAGGATCGCCGACTGCTTCGAACCCTCCGCGGTGAGGATCGCGGCGCGCTTGTCGCGTTCCGCGCGCATCTGCTTTTCCATCGAGTCCTGGATCGACGGCGGAGGCTCGATCGCCTTCAGCTCCACCCGGCCGACCCGGATACCCCACTTGCCCGTCGCCTCGTCGAGCTCACGCCTCAGCTCGTCGTTGATCTGGTCTCGTGAGGTGAGCGTGTTCTCCAGGTCCATGCCGCCCACCACGTTGCGCAGCGTCGTGACCGTCAGCTGCTCCACCGCGGTGATGAAGTTCGCGACCTCGTAGGTGGCCGCCTTCGCGTCGGTCACCTGGAAATAGATGACCGTGTCGATGCTGACCACGAGGTTGTCCTTGGTGATGACCGGTTGCGGCGGGAAGCTGACGACCTGTTCCCGCAAGTCGATCAGCGGCCGCAGCCGGTCCACGACCGGCACCACGATGTTCAGCCCGGCATGCAGGGTGCGGTGGTAACGGCCGAACCGCTCCACGATCCCCGCCATCGCCTGCGGCACCACCCGGATCGTCTTGACGACGACGAACCCGGCGAGCGCCACCACGATCAGCGCGATGACGGCGGGCACAATGGCGTTCATGACGCCTCAGCTCCGTTCCCTGCGGCTCGGCTCCCAAAGGCTGAATGCCGGCGGTGCGGCGGAATCAGCGGTATCCACCACGAACTCACCACACCATGCGTGACCGGCGCCCACATTGTCGATGGTAAGTCGAGATGTCGCTGTCAGTCATCGCCGACGCACAGTAATGTCACCGCTACGGATGCCGCAAGCACACCCCACGGCCACCCCAGCCCGGACATCAATACTGATCAATACGGGTAGATGGCCCGCGCGGTCCAGCGCGCCTGCCGGTGCTCGATCAGCAGCGGCACGCCAAAACACTTGGACAGATTGCGCTCAGTGAACACCTCGGTGAGCGGCCCAGCCGCCACGACGCTGCCCCTGCGCAACAGCATCGCATGGGTGAACCCATCGGGCACCTCCTCGACGTGATGGGTGACCAGCACTGACGTCGGCGCATTCGGGTCGCGGGCAAGCATGCCGAGGCGGCGCACCAGATCCTCGCGGCCACCGAGATCGAGGCCGGCGGCAGGCTCGTCGAGCAGCAGAACCTCGGGATCGGGCATCAGCGCACGGGCGATCTGCACCCGCTTGCGCTCGCCTTCGGACAGCGTCCCGAACCTTCGCCTGATGAGATGTGCGCAACCGAGGGCGTCGAGCATCTCGACGGCCCTGGTGACATCCGATGACTCGTACTCCTCCTGCCATCGGCCGAGCACCGCGTAGGACGCGGTGAGCACCAGGTCGATCACCTTCTCGCCCGGCGGCACCTTCTCCGCCACGGCTGCGCTCGAAAAGCCGATCCGTGGCCGGAGCTCGAAGACGTCCACCTGCCCGAGGCGCTCGCCGAGTATCTCGGCCTCCCCCTCGGTCGGGAACAGCAACGAGGCCGCGACCTGCAGCAGGGTTGTCTTTCCCGCCCCGTTGGGGCCGATCACCACCCAGCGCTCGTCCTCGTGAACGGTCCAGTCGAGGTTGCGGAGCAGCATGTTGCCGTCGCGCCGGACACCGACGCCACGAAGCCGAAGCACTTCGTCGGACATCCAGCCCCCTCACACCGGCGGAATCTGCGGACGGGTGCCTGCCAGCGAACCCGGTTCGGCTGGGCACCGGACGGGCCGGTGCGAGCCTGGCATGGCCGTGGCCAGCGGCGAGCCTGAAAGACACGCCGAGTGCGAGCATATAGCCAGACGCAGCCCGCCGCCCGCGAGCCGGGCTGGCAGCGGCCGGGTTGCGCAGCAGGCATCTCAGAACCTACCGCGACATCGGCGCGCTACCGCTATCTCCCAGATTCCAGCGGTACAACTCGCCCGGTTGCGCCTGCCGGGCACCCGACCCCGCGTAAAGCGCGCGAGCGCCAGGATCACCCGGGCCGGCCGGGGCGACGACCTCGGCGTGGCCACGTGCCCTGGCCACGCCGAGCGCGGCGGCGATCAGGGCGCGGCCATGGCCGCGCCGCCGGGCGTGCACGTCCACCTCGATCCGCACGATCAGCAGTATCCGCCCGCCGGATGGCCGCAGCAGCTCATGGCCATAGAGCCAGCCGACAGGCGCGCCGGCTTCCTCGGCAACCAGGAGCAGCGTGTAGGGATCGGCCAGGAAATCCCACGGGTCGAGCTGGCGGGAACCGGTGAAGTGGCCGATGACCGCGCCAGCCGACTGCCTGTCCGCGATCCCCAGACGACGCACGCTCATGGGCCAGGCTCCAAGCGTCTGCTTTTTGAGCGACTTTCCCTACTTCCGGCGCCCTTATCCCACCTGCCGGCGCGCCGCCTGCACATTGACCAGCGGGCCCATCGGCCGGCGCTGGCCCGGGGACGACGCTGCCAGGACCGGGAAACCCGCCACGGCCTACTGATCGGTGAGGCCGTGCCGGACCGCGTAGAGCGCCGCCTGGGTGCGGTCCTGGACGCCGAGCTTGGCGAGCACCGAGCTGACGTGAGTTTTTACCGTCTTCTCGGCGACCCCGAATTCCCTGGCGATCTCACGGTTCGACCTGCCCCGCGCGATCAGCGCGAGCACCTGCCGTTCCCGCCCGGTCAGTGCCCGCGCACCGCGGCCTTGCGCCGCGGGCCCGGTGAGACCGGTGAGCGTGGCCGCCGCTCCGGGAGCGAGCACGAGGTTGCCGTCGGCCGCGGTGCGGATGGCCCGCACGAGCGCCTCGGGGTCCACGTCCTTGTACAGGTATCCCGCCGCGCCCGCCGCCATCGCGGGCCCGACCGGGCCGCTTCCTGCCGCGCTCGTGAGGATCAGCGTCCTGGCCGTGATCCCGCGGCTGCGCAGTTCGCCGAGCACACCGACCCCGTCCAGCCCGGGCATCTTCAGATCGAGCAGAATGACGTCGGGTGCGAGCGCGGCCGCGCGCTCGACCGCCGTCATGCCGTCCGCCGCCTCGGCCACGACCTCCATGTCGTCCTGCACGTCGAGGAAGGTGCGCAGCCCCTGCCGCACGACCGGGTGGTCGTCGGCGATCAGCACCCTGATCCGCCCGGTCACCTTCACACCGGCACGGTGAGCCGCACGGTGGTGCCCGCTCCTGGCGCGGAGCGCACCGTCAGCGTGCCACCGACCGACGACGCGCGATCGCGCATCGACGCCAGGCCCAGCCCGCCGGGCCGCGCGGCGGCGGGGGCGAAACCAGGCCCGTTGTCCGCGACCTCGAGCGCCACGCCCGCCGGGTCGCGGCGCAAGGTGACGCGCACCTCGTGGCCGCCCGCGTGCCGCAGCGCGTTGTGCAGCGCCTCCTGGGCAACGCGGTAGATCACCTCGTCGGCCTTGGCGCCAAGAGGTGGCAGGTCACCGGCGTGAAAGTGGACCTGGCGGCCATGTGCGCGGCCGGCCACCTCCGCGTACCTGCGCACCGACTCGGCCAGCGGCTGGGTGGTCAGATCCGGCGGGAGCAGCCCGTCGATCACCGCACGCAGTTCCGCGTACGCCTCGACGCCGAGCTCGGCGACGCTCTGGAGCTCCGCCGCCGCGCGCGCGGGGTCCCGCGACGCGAGGATGGCGGCGGCGCGTGCCTTCACCCTGATCCCGAACAGCTTCTGTGACACCGCGTCATGCAGGTCCCTGGCGAGCCGCGCCCGTTCCTCGAGCACAGAAAGTTCACGGCTGCGTTCATAGAGCCTGGCGTTGGTCAGCGCGATGGCCGCGTGGGCCGCGAACAGGCAGAGCAGTTCCTCGTCGCGCTCGGTGAAGCCGCCCGGCGCCGCCTTGTTGGCGAGGAAGATGATGCCCAGCACCTCCTCGCCGTCCTTGATGGGCACGCCGAGAAAGTCGGCGAGCACCGGATGGCCGGGAGGGAAGCCCTCGAACCGGGGATCCGCGCGGATGTCGGCGAGCCGCTGCGGCTGCCCCTGGGTGAGCAGCACGCCGAGCATGCCATGCTGGCGCGGCAACGGGCCGATCGCGGCCTGCTGGCTGCTGGTCATCCCGGCCACCACGAACTCGGCGAACGACCCGTCCGGGCCGGGCACGCCGAGCGCCGCGTACCGTGCGCCGAGCAGCGAGCGGGCGGACGTCACGATCGTCTTGAGTGCGTCGTGCACGGACACCTGCCGCGTCACCGCGAGCACCGCCTGGCTGACCTGGTAAAGCGCCTGATCAAGGCGGTCGGCCGCCGGCCGCCGTGGCGCTGCCTGCCCCCCGCGGCGCGCCGCCGCCGTACCGCTGCGCCGCGGCGGCGCGGCCTTGCCCGCGGTGCGCCGCGGGGCGGCCGCGCCGTCGGTGCGCCGCGCCGCCGCTCCGCCTGCCCTGCCGTCGGCCATGCCCTGAACGTACCCCGGCCGTCCCGGCCCCGGATCGGCCGCAGGTCCTAGGACCAAATGTGCAGCACCCGCTGCGGCCAGGGCCCGATGCGCCATGGCGCCGCGGCGCCTAGCGTCACCGCCATGAATGCCGCACAAAATCCAGTCGCACTTGTCACCGGGGCCTCGCGAGGTCTCGGCAGGGTCCTGGCGAGCGGTCTCGCCAAGGGCGGTTATGCGCTCATCATGGACGCGAGGGACCCGGCCGTTCTCGACGGGGCGGTCGCCGCGCTCCCCGCGGGTACCCGGGTGTGGGCGCTGCCGGGCGATGTCACCGACCCGGCCCACCGCGACGCCCTGCACGGCGCCGTGACCGAGGCGGGCGGGCTCGACCTGCTCGTCAACAACGCCGGCACGCTGGGCGCGAGCCCGCTGCCGCCGCTGGCCTCCTACCCGCTCGGGCAGCTCCGGGCCTCGTTCGAGGCCAATGTGATCGCGCCGATCGCCCTGATCCAGCTCCTGCTGCCCACGCTGCGCGAACGCGGCGGGGCGATCCTCAACATCACGTCGGACGCCGCTACCGCGGCCTATGCCGGGTGGGGCGGTTACGGCGCCACGAAGGCGGCGCTTGAGCAGGCGTCGAACGTGCTGGCTGCGGAGGAGAACACCGTCCGCACCTGGTGGGTGGATCCGGGCGATCTGCGCACCGCCATGCATCAGCGCGCCTTTCCTGGTGAGGACATCTCCGACCGGCCGCTGCCGGAAACGGTCGTGCCCGCATTCCTGTGGCTGATCGGCGAGCGGCTGCCGAGCGGCAGGTACCGGGCCGCGGACCTGTTCCCGCCCGGCCGCCCCGGTGTCCCGGGCGACCGGGTGCCATCGGGAGCCCATGCATAACGCAGCGCCCTTCGTGGGCAGCACCGCCGCGCCGCGCCGCGGCACGCCGCGCCTGCGCCACGACACGCCGCCTGCGCCACGCTGCGCAGCCGTTAGGGATCAGTTCAGGAGACCATCGTGACGATCGAGTTCACGCTCCCGGGCGAACGGGAGGCCCGGGTCCCCCCTGAGGCCCGCGGCCAGCCGCGCGACGGGGTGCGGATGCTGGTCAGCCGGCGCCGGACCGCGGAGATCACCCATCATGCGTTCGCCGGCCTGGCCAGCGTGCTGCTGCCCGGCGACCTGGTCGTGGTCAACACGTCCGGCACGCTGCCCGCCGCGGTGCGCGCCAGCGAGACGCTCGCCGTGCACTTTTCCACACCGCTGCCCGACGGTGCGTGGATGATCGAGCTGCGGGAGGTGGCCGGGCACGCGACGATCCCGCACGAAGGCGGCATGCCCGGGGGTGCGATCGATCTTCCGGCGGGCGCGCGGCTGACCCTCTCCGCCCGGGTGACCAAGCGCCTGTGGCGTGCGCGGCTTTCCACCGCCGTGATCCCCTACCTGCTCCGCCACGGCAGGCCGATCCGCTACTCCTACGTGTCGGGCGACTGGCCCGCCGAGGCCTATCAGACGGTGTTCGCGACCCGGCCGGGCAGCGCCGAGATGCCGAGTGCCGGGCGGCCGTTCACCGCCGAACTGGTGACCCGGCTGGTCACCCGGGGAGTGAGCGTCGCTCCGCTCACACTGGACACAGGAGTGTCATCGCTGGAGGGAGACGAGCAGCCCTATCCCGAGCCCTACGACGTCCCGCCCGCCACGGCACGGCTCGTGAACCTCACGTGGCGCAGCGGCGGGCGGGTGATCGCCGCCGGCACCACCGTCGTCCGCGCGCTGGAAACCGCCGCGGCGGCGGGCCGTCTCGCACCGGGCGACGGCGATGCCGACGGCGGGCCTGTCCGTGCGTCGGCGGGCTGGACCGAGCTCGTGATCTCACCACGGCGCGCGCTGCGCGTGACCGACGGCCTGCTCACCGGCTTCCACGAGCCACGCTCGTCGCACCTGCTGATGCTTGAGGCATTCGCGGGACCGCAGTTGCTGCGCCGTTGCTACGCGGCGGCGCTCGCGGGGGGATATCTCTGGCACGAGTTCGGGGACGTGCACCTGCTGCTTCCCTGAGGAGCCCCGAAACAGCCGCGGCCTGCCCGGGCACCCGGGCTCAGGCACCCGGCCGGTTGATCGAAGCACAAGGGCAAGCGGGTAGCGTTCTGTGCGCTATGGATGCCCCGCAGGCCACCCGACGGCCCACGCTGCTGATCACTCTTACCGGCCGGGACCGGCCCGGAGTGACGTCCCGCCTTTTCACCGCGCTCGCCGCGCACCCGCTGACCGTCGTCGACGTGGAGCAGGTGGTAATCCGCGGCCGTCTGGTGCTTGGCGTGCTGCTGAACTGCGCTGGTCCCGTTGATTTCACCGCGGCGCATCAGGCCGTCACCGAGGTCGCGGCCGACCTGGGCCTGGACGCGGAAATTACCATCGGCACCGGTGACGGCCCGCAGGGTACCCGGCGGCGCGGGCAGCTGCACGTGACCATCCTGGGCAGCCCGCTGCTGCCGTCGGCGATGGCGGCGATCGCGGGCCGCGTCGCCGCGGGCGGCGCCAACATCGACCGGATCGGCCGCCTCGCGCATTACCCGGTGACCTGCATCGAGCTGGACGTCTCCGGTGCCGACGCACGGCGGCTGCGCGCCGGGCTCTCCACGGAAGCCGTAACGCAGCAAGTCGACGTGGCAGTGCAGCGCGGCGGGCTGCACCGCCGTGCCATGCGGCTGATCGTCATCGACGTGGACTCGACGCTGATCCAGGGCGAGGTCATCGAACTGCTCGCCAAGCGGGCCGGCTGCGCCGAGCGGGTCGCCGAGGTAACGGACGCGGCCATGCGCGGCGAGCTCGACTTCACGTCGGCGCTGCGCGATCGCGTCGCGCTCCTGGAAGGCCTTGACGCCGCGGTCCTCGACGACGTCCGCGCGGAACTGCGGCTGACTCCGGGCGCCCGGACGCTGATCAGAACGCTGAAACGGCTCGGCTACAGGTGCGGGATCGTCAGCGGTGGTTTCGCGCAGATCACCGACGCCCTGGTGCAGCGGCTCGGCATCGACTACTCGGCGGCGAACACGCTCGAGATATCCGGAGGCAAACTGACGGGCAGGCTGGCGGGCCCCGTCATCGACCGGGCGGGCAAGGCGCGCATGCTCGCGCGGTTCGCGGGCGAGGCGGGCATTCCGCTCAGCCAGACCGTTGCGATCGGCGACGGCGCCAACGACCTCGACATGATCACGAAGGCGGGCCTCGGCATCGCCTTCAACGCCAAGCCCGTCGTCCGGGACGCCGCCGACGCCTCGGTCAGCGTGCCGTACCTTGACGCGATCTTGTACCTGCTCGGTATCTCCAGGGATGAGGTGGAGGCGGCAGACGCCGAAGACGCCTAGCGCGTGTCCCGCAGATCTTTGGCGGCGCGGACCGGCACCCTGGCTAGCGCGTCTGCGCGGTCACGACGCGCCTCGTTTCGGTGTCCAGAGCACGGACAGGTGCCCGCTTTGCGCCGCGGCTTGCGACCAGGTGCCCTCCAGCTCGATCACCGCGAGCGCGCAGGTGGGAAACGTGAGGTCACGCTCGCCCGTGAGCATGAGCACCAGTTCGTGCGCCGCCGGGTTGTGGCCGACGATCATCAGCGTGCCGACGTCCGCCGGAGTCTCCCCGATGATCCCGAGAAGCGCGGCTGTGCCCGCGTCGTAGATCCTCGGCTCGTAGCTCACCTGCGCCGCCGCCATGTCCCCGCCAGCGGTCAGGTAGTCCCAGGTCTGCGTGGTCCGGGCGGAACTGGAGCACAAGACGAGATCGGGGACGATCCCCCGCGCCCGCAGGAACCGGCCGGCCGCCGCCGCGTCCCGCTGCCCGCGCCGGGTCAGCGGACGGTCGATGTCACGAAACCCCGGCTCGTGGGTCGCCTTGGCGTGCCGCAGCACGGCCAGGCGCCCGGCTGCAGGCACCCCTGTCCCCGCGGTCAGGTCTTGGCCTGGTGCGGCGCCTTGCCGGCCTCGTCGGCCTGCCCGGCGACCGCGCCGACACCGCCGGTTCCCGTGCCCGCTTCGACCGCGCCTGCCGGTCCGTTGCCGCTGCCGACGGGAGCGGCGCCGCCGGCCTCGAGCGCACCGGATTCCGCGCCGGACGGCGCCATGGTGACCGACCGCCGCTTGGAGATCACGATCGCGGTCACCACGATCCCGACGGCCAGGATGGTCACCAGGACCCGCAGCCACGTGTTGTGGCTGTAGGTCACCACGCTCGGCGCGATGAGCAGCGAGACGAGGTTCATCACCTTGATCAGCGGGTTGATCGCCGGGCCCGCGGTGTCCTTGAACGGGTCACCGACCGTGTCACCGATCACCGTGGCGGCGTGCGCCTCTGAGCCCTTGCCGCCGTAGTTTCCGTCCTCGACAAGCTTCTTCGCGTTGTCCCAGGCCCCGCCGGAGTTGGCGAGGAAGACGGCCATCAGCGCCCCGGCCGCGATGGCGCCGACGAGGTAGGAGCCGAGCGGGCCGTAGCCGAACGCGAAACCGACGGCGATCGGGGTGAGCACCGCGAGCAGGCCGGGGGTGGCGAGCTCGCGCAGCGAGTCGCGGGTGCAGATGTCCACGACCCGGCCGTACTCGGGCTTTTCGGTGTAGTCCATGATCCCCGGGTGGTTGCGGAACTGCTCGCGGACCTCGAAGACCACCCGCCCGGCCGCGCGGCCGACCGCCATGATGGCCAGGCCGGAGAACAAGAACACCACCGACGCGCCGATCATCACGCCGACCAGGATGTTGGGCTTGTCCACCGACAGGTTGAACGCGGGCGCGGTCTTGGACAGCGCGCCGACGACGGCGGTGCGGAACGAGCCGAACAGCGCGGTCGCGGCGAGCACCGCGGTGGCGATCGCGATGCCCTTGGTGATGGCCTTGGTCGTGTTGCCGACCGCGTCCAGGCGGGTGAGCACCTGCGCGCCCTCGCCGGTCACGTCGCCGGACATCTCGGCGATGCCCTGCGCGTTGTCCGACACCGGGCCGAAGGTGTCCATGGACACGATCACGCCGACCGTGGTCAGCAGCCCGGTGCCGGCCAGGGCGACCGCGAACAGGGCGATCGTGGCGTTCCCGGTGCCGAGCAGGAAGGCGCCGTAGACCGCGGCGCCGAGCAGCAGCGCCGAGTACACCGCGGACTCCAGCCCGACGGAGATACCTGACAAGATCACCGTCGCCGCGCCGGTGAGCGAGCTCTGGCCGATCTCCTTGACCGGGCGCCGGTTGGTCTCGGTGAAGTAGCCGGTCAGCAGCTGGATCGTGCTGGCGAGCACCAGGCCGATGAGGACCGCGCCGATGGCCAGCCACTGCGGGCTTCCCTTGTGCGCCAAGATCGTCGGGTCGGTAACCCCCTTCAGGCCGCTGAACTTGCCCGGCAGGTAGGTGAACGCGACGATGGCGACCCCGATCGCCGAGATCACCGCGGCGATGAAGAAGCCGCGGTTGATGGCGGTCATGCCGCTGCGGTCGCCCTTGCGCGGCGCGACGATGAAGATCCCGATGACCGCGGTGATGACGCCGACCATCGGGACCAGGAGGGGAAACACCAGGCCCTGGTTCCCGAACGCGATCTTCCCCAGGATCAGCGAGGCCACCAGCATCACGGCGTAGGACTCGAACAGGTCGGCGGCCATCCCAGCGCAGTCACCCACGTTGTCACCGACGTTGTCGGCGATCGTGGCGGCGTTGCGCGGGTCGTCCTCCGGAATGCCCTTCTCGACCTTGCCCACCAGGTCGGCGCCGACATCCGCGGCCTTGGTGAAGATGCCGCCGCCGACACGCATGAACATGGCCAGCAGGGCGGCGCCGAAACCGAAGCCCTCCAGCACGCTCGGCGCGTTCGCCTTGAAGCTCAGCACCACGATCGCCGCACCGAGCAGGCCGAGCCCCACCGTGAACATGCCCGCCACACCGCCGGTGCGGAAGGCGATCCGCATGGCGTTGCGCTCACCGCCGGACTCACGCGCGGCGGCGGCCACCCGGACGTTCGCGCGCACCGCAAGTGACATGCCGGTGAAGCCGGTCAGCGCGGAGAACAGCGCGCCGACGACGAAGAAGGCGGACCGGCCGATGCGGACGCCGACCGAGTCGGCGGGCAGCAGCAGGAGCAGGAAGAAGATCAGGACGACGAAGACGCTGAGCGTCCTGAACTGGCGCCGCAGGTACGCCGCGGCGCCTTCCTGGACGGCACGGGAGATTTCCTGCATCTTCTCGGTTCCCTGGTCGGCCGCCAGTACGTTCCGTACCAGCCAGCCGGCCACGGCAAGCGCAAGCAACGCGATCACGGCAACGACCACAACCAGGGTGAGGTTGCCGCCGCTGAGAGTTACCGCACCACCGCTCGCCGCAGCGAGGGCAAGCCCAGTCATCCGTCCTCCTCAAGGCGCGCAGACCTGCCCGCGCGCCGACATGTCCCTGCCGGGCAGAAGGGCGAGCGCCCGGCAGCGAGACGAACCGCAAGCGTCAATGGTGCCGTCATGGCAGTGCCATCACGGCAGTGGCGGGAGTCTATGCACGGTGGCCGGCAGAACGTAAGTTTGCCACTTTTCCTAACAGTGTCGTTACATAATTGTTACTGCAAGGATGCCACCATGCGATCCGGCGCAGCTAAGGGTCCCCACCCTGGTTCAGCTGACGAGTTCTCCACACGATCTCATGCCGCGGGCCAGCTCATGCGGATGCTGACACCACTGCCCGTGGCGGAGATGTGGACGTCGTCGGCGAGCCCGGCGATCACCGCGAGCCCGATGTCGGCGGGGAGGCCGCCGTTCGCCGCGCTTTCGCCCCCGCTTCCAGCGCCGCCGGCGAAATCGCCGCTGCCTGCGCTGTTGGCGGCCGGGCCGGCCGCACTCGCGCCGCTCGCGGGGGCCCGGTTGGCACCGGCGCCCGCGGTCCCCGCGGCTGCGGGCGGTGCGGGGCCAGCGGGCGTGCCGCCCGAGGCCGCCGCCGGCCGGC
>WNGJ01002376.1_pt1 | contig 19217 bp, 16 predicted proteins | sample 5400611 | NCBI WGS metagenome assembly WNGJ01 (sample SAMN13153375, study PRJNA577476) | soil metagenome | isolation source: 40 cm soil or saprolite under Garry oak tree replicate 1 | place: USA:California | collected 2016-06-15 | reverse complement strand
GGTTAGATATGGGGGTGGATGCCCCAGGGTCGACGAATACGCGGTTTGGCGGCGGGGCCGAGCGTTCCGGCCCCGCCCGGCCCGCCGCCCTGGCGGCCGCTCTCGGCAGCACCGGCGTGCTGCTCGCCGCGTCCGTGCTCGGCATGGTGGTGGCGTTCGCGGAGAAGTCCCCGTGCCGCTCCGGCGCCTGGAACTTCTACGCCAGGCAGTTCCAGGACGCCTGCTACACCGACATCTACCCGCTGTATTACGGCGAGGGCCTGTCCGCGGGGAAGGTCCCGTACACCGGTCACCAGGTCGAGTACCCGGTGCTGATCGGCGGGGCCATGCAGGCCGCCGCCTGGCTGGTGCGGAACGTCAGCTCGGGGATCAGGGGCCGCGAGTTCTTCGACGTCACCGTGCTCCTGCTCGCGGTCTGCGCGGTGGCGGGCGTGCTCGCGACCGCGCGGGCGGCCGGGCCGGGCCGGCGCGCGCAGGCACTGATGGTGGCGCTTTCCCCGGCGCTGATCCTGTCCGCGTTCATCAACTGGGACCTGATCGCGCTCGCGCTGACGGCGCTGGGCATCGCCGCGTGGGCGGCCCGCCGCGGCGTGTGGGCGGGCGTCCTGCTCGGCCTCGCGGTCGCCGCCAAGTTCTACCCGCTGGTGGTCTTCGGGCCGCTGCTGCTGCTCTGCCTGCGGGCCGGCCAGCTGCGCGAGTTCGCGAAGACCCTGGCCGCCGCGGCGCTCGCCTGGCTGGCCGTGGACCTGCCGGTGATGATCCTCGCGCCGTCCGGCTGGTCTTACTTCTACGCGTTCAGCAAGGACCGGGGCGCCGACTGGGGCTCGATCTGGTACCTGTTCCAGCACTTCAACGTGCCCGTGCTCGGCAGCACCCGGCTCGGCGCCCTGAACGAGATGTCGGCGGTGTTCTTCGCCGCCGCCTGCGTCGCGATCGCGGTGCTCGCGCTGGCCGCGCCGCGCCGCCCGCGCCTGCCGCAACTGTGCTTCCTGGTCCTGGCCGCGTTCCTGATAACGAACAAGGTCTGGTCACCGCAGTACGTCGTCTGGCTGGTGCCGCTGGCGGTGCTGGCCCGTCCCCGGCTATGGCCCTACCTGCTCTGGCAGCTCGCCGAGGTGGCCTACTTCTTCGGCATCTGGGGCTACCTCATCTTCGTCTTCGCCGCCGGGGGCAACCAGGTGACCGGCTATCAGGGCATCAGCACCGGGTGGTACTTCGCCACCCTCCTGACTAGGCTCCTCGCCGTAGCCGTGCTCGCCGCCTACGTCGTTCGGGACATTCTTGATCCCGAACGGGATGTGGTGCGTGCCCTTGGCCACGACGATCCGGCCGGGGGCGTGCTCGACCGCGCCGAGGACCGGTTCAGGCTCCGGTTCAACCCTGGCCGGCTGAGTGCTGGCCGGTTCAGTGCTGGCCGGTTCAGTGCTGGCCGGATTAGGCGGGCAGGTTCTGCTTCAGCCAGCTGACGTCGGCGGCCAGGCCGCCGTTCTCATCGGGAGTCTCGCAGATGGCCGGGGCGCCCGCGGCGCGGACCACCCCGAGTAGCAACGCGGAATCGATCGTCCCTGCGGCGATGTTGGCGTGCCTGTCCCGGCCCGAGCCGAACTCATCGCGCGAGTTGTTGCAGTGCACCAGGTCGATCCGGCCGGTGATCGCCTTGACCCGGTCGACCACGTCGGCGAGGTCGATGCCGGCCGAGTTGGCGTGGCAGGTATCCAGGCAGAAACCCAGGTTCGCGCCGTCACTGGCGTCTCCGCTGGCGGCCGCGCCGGTCACGGCGTCCCAGAGCCGGCCGATCGCGTCGAGCGACCGGGCCATGGCGCCGTCGCCGCCCGCGGTGTTCTCGATCAGCATCGGCAGCGGCCGCTCGATGCGCTCCACCGCCTTGCGCCAGTTCTCCAGGCCGTCCTCGGCGGCCACCCCGGCGGTGACGTGCCCGCCGTGCACGATCAGGCCCTTGGCCCCGACCGACGCGGCCGCCTTGAGCTGCTGGTCGAGCAGTTTCCTGCTGGGAATCCTGATCCGGTTGTTGCTGGTAGCGACGTTGATGACGTACGGGGCGTGGATGTAGATGTCGATGCCGGCCGCGGCGAAGGCATCCCGGATGGCCGACGGATCCCCGCCGGGTATCACCGGGCCCTTCCAGCCCTGCGGATCGCCAAGGAAGAACTGGGCCGCGTCCGCGCCGTGGGCGATCGCCTCGTTCAGCGGGTTGTCAACGTGGAAGTGGGCTCCGATGCGCGCCATGCATCCGAGCCTAATGCCAGCAGCCTAGTGCCAGCGGTCAGGCGACGAAGCCGCCCTTGGACAGCCCGATGGCCAGCCCGACGAACCCGGCGATGATGCCGGTGACGATCAGGATCCGCTGCGGGCGGGTGGCCGAGATCATCTGCACGTACAGCCCGACCAGGCACGCAACCAGCCCGGTGGCGGTCGCGGTGATGATCACCGCGGCGCCGGTGTGGGCATTCCGGACGATCATGCCGAGGACGAAGGATACGAGGCCGACGATCAGGGTGACGATGGTCAGGATGTTCTCGACCGGATGCGGCTGCCCATCCGAGTTCAGGATCTTCGCACGCTGCATGTTCGAACGCTGGCCGTTCCGGACAGCGCCTGCCACGGTGACCACCTCCTGGCTGTCACTCCATGAGCATAGGTTTCACCGGACAGTCTTCCCCCGTCCGGGACCCAGGAATCCACAGGTTTCCGGCCGGCACGCCGGCCGGCTCCGGTGCCCTCGCCGCCGTCCGGTTACCGCGTACCGGGGATGTTGGGTAGACTGACCGGGCTGCGGACAACCCGGCTGTTACCTGCGCCGGCTCGTGACCGCGACACCTCCTGCCACGGAAAGACCGTGGCCGCACCAGTCCAGAGGAGGGCTCAAGACGCCCATGCGCCATTACGAGATCATGATCATCCTCGACTCCAACCTCGAGGAGCGGGCCGTCCAGCCGACACTTGACCAGTTCCTCAAGGTCGTGACCGGCGGCGGCGGCAAGGTTGACAAGGTTGACGTCTGGGGGAAGCGCCGCCTGGCCTACCAGATCGAGAAGAAGGCAGAAGGCTTCTACGCGGTCGTGGACCTGACGGCGGAGCCGAACATCGTGCTCGAACTCGACCGCCAGCTCAACCTGAACGAGGGCATACTGCGGACCAAGGTCATGCGGCCCGAACAGCATTGAACGGGACCATCCCGTTTTCCCACCAGCAGCAGAATCCGTTAGCGAGCGGGAGTAACCCCGATGGCAGCAGGCGATACCCAGATTACGATCGCGGGGAATCTCGTTGATGACCCGGAGTTGCGGTTTACCCCGGCGGGGCAGCCGGTGGCGCGGTTCCGGGTGGCGTCGACGCCGAGGTTCCTCGACAAGAGCACGAATGAGTGGAGGGACGGGGACAGTCTTTTCCTGACGTGCAATGTGTGGCGGCAGGCGGCGGAGAACGCGGCGGAGAGCCTGACGCGGGGGATGCGGGTGATCGTGTCGGGGCGGCTGCGGCAGCGGTCGTATGAGACCAAGGAGGGGGAGAAGCGGACCGTGTACGAGGTCGAGGTCGATGATGTCGGCCCGTCGCTGCGGAACGCTTCGGCCAAGGTCAACCGCGTCGCCAGGTCCGGCGCTGGAGACGGCGGCGGCTACGGCGGCGGCCAGCGTAACTCCGGCGGTTCCGGCGGCCGGTCCTCCGGCGGCCAGTCCTCCGGCGGCCAGTCCTCCGGCGGACAGGGCGGCGGGGAGTCCGACCCGTGGGCGACCGACAGCTCCGGCGGCGGCTACTCCGACGAACCGCCCTTCTAACTCCAGACACAAGCCAGTCATCCAGATAACCGACCATCCCCGCCGCGGGCGGGGCTCTAAGGAGCACCACGATGGCCAAGCCACCACTGCGCAAGCCGAAGAAGAAGGTTTGCACGTTCTGCCAGGAGAAGATCGTCTACGTCGACTACAAGGACACCGGTCTGCTCCGCAAGTACATCTCGGACCGCGGCAAGATCCGCGCCCGGCGGGTGACGGGCAACTGCACGCGCCACCAGCGGGACGTCGCCACGGCGATCAAGAACGCCCGCGAGATGGCGCTGCTTCCGTACACCAGCACGGCGCGCTAGGGAGTCAGCCAGATGAGTCGTACACCGATGAAGCTCATCCTCACCCAGGAAGTGACCGGTCTCGGCGCGCCCGGTGACGTGGTGGACGTGGCGGCGGGCTACGGCCGCAACTACCTGATCCCGCGCGGCTTCGCGATGAGCTGGACCCGTGGCGCCGAGAAGCAGATCGACCTGATCAAGCGGGCCCGGGCGGCCCGGGAGATCCGCGGTGTCGAGGACGCGAAGGTCGTCGCGGCCCAGCTCGAGGGCCTGCATGTGCGAATGCGGCGGCGGGCGGGCGGCAGCGGTCGGCTGTTCGGCTCGGTCGGGTCGGCGGACATCGTCGCGGCCGTGCGCGAGGCCGGCGGCCCCGAACTCGACCGGCGCCGGATCGAGGTCCGCGACCCGATCAAGACCCTGGGCTCGCACCAGGTGCGGGTCCGGCTGCACCCCGAGGTCAGCGCCGCCGTCGACCTCGAGATCACGGCCGACTAGTCACGCCCCAGCCGGCTAGCCGTTCCCCTCTTCCCTCGACCGCGCGACGCGGTCGGACGGCCGGGGCGGCTAGTCGGAGAGGTTCGCGTACCTGGACGCTAGCCGGGCTAGCTCCGGGTCGATCTCGCGTACCATCGCCCAGACCGCGGCGATCCGTGCCTCCAGGTCGGCAGAATCCGCGCTCTTGCGGACGGCGTCGAGCTGGTCTATGGCCTCAGCCACGCGCCGGAGAGCGGACTCGTCTATCGAACACACCGTCGAAGGTTATCAGCTCGGCGGTGCCCTCGGGCGTGCTTCCGGGAGCCCGGTTATCCACAAGCCGATCATCCGCGCCTGTGGAAAAGAGCTGTGGATGACAGGCCGGGAAATCCCCGCGAAGTTTTTCTTCCACACAGCCGGTGGATCACATTTCCCCTGCTCACATGGGTACGCCTGGCTTCGGGTCAGGCGTCTCCACAGGTCTGTCCCCAGGCTGCGCACAACGTAGCCGGCGTGTCTGCACACCTTGTCCACACAGTCGTCCACCGGGTGAGTTGGTGCCGGGAGCGGCGGGCCGACAAAATGTCAGAGCTATCCGCTAGAACGGTGTCAGGCAACGGCAGCAGTGCGTTTGCGTCCTATTCACTGGCCAGCAGGGCCATTGGCCAGCAGAGCCACTCGCACGGGGGAGGAGGGGCCGGTGAGCGTCACCGAGATCGCGCCGAGGGGTGGCGACTTCGAACGGACCCCGCCGCACGACGTGGCGGCGGAGCAGTGCGTGCTCGGCGGGATGCTGCTCTCGAAGGACGCCATCTCGGACGTGATCGAGGTGATCAGGCCGACCGACCACTACCGGCCCGCGCACCAGGTGATCCACGAGGCGATCCTCGACCTGTACGGCCGCGGGGAACCCGCGGACGCGATCACGGTCGCCAACGAGCTCACCAGGCGCGGCGAGATCGCCCGCGTCGGCGGCGGCCCCTACCTGCACACCCTGATCGCCTCGGTGCCGACCGCGGCGAACGCCGGCTACTACGCGCGCATCGTCAGGGAGCGCGCGATCCTGCGCCGCCTGGTGGAGGCCGGCACCAGGATCGTCCAGTTCGGCTACGCCGGCGAGGCCGACGCCGACGACCTCGTGGACCGGGCCCAGGCTGAGGTGTTCGCGGTCACCGAGCGCCGGGCCGGCGAGGACTATCAATCGCTGTCGGAGATCATGCCCGGCGCGCTGGATGAGATCGAGGCGATCGGCAGCCGAGGTGGCGTCCTCACCGGCGTGCCGACCGGATTCTCCGACCTGGACGCCCTCACCAACGGCCTGCACCCCGGCCAGATGATCGTTATAGCCGCGCGACCCGCCGTGGGCAAGGCCCTCGCGCTGGACACGCCACTGCCGACGCCGGCCGGATGGACGACGATGGGCGAGATCCGCGTCGGCGACCAACTGCTCGGCGCCGACGGCAGGCCCACGAACGTCGTGGCCGCGACCGAGGTCATGCACGGCCGCCCCTGCTACGAGGTCGAATTCGACGACGGTACGGTCATCATCGCCGATGAGAATCACCAGTGGCTCACCTGGAATCCCCGGCAGCATGCCGAGCGGCCACGCGTCGGCGCGGGGGCGTCTACCGGGCTCATCCCGCCCCAGGTCGTTACGACCGGGGAGATCGCCCGCACCTTGCGTTGCGAGACCGCGTTCGACCGGTCCAACCATGCGGTGGCACTTACTACCCCGATACTGACATCCGGCGCCGACGTGTTCGTCGCCGCCTTCGCCGAGTCGTCCGGAGCCAGCGGACGTCGGCCTGGCGCCCCGCGCCGGGAGCGGTGGCGGTACGTCGTGGACGTGAGGTCCGTGCCCTCTCAGCCGGTCCGGTGCGTGCAGGTGGACAGCAAAGACCATCTGTACCTAGCCGGACGGGGCATGATTCCTACGCACAATTCGACGCTGGCGCTGGACTTCGCGCGAGCCGCCGCTATCAGGCACAGCATGGCGACCGTGCTGTTCAGCCTGGAGATGGGGCGGAACGAGATCACGATGCGGCTGCTGTCAGCCGAGGCGCGGGTGCCGATGCACACGATGCGCACCGGCCAGATGAACGACGACGACTGGGCCCGGCTGGCCCGGCGGATGAGCGAGGTCGCCGACGCGCCGCTGTTCATCGACGACTCGCCGAACATGTCGCTGATGGAGATCCGGGCCAAGTGCCGTCGGCTGAAGCAGCGGAACGACCTGAAGTTCGTCATCATCGACTACCTGCAACTGATGTCCTCGCCTAAGCGGGTGGAAAACCGGCAGCAGGAAGTCTCCGAGATGTCCCGGTCGCTCAAGCTGCTGGCCAAGGAACTCGAAGTCCCCGTCATCGCGCTGTCCCAGCTCAACCGCGGTCCCGAGCAGCGCACAGACAAAAGGCCCCTCTTGTCGGACCTGCGCGAGTCAGGCTGCATGACCGAGGACACCGCTCTCCTCCGTGCGGACACGGGTGCACCGGTCACCTTCGGAGAACTCATGCGCGACGGCTGCGAAGGAGTGCTTGTCTGGTCGGTTGACGAGCAGCACCAGCTGGTTCCAGCGCCGGTCACCAGGGTCTTCGCGTCGGGAACGAAGGAGGTGTACCGGCTCCGGCTGGCGTCCGGACGGGAGGTGAAGGCATCGGCCAATCACCCATTCCTGACCTTCTCCGGTTGGACTCCCCTCGGCGACCTGGCTGCTGGCGAGCGGATAGCCATACCCCGTCACATTCCTGAGCCGATCCAGGCCGGTATTGGCTGGTCAGAACATCGGATTGGTCTCCTCGCCCACCTGATCGGAGACGGCTGCATAGTCCGCAAGCAACCCGTCCACTACACCTCGAATGACGAGGAGAACCTGGCCTTCGTGGAGGCCGCGGCGGCGGCCGAGTTCGGCATATCGCCGCGCCGGGTGGCTCAGGGCACCTGGTGGCATACCTACCTGCCCGCGCCGTACCACTGCACGCATGGCCGCGGGAATCCGCTGCACGCCTGGTTCCGCGAACTCGGGATCGAAGACCTGCGGTCGCACGAGAAGCGCGTGCCCGCCGCCATGTACGCGGCCAACGATGCCGAGGTCTGCCTGTTCCTGCGTCATCTGTGGGCGACCGACGGCTGTGTCTGGCAAGGGCACGGAAAGTCGGCGGACAAGGCGTACTACGCCAGTTCGAGCCGCGAACTCGCCTACGGCGTCGTGCACCTGCTGGCCCGGCTGAGGATCGTCGCGCGTGTCCGGCAGGTCGAGAAGGCTGGTTACCGGCCCGGCTACCACGTCATCGTGGCCGATGGCCCCAGCCTGCGCACCTTCTGCGAGCGCGTCGGTGTCTACGGCCGACGCGGCGACACGGCGAGAGAATTGGCCATCGCACTGGCCGGGCGGACGATCAACACGAACGTGGACACGATCCCGATCGGCGTCTGGGACATGGTCAAGGCGGAACGTGTCCGGGTCGGCCTGACCGAGCGTCAATTCCAGGCGGCTATCGGCACCCACTACTGCGGGACCACGCTCTACAAGAGCTGCCCGTCAAGAGAACGCCTCATGCGCTGCGCGGAAGCACTCGGCTCCGAGACATTGCGCGAGATCGCCAGCAGCGACCTCTACTGGGACAGGATCGTCAGCATCGAGCCGCTGGGATCGCAGCCCGTCTACGACGCCACGGTGAAAGGCACGCACAACTTCATCGCCGATGGCCTGGTCAGCCACAATAGTATCGAACAGGATTCGGACGTTGTGATCCTTTTGCACCGTGAAGATGCTTATGAGCGCGAGTCGCCGCGGGCCGGCGAGGCGGACCTGATCGTGGCCAAGCACAGGAACGGCCCGACCGCCACCGTGACAGTCGCGTTCCAGGGCCATTATAGCCGCTTTGTCGACATGGCCCCCTCGTGAGGCTGGAAGGAAGCCATAATCCGATCATGCGACTTTTGGCGCGGGGTAGTAGACGGAGACGGGTCTCTAGGAATCCTAGCGACTGGGTACGCTTACCTTGGGCTCGTAAGTTCACACAGGCTGCTCGAAGCATTCTTGGTCTTTCTGAAAAGTAATGGTCTCGGTGCCAGAATGACTATCCGTTCTTATAAGATGATCTTCCAAGTGGCAACCGCAGGTACACCGCCGAGAAGATTGTATCCTTTCCTTACCGAAACGCTGAAGTTGCGCTGGACCGTAAAGCTGCCAGCGCAGCAAAGATCGCGGCCGCAAGAGACGCTCGGCTTAGTGCGGAGCGTTCCCGCCTAGCTCAAATTGCGGATTGGTATCAGGGCGGCGCATCCTTGAAATTGATCGGCTCGCGGTTAGGAGTATCGGATGTCACTGTCCTCCGCTGGATGGAGAAGGCGGGTATTCCTCGTCGCGAACGATACGGTGGACGACGGCGCATAGCCCAATGTCGTTTAGCTTGTGGCCTGGTTGTCGGGAGTAGGTGTCAAGGTGCGCTGCGGGCGTCACTCGCCTGCCGCCCGGCTCGGATAAAGCGGGGCAAAACGGGCGCAGTCCGGAAGCTAATCGTTATTGTGTGTCATTACAGCCCTTATGGTGGGTGTAACGACACACAATAATTCGGAATCTGCTGTCTGGCAGCAGAATATGCCTGGCAGTTACCTGTTTGCCGCGCAGAGAGGGCACGTCTGGGTATCCTCCGATCGGACAATCTCCTGTGCGCGGTGTCGCTGAGCGCATCGCCATCGTCCAGCTCATGGTCAATCCGAGGTGGCGCCACGGGTTCGGGTGGGATCTGGCTCATGGCCTTACGCCGCCGGCGGATCGGCCGTCGGCCGGACCATTGTGCAGGCCGGTATGTGCGGGCCGGTATTAGCCCGCTTCGGTGACCAGGACCGCGCTGCTGATCACGTCCGGCAGGCGGCCGGATCGGCGGTAGGCGGCCCGCTGGAAGGACGCGCCGTTGCCGCGCGCGAGCAGCGCCGCCAGCAGTTCGGTGACGGCATCGGCGTCCCCGGCGTCGGCCAGCGCGTCCCGGCAGTGGTCGAGCAGCATGTTCACCACGGGCGTCGCCTGTTCCGGCCGCCCGGTGGCCGGGTGCAGCAGGGCGCCGTCCAGGCCGGACCGGCTGGCCCGCCATGCCGCCAGCCGCAGCAGCTCGGTCCGGGGGCGCGGCGCGGGCCTTTCCTCCCGCGACGCCCTGGCCTCGGTTTCCACCAGCGCGCGGGCCAGCGCGGCGATGAGCACCGCGTCGTCGGCGCGCAGGCAGACATCGGCAATGCGGATCTCGACGGTGGGATAACGCTCGGACAGGCGGGCGTTGAAGTAGACCATGCCCGGGTCGATCAGCGTGCCGCTGCGCACCATCTGCTGGACGGTGTCGTGGTAGGCCTGTGCGGTCCGGAACGGTTCGGTGGGCCCGGAACTCGGCCAGCGCCCCCACACCTGGTAGCGGAAGCTCGCGTAGGAGCTGTCCTGGCCCTGCCAGAACGGCGAGTTGGCGCTCAGCGCCAGCAGGGTGGCCAGCCACGGTCCGGCCCGGTCCAGCACCGCCACCCCCTCCTCGGCCGAGGAGATCTCGACGTGGACGTGGCAGCCGCAGGTGAGCTGCTCGCGCGCGGTCATGCCGAAGTCCTCGGTCATCCGCTCGTACCGGCTGGTGCGGACCGGCCTGGGTTCGACGGGGACCGGCGAGGTGCCCAGCGCGGCCACCTGGGCCCCGGCCCGGCCGGCCGCCGCGGTGGCCGACGCCCGGCCCCGGCGGAGCTCGCGGTGCAGGTCATCCAGGGACCGGCACGGCCGCGAATTGGTTTCCAGCTGTTGCTGCTGTAGTTCGGCTTCCAGGTCCGATCCGGCGGCCTGTCCGGCGGCCTGCAGCACGGTCCCCGCCACCGCCTTGGGGCGGCCCGTGCCCGGCTCGACGAGCAGGAACTCCTCTTCGACGCCCACGCTGCGAGGACTCATCGTCGGAGAATGCCCGCAGATCCGCTCTCCATGCCGGATACATTCGCCGAGGCGCCGCCCCGGGACCCGCCGCCGCCCCGGGACCCGCCGCCGCCCCGGGACCCGCCGGCGCCCCGGGACCCGCCGGCGGGCCGGGACCCGTCGGCGGCGCGGTACGCATCGGCGGCGCGGGCGAGGCGGTCGGACAGGGCGCGCACGACGGGAACGAGCTCGGGCGGGTCGAGCACCTCAAAGTCGAAGCCCTTGACGGCGACATAGAGGGCGAGCTCGTCGAGCGAGTCAGACCCGGTGTGCAGCACGCAGCTGTGCTCGTCCACCGCTTCCAGCCGTCCGGCGGCCGGCGAGGACCGCGGGGCGACGGCGGTCGCCGGAGCGCGGATGAGGATGCGGGCCTGGTACCGGTAGGGGGCCGAGGCAATGGACTGCGACACGTAGGCGGCCACGTCATCCGAGGGCGGCCTGCGCGGGGTGAACCGGGCCCCGGGCGGGCTCAGCGGCCCCTGGATCCGGTCGACCCGGAACGTCCGCCAGTCGCCGCGGCTGGTGTCCCAGGCGAGCAGGTACCAGCGGCGCGGGGTGTGCACGAGGCGATGCGGCTCGACCTCACGGATGCTCACCCCGTCCCGGCCGGGATACCGCAGGCGCAGCCGGCGCTGATCCCGGCAGGCCGCCGCGATGACGGTGAGCAGCTCGGCGTCCGCCTGGCCCGAGCCCGGCCCGGCCAGCGGGACCGTGGTGGCGTGGAACGCGGTGATCCGGTGCCGGAGCCGGGACGGCAGCGTCTGCTGGAGCTTGGTCAGCGCCCGCAGCGAGCTCTCCCCCAGCCCGGCCACGCTGCTCGTGGTGGCCGTGTGCAGGCTGATCGCCACGGCCACCGCCTCCTCGTCGTCCAGCAGCAGCGGCGGCAAGGTGGCCCCCACGCCGAGCCGGTAGCCGCCCGTGGCGCCTGGTGTCGCGTCCACCGGGTAGCCCAGGTCCCGCAGCCGGTCGATGTCGCGGCGCACGGTCCGCAGCCCGACGCCGAGCCGCCCGGCCAGCTCGGCGCCGGTCCAGTCGCGCCGTGACTGCAGCAGCGACAGCAGGCGGAGCAGGCGAGCCGAGGTCTCAAGCACAACGTCAAGTATGGCCGCTATTAGTGCCAGAACCTGACACCAATGGCTACTAGCGTCGGGTACATGACGAACACTGACACCTCGCCCCAGCAGTCCGGCCCGGCCGCCGGTATCCGGCCGCACCGGATCAGCGTCCCGCAGGCTGACGTCGACGACCTCCGCGAGCGGCTGATCAGGACCCGGTGGGCCGGCGACCTGCCCGGCACCGGCTGGAGCCGCGGCGTCCCGGCCGGCTACCTGCGGGAACTCGCCACGTACTGGGCGACCGAATACGACTGGCGCGCCCAGGAGGCGGAGCTCAACGCCTATCCCCAGTTCATCACCACGATCGACGGGACCACCGTGCACTTCCTGCACGTGCGCTCGGCCGAGCCGAACGCCCGGCCGCTCCTGCTGCTGCACGGCTGGCCCGGCTCGATCGTGGAGTTCCTGGACATGATCGGCCCGCTCACAGAGCCGCAACATCACGGCGGAAACGCAGAAGACGCATTTGACCTGGTGACCCCCTCACTGCCCGGCTACGGTTTCTCCGGGCCGCTGACCGAGGCCGGCTGGACGGACGGCCGCACCGCCGCCGCGCTGGCCGAGCTGATGGACCGGCTCGGGTACCGCCGCTACGGCGTCCAGGGCGGGGACGTGGGAGCCTTCATCGCCCCGCTGATCGGCGGCCTGGTCCCGGACCGGGTGACCGGCGTGCACCTCAACGCCCTGGTCACCTTCCCGACCGGCGACCCGGCCGACATGGCCGCGATGACCGAGGCCGACCGCGGCCGGCTCGCCGCGATGCAGGAATGGCAGCAACGGTCCGGGGCGTATATGCAGCTGCAGGGTACCCGGCCGCAGACCATCGCGCACGCCCTGACCGACTCCCCGGCCGGGCTGCTCGCCTGGATCGTGGACAAGTTCCAGGACTGGACCAATCCGGCCGCCGCGCTGCCGGAGGACGCGGTCGACCGTGACCGGATCCTCACCGACGTCAGCATCTACTGGTTCACCGCCACCGCCGGGTCGGCCGCCCACACCTACTACGAGCGGTTCAACGACCCGGCCATGCGGATGCCCCGGGAGCGCTCCGCGGTGCCGACCGCCGTGGCCGTCTTCCCCACCGACGTGGCGGTGAGCCCGTTCGCCGCCAAGGCCAGCAATCTCGTCCGCTGGTCGGAGTTCAGCCGCGGCGGCCACTTCGCCGCGCTGGAGGCGCCAGACCTCCTCACCGCCGACGTGCGCGAGTTCTTCCGCGACCTGGCCTGGTGACCAGTGCTGGCCCCGTGATCAGGGTCGGCCAGGTAACCAGGGCTACCCGGTGCCGAGTAGGTGCCTGGACACCCGGGCCAGGTGCATGCGCATCGCGGCCGTGGCCCGGTCCGCGTCCCGCACCCGGAGGGCGGTGACGATCTCCTCGTGGTCCCGCCGGTACTCATCGCGCCGGGCCGCCGAGGCGTTGCGCCGCTTGAGGTCGCCCCACATCCGTCCGTGCCGCGCCCGCTCCACTTCCGAGTACAACCGGATGAGGAGCGGGCTGCGCGTCGCCGCGATGATCGACCGGTGCAGCGCGGCATCCCAGACCTCGAACTCGTCATGATCCGCCGCCCGCTCTCCGCCGCGCAGGCAGCGGTCCATCTCGGTGAAGTCACGCGCGGTGGCCCAGGCCACGACCAGGGACATGGCGGTGGGCTCGAACAGGCGCCGGACCGCCATGACGTCGGCCGGCGCGTAGTCGGCGGAACCTGACAGCCCGCCCGGCCCGGGCGCCTCGCCCGCTGCCACGGTCCGCCCCTCGCCCGCGGAAGGCACAACGTCCGCGGAAGGCACAACGTCCGCGGAAGGCACAACGTCCGCGGAAGGCACAACGTCCGCCGCCGTTTCCCTGGTCTCGACCGCGTCCGGCTCCGGACCGGGCCCGTCGGGGCCGAGGTTGCGGAGGAAGGTGCCCCGGCCCACCTCGCGGGACACGCGTCCCTCGGCCTGGAGCATGGCCATCGCGTGCCGGATGGCCGCGCGGGAGACCCCGAGGTCCAGGGCGAGCTGCCGCTCGGTGGGCAGGCGCTTGCCGTGGCCTGCGCCGTTCCGCTCGGACTCCGCCAGGATGAGCGCCGCGAGCGCCCTGCGCCGCAGCACCGAGTTGTCGCCGGCCATGTCCAAACCAATCTAACCAATCAGTCCGCGCGAAAAGATTCTTGCACCAATTCTCCTGAATGTCACGCATTGACCTCCCCGGATCGACGAGCTTATGATGCAGCCAATCAATCGATTGCAAACCAATCAGCTTCAACAACCAAAATGGTATAGGCAGCGGGCCCGGCGCAGCCAATCCAGGTAGAGCCGAGCCGAGTGACGCGTCAAGGAGATCTGGCTCGTGAGACTCGCTACCCTCATCACGCCGAACGGCCCGCGCCTGCATGTCCGGGCGCATGGCGGCGGCTACGTCGACATCGGCGAAGCGACCGGCGACGCGCGGTTCGCGGCGTTCGGGTCCTTCGTCGCGGAAGGCCCGGCCGCCATGGAAGCCGCCCGCAGCCTGCAGGACCGCGACGGCCGCGAGTACCCGCTCTCGGATTTCGGCCCCGCGGTGCCCGCGCCGGAGCGCGTCCTGTGCCTGGGCCTGAACTACAGCGAGCACGCGCTCGAGGGCGGGCGGGCCGTGCCGACCTGGCCGGACACGTTCGTCCGGGCCCAGCAGACGCTGCTGGGCCCCTACGCGGACTTGGTCAAGCCGGCCCTGACCTCCTCGTTCGACTACGAAGGCGAGCTCGGCATCGTCATCGGGGCGGGCGGCCGCTACATCCCGGCCAGCAAGGCGGTCGACGCGATCGCCGGGTTCACCGTGCTGAACGACGCGTCGGCGCGGGACTGGCAGCGGGCCGGCAGCCAGTGGACGCCGGGGAAGAACTTCGACGCCAGCATGCCCATCGGCCCGGAGGTCGTCACGCCGGACGAAGTCGACATCGCCGACGTGGCGCTCACCACCGTGCTCAATGGCCAGGTCATGCAGTCGGCACGGACCTCGCAGATGCTCGTGGACGTGCCGAGTGCGGTGGAGTTCTTCTCCTCGTTCACGACGCTGCGGCCCGGCGATGTCATCGCCACCGGGACACCGGGAGGCGTCGGCTTCGCCCGCAAGCCCCCGGTCTGGCTTCAGCCGGGGGACGTTATCGAGATCACGATCGAGGGCGTTGGCACCATCCGCAACCGCGTGGTCGCCGAATCTGGCGACCGCTCCGGGTGGCGATGGCGGCCAGGCCCCTCTTCCGGCGGCCTGTAGCCAAGGCTCACTCCTGGCCCGGCCCCGGCTGTCACAACTCTCATCGCAGAGGGGACGAACATGATGACCATCCGGAGCACACGAAGATCAGAGCGCGCGTCCGGCCCGAGGCGGCGTACCGCGCGCCGCGCCGCCGCCGGGCTGGCCGCGGCCGGGCTGGCGGCGGCAGGCCTGGCCGCCTGCAGCTCCAGCGCGAGCAGCAGCGGCAGCCCGGGCGGCAACGTCGGCGCCGGCGGCTCGCACTCCTCCCTCGTCGTCGCCGACCTGGCGCCGTTCAGCGGCCCGGACGCCGCTCTCGGCCCCACCTACCTGGTGTCCTGCGACGGCGCCACCCAGGCCATCAACAACGCCGGCGGCGTGCTCGGCCACAAGTTCGCCTGCAAGGGCGTGGACACCAGGGGAGATCCCGCGGACGCGGTGCCCGCCACCAGGCAGATGTTCGCCACCACGCCGAACCTCGCTCTGGTCATCGGCGTCACCTCCGACGAGGCGGCCAGCGTGGTCCCGGTCATCAACGCGGACAAGATGGTGGCGTTCGGGATGACCGGCCAGTCCGAGTTCAGCTCCACCCACTTCCAGTACTTCTACCGGCTGGTCCCGCCGGACCTGGAGGAGTCCTACGCGATGATCGTCATCGCGCAGCAGCTCGGGTACAAGCGGATCGCGCTGGCGTTCGGCAACGACATCGGCTCCCAGACGTTCATCAAGCCGGCCATCAGCGCGATCAGCAAGGCCGGTCTGACATTGGTGGCGAACGAGACGCTCGACCTGTCGGCGAACACCTTCCGGACCGAGGCGGACAAGATCGTCGCCGCGCACCCGGACGTGATCCTCACCGAGGCGCTCGGCCCGGCGGACGGGACGTTCCTGTCCGAGGTGAAGCAGCTCAACGGCGGCAAGATGATCCCGGTCATCGGGACGTCGGCGACGATCTCCCCGGACTGGTACAAGTCGGTGGCCGCGGCGATCACCGCGCCCACGCTGGCGAGCAGTTTCCACGCCGACAACCTGGTCACCGAGACCAGCGGACCCTCGTACACCCCGTTCCACGACGCGATCATGTCCGAACAGGGCAAGGTCGGCAGCACCGGAAACTTCGCCACCTACCTGACCGCGCCGGGCGCCGTGCACCTGTACGACGCGATCAACCTGTCCGCGCTCGCGATGATCGAGGCGAAGTCCACCGTGCCAAGCGTGTACGCGCCGTTTATCGCCAAGGTCGGTGACGGCTCGGCGGGTGCGGTGACCGTGTACTCGTTCGCCCAGGGGCTCGCCGCGCTCAAGCAGGGCAAGGCCATCAGGTACCAGGGGCCGGGCGGGCCGACGAGCTTCGACTCCTTCCACGACTCGACCGGCATCTTCCAGATCGACACCTACAGCCCCGCCGGCGCCGTTCAGGTGACCGGCAATCTCACCGCCGCGCAGCTGCGCGCGGTGTCGTCGTAGCGAAGGGGGCAGGGCACGGCGATGAGCTTGTTCCTCGCCTCGCTGGGCTTCGGCCTGGTGACCGCGGCGGTGCTGGCGATCGCGGCCGTCGGCTTCACGATGCAGTTCGCCGTGACCGACGTGCTGAACCTCGCGTACGGCGGGGTGATGATCGCCGCGGCGTTCGTCGCCTACGCGCTCAACCAGGCCGGGGTCAACGTGTGGATCGCCATGCTGGCCGCGGCCGCGGCCGGGTCGGTCGGGTCGGTCCTGCTCAATAGGGGGATCTACACGCCGTTCCAGCGGCGCGGCAGCGCGCCGATCACGCTGGTGATCGTCTCGCTGGGCATGACGCTCATCATCGAGTTCGGCCTGCAGGCGATCGTGGGCGGCACCAGCGTGTCGTACACGATGAGCCAGGGACCGACACTCAAGGCGGGCGGCCTGATCCTCACCACGGTCCAGCTGGTGATCATCGGGCTGTCCGTCGTGGTGATGCTGGGTGTGCACGGGCTGCTCCGGTACACCAAACTCGGCAAGGCGATGCGGGCCACGGCGGCGAACCGCTCGCTGGCCCGCAACTGCGGCATCAGGACGGACCGGATCGTGACCGCCACCTGGGCCCTGACCGGGGCGCTCTGCGGCATCGCGGGCACCGTCTTCGCGATAGACAACGGCAGCTTCGGGGCGACCAGCGCGGACCTGTTCCTCGTGGTGATCCTCGCGGCCGTCTTCCTCGGCGGCCCCGGCCAGGCCTACGGGGCCATGGCCGGCGCCGTCATCATCGGGATCGCCACCGAGATCAGCGCGGCCTACTTCACCCCGTCGTACAAGGACGTGATCGCCTTCCTGGTGCTGCTGATCGTGATGGCGGTACGGCCGGGCGGCGTGCTGGGGGCGACGGCCTGATGACCAGCGCGCAGCTGTTCTACGCCATCAACCTGCTCATCTACGCCGGCGTCGACATCATCGCCTGCCTCGGCCTGAGCCAGCAGTTCGGCGTCGCAGGGGTCACCAACTTCGGCTTCATCATCTTCCAGGCGGCCGGCGCGTACACCGCCGCGATCTTGTCGCTGCCCAGCCAGGGCGCCAACGGCGGGTTCCAGTCCTACATCGGCGGGTGGAACCTGCCGTGGCCCATCCCCTGGATCGGCGCGATGATCGTGGGCGGCCTGGTCGCGCTGCCGTTCACGTTCCTGGTCGGGCGGCGGCTGCGCGGCGACTTCGCTGCGGTCGGGCTCCTGGTCACCGCGGTCATGGCGAACCTGCTCGTCAACAACTACCGCCCACTGCTGAACGGGTCCGCGGGGCTCTCGCTGGTCCCGGCGCCGCTGCAGAGCAGGTACAACCCGCAGTCCCAGGGCTACCAGTGGCTGTACGCGGCGGTCACGCTCGTCCTGGCGGCCGCGGTCTACCTGCTGGTGCGGCGGGTGACCGAATCGCCGTACGGCCGGTCGCTGCGGGCGATGCGCGACAACGACGTCGTGGCCGACTCGCTGGGCAAGAACCTGCTGTCGCTGCGCGCCGCGATGCTCGTGCTCGGCGGCATGCTGGCCGGGCTGAGCGGCGCGATCCTGGTCGGGTTCATCAACCTCTGGGCGCCGTCGGCGTGGGGCTACGCGGAGACCATCGTGCTGTTCGCGGCCGTCATCATCGGCGGCGCGGGCAGCCATCGCGGGGCGGTGCTCGGCGCGATCCTGGTGCCGGTCGCCTTCGAGGAGGCCACCAGGTACATTCCCCCGTTCGGGCCGCCCGGCCTGGTCGCCGACCTGCAATGGGTGGCGATCGGGCTGCTGATCGTGATCTTTCTCTGGTTCCGGCCGCAGGGGGTGCTGCCCGAGCGCCGCCGCAGGATAGGTTCCGGCGGGCCGCCGCCAAGAACCATAGACATACCGAACGAGGACGTGGTGACTCTGGCCAGCGCCGGGCAGGGGCCCGGGTCGGCGGACGCGGCCCGCCAGGACGGATCCGCAGTCCGCGTCGCCGGGCCCCTCGGCACTCGTTCGGTGCCTTCTCCGGCCTCCCCGGCCGACGACGGCGTGGTCCTGCGCACCATCGACGTGACCCGCGACTTCGGCGGCGTGCACGCGGTCGCCGGGGTGTCCATAGAGGTGCGGCGCGGCACCCTGACCGGCCTCATCGGCCCGAACGGCGCCGGCAAGTCGACGTTGCTCGCCATGCTGGCGGGCACCATCGGAGTCACCTCGGGGCAGGTGATCTACGCCGGGACCGACGTCACCGGCGTGCCGGCCTACCGCCGCGCCCGGCTGGGGCTGGTCCGGACGTTCCAGCTGGCCAGCGAGTTCAAGCGCCTCACGGTGATGGAGAACCTGCTCAGCGCGGTGCCGGCCAACCGGGGCGACTCGCTGGCCGGGGCGCTGCGCGGGCGCCGCTACTGGCTGCTGCTCGACGAGCCGATGGCCGGGGTCCACCCCCGGCTGGCCCGCCAGATCGGGGCCCAGCTGCTCGGCCTGTGCGCCGAGGGCATGACCATCCTCATGGTGGAGCACGAACTGGCCATCATGGACGAGTTCTGCGAGCCGGTCATCGTGATGGCCGAGGGAACCGTCCTGGCCACCGGGACGATGGCCGCGCTGCGGGCCCGCTCCGAGGTAGTGGAGGCGTACCTTGTCGGCTGATCAACCGCCAGGGGGGTCCCAAGGGGGGTCCGGGGGGATGGGTCCCCCCGGTCTGGGGGGGTCGTCCCCCCGGGATAACACCGTGCTCCGCGCCGAGGACATCCGGGCCGGGTACGGCGCCGGCGACATCATCCACGGCATCTCGGTGTCGGTCGCCGCCGGGACGGTCGCCTCCGTCGTCGGGCCGAACGGATCGGGTAAATCCACCCTGCTGAAGGCCCTAGTCGGCGTGGTCCGGCCCTCATCCGGCCGGGTGCTCGCCGGCGACCGCGACATCACCGGCCTGGCGCCGGAGGAGGTCGCC
>WNGJ01002295.1_pt1 | contig 19220 bp, 18 predicted proteins | sample 5400611 | NCBI WGS metagenome assembly WNGJ01 (sample SAMN13153375, study PRJNA577476) | soil metagenome | isolation source: 40 cm soil or saprolite under Garry oak tree replicate 1 | place: USA:California | collected 2016-06-15 | reverse complement strand
AGAAGGATCCGAAATTCGTCGACGCCAAAATTGGAACGATTTCGTGTCTGGGTTTCCTGGCTTTCATGAATCGCAAAGACCAGGTGCGCGCGAAAGAATTGGTTGCCCAGATTTTGCCGCTGGTAGGTGAAGCTGAGGAGATGGCGCGAGACAATCCGCGGCTCATCTGGGTGCACGGCCCGATCCTTTGGAATTCTCCTCCCGAACGCGGTGGTGGCCAGGAAAAGGCAATTCAAAATTATCAGCGCGGATTAGAAGTCTGTTCGAAAATCAAACCGAACGATGATCCGCTTGAACCGTCGTGGGGCAAACCGGAACTAATGATGAGCCTCGCCTATTGTTATCTGAACGCGAACTCCGCCGACGTAAATACCGCCGAACGTTATGCGCGCAACGCGCTCGAAATTGTTCCGTACTGGCATTACGTGCGTGATATTTTGCTGCCACAGATCGTCGCCGCCAAAGCGAAACTGCAATAAGTCGTTGTTCAAACCGGGTGAACGCGCCAAATCCGATTGATCTCCTTTTCACCGGCATGGACAAGCTCAGCCCCGGTGACGACAGCCTGAGTCTGTACGTTTTGCGATCTTTACCGCAGCACCGTTTTGAGGTTGTGGTTGATGCCGGTTGCGGCGCGGGACGGCAAACATTTGTTCTCGCGGATGAACTCAAAACGCTAGTGCACGCAGTAGATTCTTATCAGCCATTCCTGGACCGCCTGAGACACCGGGCCAAAGAGAAAAATCTTGCTCAACTAGTGCGCACGCATTGGATGGACATGAAAGACATTCCGCGTGTCTTTCCAACAATTGACCTCCTCTGGGCAGAAGGTGCCGCTTACAACATTGGTTTCGCAAACGCATTGGCCAGCTGGGCAAGAGTGATCAGGCAGAATGGTTTCGCGGTAATCAGCGAGCTTTGCTGGCTACGCGACAAAATTCCGGACGTGGTCAGAGAATTCTTCCGATTGGGATATCCGGAAATGCAATCCGTTGAGCACAACATCGCGACAGCAGAAAAAGCGGGTTACAAAATATTCAACATCTATCCACTGCCGAAGCAAGCATGGGTGAAGGATTATTACGACACTCTCGAGCCACGCGCCAAAAGCCTCGTTAGGCATTCGGACATCGCGGTCAGGGATTTTGCGATTGAGACACTTAAAGAGATTGGCACGTTTAAGGATGCGCAAGACAGCTACGGATACGTTTTCTATGTCCTCCAACGATCAGACTGAAGTCGAATTGAGAATCTCTAAGGAAATCAGGAAAACAGGACTTAGGAAAAAATTAAGTAATTCCGGCTTTGAAACTCCGTCGTGGTCCCACTCCGTCGTCGCTACCTCGCGACTTTACCTTCTATGTCGCTCATCCCTTTCGCTCCGTTCCAGCGTTCCTGAGAGATATTTTTTGATGCCGTGGCCTTACTGCCCATCCCAGGAGAGGCCTTCAGTAAATATTTTTATTTCGCTTCCGCCTCCCTCGGGCTTCACGAAAATCGTCAGAGTGGCATCGCCGCGCTTGCGTTTAAGGATCGATGATTGCGGCTGAACCAAATCGCTGCCGTCGTTAGTCCAGCCTTGCGTTTTGAGATTTGCGGCGAGCTCTGCGCAGGTCTTCTTCACGTTTGATTTGCTCTTGAACACAACATGTTCAACAACCGTGTTGTACTCGACGTCAGTGGCATCTTTCGTCAGCGCGAGATCCTTCACGTTGAGTGCCCCAGCCATCGGTTTTGCCGCGGGTACATCATCCGACTCTTCCGTTCCTGGCTCCTCGCCAGACTTCGTGCTGGCTGGCTCGTCTTCCTTGTCGAGCTTCTTCGATTCGGTGGGTTGAAACTCTTTCGGGATCTCTCCCAGCGGAGCGACAAACTTGATCTTTACGTCCCACTTCTCCCCAAACGTATCGACCTGCCCGCCGGTCGTAAGGTCGCCTTCCACTTTGCCGCCCTCGAAACTGAAGTCGTTCGTGTGAATCGAGCCAATCGAGCTGAAGCCCTGTTTTTTATGCGCGCTGTGGACCACCTGGCAGCCAAAGATTTCGCCATCGTCATTGAGCGAGATGATCAGCGCGCTGCCGAATCTGCCGAACGAAGCGTTGAGATCGGGTTTCTTATCCTTGGAATGATCCTTTTCCGTAAATACCAGGTCCATGCTGGGTTTATCACCGAATGGCTCACGCCAGTGTGCCGACACATAGACCAGCTTCGCATCTTTGCCGTTACCCTTGAACACGCCGCTTACCGAAGGCTTCACGTTCGCGGCCGGGCCGGGCTTTTTAGTTATCGATGCAGGGAGCGAATCGCCGGCCTTGATCAGCGCCACGTCGAAACGCACATCGAAGCCACTGGAAAACATCGCGTCGGTCTCATTCGCCTGGCTGGCTTTGCCAATCACGTGACCGTCCTGCAACTTGAGTTCCCCGGTCGCACTGCCTCGACGGCGGCCGAGCATCGTGCCTCCCGCGCCGGCACTCCAGTACTTGAGTTCGCCCGTCGTCTTAAAAACTAGCTTTAGATATGGCCGGTTGAAATCGCCGTCGCCACCATCCTTCTCCGCTTCTTTCGTTTCTTTCAGTTTCTCACCGGCAACAGCCTGGCCACTAAGGACCACCACGATCGCTTTCTCGTTGTCGATTGTTGTCTCGTACGCTAGGGCGTGTTTCAACGGATAGGTCTTCTTCTCCAACATCAGCGTCGCCTCGCCCACCTTGATTGTCGCTTCCTGCGGAAAAAGCGTCACTGCGCTCATCGCGCTTACGGTTGCAATCAGAGACATGAATTTTTTGGTCATATAAAGCTCCCCTATGACTGACGCGGGAGACTGCTCAAACGCCGGCATCTCATCAGAAACATGCGGAGGTGCCAAGCATGTTCGAACGGTGAGTCTACGTTTTAATTTTTACTCTTTGCCGCCGTATTGTGCCTCGCTCACCTGCTCCATCCAGTCGACGACCTTGCCGTCGAGCGCTTCCTGAATGGCGATATGCGTCATCGCGGTCGTTGGCATTGCGCCGTGCCAATGTTTTTCGTTAGGCGGAAACCAGACCACGTCGCCTGGCCGGATTTCCTCGACTGGACCGCCTTCGCGCTGTGCCCATCCCAGACCGGAGGTGACGATCAACGTCTGGCCGAGTGGATGTGTATGCCAGGCGGTGCGGGCACACGGCTCGAACGTGACGCTCGCGCAACGAACGCGCGCTGGGTCCGGCGCCTCGAATAACGGTTGAATCCATACTTTGCCCGTGAACCACTCCGCAGATCCTTCTTGTCCCGCCAGCTTGTCACGCGATAACGCATCGGCGGCGGAAGCCGTGGCAGAGGAGGATGCGGCCGCTTGCGTACCAACTCGCTTTATTTCCATATTTTCTCTATCAACTCCGGTAACGGAGCGTGCCTCCCACGGAGCTGTACGCTCTCAACCATTAACTATCAATCGTTTCAAGCAAACCAATGGAAACGCCACTGACGCCTCTCGAGTTTGCTCGTCGCGCGCGCAAACTTTATCCCGACCGTGTCGCCGTAATCGATGGCGACTTACGCTGGACCTATTCGCAATTTCTCGATCGATGTGATCGTTGGTCGGCGGTTGTGCAGAAACTTGGAATCGGACCGGGCGATCGTGTCGCTTATCTCTCACCGAATACGCACGCGCAGCTCGAATCGTTTTATGCAGTCCCGCAAATCGGCGCTGTGCTTGTGCCGCTAAACTATCGGCTGACGGCTGACGACTTCGTTTACCTCATCAATCACAGCGGTTCGCGTATGGTCTGCGCAGATCGCGATTACCTTGGCACGATCGACAGCATTCAATCCCGTCTTCCACGCGTTGAACACTTCGTCGCCTTGAGCTGTAGCGTCGAGCCTGCTCGCGAAGAGGTTCGGAGTCCTCAGCCGAATTCGGCTTGGCTGGACTATGAAGCAATGATCGACGCGAGCTCGACTGAATTTGCCCGCCCGGAAATTCACGAGACTGATCTGCTCACAATCAATTATACCAGCGGCACGACCTCGCGTCCGAAGGGCGTGATGATCACGCACCGCAATGCCTGGATGAATTCCATCGGCACGCTTCTTCATGCTCCGATGACCTGTGCCGATCGTTATCTCTGGACCCTTCCAATGTTTCACGCCAACGGCTGGACGTTCGTCTGGACCGTAACGGCAGCAGGAGCCGCTCACATCTGTCTGCGCAAAGTCGAGCCGCGCACTGTCTTCGAACTGATGAAGACCGAGGAGGTCACCACGTTGTGCGCAGCGCCTACGGTTTTAATTTCCTTAGCAAACGCGCCGGAAAATTTCCGTCGCCTCGCGCCCAAAGGAATTCGCGTTGTCACGGCCGGCGCGCCGCCCGCAGCGTCCACCATCCAGCGACTTGAAGAAGATTTGGGCTGGACGATCACGCACGTTTACGGACTAACCGAGACGGCGCCGTTCATCACAGTGTGCGAACCGCGCGCGGAACACGCGCCCCTGCCGATCAGCGAACGGGCCGCGATCAAAGCCCGCCAGGGTGTTGAGTTGATTACATCGGGCGAGTTGCGCGTTGTGGACACGCAGGGCAACGACGTTTTGCCCGATGGCGTTACTCAGGGTGAAATCGTCGCTCGCGGCAACGTGATCATGGCCGGCTACTACAACGACCCGAAAGCAACCGAGCAGGCCTTGCGCGGTGGATGGTTTCATACCGGCGACGCCGCGGTCGTGCATCCGGATGGTTACGTTGAAATTCGCGACCGCCTGAAAGACGTCATCATAAGTGGGGGTGAAAACATATCCTCCGTCGAAGTGGAAAGCGTGCTTTTGAGACACCCGGCCGTGCAGGAGGTGGCGGTCGTCGGATTTCCGCATGAAAAATGGGGCGAAGCGCCGCACGCCTTCGTTGTTCTCAAGCAAGGCGCCCGTGCCGATGAGCGCGAGCTGCTGAAGTTTGCGCGCGTGAACCTGGCGCACTTCAAAGCGCCGCACAGCATGACCTTCGTCAAAGAGCTACCGAAAACTGCGACCGGCAAAATTCAGAAATACATTTTGAGAGCGCAACGCCCTGCGATCGCTCCGCAGTAGGTCAATTTGTTTTCCCGATTGCTCTCAACTCTCAACTATTTCGCGCAAGACCGCGCCAATCAGTGCGGTGGCTGCGCCGGCACCGGCATAAGCCAGCCAGCGGGATGGTGGGATCTTGAGATCATGACTTTGCCAGGAGCGTGTTTTCATCGCCCCAAGCGTGTCAGGTCCGCAGCATCATGGCAAGCCCAAAGTGATAATGATCACCACTTTGGTAAGCAAAGATGACCAAGACAGCGGAGATTCTCTCCGCCGTTATGCCTTGCGTCGGTAGAGCGCGGGATCGATCACCGCGGCCATCGCCTCCTCGTTAGGCAAGCGCTCACCACCGAGGAATTCGACGAGTTGCGTTATAACGAGCGCCGGATCGCTCACCAGGGCTGGATAATCCACTTCCAGCCATTCGACGTCCGGCGTCGTCTTGCCCCAGCGACGCATCTCTTCGCGGTGCGCACGTAACCCGCGCTCGAGCTGGTCGTGATCGAGACTGGCGCCCCTCGTCCCAAGGCGCGAGGTCATCGCTTGTTGAGACGCCATCACTTCTGCAATCGGCCGCATCATGAAGATAACCTTGTACCGGTGCTTGGGGGGCAAGGCCGGTAGCAGCATCGAGATGCATTTGATCGCTTTGCCTTGGATTGATTCGTCGTCGAGTAGTTCTGGCTTCTTTGCGATTTGCTTGATCGCTTCCCATTCGTAATAACCACGTGGGTTATCTATGTCCGCTTCGCGTTCATGATCGGTCATCGGCGGCAACCCGCCCGCTTCGAGCATCTGCATCATGAGCGAGGTCCCCGAACGCGGCAAACCCGAGACCATGACGAAGGTCTTGCCGGACTTCTCTTCTTCTGGTTTCGGGTCGGGCCGCTCCTTGAGCAAAGTGGCGAGGCGCTCCTCGCGATTTGGAATGTCCGGCAAATCGAAAAGCTGTTCGCGTCTAGACTCGTTGGGTCTGTCGCCTCTGCGTCGCGCGCGGCTGAGTCGAAGCAACTCTTCTCGATGCAAATGCGCCTTCTCCCGATCGCCACCTTCTTTCCGATGAATGAGGGCGAGATACCGATGAGCGTTTATCATTTGCGGTTGAAAGCGCAGGGCCGTTTCGAAAGCGCGCGTGGCGCGTTCGGTATCGCCAGAGCGAGTCAGCGCGACCCCCAGATTGAAATGAGCCATCGGCAGGCGGTGCAAAAGACTTACGGCGCGCAATGCACAGTCGACCGTCTGCTGGTTCTCGCCCAGGCGCCGGTAGGCGGTCGAAAGTCCGAGAAAAGCGCGGGCGTTATCTTCGTCCAAGGCAAGCGTTTTTTCGAAAGCAGCGATGGCGTTTTTTAACTGCGAAAGCCGCAGGTAAGCCTCGCCGAGTTGGAGATAGATGCCTGGATTTTGCGGAGCAGCTGCTTCCGCTTCCAGCAAGGCCCGCAGCGCTCCACCGAGATCGCCGCGCGCCAGCTTCACTCGCGCCCAAAGAAGTTTTGCGCTGGCCGTACCAGGTTCGTTGCCATCCGCGATGGCGCAAAGCAAACGCTCGGTCTGCGCTAGATAACCACCTTGGAAGTAACAGCTCGCCAACTGGTGCAGAAAGCGATCCTCCCACGGTCTTCGCCTGACGATATCTTCCAAAAGACGGCGAGCCGTTTCCGGCTGACCTTTCCACAACAATGTGCGCGCGACGTTGTACTTGCCTTCGATATCGGCGGATTCAGTCGCTTTCTCTTTGTCTGCGCCCGGATCCTCGATGTAACCCAGAGCCGCGAATTGCTGCATGAGTTCACGAGCCTGGCTGGGGTCAAGCTGCTGCTCGCCGGTGTGCATGCCACTCTCGCCTTCCACCGATTCCCAACTCGGAATCGTTTTCACCTTCGGAATCTCTTCAAAGGCTTCAAGCAATGGGCGGCCATCCATGTCCTGGCCGATCGGAAGATCAAAAAGAGTGAGAACAGTCGGTGCGATATCAATAAGGCTGGCTCCATAGATCCGCTCATCGCGCCGGATCCCAGCGCCCGCCATGACAAAGATTCCGTATTGTCGATGCCACGCAGCCGGCCCAGCCGGTTCACGCGGTGTGCCACGCGGACGTTGCGAGCCCGATTCAAAGCCATGATCAGAACATAGGATAACTGTCGTCTCAGGTCCGGCAAGGTCGAGCAAACGCTCCAGCATCATGTCATGAAAGCGGTAACCGCCCTTCACAACATCCTTGTACATTGCGAAGTCTTCCTCCTTAATCCATTCCAGCTTCGGAGGGTGATACGGCATGAAGGCATGCGAGAAATGGTCGATCCCGTCGTAGTAAACCGCCGTGAAATCCCATGGCTCGCTTTCCATCAGAGCAGTAACGACTGCGTGTACGGAGGCGTTGTCACTCAGGATCTTGGCGAAGGAACTAAGTCGTTTGTCCTTCTTTTGATCGATCTTGGCCGCGTCGGGAATGAAAGGCAGGATGTGAGCCTCCGTAAGTTCGTTAGGAAACACCTTGAACCGCGCCAGCTCCGCGCCTCGCTCCTGCGGATGGATAGCTCCCTTGGGCACGATCCAGCCCTTCTGCGGATCGAATCGCACCCCGCCAAAAGCATTGGTTACTACCGTGCCATTAATCGGCTCCGCAGGATGACTCGCCCACCAACCAACAACGTTACTCCTAAGTCCACTCTGACTCAGGATATTCCAGACAGCTTTGCACTTACGCGAAGTACTGGTGTACGGCCGGGCACCGCCGTTAACCGGATCGGGTTCGATAAATCCATGAATGCCGTGTTTGTCGGCAAACTTACCGGTTGCTACCGAATTCCACAGCATCGGGGATAGAACCGGCTGCAGAGTTGCGAGGTTACCCATGACGCCGCGGTTAATGAGAGCATCGAGGGTTGGCATAAGGCCTTCCTCGAGCAATGGGTTGATATGCTCCCAATCGGCAGCGTCCCAGCCAATAAGCAGTACCTTGCGAGAAAGCCCGTCCCTATGAGCCATCTATCCTGTCGTCAGTTCGACTTCTGCGTGCGTTGCGTGCGCCAAGCCTCCACGCCTTGTGCTCCAAAAGCGAGTAGGCCGAGGGAACCGGGAACCGAGTTTGCATTGGTCGGTTGAAGAGATTGCTTTTGGCCCGTCAAGATAGCGTCGCCCACATCGCCCCAAGCGTAATCTTTAATAAGATCACGAACGTGATGGTTGTGATTGATGATAACGTCTTGCGTCTGTATTCTCGCCCAGCCGTACTGCGTGCCGTTACCGGTATTGAATCGGAAACCAACAAAACCTCGTGGCCATCCACCGATGGGTGAAAATGCGCCATCCGACCAAAAAGTGAATAAGACGCCAAAACCAGGGTTTCCGGTAACGGGCAAAAACTCGCCCGCAGAGACGTTCTCTCGCGGACCCAGATTGGATAGCCAGTTGCGTGATCCACTGGCACTCTGAAAGTACCCGCGGGCGGATCCGGAGATTACCCCTTTCACATAGAAGTGGAAGTGCTGTAAGAAGGTACTTCCTCCGAAAATGTTTCTAAATTCAAGAGATGCGCCGTTGCTTAGTGGAAGACTGGCCTGGGCGTTACCGGTAAGTTTGATAGACACATCGCCCGAGTAATGGATCTCGGCCTCGGCCCTTGATGAAAGGCCGAATGCGCTCGCGACGCCGGCGGTGGCATATGCAAGCCATCTCGTCTCGGAAAGGGAAACAGACTTAATCGCACGAAGGGTTTTCATAAACGGACATTACAAAGGCGAGAAATGTCTAGTCAATCTTAAAGAGACACGGACGGAGCCAGCTGGAGTCCTCCTTCCAGCCTCGGATTGACGTGTTTCCAGTTTGCAGAGTCCCAGCCAATGAGAAGGACTTTACGTCGAGCGATGAATCCTTAGCAGCGTAATCGAATCGAGCTACTAGATGCGATTGAGAGAGCTTATTTGGTCCCCTGCTCCCGTCGTTTTCGCCAGGCGACCAGACCGGCGGCGCCAAGAGCTAGCAGACCGACCGAGCCTGATTCCGTCACAGCATCTACCATGTTTCCCGCCGAGGTCTTTTGTCCGGTCCTGATTCTGTCGCCGGGGTCGCCCCAGGCATAGTCCACCAGACGAAAGCGATAATTCGGAGCGCCGCTCGCCTTGACTCGCGCCCACCCATACTCGACGCCCGCACCCCGATTGAAAACGAATCCGATAAAACCAATGCGGCGATCACGGAATCTCCCCCCGCCCCCGATATAGGCCCCATGATAGCAAACCTGGCAACCGCAGGAGCTGGACCATCTGCAACTTATGGCGAAACGCTGGGCGGGAAGAGACTGTCCCGCCGGGAGCTCTAAAGCATAAACTCCTGCATACGAGGCGAGGGTGCCGACAAAAGTTCCTATAAGCTTATTTTGCGCTGCGTCCCGAATATGGATAAAGCCGAAGGCGGAAGTGTTGTTGCCGATCTGAGTACCGGTATCCACACCAAGCGTGAGAGTAACACCGGGATCCAAGGGACCCGCGAAGCTACCGTTCGCGAAGTTATGATTAACAAGGCCGGAATAGTGAATCTCGGCCTCCGCGGATGAAGCACAAGCGAGTGTACTAGCTGCGCCTGCCGTGGCATAAGCAGCCCAGCGGGAATAAGGGATTGAGGCGGGTTTGGATCCGAAGGTTCTCATGAAATGAGAATGTCGAAATCGACAGAGAGTGTCAAGACTATCCGTCAAAGGCCATGTGTTCCAGTCAGCCGCGTCCCACCCGATGCATTGTGCTATCGCAGCCACGCAATGTGAATCTTGTAAGACCTGGTTACAATCCCCCCCGTCGACTGCGAATCTTGTGCGAACCGTGTTAGGGCTAATGCGCTAATGTCTGCCGCGCCTGCGCCAGCCGAGCAACCCGGCGGCCCCCCAAGACGAGCCCGCCCAAGGATTCCAACTCGGGTGCGGACGTGTTAGGTCCTGTTTGGCCCGCCAAAACTGGCTCTCCTGGGTCGCCGTAGGCGTAATCGATCACCCAGAACATATTCTTTCGACCATCCAGCATTTTCACGCGCACCCATCCGTATTGATCACCTGCGCCGTTATTGAATTTGAAACCGACCAGGCCGGAGCCGCGCATTTGCCTATGCCGCTGCCAGGCGACCAATCGCGCGGCCCTCAACGACAAAACCGCCGACGGATTCACAGTCCGCGTGCCCCAGCCAACGAGTAAGACCTTACGGGAGCCAGTCCTTTTCGAGTGATTAAGGTTAACGAAGAAGAAATTATCATGGCTGCGAAGCCGTGATTCGCAGATGGCGCCACGCTTCGCTAGGATCACGAAATTTGTAGCGATACTTGAAAAGCTTTTTGAGCACGCATTTCGTGTCAGCCTGCGTCATCAATGCTTGACTGATATCGCCACCGTTTGCTTTAATTAAAGCTAATGGAGCGTGTTACTGGTATTGGAGGAATCTTTTTTCGAGCGAAGGATCCTGGGCTTTTGGCCCAGTGGTACCAGGATCATCTTGGAATCAAGTTGACGCCGGAAAGCTATGATGAGGAGCCGTGGTATCAGGAGGCAGGCGCGACAGTTTTTGCGCCGTTTGCGCTGGATACCGATTACTTCGGCCGGGCAGAACAACAATGGATGATCAATCTCCGCGTACGCGATCTCGACGCGATGGTGGCGCAGCTTCGTGCCGCGAACATTAATGTGTCGATGGATCCGCAGCAGTACCCGAATGGACGATTCGGCCGGTTGCATGACCCGGACGGGAATCCAATCGAATTATGGCAACCGAAATGAAAAAAGCGATGGAAAGCCGCGACGTTTTCCGCCTGGTCAATTCTGGTCCGATTAGAACTTTTGATTCGTAATCGCTAGTTGCTACTTCGGATTGTTCTTCGTTTGATTGACAGAGGAACCTCGCTGTCCGACCCTCATCCCATGCACCTGAGTGGAAGAAAATTATGCGCAAGTGCCTTCTGCGTCGCTGGACTGGCATTTCTCGTCTGTGGCCTAACAAATGTCGAACCCCGCTGGCCGCAGTACGGCTTTGACGCTCGTCACACCTTGTTCAATCCCCTCGAGCGTACCCTCAACCGTTCAAATGTCGCGGAGCTTTCACTCCAATGGGAATTCATGACGGGCAACGGCACAGGCATTGCCCCGCTCAGTGGCCCGGCTCTTGCAGATGGCGTCCTCTATGTCGGCTCTTATGCGGAGACGACGTTCAGGGCCCTGGACGCCAAAACTGGCGCGATTCGCTGGAGTTACACCGGATCTAGCTTCTTTTCGGACCCTGCGGTTGGGAGCGGACACGTGTACACGGCTTCGCTGGATGGTAACCTCTATGCGTTCCCGACAGATTGTGTCGGGACATGCACGCCCACATGGGCGGTGCCGGTCGGCACACTGGGAACAAACTCGCCGCCGACCTTTTCCAACGGGAAAATCTACATCGGTGGATACGACGGTCGCGCATATGCTTTCGACGCAAACACTGGCGCTGAACTTTGGTCGGGACAGGTGAACCGGCCGGGGATTGATCCGGTGAATTGGGCGCCGGCGGTATCGGGCAATCAGGTGTTTGTATCGGGGGATAGCGGCGTGTATGCATTCCCGACGGAGTGCACCACACCGTGCCAGAATTTGTGGCTTGGCAACACACGATTTGCTCCTGACGCAGCACCGACCGTTGCCGATGGCTTCGTGCTGGTGCCCGATTATCAGGGCACCATCCACGCGTTCGATGCCGCGACTGGTAACCCCCAATGGAAAGGCAGCGTTGCCGCCTCACCGCATGCGATCGCAATCGCGCGCGGAGTTGCTTATGTCGCTTCAGGTGACGAAAAGCTGGTAGCCTTCGCCGTAGCGGGCTGCGGACAGACGGTGTGCAGCCCACTGTGGACGTCTGCGCCGTCGGGAGTCTCCTTGTTTACGCCGACTGTCGCGAATGGCGTTGTCTATGTCGGCGCGCTTGATTTTATCTATACGCGGGGCGACGTCCTCGCCTACCCGGCCAGGTGTGTTGATGGATGCCAGCCGCTCGCAACGCTGGTCCTGGGCGGCGCGAACGAGACGCCGGTGGCGGTTGCCGGTGGCCACGTTTATGCAACCACGGTAAACGGCAACATCGACTCGTTCGGGTTACCCTAGTAGCCGCGCCACTGCCAACAGCGTTCGCATTTGGCACAATCGACTCTGTGTGGCACACATAACCTGCTTGTTGTTAACGCTAGGCAACAGATCGCTCCATGGTCCATAGTCGAACGAAGGCGGGCGTGTGAAGCTGATCCTGTTAGCCACCATCTGTCTGCTGGTTGTCTCTCTCACCAGTTGCTCACAGAAACGAAAAGATTTCGACACCGCGAAGACCGCCGTTGCCCAGGAATTGCGTTCGCCAAGCTCGGCGCGATTCTGCTCAATCGATCAAGCTGAGTTTTCGACCAGAAATAGTGGGCGCATGGTCAAACTGTGGGTCGATAATCGAAACCTGGCCGGCGTGCTTGTTCGCACCCACTTTGAAGTCACGATCGATCCGAAGAGCGGCCTGGTGAAGGCCGCGACCTGCCTCGAATGCGCAGCCGACGATGAAAAACAGAAGTTGAACGAGGCAATGGCAGAATTGCAGGGCCTTACGTCGCCAACAAAGGCGTCGGCCAGCCCGGCTCCGCAATGACAAGCGGTGATCAACCGAATAATTTGCATCTTCTGAATGGTGACTTCGGACCTTCTGCGAAGGCCGAGGTCGTCGCCGCTTGTGTTTTCCCTTCAACTCTTCAACCGTTTAACTTTTCAACGGCCACATGAATTTTCTTCAATCACTGGCGAAACAATTCGCCGGGAAACCGATCGATTGGGATGAGCTGGAGGAATCGCTCATCCGCGCGGATCTCGGCGTCCCGATAACACTGCGCATCATCAAAACGCTGCAGGAACGCGAGGCCTGGGCTTTGCTTGGGGTTGGCGACGTAATCAAAGCGGTGCGCGACGAGATTGCGCGGATTTTGCCGCGCGATCCGGCGCCAATTCGTCGAGCGACGGGCAAACCGAGCGTGATTTTGATTGTCGGCGTGAACGGAACGGGCAAAACAACATCCGCAGCAAAACTGGCGCACTTGATACAGGGCGGCAATTGTAGGGCGTCTGTGTCAGCCCCGAATGCTTTCGGGGTTCACAGAAACGCCCTACAAACTGTGATGCTCGCGGCTGCAGATACGTTTCGAGCTGCGGCCATCGAGCAACTCGAGATCTGGGCGAAGAGACTCGACGTTAAAATCGTTCGCGGCCAGCACGGCGCAGATCCCGCGGCGCTTTGCTACGAGGCGTATCAGGCAGCAGCGAAACAGAAGATTGACTTTTTGCTATGCGACACAGCCGGCCGGCAACATACCAAAGCAAATCTGATGGCCGAGCTACAGAAGATAAAACGGACTCTGAGCAAACTCGATCCAGACACACCGCACGAAACGTTGCTGGTCGTCGATGCTACCACAGGCAGCAACGCACTCAGTCAGGCACGCGAGTTTCACAATGCGCTTGGACTCACTGGCCTGGTCGTCACCAAGCTCGACGGCAGCGGCAAAGGCGGGGTCGTAGTGGCGATCCAGGATGAACTTGGCATTCCCACGCGCCTTGTCGGCACCGGCGAAACGATTGACGATTTCGCGCCATTCGATCGGAAGAAGTACCTCGAAAACTTGTTGTGAACGTTTTTGAGCCGAAGGACGTGCAGAGATCATTTCGACCGACGCACAAACCGCTAAGGATCATGACTGGCCGCGTCTTCGCCGCGACTAACATCGTTCAGCCATACTTCACCAGGGCGCTGCAGCGCAGCTAAAGCGCGCCTGGGGACCTACCTATAATTTAAAGAATGCCACGCACACGAAGATCGCGCCGCACACGCAGATCAGATCAACGAGCAGCATGGTGCTCAGCGCGTAGCGGGTATTCTTGATCTTCACACTCCCGAAGTAAACGGCGAGGACGTAGAACGTCGTCTCCGCTGCGCATTGGAAAACGCAACCGAGACGGCCGGTGAAGGAGTCCGCGCCGTATGTATACATCGCGTCGAGCAAAAATCCGCGGCTTCCGGCCGAGTTAAATGGTCGAAGAATTGCGATTGGCAGCGCATTCACGATCTGATCGCTCACGTGGACGGCGCGAAACGTCCTCGCCAGCGCGGCCGCGAACATCTCGAATAGTCCACTGTTTCGGAAAAGCGAGATCGCGACAAGCATTCCAAGGATATACGGGAAAATGATACGCCCGACTGCTAGCCCGTTGTATGCGCCTTCGACGAATGAGTTGAAGATCGTCGTGCCCTTTGCCGCGAATTGCGTCTCGCGCAACAAGCTGTAACCGAGAATCGCGAAGATAAGGCCGAGCAGCAAACCGTTCGATAGATTGCCGGTGAAATGGCCTTTGCTGATCAGATCCAGCCGCGTGATATAGGCAAGCAACGCGGCGATAACGGCAGCGATTCCGCCGATTGCGATCACAATCGTAGCCTTAAATAAATTGATCCGCTGGCGAATGCCGACGAGTACAAGCGCCGCAACCGTGCCGATGAATGAGGTAATAATGCACGGTAACATCACGTCCGCCGGGTTCGTCGCATGTGCCGCCGCGCGATAACCGATAATCGAAGTCGGGAGGAGCGTCAGCCCGGCCGCATGCAAACACATGAACATAATCTGCGAATTGCTTGCTCGGTCCTTCTTGTCGTTCAGTTCCTGAAGGCTCTCCATCGCCTTTAAGCCGAACGGTGTCGCCGCGCTGTCGAGGCCGAGGAAATTCGCCGCGAAGTTCAATGTCATGTAAGAGATCGACGGGTGACCGCGCGGCACGTCCGGAAAAACGTGAACGAAAATCGGACTGAGGAGTTTTGCGACGCGTTCCGCGGCGCCGCTGTCTATCAGCAACTGCAGGATACCGCTGAAGAACGCCAGGTAAGCAATCAGCGGTAATAAGATTTCGAAGATCGTAGTTTTGCACTGCGGCAGGACGCCGTCAGCGGCCTGTTTGCCGGCGTAGAGCTTCAAGACCTCGTTGTCGATCGTGTACTGATACTCTTTATTCTCAATCGTGATCTTGTGATCGAACGCACTCTGCAAGCTGCGCACCAATTCAGGTGGCAGCTTATCGAGGTAATACTCGCGTTGTAGCAGCGGATCGTCCTTCTTGCCGCTCACGGCAAATTCGATGCTGTAATATCGGCCGGTGAAGAGCTGGACGAAGAGATAGGCAATCGAACAAAGGAAGAGAGCGACCCAAAATCTGCTTAACGCCATTTGGAGCTAGTTCGCGGGCTGAAATCGCGTCACGACCGCACTTAAAGCAGTACGCCCAGTTCGCCGCAAGCCCAAAACTTGAATCTCGGCAGCGGAACAACCGATCCCTGAACACCGTCGGCGTTCCCGCGTCGGATCATCCCGAGCCTTCTAGTCGCCACGCGTGTACGAGGATGCCTTGGCGGCATCGGTCGCGCCGATCAGACTAATCGTTTTTCGCCGCTACATTCGCGTTCCCGAAGCCAGCCGGCAGGAATGAACGCGTCCCAACCATTTTGTGTCTAATTTACGAATTTAATTAAGAAGCAAATCTCTGCGCATTTCCTTAAGGAAGCGTGATTGTGCGCAGACTTAAGCACTGCTTAAAGGGGATATTCACGCGAGAAGACACAATGAGATCAACGCGATTAACGTACAAACACAAACACTCAAACAAAACTCTCTGGTTTGGGTTAGCCGGCACGCTTGTCGTGATTGTCGGCTCGATCTTGTTTTCGTATGCTCAAACACAGAAAAAAGAAGCCGAGAAAATGAACAATCCGACCAAACCCGTTCCCAGCGAAGCCGAGTTGCAGCAGAAATTAACCAAGGACCAGTACAAGGTGACGCGTCAATGCGGCACAGAGACGCCATTTCACAATGCCTACTGGGACAATCACAAGCCGGGAATTTACGTCGATCTTATCACCGGCGAACCGCTCTTTAGTTCGCTCGACAAATTCGATAGCGGCACCGGCTGGCCAAGTTTCACTCAGCCCATTAAGAAGGATAGCGTGACGGAAAAGCGCGATACTTCGTACGGAATGGAGCGTGTTGAGGTCCGCGGGAAATCGAGCGATTCGCACCTCGGCCACCTCTTTGACGACGGCCCTGCGCCGACCGGTCAACGTTTCTGCGTGAACTCCGCCGCGTTGCGCTTTGTCCCTGTGGAAAAACTGAAAGAGGAAGGTTACGCCGAGTATTTGTCTCTGTTTCAACCGCAACAGGCCGCGCAGCGACAGCAAGGCGGAGAAGCAAAACCGCAAAGCGAGTAATCATGGAAGGGTCGGCCCGCTGCGGCGACCGAACGCCCCCAGTGCGGCGTTTACCACAGTGTTGTGACCTTATTCGGGTTTGGAAGTCCAGGTTGAGTGCCTTAATGTACCAGTGATGTCCATAACCCAAGACGACTTTGATTACGCAATTGAAAATACGCAGGTGATCGTCGCGCCGGAGCGTCAGATCGCGACTTTCGGCAGCACCAGTTTCAATTTCTATTTGATCTCGGAATTGATGGACCGCGTCAACCAGGTGCGGATCCGCAACGGGAAAATCCAGGCTGAACGCCCGCAGATTCTGACACCGGAGCATTATTGCCGGTTGTTACTGGAGGGCTTCGGAGAAAAGGCGGAGCGATACGTAGAACAACTGCGTGAGCACACCCGAAACATCGCCGTGCTCCGTTATGGTTTTCAATTTCGCAAGACTGATCTGAACGAACAGACGCTGAGCGATTCAATCGACGCGGTAATTAATCGCACCAGGCGGCAGGTCGAGAACAAAAACGAACCACTCAGCGCGATCATACAAGGCGTGGAGGACGCGTGGGAAGTTTGCCTGCTCAAGTTCACCATAGACCTGGTCGAGCGGTCTTCCGGCGGTAATCTCGGTGATTTCAGAAAACGCGGTCTGGTCTAACCTTGCAAGCCTGTCATCCTGAGCGAATGCGAAAGATCTCTGCATTTTTTGGCCGCGCCTTAGAATCAAACTAATCAGAGATTCTTCGCTGCGCTCAGAATGACATGACAGTAGCAGAGGGTTGTCGACCTTTTGACCGCCGTCGCTTTTGCCAGGCTGCGCGCGTGAGAGCAAAGCCGTCAATCGTTGAGTGTCCGCGTATCAAAGGTGCACCCGAATGAACGCGCCCACGTTGGCAAGGGCGCGACGCCCATCTTTCAGGTGGGCGTTCCACAAAGGCCATGCATGAATCATGTGGGGCCAGATCTGCAAAGTCACGGCGACATCCGCCGCGCCGGCGCGCGCGGCAAGTCGAGCCGCGTCATCCAGCAAGGTCTCGTCCGAACCAACCTGGATTAGCATCGGAGGAAAATTTCTGAAATCCACGTAGAGCGGGGAGACCCGTGGATCTTTTCTGTCCATGTCAGCGGGCAGATAGGCATCAGCCAATTCATTTAGATACTCTTTGTGAATGAGCGGATCGACAGCGGCCTTGCTCGCAAGCGTCGAACCCGACATTGTCAGGTCCGCCCATGGCGAGATGAGCCACGCGCATGCGGGAAGCTCCTCGTGTGCGTCGCACAACCGGCCGATCAATCCGAGAGTGAGTCCGGCCCCTGCGCTGTCGCCACCGATCGCAATGTGTGAGGCGGCGATGCCTTGATTTCGCAAAAATTGCCATGCACTCAGAGCGTCATCGTACGCGGCGGGAAACGGATGCTCGGGCGCGAGCCGATACGCAACAGCCAGTGTGCGCATTCTCGCCACCCGGCCCGCTTCGGTCACCAGACGACGATGGCTCCGGATTGAACCAGAACAATAACCGCCGCCGTGAAAATACAGGAGCACGCGCGACGCATCGCTGCCGGGAACGCCATTCACATCGACCTCACTGAATTCGACATCGTCTGCAACAGGCCAGACAGCACCAACTTGGTCGAGCCGTTTGCGCCGTTCCAGCCAACCTGCCGGACGTGGCTTCGAACTTAGGAGCGCTCGGACAGCATCGATTTGGGCCATTGTCTTTTTACTTCAAGCCGCGAAGTCATCATTGAGCAACGCTGAACTTTCAGCTTTCGTCAGTGCGCGCACCTTGGCATTCTGCGCGCTGAATCTGCAAGTGAGAAATTATCTCCAGCTTAATGTCAGCCTGCTCTACTGGATTTTGGTTGCGCCGTTCACCGGGCAATTCTTCAAGATTGCGCCGATCTTCCGGCAGATGGTTTTCATCGGTGTCCGCGCGGCGCCAATGGTAGCGTTAACCGCATTTAGTGTGGGCGTGACGCTGGCGATGCAGGCCGCGCATTCACTCGAGAGCCTCGGCGCAGAAATGTACATTCCCGATCTGGTGATGATCACGTTGCTTCGGGAAATGGGACCGGTTTTGATCGCGGTGATTGTAATCGGCCGGAGCGGCTCCGCTGTCGCCGCCGAGCTCGGCACAATGAAAGTGTCCGAAGAAATCGAAGCGCTCGAGGTGATGGCAATCAATCCGGTTCAATTTCTGGTGGTGCCGCGTTTCTTGGCCATGATGGTGATGCTTCCAGCGCTGACTATTTTCGGAAATTACATCGGCATCCTCGGTGGCTGGGCAGTGTGCGTTTCCGCGCTCGACTTCAACACTGCGGGATATGTGCTACGCGCGCTGGAGAGTGCGGAAACATGGGATTTGTATTCGGGAATGATCAAGAGCGTGGTTTTTGCATGGATCATTATCACGATCGCCTGCAACGCTGGACTCAGTGTCGAGGGCGGTGCCGAAGGCGTCGGCCAGGCCACTACGACGGCTGTGGTGCAAGCTTTGCTGGCAATGTTAGTCATGAACGCGGTGCTTACCGGCATTTTCTTTTTTGCCACATGACATGAATGACGGGAACGCAACTATTTCTGGGGAGCACAGGCTGCCAGCCTGTCGTTTTCGGCAGCCTGCCGAAAACTTCCTCAGCGTCACTTTACCAGACGTTGTCTCTGCCAAAGTGTTGCCGGCAAGCTGCCGGCAACTGCAGGCTGGCAGCCTGCGCCCCCCAGAATTTCGAGCTTCGTCATTCCTTCGTGCTTCGGCATTCGGATTTCGTCATTCTAGTCATTCTAATCATGCCCGCTGATTCTAAAATCATTGAGGTTGCCGGTCTTGTTCGAAAATTCGGCGATCGCGCGGTGCTCAACGACATTTCATTCAACGTCGACCGTGGCGAGACGCTGGTGATCATGG
>WNGJ01003068.1_pt1 | contig 19221 bp, 15 predicted proteins | sample 5400611 | NCBI WGS metagenome assembly WNGJ01 (sample SAMN13153375, study PRJNA577476) | soil metagenome | isolation source: 40 cm soil or saprolite under Garry oak tree replicate 1 | place: USA:California | collected 2016-06-15 | reverse complement strand
GTGTCCCTGGCGCTGTCCAGCCCGCCCTACCTGCAAGCGGGATTGGTCATGACCGCCAGGGAGGGCTATACGGCGGAAACCATTCTGTCGTGCGGCCTGCAAGTGGTGGTCGACCTGCGCACGTGGCCCGATATGGAACACCGCGCCGCCGTCATGGCCCGCTTGAACAGCGAGCTTCTGAAGTACGCCATGAGCGTGCCGGAGGATGACCGCTTCCCCTGGTTCGTGCACGTGGATGAAGCGCAGCAGTTCGTCTCGCAGCAGAAGCCAGTTGGTATCGAGATACCCACCTGGAAATGGGCCACCGCCTCCGTCACCAACCTGGGGGTGTTGGGGCGGGCCTATGGCGCGGTGCCGTGCCTGTACACCCAACGCATCGCCGACATTCACAAGGATACCATCTCGCAGCAGGAGTTGCGCATCTTCATGAAAGTGGCCCTCGATAACGATCTGAAACGCTACGAGGAATACGTGAACGCCAAGACCGCGACGCGCCAGGCGATTACCGGCTTCCGTCCCGGTGATGCGGTGGTGATGCTGCCCGATGGCAGGCAGGTGGTGACGCGCTTCTGGCCGCGCCAGTCCAGGCACGCCAGTCACACGCCCCACTTGACCCAGGCCTTACGGCACCATGCCCTGTTGAGCAGGCCGTATGCTCCCGCCGTGCCGGGGGAGCAGGCACACCCGCGCATCTCTCACCCAGGCGCGGCATCCGTGCCCTCGGCTGACGCCTCGATCAGGCGCGTGACCACGCCGCCGCAAGCATGGCAGCCTGGAGAGCGAGACCTACTCGAACCGGAGCCTGTCCAGTCCCAGCAGCAGCCGCAGGCCAGCCAGCCGCTTGCTGCGATGCGACCGGCAAAGGCGCGGCTGACGCCTGAACTAGAGCGAGCGCTGGCAGCGTATCAGGAGGGCGCCACCAGCGCACGTGGACTGGCCGACGCCCTCAAAAAGCAGGGCATGCAGTGTGAAAAGGACAAAGCCGCCTCATTGCTGAGGCGTTTGCGCGAACTGGGAGAAATCCCCTAGCGTCTGTCTGTCGTCGGCATCAGACAGACAGACGCCCAATGTACGCTCGACCAGCGTAAAAGAGGGGCTGTCAGACAGACGACAGACAGACACGAGCAAGAGAAACGGAGGGTTTATGACGACAATACCGCAACCATCACAGCAGCAGCAGCCACGATCAGCAGCCAGTTGGAGAGAGAGCGCGATGGCAAAGTCAGAGATCATTACCGATGCCTGGGAAGTGACCAAGACGTATGCGGGCCGCATCGCCGAATGGGTCTTGTTTGGCTGCATGATTATGAATATTATCGAAATCCTGCCCGGCGTCACGCTCTGGCCTGCTCTGAGCAACATTGTGCTGGGAACGCAGGTGGTGATGTTGGACGTGGGCGGCTTCAGCCTTGCCAGCATGGGCGACCACGCACGCCAGCAGGGAGACGAGCAAGCCGCCCGCCGCGCCTCTCTCACGGGCGGATTCCTCATCGGCATCATGATCTTGACCCTGCTGCTAGTCTCCATCGGCCTGCTGTGGCCTGCCGCCACAACCTACACCAACGTGGCCGAAAAGGGCCTCATCCTGGTACGGGTGATTATGACGGTGATCTACGGCCATGTCATCCACAGTTTGCGTCGAACGACAGCGCAAGAGCTTGTGAAATCGAGGGATGTACACGCCCACCTGGATGCCTACAGTGAACAGCTTCGGCTAGTACAAGCGGAGATGCAGCAGCACGTGCGGGAGGTGCAAGGTTCAGTGCCTCTGCTGGTTCAGTCGGTAGTTCAGTCACAGACCCACGCCATCATGGCTGAACTCCAAGCGGTTCAGGCGCAGATGGACAGGGCTGTTCAGTCCCAATTCAAGGAGGTCTACGCGCTTGTCCAGTCGTTGACCCCTCTCTCCTCTCAACAGGCCCAAGAGCAGGAACAGGAACACCCTATAGCGAATGGACAGGAGAGTGGACAAGCCAGCAGGGGTTCAAAGCGAGGAGCAAACCTGTCCATTACCCTTGTCCACTCAAGCCCCGATGAAACAGAGCATGAACAGGGGAGTGAACCCCTTGAACAGCGCATCAAACGGTACATTCTTGAACAGCGTAGACAGGGGAGTGAAAGCTCTGCCATCGATGAAAGAAGAGTGGTTGGTGAATAGAGAGCCAGCCCGTTACCGTTCGGCAGCGTGTGAGAAAGAATGTATCAAGAGAAGAAGCAAAAGGGAAGCCGCCATGCAGTTAGTTGAGCAACACATCATTGATCGCAACGACCCACGCTACGCCGTGATCGATGCCGCCGCCTTCGCCTCCAAGAACCTCTATAACGCTGCCAACTACGAAATGCGGCAAGCCTTCATCCACAAGGGGTGCTTCATCTCCTACAATCAGTTGGATAAGCTCATGCAATCACACGAGGCGTACCGTGCGCTTCCGGCCAAAGTCGCGCAATGGGTACTCAAGGGACTGGTCAACAATTGGAAATCGTTCCGTGAGGCGCGGGAGAGCTACCAGTGCGACTCCTCCAAGTTCACAGGACGCCCGCAGCTTCCCAAGTACAAACACAAGACTGATGGACGCAATCTCCTGATCTACACCATCCAGGCTATTAACAAGAAAGCGTTAAGGCGTGGTCTGATTCAACCCTCGATGCTTTCCATCACGGTGAAAACGCAACAACAGAACATCAATCAAGTCCGTATTGTCCCGCGCAAAGGCTTCTACGTCGTAGAAGTGGTCTATGAGAAAGACGTGAAGCAAGCCCCCGTCAACCCTGCCTACTACGCTGGTATAGACATTGGCATGAACAATCTGGCTGCGCTAGCCTCAAACAAACCTGGGTTCCACCCAGTAGTCGTTAACGGGCGTCCAGTGAAGTCCACCAACCAATTCTATAACAAGCGCAAAGCGGAGCTACAGAAGAAGCTCGGTACAACCGGCACGACAAAGCGCATGGAACGCATCACCACTAAACGGAACCGGCGTATCGACCACTATATGCACGCTGTCAGCCGACAGATTATCGACTTGCTGGTGCAGGAAGAAATAGGCGTGTTAGTCATCGGGAAAAACGATGCCTGGAAACAGGAAGTCAACATGGGCAAGCGCAACAATCAACAGTTTGTCCAGGTACCGCACGCACGCTTTATTCAGATGTTGACGTACAAAGCGGGGTTAGTCGGCATCACCGTGCTGATTACCGAAGAGTCCTACACGTCAAAAGCCAGTTTCCTTGATCGTGACCCGTTGCCAGTACGGAAGCCGAACGATGACACCGAACACACGTTTAGTGGGAAACGGGTGAAACGTGGCTTGTATCGTGCATCGGGCAACCGGTACATTAATGCCGATCTGAACGGGGCGTACAACATCGTACGTAAAGTAGCACCTGATGCTTTCACAGCGGAGGGTGTAGAGGATGGCAGGCTAACCACCTACGTAGTCCATCCTGCAAGGATGACCCTTGCGAAGCCGAGAAAAGCAAGCGGTCACTAGATTGCTAGAGTTCTCGGAACTATTCATCGCCCGCGCTTAGATCTAGCCTCTGTGGGTAATTTCGCTGCATTTGTCGCACTGCCTATATCCTCTTTTTTAGAAAACACGACCCTCGAATGCAGTGTACAGAACACGGATGATACAAAAGGAATTTTCCTGGAAATAGGATACAGGTATCGACGAACACGACCGAAGTGGCATTTGATGAACACCGGTTCGACAAAAGATACGTTACCGAATTCGGCAGTGAAGAGTCTTCTGATTTTTGACCTCGTGAAGTATGTTGTAGAATTCTTCAGATACTCGAAGTTGAAGTCTGCAACTTCCTTCCAGCTTTGGCCCTGCTGAAATGAATTTCGTATGCCTAATAAAGCGCACAAGGCCAGGTAGCGATGTCCTTGAAATATTCCTCCCAACGGTATAAAAAGGTGCCCCTCTATGAGTCTGTACCTGGAAGGGATAATATGCAAACTGCTGCCGCCCGGCTTGAGGACCCTTTTAATTTCTGCAAGTGCTTCCGGGTAGTTCTGGACATGCTCAAAAACCTGGTCACTGATAATAACATCAAAAGTATTGTCATCGAAAGGGATTTTATAATTACTCATATCGATAAGGCGGAATGCATCTTCATCTGCCTCAACAAGCCCCTCCTCTTCGCAGCGTTTTTGGACGTTCTCATAATCTTTTACGATATCGACTCCAAACGCCTTAAATCCCTGCTTTCTCAAATGATAGACAATCCCGCCTTCGCCGCATCCAAAATCCAGTATCAGTGTTTCAGTGTTAATTTCCGAACCCAATTCTCGCAACATATCTTGAAAAAAGTTCACTTGAAGGCGCCCATAATCCCCTATACGGACTTCTGCGTGCATTGCTTCGTTCATCGCTTCCCTATCTTTCCAATTTGCTTAAAGCACTAGCCTGAGCTATTCTACCACGGGTGTAAAGAGCCGGAGAAGAGAAGTGGATGAAGATCTGGTATAAAAGTCAGGTATGATGACGCAAAGGACACGTTTCTCAACAAGTATGAATACATCATAACCGTCCGCACTCACGATCAAACACCAAAATTATACAAGAGGATAGTACAATTTATGGGTTGAGGGGTCAGGCGTATTTGAATGTAGGAGTTGAAATTGTGCTTTTCTCTTGTTAAGTTGGGCTGAGGAACAGGGTCAGTAATTATGAATGAATTTGTCGATACACGTTTTCAACGGCAAGCAAGCGTGAATGCCTACTTCCAGTCCCAATCCTGGTTCTGGAGAGAAATCTACGCCGACAATTGTGTGCGGGCTGATATTATCCGGGACCGCCACGCGGCTGTATTGAGATGGATCGACGATCTGGCCCTGCCGCCTGGCAGTCAGGTGCTCGAGATCGGCTGTGGGGCGGGCTTCATGGCAGTTGCCCTCGCCCAGCGCGGATTTCGCGTCCAGGCCATCGACTCTGTGGAGTCAATGGTCGAACTGGCACGTCAGCACGCCAAGGAGGCCGATCTTGCTGATCGACTGAGCGTGGCTTTAGGGGATATCTATGCCCTGGCCTTCGCAGATGAATCCTTCGACCTGGTGCTGGCTATCGGCGTTCTTCCCTGGATTGGGCGAATCGAACCTGCTATGCGCGAGATGGCTCGCGTGACGAAACCGGGGGGCGGTGTGATCCTCACGACTGCCAACAAGATGGGGTTGACTAGCTTTCTCGACCCCCGTCTGAATCCGCTGTTATCGCTGCCTAAACGGTATATTAAGAATATACTTGCCCGGTTGGGGCCGCGCCAGCAGATGCCAGGCATAAACTTCCATGGTAATCGTTTTATCGACAAAACCCTGGCTCATGTCGGTCTTGTGAAGACCAGAGGTATGACCCGTGGGTTCGAATTCTCGTTTTTCCGCCGTCCAGTCTTCTCCGCGCGTCGGGGTATGAAGCTTCACCGGCAATTGCAGCGTCTTGTTGATCGAGGTGTGCCCATGTTCCATTCCATTGGTATGACCTATTTTGTTCTGGCCAGGAAGACAGTATCCTCGCCTTATATGTAATTTCAGCAGTTGTCTCAGTGGAGGGTTTCCTCTTGACCGGTGCTTCTGACAAGTCTCGTAAAGTGCTAATCACTGCCCCTCTCGAAGAGGGCTGGCTCGAACGATTACAACTCCTTTCACCCGACCTTCACATCGAGTGGAGGTCAGCGCGTTCTGGCAGAGTGGTTCCAGACGACCTGTGGCAGGCAACAGAAATTCTCTATACCTCGTTCGCTACCATTTTGCCTTCTCCGGAAAAGGCTCCTCGCTTGCGCTGGGTGCAGCTCTATTCAGCCGGAGCTGATCGCATTGTTGATGCTCCTCTTTTTCAGGCTCCAGTCACCTTTACCTCAGCGAGCGGCGTCCACGCCATCAATATGGCCGAGCACCTCTTCAGTATGGTGCTGGCCTGGTTCCATCATCTACCGCTGGTGCTTGAGCAACAGCGGCAGAGACAGTGGCCGTCAAATGCGGAGCGCAGCACTTTATTTACGCCAGAGGAACTGTGGGGGAAAACCATCGGCATCGTGGGATACGGCAGTATTGGTCGCCAGGTTGCACGGCTGGCCAGGGCTTTCGGGATGCGTGTGCTGGCCATGCAGCGAGGTACCGATCACCATGACTATGGCTTCCAGTACCCCGGTGTTGGCGACCCCGAGGGAGTTCTTCCCGATCGCTATTATACTCCTGATCAATTGCATGCCATGCTGCGTGAAAGCGATGTAGTGTTCATCGCCTTACCCCTGACGCCCCAGACCCTGGGGCTATTTGACGACGCAGCTTTCCAGGCCATGAAGTCAACGGCTTTCTTAGTGAACCTCGCTCGCGGTGAGATCTGTAATGAATCGGCCCTGCTACGCGCTCTTGAGGAGAAACGCATTGCCGGGGCCGCGCTGGATGTGTTTCACCAGGAGCCTTTGCCTGCGAATCATCCCCTATGGCAGCTACCCAATGTCTTTATCACCCCTCACAGCGCGGGCCTCTCTCCACTATACAATGAGAGGGCCGCCATGATCTTCGAGGAAAACTTGCGCCGCTACCTGGCTGGTAATCCCCTCTATAATGTCGTGGACAAGACCCTGGGATATTGATCGGCCGCCGGGTAATGCCGGTTTTCTCATCGGCTTGATTGCAGCTCAATTCCTTCCACTTCCTACGCGTTCCGAGAGAATGTATTTCTAGAACATCCAAGGGGAGGACACCTTGTGCAGATCACGCGAGGCTACAAGACCGAACTCGATTTGAATAACAAGCAAATCACGCTCTGCAAAAAGCATGCAGGAGCAGCAAGATATGCCTACAACTGGGGCTTGCGCCGCAAGCAAGAGGTCTTCCAGCGGACCGGTCGTGGCATCTCTGCGATGGAACTGCATCGTGAGTTGAACCATCTCAAACAAACCGAACTGCCTTGGATGTACGATGTCTCAAAGGCAGCTCCTCAAGAGGCGCTGCGCGATTTGGACGCGGCGTTCAAAAATTTCTTCAGGCGGGTGCAACTCAAGAAAGAAGGCAAGTGGCGCGGCCCGGCTGGCTATCCCCAATTCAAGACCAAACGCAAAGGACTGGGAAGCTTCCGACTCACTGGGTCCATCCATATCTACGAGAAAGCCATTGACCTACCTCGCCTGGGCACGCTCCGCTTGAGGGAGTGTGGGTATTTGCCAATCAGTGGCGTACACATCCTCTCGGCTACCATTTCAGAAGAGGCTGGCCGTTGGTTCGTAGCGGTCCAGGTAGAAGAAGAAGCACCTGACCCTCCCGTTGCCACAGGGGAACCCATCGGGGTCGATGTGGGGATCAAAGCGTTGGCGCAATGCTCCGATGGGCGCAGCATTGGCAATCCCAAAGCGCTGCGCTCTGATCTCAAGCGGCTCAAAAAGCTGCATCGGCGACTCTCACGCAAACAGAAAGGGAGCAAAAATCGCGTCAAAGCGCGTCACAAACTCGCTCGCCAGTATGCACGTATCGCTCATATCCGTCGTGATGCGCTGCATAAAGGCACCGCAGAGCTCACCCGTGCCTATCTTACTTCCGAAGAACGTGCGCTCCGTCGAACAGAGATCGCTGCCCGCTTGCCAGAACCGAAAACCAAGGTCAGAGCAAAGAAAGGCAAGCGATCTCTGCCGACGGAACCGCCTCCCTTACCGGAGGGTATTGCCAGAAAAGTGAAACGGAAGCAGATCAAAAAGCAACTCCGGCGGGCGACGCTCGCTGATGCTCCTCTGCGCCCGCTCATGGTGATCCTTGAAGACCTCAATGTGGATGGCATGAAGCGCAACCACAAACTGGCGCTGGCGATCAGCGATGCGGGCCTGGGCGAGTTCAAGCGACAAATGATCTACAAGACGGCCTGGCAAGGGGAAGCCTTGTTCATGGCAGATCGCTACTTCCCGTCCACAAAGATGTGCTCCGGATGCGGTCACATCAAAGCAGAGATGGACCTTTCTGAGCGGATCTATGTGTGCGTCAATCCGATGTGTCTTCTCGTGATTGAAAGGGATCTCAATGCAGCGCTGAACTTGGTAGCGCTTGCCAAAGAAGTGCTCACGCTCGTTCAGCACGATTCTACCGGCAGCCTGGAGGCCCTTTTTCACAAAGCTATGATACAAGCGATGAAAGTTGCAAATCATTCTACGGCGAGTTCCGCCGGAAGATAACGCCTGATGGAGAGGGACGCTCTGGCTGAGCTGTCGCAAGATGGACCAGTGAAACGGCCCTCGTTGAAGCAGGAACCGAACCGGATGATTCTGGCATGTCCATAAAAGTCCACATTTCGGAGAACGGTAGCAATCACTTCTCATCTCAGCCAGATTCTCTACACAATCACCGCTTCCTAACCAAATCTGTAACCCTGCCCGTAACCCGTTCTAAACCCACCCTTGCTATGCTAAGTGTGGAGTCGTGTGAGAACGCTCAAAAGTTGAATTCCAGGCAGAGTGATAAGCTTTCTGGCCCACAATCTGTTCATGTATGTACGATGGGTGAGGCTTCCAAGCCATTCCAGATGGCCTATCTAAGGAGTGTCGAACGTGAAGAAGTCCGCCGAGGCCCACCTGGGACGGCAAGCAACCGTAAATGCCTACTTCCAGACCCAATCGTGGTTCTGGAACGATATCTATGCCAGCAGCGATGTGTACGCTGAGATTCACCAGGAACGCCATGGAGCAGTACTGGATTGGATCGATGGCCTGGCCCTGCCGCCTGACAGCCAGGTGCTCGAGATCGGTTGCGGAGCGGGCTTTATGGCTGTTGCCCTCGCCCAACGTGGGTTTCGCGTCCAGGCCATCGATTCTGTAGAGTCCATGGTAGAGCTGGCACGCGAGCACTCGATGGAGGCTGACATCGCAGAGCGGCTGAGTGTGGCTGTGGGTGATATCAATGCCCTGGCCTTCGAGGATGAATCCTTTGACCTGGTGCTGGCCATCGGCGTCCTTCCGTGGATTGGACAAGTCGAGCCAGCTATGCAGGAACTGGCTCGTGTTACCAAACCTGAGGGGTTTGTGATCCTAACTGCTGACAATCGAGCGCGCCTGCACAATCTTCTTGACCCCTTGTTAAACCCGGTCTTTGTCCCACTCAAGCGGCTTGCGAAGAATGCGCTCGCACATACGAGACTTCGTCGCCGGTCACTGAAAGATATAGGAGCGACCAGCCACAGTCGCCGTTTTATCGATACATCTCTGGCGCAGGTTGGCCTTATCAAGTCCAAGGGTAAGACGCTCGGATTTGGCCCATTCTCACTCTTCCGCCGTTCAATTCTCCCCAAGAGGCTGGGTATTCGGCTTCACCATCGACTGCAAAGCCTTGCTGATCGAGGTACGCCCCTATTGCGCTCCACAGGAGCGCAATACATTGTTCTGGCCTCGAAGCCCGCGTCTTTGCCGACCTTGCAATCGACGAGCACCGGGAAAGGTATTTCGACATAAGAGCGCTTAAAGCAAGAAATGGAGCATGTTTTTATGAGAGAGGTTAGCAAGCGACTCAGTACACATGACTATTTACGATTGATCGGTGTTCCAGAACTGCCGCCGCTGACCAGTCCTTTCGACCCCGGCTATGATCCAGTCACACTCGAGAGCCATCTCGAGCAAAGCTCACACCTCATGGCTTCTCTGAAGATCTCGATGGCGTGCTGGCAGATTGCTAACGAGGCAGCAACGCGGAGGAAGATAGCGGCGGCGCGCACTCATAATGTACCGGCGGTCACTGGAGGGGGTCCTTTTGAGGTAGCCGTAGCCCAGGGACAACTTGAGGCATACCTTGACCTGTGCGCAGACCTCGGCATTACACGCATCGAATGTGGGGAGGGCTTCACGGAACTGCCGCACAAACCACGCACGATAGTGCAGATGGCGCATGAGCGGGGGCTTGAAGTCCAGTATGAAATGGGCAAGAAGCACGAAGGTCCCTTTACCGAGGAGTCGCTCGACGAAGCAATCGCACGAGGGCATGCCTGGCTTGACGCTGGCGCGGTGCAGCTCGTCGTCGAGGCGCGTGAGAGCGCTAAGGGAGTGGGAATGTTCGGCAATGATGGTTCGTTAAATACCGCCTATGCGGATCGCTTCGCAGAGGAATTCGGGCTTGACATCGCTATGTTCGAAGCTCCCAACAAGCCGAGCCAGTTCGCATTTATGGAGCATTTTGGAAGACATGTCCATCTCTGCAATGTGCGGCTGGAAGAACTCCTGCGTGTTGAGATCTTTCGTCGTGGCCTGCATTCGGATGCGTTCGAGATACCCAGGTTGCGGCCAACGCGCCCTTAGTATGAAATGACGGAAAGAGGAGCTCGTCGTGCGAAAGACAGTTGTTATTGATTGCTTCCCCGAAAGTATGGAGACCTACCGGGACGGCTATGCGATTGTTGCCGTCGATGTCATCAGGGCAACCACGACCGCCGTAACGGGTGTTGCCCTCGGTCGGAAGTGCTTTCCAGTTCCCACACTCGAAGCAGCGGTTCCGCTGGCCGCAAGGTTGCCAAATCCGCTGCTTGTCGGAGAACTGGGAGGATCGATGCCCTACGGTTTCGACTTGAACAACAGCCCGGCTGATCTGGAGTCCAGGACCGATACCCATCGTCCTATGCTTCTTCTCTCTACTTCAGGTACAAAACTCATCTGTGGAGCTGCCTCCTCGCAGGCGATGTACGTCGCGTGCCTGCGGAACTACAGCGCGACAATTTCCTACCTGGCGGCACACCATCCAACCATCGCCGTTATTGGCGCGGGGTCGCGAGGGGAGTTCCGTGAAGAGGATCAGTTGTGTTGCGCCTGGATCGCTGAAGGTCTCCTCGTCGCCGGATACGAGGCGCAGGATGAGAGAACGCTCGCGATCATAGAGCAGTGGAGGGGTACCCCTGTCGACGCGATTGTCGATGGTAAAAGTGCTGAGTATCTTCGTAAGAGCGACCAGAGTAGAGACCTTGAGTATGTCTTGACACACATCGATGACCTTGATGAAGTGTATCGGTACGAGGGCGGCCAGGTGATAAAGCATGCCGAGGAGTTGTTACTCATCCGTTAAAAGAAAGTGCAGGATTGTGTTTTATGGTATCTGGAGGAACCTTTCTTGAGAAAGGGCAGGTGAATACATCCGTTCCCGTGGTTGTAATCGCTCCTGGTTACCACGGACACGCTATTGCACGAAGCCTTGGTCGCCTCGGTGTTCCCGTTTATGGCGTCCACGCTGATCAGCGCTCTCCGGCGGCACGATCACGCTACTGGCGAGAAAACTTCTTCTGGAATATTGCAAAGGTTGCTCCTGAGCAGACGGTCGAGTGGTTGCTTCAACTTGGTCAAAAGGTTGGATCACATCCAATTCTCATCCCTACTGACGACGATAGCTGCCTCTTCGTGGCGGACCATGCAGAGGCGCTAAAAGAAGCGTTTCTCTTCCCAAATCAGCCTGCTGGGCTGACCCGTTCCCTCTCGAGCAAGAAGCAGATGTACTACCTGTGCAAGCAGTTCGGTATTCCGGCTGCGGAGACGAGCTTTCCTCAGAATCGGGAAGATGTCATCGAGTTCAGCAAGAACGCAAACTTCCCTGTCATGCTCAAAGGCATCGATACCCTGGCGCTGCGCCGACGAATCGGGGTAAAGATGGTCGTGGTCGAGGACGTGGAGACATTGCTGAAACGCTACGAGGAGATGGAAACTCCGGAAGCCCCGAATCTCATGCTCCAGGAGTATCTTCCAGGCACTCATAGGGTATGGATGTTTGACGGCTATTTCAACGAGGAGTCAGAGTGTTTATTTGGCCTCACGGCGAATATGATGCGCCAGTATCCTGCTTACACGGGAGTGACGAGCCTGGGCGTGTGCTACTTCAACGACGCGGTTGCGATGCAGACCAGGAAGTTCATGGCGGCTATTGGTTACCGAGGTCCCCTGGATATTGGTTATAAGTACGATGAGCGCACAGGGCAGTACAAGACTATTGATGTCAATCCTCGCATCGGTATGACCTTCCGCCTCCTTGTCGATAGCGCCGATATGGATGTAGCGCGGGCGCTCTATCTCGACCTGACAGGCCAGCCCGTCTCGACGGGAGAGCCTCGCGAAGGCCGGAAGTGGGTCGTTGAGAATTTCGACCTGGTTTCATCACCCAGGTACTGCCGGGATGCCAGGCTTGGCATTCGAGGGTGGATGCGTTCGTACCGGGGGGTGGAGGAGGCATCGTGGTTTGCCCGGGACGACCTGAAACCTTTCTTTAGTATGGGGTTGTTCTCGCTTCAATGGGTATTTGAACGAAAGTTTAAAAAATCTGAACGAATACTCTAAACAATATATCGCGTGGGGGGAAGGCATCTATTTATGGCTAACGTGAAAAAAGTACTCATGCTGGTAGAAAATCAGCCCGCGCCTGCCGACCGCCGTGTTTGGCCGGAGGCTCTGGCGTTGCGCGATCAGGGGTTTCAGGTAAGTATCATCAGTCCTAAGGGAACCACGAAGTGCCGTGAATCGCATGTTTGTATCGACGGCATCCACATTTATCGTTACCGATTACCAGGAACGGGACATAAATACGTTGCCTACTTCGCAGAATACGGCGTGGCGATGCTCAAAACATTCTGGTTGAGCCTTAAGGTGCTGGTTCGCCATGGCTTTGATGTAATTCATGCCGCCAATCCACCCGATATGTTCTTTGCGCTTGGCTTATTCTACAGGCTTTTCGGGAAGAAGTTTATTTTTGATCAGCATGACCTGTCCCCTGAAATGTTCCAGGTGATATACAAAGGTCGTCTGAAACTAATTCACAGGGTGTTGCTCTTCATGGAAAGCCGATCTTATCGCACATCTCATCTCGTCATTACATCGAACGTTTCGCAAAGACAGTTCGCTATAGAACGCGGCGGCTGTCATGCCAGCAGGGTATTTGTCGTACGTAACGGGCCAGATCTGAGACGCCTGGAAGTCCCCAGGCCTGAACCTGAACTGAAACGAGGGCGGCGTTATTTGTTGGCCTACGTCGGTGTGATGGCTGTTCAAGATGGCGTTGAATACACCTTGTACGCCCTTCATGAACTGGTTCATAAGCGTGGACGCCAGGACGTTTCGTTAGTCCTGATGGGAGATGGTGACTCTGCCCCGGCGCTGCGCAGACTTGCTCATCAACTCGAGCTAAACGACTACGTCAATTTTACCGGCTGGACGGAAAATAAAGATGTCCTGCGCTATCTTGCCTCGGCAGATGTAGGACTCTCGCCCGACCCGCAAAATGGACTGAATGAGTACTGCACCATGATCAAAACGATGGAATACATGGCCATGGGGAAGCCGGTCGTCGCTTTCGATCTTGCCGAGACACGCTTTTCAGCACAGGATGGCGCCTTGTACGCTACTCCCAATGTCATAGAAGACTTCGCCGACAAAATTGAAATTTTGCTTGATAACGAAGAACTTCGACTCGAAATGGGAGCGCTTGGGCGCAAGCGCATCGAGGAGGAGTTAAATTGGGATCACTCCGTGAAGAATCTCTTGTTCGCGTATGAGACCCTTTTCCCCGCCGATCTGGAACCACAAGTTTCTGACCCTGCCCCGCATCTGATCACTAGCGGCTGAGCAAGAGCACTAAGCCCGAATGGGGGGGCAAAGTGACTTGCTGATGGACAGGAAACCCGTTCAGATCGACATAGTGTGATCTTACACTGAAGATAACAGTATAGGTCTGCGTTGCGCTGGGATTAACGATGCTTACACCATCGGTATAATTGCGCCAGTAGACACTCTGCGATTGATACATAGCACCAGTGGGGCTACCCACCTGGGCATTGTACGCGTAGTAGCGGGTGTCGCCTCCATATCCTTGATGCGTTGAAATGAAGATCGCGGCTGTATGTTCCTTGCCCATCAAGTACGAGGCAAGGGCCCATTGTATCTCACTACTACCCACCGAGGCCGAAGCGAACTGGTTTACGACATAGAATGGCTTATTTTGATGTTGTACACTTTCCATGAACTGAACGAGTTGCACCCATTTATTGTCAGTAATGTCGCCTCGGGCGTTGTCGGTGAAGCCATCTTCGTCGAGTACCCCATCGACATGCTTCACTAACTGTTGCACGAGAGGGTCGCTGGGAGGTATGCTTCCCAGCGCGAGATTGGGAATCAGGGCTAATGGATGGCTTAAATGATGCAGGGCCTGCTGCATGCGTGCCAGCCAGGCAACGACATCTGCACGCCATTGGGGGTCCTCGACCTGCCCGGTATAGCGCTGCCTCCACTGACCATTGACGTAGACACCGCATGCGCCAAAATAGTTCTGTAAGTCTACATTATCTGCCGCGATACCATCATAGCCGTTTTGGCTGGCCGGCAGGCCATATGTCTGTACCTGCCAGGGTACCAGGGCAGGATTGGAGAAATCGAGCGGTATGTTCGGGTCACCAAACTCATAAGCAGGCGTGACCCGGTCGCACTTGTAGAGTATCCAGTCGGGATGAGTCGCTTTCCAGTAGTTCAGGTCATGGGTCGCGCCCGGGTCGGTGAATGTCCCGCTTTCGCGGTGAAAGGGAATGTAGTAGGTAATGAAAATATTTGGGTTGCCGGCGCGAATTGCCTGGATATGATCCACTGATGCACCCCAGACAAAATCGTAGGGTTTTGCCACATTTGCTGGATCGGAAATGTTGTAGTCAAAACTTTGAAAGAGGTGAATATTGTTCCAGGTATCGATGAAAGGACGTACCCCACTTAAGTCCACAAAGGGCGTTCCTGGTGAAGGAAGAGGTGTCACAAGCAGAACGGGTTTGTTCTTCGATGAAGTGCAACTGCTCAAAACGAGGATAAGCGCGAATCCTGCAAACCAGTAAGGCAGCAGGTGCCTGCTGAAAAGACGTGAAAACATCACAACGTACTCCTGCACATAAATGTATGAATGCCGACCCCCCAGAGCTTCAGGAGACTGGGTTAAATGATTGGTGCTAGTATAGCACAGTGATGAGTAATCGTCACTGTTCAAAGCCCTTGAATTCTGATAGAGTAGGCAATAGTAAATCAACTGCTAATGAAAGGAGAATGCGCTCTTTCTTCCCGCAAGTTGGGGACTGCAGCGCATGCGCTATTCAAGTGACTACAGCGAAATATCTCGTTACAGGTGGAGCAGGTTTCATTGGTTCGCACATTGCGGAGGCTCTCCTTAACCAGGGAGATACTGTACGCGTGTTCGATAATATTGCTACAGGCAGGCAGGTAAATCTGCAGGCCCTCCAGGGGAATATACAATTCATTCAAGGGGACTTGCGGGATTTTGATGGTGTAAAGGCTGCTATGGAGGGCATAGAAGTCGTATTTCACCAGGGGGCATTGGCCTCGGTGCCGCGATCCATCGCCGACCCGGTTGGCTCGCTGGAGACGAATATCAATGGCACGCAGAACGTCTTGCTGGCGGCGAGAGACGCCGGTGTGCGGCGCGTAGTTTATGCCAGTTCTTCATCTGTGTATGGGGACACGCCGACATTGCCCAAGAGGGAGGATATGCCAACCAATCCAATGTCACCCTACGCGATTCAAAAGCTCACGGGCGAGTTACTGTGCAGGGTGTTTACGCCTATTTACGGCGTTGAGACCGTCGCGCTGCGCTATTTCAATGTCTTCGGCCCTCGTCAGGATCCCAACTCGCAATATGCGGCGGTGATTCCCCGCTTTCTGACCGCGCTCCTTGAAAAGCGCCGGCCCATCGTCTTTGGCGATGGAGAGCAGACACGCGATTTCACCTACATCGCTAACGTCGTGCAGGCCAACCTGCTCGCAGCGAACGCGCCTGATGCCATTGGCTTTGCTATAAATATTGGATGTAGCGAACAGGTCTCGCTCAATACTGTACTGCATATTGCAGGAGAGCTGCTGGGTGTTGCCGTCGAGGCCGAATATCGCGAACCACGCCCCGGGGACGTACGGCATAGCCTCGCAGATATCCGCCTCGCAGAACGTCTCCTGGGTTACCGACCAACCGTCAAATTCCGCGAGGGATTAGCGCATACGCTAGCCGCGCTGCGCAGGAATGCTCGCTAGCCCAAGCTGCCCGGCAATACGCAGCTATACATATCGCCAGGCAGCTCAAATTGCATAGATCAAACATCGCTGAGATAGGTAGCCCAGTCACCATTGGTGGGAACGTATTCTGAAGCGAACCAGGTATGGTTGCCGGTGCTACCATCATAGGAGGTAGCCTGGTAGTCACCATAGTACGGTCTCGTTTTCGCTGCCTGCCCCTGGATAAGGAATTTGGGTGTCTCCATCTTCCCGAGCGGGTCTGTTGTGAGATGCACTGTGTACATATCGCCCGGATTGATGGTGTGGCTCATCGTGGCGAATACCATGAATACACGGTCTTGCTTATCGTCCATAACGGCTCCAAAGGAGGCCGCCTGATCACCTGTGAAGGCGAAGATACCGCTCTGGTAGAGTGTCCCACCGGTAATAGTTCCGCCGCTCAGAGTGGGCGTGACCTGCCCCCAAAAGACGCCTGGCACGACCTGGGTCCCGTTGTTAGTGCCGGTTTCAAGCGCGAATGAGATCTTCCCGTTATTGTAGATGGGTGTTGCGCCGATGCGTGTGTCGAACGTGTCAATACACCGTGTGCAGCCCGGTTCATCCGCAGACGGCGGAAAGGCATACGTTGGGGTCGAGACGACAACGCTAGAGAGGGCGGGCGTGTTCAGGGGATTGGCAAAAGCCCATACGACAACACCGCTGCATCCATTGAAGCAAGACCCACCTCCCGAATTGATGTTGAACGAGCTGATTAACAATTCTGCCCCTGGCGCCGAAGTTCCCAGCGCCAGCGTTTCAACGGGCTGGACCGAATCAACGAGTGTGTTGTTCGACTTCAATTGCGTAAAGCCCCTGGCGGTCACGGTTGCCCCGCTTTCCATCCTGGCTTTGTTCGCTGCGAACACTTCAGCGTACTTAAAAGTGTTACCGGTCAGGTCGAGCATGTTGCCCGAAAAGTAGACGGCATGGCCATCAAAGCCAAGTTGGGTGAGATCGACAGGAAAGGTGGTACCACGAGCCATGTTGAATGAGTAGACGTGCCACGTGCCATTCGGATTATTCGTCGCGCTCACGGCTATCCAGTAGAGCGCCTGGAAGGGACAGTTATTGTAACCAAATGCACCTTCGTCCTGGAGCATAGCTGCCCAGAAGCGCCCATCGGCGGGGTCATAGAAGGCACGAACGTCAACCATGTACGGGAGGGTATCGCAATTGTTAGGCGGATTCGGAACACCAAAGAATTGCTGGTAGTTTTTGGGCCAACCGCTCTGACGGGTGCCAGTAGTGTTATAGACGGCCCAGGCTTCGTTAACCCCCTGAAATACCCAGTTTGAAGATGTAGCCAGCGCCATATCGGGGTGCCTGCATTGGCCCCAGATAGGACAGTTCGCAGCCGAATCCGCCAGGCCCTGGAACTTATGGAGTACTCCCGGAAGATTGGGGGAGGGACTGGTTGCACTATAGGGATAAGCATCAAACGGCGCATTTTTGTTCTGTGCAGCAGCAGCTTTGCGTTTGGCAAAGACTGTCGGGTCTACACCCCTGGGCGAGGTCTCCACCCTTGCAGGATTGGTTGACGAACTGGTTGTCGCTGCAGGAACATCGTTCATATTCACCGTATGTATGCTCACCAGTGGTGCAATAGTCGGCTGAGCGGAAGTAACAGCGTTCCCAAGAGCGGGACTACTACCTTGCCCCCTGGCTAAAACAAAACCTGCCGAGAACACACTTACCAGTAGTGTGGCAAGTGTTAGAAAGAAGAAGGCACGCCATTTATAGTTTCTTTGCATTCGAATCTCCTCGTGAAGACGTACTACCCAGGACGGAATTTTAAAGCTAACCGCGGCTATTGTAATAGCTGGGCATTTTTTTTAGGATTTGAAAGAGGTTAAGGATCAGTGTAGGAAGAAGAATGGAGGTGCTTCTCTGGTGAAGAAGTCACTACCTGTCAGGCATGGAGGAAGTTACGTAGATGGGGGATTCTCACCATTGATGTTGGCGTGACAAACCGCTCTGGTTTTTTCAACGTAACCAATCACCTTTTTTGCACCACCATTGATACTTTATCTGCACCTTTTTCCTCTATACTATTTGCTGAGTGGCTGATATGTACACATAGTTGGCAGGAGATGTTATGTCGCAAACCATTATTAATGTTGAAAAGCGCGATACGTTCGCTGAACAATATTTACGTGATGCATTTTCGCGTGACCTGTTGTGGCAAAATTTGCTGAAAAAGCTCTATGGTTATTCGATCATCTCCCTTACAACCGCGAACGCGAGCGGACAAATTACAGGCTATCTGCCGTTGTGCGCCATGCATAGTCCACTGACGGGTGTAAGGCTAGTGTCTCTGCCGTTTACAGATGTTTGTCCATTGATAGCAGTAGATCAGGCGAGCGCAAATGACCTGATTGACCAGGCGATACACCTCGCCCAGGAGCAGCGCGCGCGTTATCTCGAGCTAAGAGCTGGTAGCAATGAGGTACTGGCAGGGCGTACAGAACTGATAACCGGAGACCTTTATGTGCGATGGATCATGCCATTAGAATCTGATCCTGATAAGGTCTGGTCGCGGCTGCGTAAACCAGTACAGCACCAGGTTAAGAAATCACAAAAGCAGGGTGTGCAGGTTCACATTGCTCAGAGCCGTGAAGAGATGGCGCACTACTACCGCTTGCATCTCCAGACACGCAGTAAAAAGCACGGTATGCCAGCGCAGCCGCAGCGTTACTTTTATGAGCTATGGGATACATTTGCATCGGACGGCAGTATGCAACTCCTGCTGGCTGAATACCAGGGGCAGGTCATAGCTGGCATGGTTCTGCTCTCATCGGGAACAAGTATACGCTATGCCTATGGCGCGTCGGATGAACGCTATCTTCATCTAGCACCCAATAACCTGCTAATGTGGACAGCCATTACCTTGGGATGTACGCAAAGATATGAAACGTTTGACCTTGGGCGAACCGCCCGCGATAACCAGGGATTGATGGAGTTCAAGCGCCGCTGGGGAGCCATTCAGGAACCTCTGCCCTACTACTACTATCCACATGTAGAAGGTCTGGCGTCTACATCAGAGCAAAGTTTGAAGTACCGCATGCTGACTGCTTGCTGGAAGCGACTGCCACTCAGGGTAACCGCACCATTAGGCGGCTACCTCTATAAGCACCTGGGCTAAATGGTCAAGTAGATTTGTGCTGTGCTTCCTGCGTGCCTATGCCG
>WNGJ01002836.1_pt1 | contig 19228 bp, 25 predicted proteins | sample 5400611 | NCBI WGS metagenome assembly WNGJ01 (sample SAMN13153375, study PRJNA577476) | soil metagenome | isolation source: 40 cm soil or saprolite under Garry oak tree replicate 1 | place: USA:California | collected 2016-06-15 | reverse complement strand
TACACGGGCATCGGGATTTATCTAAGTTTCAGCACGGGCTATCCGGTGATTTCGGGGACGGTGCCCGGTTCGCCCGCCGCATTTGCGGGACTGAAGGCAGGCGACCAGGTAGTGAAAGTCGGCGACAAAGACATCAAAGGCATCACCGCCGACCAGGCGACTGCCCTGATTCAAGGACCTGAAGGGACCAAGGTCACCCTGACCATCCTGCGAGGTACCGAGTCGATGACATTCACGATCACGAGGGCGCAGATCCAGGTGCCGACCGTGCGGTCAGCCACGGTTGGCAACCACGTGCTGTACGTCCGGATCTACTCGTTCGCCTCCAATACGTCGACCGAGTTTTCGGCGGCGCTGAAGACCGGTTTGCCGGGGGCGTCCGGGATGGTCCTCGACCTGCGCGGCGACCCCGGCGGATTCATCTCAGCGGCCGACGACGTGATCAGCCAGTTCGTGTCAACTGGTGAGACCTTCGAGACGCACGGCCGGAGCGGGGTGGACCGGCACCAGGTCGGCTCGCAGCACGGTGCGCCAACCGTGCCACTGATCGTGCTGGTCGACGCCAACAGTGCATCCGCGGCCGAGATCGTGGCCGGGTCGCTGCAGGTCCACCAGCGCGGGAAGCTCGTGGCACAACCACGTTCGGCAAAGGTTCGGTGCAGGAGGACTTTGTGCTGAGCGACGGATCGGACCTTCACCTGACCGTGCAGCGGTGGTTTCTGCCGAACGGCCAGACGATCGACCACAAGGGCCTGACGCCTGACGTCACGGTCACGCTGCCGACTCCGACTGACGCCTACGACGTGTCGCAGCCGTCGCAGGGCTACGCCAAAGACGCGCAGCTCAATGCGGCATTGGGTCTGCTGCCGGGTGGGTAGACTGGCTACCGCGCAATCGACGGGCGGTTAGCTCAGCTGGCTAGAGCGCCTCGCTTACACCGAGGAGGTCGTTGGTTCAAGTCCATCACCGCCCACTGACTCAAGAGGTCGCCAGAGCCGCACCGCAAGCCACGCGCCCCAGACTGGAGCAACGATCCCGCCGCTAAGGAGAATCAGCAATCCGCCGATCGCGTCCGGAACGGGTATGCCGGCGTCACGTGCGAGAAGGCTCAACAGGCCCAACACGTAGAGGGCCATGAGAACGAAGCCGAGGAACGCCCACCCCCGCGGCAGCGAACCTTTCTCGAGGGCAAGGCGGCTCGACCAATAGGTGCCTAGGCCGGCGAGAAGTAGGAATGCGCGCTGGAGCCAGTTCGCAGGAGACTCTATCAAGGCGCTAGCGTCAGTCAGGGTCCTCAGCGTTTCACTCGAAGCACCTTGACTGACATTGACCACTGCCTGCAACAGGCCGAGCGTCAGGAACAACCAGAGAGCTCCGAACAGCCCCGCTGTGCCGAACGCGGCTGCCATCAATTGCTGGCGAGCACCGTCGGGGCCAAGCGAATGTCTCAGGACGAGCCCGAGCCCAATCAGGCAGAGCATTGCGATGACGATGCAAGCTCACGAGCGTAAAGATCCATATGCCCGCGAACCACCCGGCGGCAAAGAGGAGCGCGAGCGATCTGCCGACGGAATACCAACTGGCATTGCTCATAGCACCTCTCCGCCGAGAAGCCTAGCCCTCAGCAAGCGCGCGAACAAATGGGCAGTTCGGAATCTGGTTGGAGCAGCGGCGACGGTGAGATCGCGATTCGCGCCGTTTAAGGTGCTGCCCACTGACGACTCCACGCCGAACGGCGGTTAGAAGCGGCCGACTGCTGCTTTGGCTAGCGTCTCGACCTTGCTGGAGTTGGTGGTCGGACTGACGGCGATCATCAAGACCACATTCGCCTTGAAGACGAAAATCGCGATCCCGCCGCCGGTGCTGCTCGTCGCGGTGTATTCAAAAGCCTTGTCGCCGATGCCCTGGACTGCCTTGGCGTTGCCCACGCCCATCTGACCGTTCAGGACGGCGGCCATCTGCTCGGGTGACACCGAATCGGCTGTCGAGGTGTCCGGATAGACCTGAGCGAGGACGAATATCGAGGCATCGCCGTTGGAGCTGCCGTAGATGCAGATTCCCGGTGTTTGCGCGCCGGCGCCGGCCGTGAGGTCTGTCACCGTCGTGCCGACAGCCGTCGATGCCTCGGCGGCGGTGATAAGGGAGCAGGCATCGACCGACGCGATGTGCGTGGCCTGGGTTGGGCTGGCTGTTGGCGACTCGTTAGAGCTCGACGAAGGCGTGCTTGACCCACATGCGGCACCAAATATGCAAACCGTGACGGCGGCGAGGGCGCCCCAGCGGCGGCCACCAGACGTGAGCGAATGAAGGGTCATGGGGACACTCACGATCGGGCCCGTAGTCTGTCAACACCGGGAAGTGCTGTCAATGGGACCCGGTGGCGGCCAGCAGTCCGCCGATAAAATTACCCGCCGTGCCGAGGTAGCTCAGCTTGGTAGAGCACTTGACTGAAAATCAAGGTGTCGCCGGTTCAAATCCGGCCCTCGGCACCATCAGCCGCTAGTGTCGACGCGTGCCCCGCCACCGCGCTTTTAGATTCGACGTCCAGGAGCACCGGGCTCACAGCGCCAAGCACTGGCGCGACAAGGTGCGGGCGCTGGAGTCGATGGCGTATTCGGCCGTCTACCTCCCGGACCACTTCGGCGACCAGCTCGGCGCCATCGCGGCGCTGATGGCGGCGGCCGACGCCACGACAAAGCTGCGCATCGGCTCGCTTGTGTTCGACAACGATTACCGGCACCCTGTGGTGCTGGCCAAAGAGGCGGCGACCCTCGATCTCCTGTCGGACGGCAGGCTGGACCTGGGACTCGGCGCCGGCTGGATGGTCTCGGACTATGAGCAGGCCGGAATGCCTTTCGACTCTCCGGGCACGCGGATCGAGCGCCTGGCCGAAGCGGTCACCATCATGAAGAAGTTCTTTGCCGGGGCAGAGTTTTCATTTCAGGGCAAGCACCACTCGATCACTCGCCTGGAGGGGGCGCCCCTACCGGTCCAGAAGCCTCATCCCCCTCTGCTCCTCGGAGGTGGCGGACGCAAGATGCTGCGGCTCGCCGCACGTGAAGCCGACATCGTGCACGTGAACTACAACCTTCGCGAGGGGCGCGTCAACCCGAAGCTCGTTCAAACCGGAGTGGCCGCGGCGACTGAGGAAAAGGTCGGCTGGATCAGGGAGGCGGCCGGCGACCGGTTGGACTCGATCGAGCTGGGTTTCACCGTGTTCTTCGCGAGCGTAACCAGTGACCGGGAGTCGATCGCGTCCGCGGTTGCTCCCTCGATGGGGCTCGAACCTCGAGATGTGCTCGAGATGCCGCATTTCCTGCTCGGGACGATCGAGCAGATCGAGGACGATCTGAAGGCGCGGCGCGAGCGTTTCGGCTTCTCGCATGTGATCGTTCCGGGCGAGGTGGCCGACGAGCTGGCGCCGATCGTGGAGCGCCTCGCCGGGAAGTAAGGACCTCAGGTAGATTGGTGGCGATGGCCACCACCCAGCAGGTCCAGCTGAAGGGGGCGGTGGAGGGCCGCGCCAGCGAAGTCCTCACGCCGCAGGCCCTCGGTTTCGTAGCCAAGCTGCAGCGCGAGTTCGGTGGTCGAAGGCAGGAGCTGCTGCGCCTGCGCGACGAACGCCAGACGCGAATCGAGGCAGGCGAGATGCCGCAGTTCCTGATCACCACGAGCTCGGTTCGCGATTCGGACTGGACGGTCGCCACGGCACCCAAGGACCTGGAGGACCGGCGCGTCGAGATCACGGGTCCGACTGATCGCAAGATGCTCATCAACGCGCTCAACTCTGGCGCGCGGGTGTTCATGGCCGACTTCGAGGACGCGAACTCACCGACGTGGTCGAACCTGGTCGAAGGCCAGGTCAACCTGATCGATGCGATCGAGCGCCGCATCGATTTCACGAGCCCGGAAGGCAAGGAATACCGGCTGAACGACAAAGTCGCCACCCTTCTCGTGCGGCCCCGCGGCTGGCACCTCGATGAAAGACACGTCGAGGTTGACGGCAAGCCGATGTCAGGCAGCCTCTTCGACTTCGGCCTCTATTTGTTCCACAACGCCAAGCGCCTGCTCAAAAAGGGTAGCGGTCCTTACTTCTATCTGCCCAAGCTGGAGAGCCACCTGGAGGCTCGCCTCTGGAACGACGTCTTCAACCTGGCGCAGGACGAGCTGGGCGTGCCGAGGGGCACGATTCGGGCCACGGTCCTCATCGAGACAATCCTGGCCGCATTCGAGATGGATGAGATCCTCTACGAGCTGCGCGACCACTCGGCAGGGCTGAACGCGGGACGCTGGGACTACATCTTCAGCATCATCAAGAAGTTCCGCAACCGCCCGGAGTTCGTGCTGCCCGACCGCGCGCAGGTGACGATGACCGTGCCGTTCATGCGCGCTTACACCGAGCTTCTGGTGAAGACGTGTCACCGACGCGGAGCGCATGCGATGGGCGGCATGGCGGCATTCATTCCGTCCCGCCGCGATCCCGAGGTGAATCGAGTAGCGCTCGCCAAGGTCAAGGAAGACAAAGACCGCGAGGCGAACGATGGATTCGATGGCACCTGGGTTGCCCATCCAGACCTGGTGCCCACGGCGACCGAGGCTTTCGACCGCGTGCTCGGCCATCGCCCGAACCAGCTCGAGAGGCAGCGGCCCGAAGTCGACGTGAAGGCTGGTCAGTTGACCGACGTGAAGGTACCCGGCGGCACGATCACGGAGAACGGTCTGCGCATGAACGTCAGCGTCGGTATCCAGTACATCGAGTCGTGGATGCGCGGGACCGGAGCGGCCGCGATCAACAACCTGATGGAGGACGTCGCGACCGCCGAGATCTCGAGGTCGCAGGTGTGGCAGTGGGCCAAGCATGCATCGCGGCTGGCTGAAGGTCCGACGGTCAACGCCGACCTGGTGCGCGAGATCGCCGACGATGAGATGGCGACGTTGCGAGAGAGGTACGGGGAAGAGGTGTGGGCGAAGAGCCGCTTTAACGAGGCGCGAAAGGCGTTCGAAGAGGTCGCGCTTTCAAATGACTTTCATCCCTTCCTGACCCTGGTCGCGCTCAAGCACATCGACTAGCCCAGGCCCGGGGCTATTGCTTGGCTGGAGCGGGGGGTTTGCCCGGCAGCCGGCGCCACTGACGCGGCCCGACGCCGTTGTTGGGATTGCCCGGGACGAATGCGACCGCCGATGGCTTGACCATGCAGCTGTCCTTGCGGACGACGCTTCGCTCGCCGCCTTCCTGGTGCTCGATCACCACTGTCCGCTCCAAGACGGCCCTTACCCGAACCGGCTTTCCGTTCACCATCGCGTTGAAGCCACCGCTGACCTCGTGGTTCAGGGGTGGGACGATGCTTGCCAGCGAGACGAGTTCAACGGTTTTGCTCATGTAGTGGCTTCCCTCGGGCTAGGCGGCGGTATGTCGCGCCGCGGAAATCAGCAGGCGCCGAGCGATTCGGCAGAAGCGGATTTTACCAGAGCGCGTTCAACCGACTTACGAACGGTAAGCAACCGCCGATCAGGCGGCTGAGCTCTGCTGTTCCTGCAGTCGCAGCTGGCGGGCCGCTTCCCGGCCGCGCCGAGCCGCTTCCTTGCTCGCCAGGTGGCGGACACGAAGCTGCCGCGGGTCGACGAACAGGCGCCGGCGGTTGACGAGGACCTTGGGCTCCCCGGGGGCCGGCTCGATCACGGCCGTCCGCTCCAGGACCGCCGTCACCCAGACGCGCCTCCCATCGTCGACTTCGGCTTCGAAGTCGGGGAGGATCTCGTCGTCTTCATCCATGGAGACGTTGTCCAGCCGCACCAGCTCGGGGCGGGTCTTGTCAGCCGTCTTGCGATTCGTTGCCATGCTCATATTTCACTTACCCGATAACGATCGAGGCCAAACCGAGTAACCGCCTCTCGCCCGATCTCTCAAGAGACCTCACGTAATGAATACCGGATGGGTAACACGCCGTATTCCGCTAGGTGCGTACGGGCGTTCCCCGGGGCCGTCCCAGGCTCGCAGCCGGCACCCAATCTACTCCAACGGCGAAGACAGCCTCGAAATGCCTGGCGTAGGCCCCCGCCGCCGCGCTTGTCTCGGTCGGACGCCCCGTTACGGCTTCCACCGACGTCGGTCGCAGATCTGCGTGCCCGCAGGGGACGATCCCGTCGAAGTAGTCGAGGTCGGTGGTCAGGTTCAAGGCGAAGCCGTGGCTGACCACCGAACGGTGGAGCTTGATACCAATCGCGGCCAGCTTTTCGCCGCCGCGCCAGACGCCGGTCAAGCCCGGCGCTCCCGGCTCAGAGTCGATACCAAGCTCGTGCAGGTAGTGGACGAGCGACTGTTCCAGCCGCTCGAGGTATTCAGGGATGGTCAGCCCGAGCTGCTCCAGATCGAGCACTGGATAACCCACCAGCTGGCCGGGCCCGTGATAGGTGGCCTCGCCGCCCCTGTCTGACCAGACGACCTCCACGCCCCGGCGCGCCCGTTCTTCTTCATCCCACAAGAGGTGGTCGGAGGTCGCCGCCTTGCCCATGGTGAAGACGTGCGGATGCTCGAGCAGGAGGAGAGTGTCCTGCCCCCCTCCCTCGCGCAGCTCCCTCACCAGCGCGGCCTGGAGGTCCCAAGCCTCGCGGTAAGGGACGCTACCCAGCCAGGAGGCTCTTACGCGCGGCAGGGATCTGCTCATCGGCGTGGTAAGAGGATCGCACCAGGGGGCCCGCTTCGACGTGGCCGAAGCCGATGGTGAGCGCTTGTTCCTTCAAGCGCATGAACTCTTCAGGTCGGTAATAACGGACCACCTCGGCGTGCTTCTTCGACGGCCGAAGGTACTGGCCGACGGTCAGCACGTCGATGTTGTGCGCCCGCATGTTGCGGAAGACGTCGACCAGCTCGTCTTCGGTCTCACCCAGTCCCACCATCAACCCGGACTTGGTGACCATCTCAGGCGCCAGGGCCTTGACGTGGCGCAGCAGGGCGAGGCTGTTCGCGTAAACGGCTTTCGGCCGGATGCGCGCGTACAGACGGGGCACGGTCTCGGTGTTGTGGTTGAAGATATCGGGTCTCGCGTTGACGACCGTCCGCACCGCGTCGAAGTCGCCCTGGAAGTCAGGTGTCAGCACCTCGATCGTTGTCGCCGGGCTTCGGCGCCGGATTGCGCGGATGGTGCGCGCGAAGACGCCCGCTCCGCCATCTTTGAGGTCGTCGCGGTCAACTGACGTGATCACGGCGTGCTTCAGACCGAGCTCAGCTACGGATTCCGCGACGCGAAGCGGTTCGCCAAGGTCGAGCTCCGATGGCCGCCCTGACGTGACCGCGCAAAACCTGCAGGCACGCGTGCAGACGTCGCCGAGGATCATGAATGTCGCGGTTTTTCGGTTCCAGCAGTCGAAGATGTTTGGGCAGCGCGCCTCTTCGCAGACCGTGTGTAGGCGGCGGCCCTGGACGATCTGCTTCAGCTCTTTGAAGTTCTCGCCTTCAGTCACCCGGACGCGAATCCACTCCGGGATCGGTGCGGGTCGGAGGGACTCTGTCGTGCTCACAGCCGAATGCTACCGGGCGTCCATTCCTCGAGCCGCTTCTTCATCACGGCCAAGAACTGGCCCGCCGTCATGCCGTCGATGATTCGGTGATCAAAGCTGAGACACATGTTCATCATGTGGCGCATAGCGATCGCTTCGTCGATTACAACGGCGCGCTTGACGATTGATTCCGTGGTCAGGATCGCGGCTTGCGGCTGGTTGATGATGGGCTGGCTCGCAATCGACCCGGTCGCGCCGGTGTTGTTGAGCGTGAACGTGCCGCCTTGCACGTCTTCTGGCTTCAGCTGCTTGTTGCGCGCCCGCTCGACCAGGTCATTGATGACTCGCACGAGGTCCGTGAAGCCAAGCTTGTCTGCGTCCTTGACGACCGGAACGATCAGGCCGTCGGGGATGGAGACCGCGATGCCGAGGTTGACGTAGCGCTTGAGGATCACACCCTCGTCGGTCCACGTGGAGTTGAGCCACGAGAACTGCTTCAACGCCTCACAGAGAATCTGGGCGACGAACGGGAGGTACGTGAGCGCTACGCCGTGACGCGCCTTGAAGTTGTCCTTCTCCGTCTCGCGATACCGGACGAGGCTGGTCATGTCGATCTCCTGAAGCGTCCACGCGTGAGGGGAGGTGGCAAGGCTGCGCACCATGTGCTCGGCGATCGACTTGCGCATGACGCTCAGCTTCACGAGCTCCTCCCGAGCGCCATCGGCTCGAGCGGGCGGTGCAGCAGCCGGTGCAGCCGGGTGCGCCGGTGCCGGAGGCGCCTGAGCCGTGGCCGCGGCCTGCTGCCCGCCGACCGCGGCCAGCACGTCGTCCCGGGTCACGCGGCCGGCCATCCCCGACCCACGCAGCGAGCTTGGGTCGATGCCGTGCTCGGCGGCCAGCTTGCGCACGGCCGGTGAAAGTCTTTGCCTGTCCCCGCCGTCCGCGACCTCTGCCGGCGCAGCGGCGGCCCGCGCTGGGGCGTTGCCACCGGCCGGTTCGGGCGGCGCCTCAGTCTGCGCGACGCTCGCTTCCTTCGGCTTCGGTTGGGTCGCGGCGCCCGCGGCCGCGGCGCCGGTCTCGATCTGCGCGATGACGGCGCCCACGCGAACGGTTTCGCCTTCGCTGACTGCGATCTTCACGAGCTTGCCTTCAAATGGCGAAGGAATCTCGGCGTTGACCTTGTCCGTCACTACCTCCACGAGCGGCTCATCGCGCTTGACGAAATCGCCCTCGTGCTTGAGCCACTTGTCGACGGTGCCCTCGGTCACTGATTCGCCGAGCTGGGGCATCTTGATCTGCGAGACGGCCATCCGCTCTCCTCGCTAACGCTGCAGCTTGACGACCGGGGCGGCGGTGCCCGGCCGCATATTCATTTTCGAGTGTAGCGGAGGCCTTAACGCCCGGCTTACCTGCCTTAACATCCGGCTGTGGCCGCAGTTCCGCCGCCCCCTCCGCCAGACATGTTCGGGCAGACGGCCTTTCGGCCAAACGAAGGGATGGCCACCGCCGCGCTGGTGGTCGGGCTTTTCGCGTTGCCGGCCGCGAGCCTGTATGGCGTGCCGGGCGTGATCCTGGGGATCACCGCGATCGTCCTCGGATTGCGCGCCCGTGGCCGCATCAAGCGTTCAGCCGGCGCGAAGGGTGGCGCAGGCGCGGCGTTGGCGGGCATGATCGCCGGCCTGTGCGCGGTCGTGCTGGGGGCGATGTGGGCTTTCTACCTGACGCTGCTGTACCTGGCCATGACGCAGACAGGTCCGCAGTCGACCTGACGCTGGTAGGCCCAAGGCGAATGGGTGCTATTTCCCATCGACAGGAGACCTGTTTCGGCCTAGGTTGGACGCAGGGCGGGCGTCGGGGCCGAGACCGCTCCGGGCCGTATAGCGGCCTCCGGGCCGTATACCGGCTTCGAGACAACCTGGGTGGGGGCGTCCGCCTCACGTGGCGAAGCGTTGCCCTGCGGGGATCCGGATCTGGATTGGAGGCGACGCCCAGAATCGAACTGGGGATGGAGGTTTTGCAGACCTCTGCCTTACCACTTGGCTACGTCGCCGCCGAGTATCCGATTTTACCCTCGAGGTTCTCCCAGCCAACCTGACCGCTAGGCTGTGCCCGGCACGTGTCCAGCCAGCATTTCCGAGACGCGATGGCGCGGCTTCCCGCCGGAGTAGTCGTGATCAGCGCCCGCATCGGTGACGAGTTTCGCGGCCTCACCGCGAGCAGCCTTGTCTCGATCTCGCTCGAACCTCCGATGGTTCTCGTCGGACTGGAGCGCGAGTCCGCCACCCGCACCGTCGTTCTCGAAACGAAGGCGTTCAACGTCAGCTTGCTGACCCGATCGCAGGAGTTCATCGCCGATCGGTTCGCGGGTCGGGCCCCGAGCATTGACCTAACCTGGCGCACGGTGCCTCATCGCCTGGGCGCGAATGGGATCCCGCTCGTCGAGGGATGCGCCGCCTGGCTCGAGTGCCGCGTTGCGCATCTGCACGAAGCCGGTGACCACGACATCTGCGTGGGAGAGGTCCAAGCCGCGGCCATCGGAGCGGGCGACCCGCTCATCCTTTGGGACCGCACGTTCTGGACGCTGCATTAATAAGGTAGATCGCCCTCCTCCATCCCGAAGTGGTGGCCGACCTCGTGCAGGATTGTCCGCCGCACCTCTTCCACGAGCTCCTCGAAGCTCCGGCTCGACTGCTCGTGCGAGCGCTTGAAAAGTGTGATGCGCTCCGGCATGCCTTCTCCTGATGCCAATGCTCCTGCTCCTTCGTACAGCCCCATCAACCCCTCCGGCGAGAGTTCCTCGAGGACGAACACGGTGTTTTCGAGGTAAGGCTGGAACTGCTCGGGAATCGAATCGATCGCCGCCTGCGCCGCTTCCTCGAATTGCTTCATGCTCACCCGCATGCATGAATTGAAGCGCGTGATGATCGTCGGTGCGGGGACGATGGGTTCCCAGATCGCGCTCCAGACCGCGTTGAGCGGCCGCTACGGCGTCACCCTGGTCGACACCGTGGCGGGTCAGCTCGACAAATCACGCGCCCAAAACCAGAAGCTGCTTGACCGGTCGGTGGAAAAAGGCCGCCTCACCAAGGAAAAGGCGGAACAGGCGCTGAGCCGCATCAAGGACTCGAGCGACCTGGTGGCCTCCACACCGGAGGCCGACCTCGTCATCGAAGCTGTGATCGAGAACATCGACGCCAAGAAGAGCGTCTTCGAGGTCCTCGGCAAGCACGCCAAGATGGACGCGATCCTGGCCAGCAACTCCAGCACCATCGCGATCAGCCGGCTCGCCGACTTCGCGGGGCGACCGGAGCGCTGCTGCAACATGCACTTCTTCCACCCGGTCACCGTGATGCAGCTCTGTGAGGTGGTCCGCGGACCCAGAACGTCGGATGACACGGTGCAGACCGCTATGGAGTTCGTGCGCAGCATCGACCGCACCCCCGTCCTCATCAACAAGGAGATCTGGGGGTTCATCGTCAACCGCATCCTGTTTGCCGCATCGGAAGAGGCGATGCGCTTGCTCGAGGGTGGTTATGCAAGCGCCGAAGACATCGACATCGCGGTTCAGAAAGGCCTGAACTGGCCGATGGGCCCCTTCCACCTCCTCGATTTCAGCGGCCTCGACGTCTTCTACGGTGCGATGCAGGACCGGCACCGCCTTGGCGAAGGCCCTGAGGCTCCCGAGGTGCTGCGCCGCCTGGTCGACCAGGGCCGTCTCGGCCGCAAGACGGGCAAGGGCTTCTTCGACTACGACTGACCGCGACTGATGGCGGTGCTTCGGAGGCAAAATTGATTTGCCCCCGTAGCCCAATGGCAGAGGCAGCCGGCTTAAACCCGGTCCAGCGCGGGTTCGACCCCCGCCGGGGGTATTCGCCGCTCTAGAGCGCCCCGGTACTCAGGCCTACAATCGACGGCGATGGACCCCAGGTTCGAAGAAGATCCGGAAGAGGAGCCGGAGGAGCCGGCCCAGCCTGGTCAGCCTGACGGCGCCCGCGGCACGGCGACGGGCATGGTCCCGTCGGTTGGCTATCCGAGCCGGGAGTGGGAATACTCGACCAAGGTCCTGAGCCTCGCTCAGGTTGGCGATGGCGTCACGGTGGTCAAGGTCCTGCACGAGGCCGCGGCCGACGGCTGGGAGCTTGCCAGCGTTATCGACGGGGGGGATAAGCGCGTAATCCTGATGCGCAGACCAAAGCGCTCAGCCCGTGAGTCACGACGGGTGGGTTTCGCGCCTCCTACGCAGAACTGAGCAGCCCGCCACCTCGTCGACGTCGACGCATCCTGGTGGTCGAGGACGACGTTCCCGTGCGAATGCTTGTGGCCGAGGTCTGCCGGCTTCAGGGTCATGACGTAGTCGAGGCCGGTACGGGCGCACAGGCCATCGAGCTGGGCCGGAGCGCACAGCCGGACCTCGTACTTGTGGACTGGGTGCTGCCCGATATCAGCGGCACCGAGGTGATCCGCGAGCTGAGGCGGCAAGGTGTTGTGAGTCCGATGGTCATGCTCACCGGCCGCTCGACCAGGATGGATGAGGTCGTCGGCCTCGAGGTCGGCGCCGACGACTACATCACGAAGCCGTTTGACTCGCGGATCCTCGCCGCTCGGATCAACGCGCACCTTCGCCGCTCGGCACTCGCCGAGACCGGCGGCGGTCGTGAAGGCGTGCTCAGCATCGGCGCGCTCCAGATCGACAACGCCGCGCGTCGGGTCAAGGTCGGCGAAGACGAGATCACCCTGACGATGACGGAGTTCAACTTGCTGGCCGTGCTCGCGGCGAACCCCGAGCGGGTGCTGACCCGCGCACAGCTGCGGGACAAGGTTTGGGGCTATCCGCACGATCTCGACGATCATTCCGTCGATCCCCACGTGCAGCGTTTGAGGCGCAAGCTGTCAGAGCGCTCGAACACCGGAGTGAGCCTGGAGGCGGTCCCCGGACTCGGTTACCGACTCTCGCTCAAGGGCGCTTGACCGAAGAGGAGTCACTTTTCGGGCCTGCAGCATTCGAGCTGAGCAAGGTCGAGGATGTTCTCAGAGAAGCAGCGTCGCTAGATCCGCCGGAAGTTGGGCGACCTATGGTGGAATTGCTCGAAGCGGGAGGCAAACGGATCCGGCCCGCGCTCGTCGTGCTGGCTGCCATGTGCGGCACATACGATCCCGATCTCACGATTCCGGCCGCCATGGCAGTCGAGGTGACCCACGCGGCAACGCTCGTCCATGACGATGTCATCGACCGCTCCGCAACCCGGCGCGGTCGGCCGACCGTTGCCGCGGCCCTCGGCCATGAGCCTGCCATCGTCATCGGTGATTTCTATTTCGCGAAGGCTTACGAATACGCTTCCTTGACACACACGCCTGAGGTTGTCGCCATCCTCGCCCAAGCAGTCATGGAAATCTGCACGGGTGAGGTGCGTCAGCAGTCGATCCGCTATGTGTTCAGCACGGACGTCGACGAGTACATGCGCCGAATCGAGGCCAAGACTGCGACGCTGCTTGCCGCGTGCTGCGACATCGGAGCCCTGCTTGGGGGGCTTGATATGGATCAGCGCCTGGCGCTTCGTGCCTACGGCCGGTCGATCGGCCTCGCATTTCAAATCGCGGACGACGTTCTCGATTACACCGCAACCGAGGGCCAGGTTGGCAAGCCGATCGGGCACGACATCGCGGAGGGTTTCGCGACACTTCCCTTGATGCTTTCATCCGTGAAGATCGAAGACGGCAGGCGTCTCGACGAACAAGAGGCGAGCCGCGTTGTGGATGCCGTCCGCAACAGCCATGGTCCGCAGCGCGCGCTCGAAGAAGCGCGAAATCACTCCGATGCGGCACGCGAACAACTCAAAACAATCAGTGCTGGCGACGCCACCCCTGCGCTCGCCGCGTTAGCCGACTACGTGGTCAGCCGAAAGCTCTAATCTCTCTCCCTATGTCCCGGGTGGGGATGGACATGGTGGTGCTATGAGTAGGGTGAGGCTCGTCGGTGTGGGACCAGGACATCCCGGGCTGGCCACTGTGCAAGCGGTCGAAGCGGTCAGAGAAGCCGACGTCATCCGAAACTACGATGGCTGCGGCACCGGCCTGCTACACCTCGCGCCATCGAACGCAGACATCGCGCCGCTCGACTCGGTTGACGAGGTGATTCGTCTCGCGCGCAGCGGGCGCAAGGTCACCGTCCTTTTTCCCGGCAACCCGTATGCATTCTCGAACGGCAGCCAGGTTGCCGACAGACTCGAACGCGCCGGGATCGATTTCGAGGCGGTTCCGGGACTCATCGTGGAGCTCGCCGCGCCGGTGATGAGCGGCATACCGCTGACCATCGAAGGCCTCTCCGCGTCCATCGGCTTCGGCCTGGTGACCGGTGGCGAGACCGTCGTGTTACGGCTCGCCTCGGGATGGTGGGAATCGGGCATCAGCGCGCTGCTGCAAAATGGCCGCCCACCCGAGACGCCCGCCGCTCTGATTCTCAATCCGGGTCAGCCTGGCCAGCATCGCGTGAGCGCTCCGCTCAGCGAGCTCGCGCGCAAAGCGGCCACATACGGCCTTCGCGGCGACGCGCTGCTCGTGCTCGGTCCTGGTGTGGACATGTCGGAGCGGCTCGATACGCTCTCGAAGCGGCCGCTTCACGGGCGCCGGATCCTCATCACGCGGGCCCGCCACCAGGTGGACCCCTTCCGCCGCGAGCTGGTCGATCTCGGGGCGGCGGTGGTCGAGATACCGACCCTCGAGATTCGCCGGCTGCCGATCGACGACAGGGTTCGAAACGCGATCAAGAATTTGGATCGGACGGCCCTGGTCATCTTCGCCTCGGCCAACGCGGTCGACATCTTCTTCCAGATGTTGACGACCTCAGATCTGGATGCCCGGACCCTCCACAATTCGAAGCTCTGCGCGATCGGCCAGGAGACGGCGGACGCCCTGGCGGGCCATGGCCTGCGGCCGGAGCTCGTGACGTCCGAGTACACGGCTGAGGGGCTCGCCAACGCCCTGGAAGGTTGGGAGATGAAGGGCATGCGCGTGCTCGTGCCGCGAGCGGAGGTCGCTCGCGACGCACTACCATCGCTGCTTGCGAATCGAGGTGCGGAGGTCGAGATCTTGCCTGTCTATAGCGCGGTCTGCCCGGCGGAGGCGACACCCGCGTTGCTCCGCCTCTTCGACGGGGACGGCGTGGACGTGATCACTTTCACGAGTTCCTCGACGGTGGTCAATTTTGTTCAGGCGTTTCCTGAAGATCGCCTTCCGGCCATCCTCGGCGACGCGGAAATCGCCTGCATGGGTCCAGTCACCGCAGACAGCGCGCGCAAGCTCGGACTCGAGGTCTCGATCGTCGCCCGGGAGTACACGACACACGGCCTCGTCCAGGCGATCAGCGAAGCGACCGCCAGGAAGTGAGCCAGCCGAGGCAATCCCGGCGCGCGGCGCCAGTCGAACCCGATGAGCTCGAGGCGCCGCCACCGCGAGGACGTCAGGCGTGGCTCGCCCTTCTCGTCACCGGGATCCTGATTGCGGCGGTCGCCGGCTCCGGGCTGTTGATCAAGCATGCAATCGAGCCCGCCGTGCCTTCAGCCCTCGCCGGCTGCAGGACCTCGACACAGATCGCCCCGCACCAGTTCATCGGCCCGCAGCCTATGTGCATCACCGCCGCACAGAAGCTGCAGGCGACGATCACCACATCGCAGGGCGACATCGTGGTCGAGCTCCATCCCGAGGTCGCACCGGTCACCGTCAACAACTTCGTGGTTCTGGCGACTCACGGTTACTACAACGGCCTCGGCTTCTGGAAGGCCGAGGACTGGGTGGTGCAGGGTGGAGATCCCAGAGGGGACGGTCGCGGTGGGCCTGGCTACAGCCTCCCTGACGAGACGACCAGCACCCCATGGGGGCCGGGGGCGGTGGGCATGGCTCGTGTACCTGGAGGGGCGGTGAACGGAAGCCAGTTCTTCATCCAGAAGGCCGAATGGCCGAGTCCCGGCCCGACCGCCCCGTACAACCGGTTTGGCACCGTCATCTCAGGCATGGACAAGGTGACGGTGCTCTCGGTGAGCGACACGATCCTCTCGGTCACGATCAAGGTCTCCTAGGGAACCGGGGCCTATAATCGGCTCGAGATGCCAATTCACTGGTTCTGGATCCTGGCCCTCCTCGTCGTCGTGCTGATCATCTTCGGGCCGGGCAGGTTGCCCGAGCTTGGTGGAGCCGTCGGCAAGGCGATGCGCGAGTTCCGCAAGGCGACCAGCGAGATCACCAGCGAGATGACGAACGCCACACAGGCCAAGCAGGAGCAGCCCCCGAGCACCACCACCCCGACCGACAGTGCCACCAAGGGCTCAGCGTCCGAGACTAACTCCACCAAGAGCTAGGCGCCGGTGGCGCTTCTAGGCAGGGTTCTTCAACGGGCACCTCGTGCCCCAGCGCCGGTCGAAGACCAGCGCATGAGCGTGATCGAACACCTCGAGGCGCTGCGCCGCGCGCTCATCATTTCGCTGATCGCATGGGGAGTTGCGACCGGCGCGGCCTTCTTCGCGTCATCTCGGGTGATCCAGTTCCTCATCACCCGCGCCGACATCGGCCACGCCGTCTACCTCCAACCTGCGGGCGGCGTGTTGAACGAGCTCAAGGTCGCGATCTATATCGGCATCATCATCGCCTCGCCGATCGTCATCCAGCAAGCCTGGTGGTTCGTGAGCCCCGGCCTGCGGCTGCAAGAGCGGCGATTCATCCTCCCGCTGGTGATCGCCACCGTCTTCTTCTTCGCGCTTGGTGTGGCGGTCGCCGTCTTCGCGCTGCCTCTGTACCTCAGCGTCTTGAACAAGTTCGCGCCCCCGGACGTCACGTACCTTCCCGATCTGAGTCAGTTCATCAGCTTCGTGCTGCTGATGGTGATCGGCTTTGGAATCGTCTTCGAGCTGCCGGTCGTTCTCTTCGTGCTGGGGATGCTGCGGATCACGAGCTCCGGATGGCTGCACAGACGACGGCCATACTTCTTCCTGGGGCTCGGGTTGCTCGCCAACTTTCTGACGCCGGGCGCCGACCCACTGACACCGCTCATCATGTTCATCCCGCTGTATGTGTTCTTTGAGGGGACAGCGCTATTACTGAAACTTCTCGGACGGTGACCGGGACGGCCGCGCGCCGCGATGGGCGCGCGCCCGACCAGCTGCGACCGGTAAAGATCGAGCTCGGCGTCAACGTGCACGCCGAGGGGTCGTGCCTGATCGAGATGGGACGCACGCGTGTATGGATCACCGCAAGCGTCGAGGATCGTGTGCCGATGCACCGCCGGGGCAGTGGCCAGGGGTGGATCACCGCCGAGTATTCGATGCTGCCTCGCGCCACCCATGACCGCGGAGCGCGCGAGGCGATCCAGGGCCGCCTGGGCGGCCGCACGCATGAGATCCAGCGCTTGATCGGCCGTTCGCTGCGTGCGGCGGTGGACATGAAGCAGATCGGCGAGCGGACGATCACCCTCGACTGCGACGTTCTGCAGGCCGACGGCGGCACGCGGACAGCGTCCATCACCGGCGCCTTCGTCGCGCTCTACACGGCGGTCAAGCGGATGAAGGACGCGCGCATGATCGCTGAGGTCCCCGTCCGCCAGTACCTGGCCGCGGTGAGCTGCGGCATTGTGGACGGCACGCCGGTTCTCGACCTTGACTACACCGAAGACTTCCAGGCGTCGACCGACCTCAACTGCGTCATGACCGAGGACGGGCGGCTGGTCGAGCTCCAGGCGACCGCCGAGGGAGCGCCATACACGCGCGGCGACCTCGATTCGATGCTCGGTCTAGCCGCCAAAGGCATCAAAGACCTGATCGTCGCTCAGAAGCGCGCCCTCGCCACGCTTGCCTGATCGTCCGCGACTCGTCATCGCGACGGGCAACGCAGGCAAGATCGGCGAATACCGAGTGCTGTTGGCAAACGCGGGCGTAGAGCTGGTCGCCTTCGACACGGAGGTCGACGAGGTGGGGGAGACGTACTCCGAGAACGCTCGTCTGAAAGCGGAGGCCGCGTTGTCGAAATCGGGCCTGCCCTCGTTGGGTGACGACTCCGGCCTCGAGGTCGAAGCGCTGGGTGGATTCCCGGGCCTCAAGTCGGCGCGGCTTGGCCCGACGCAAAAGGAAAGGACGGCCGAGCTCTTGCGGAGACTGCAGGGTGTGCCGCGGCCATGGAAGGCGCGTTTTGTCTGCGTCATCGCGCTGGCTGTTGCGGGGCGCGACACGCGGTTTTTCGAGGGTGAATGTCGGGGCGAGGTGGTGCCGGAGTGGCGGGGCGAGGCGGGTTTCGGCTACGACCCGATCTTCCTCGTGCCAGGAACGGCCAAGACGTTTGGCGAGATGCCGCCCGAGGATAAGCGCAGGTACAGCCACCGCGCCGCCGCGGCCCGCGCGCTGCTACAGTCGGGCGCGCTGTCGGAGCTCTCTGCTTCAATCGACAAGCGCGGGCGGTAGCTTAGCTCGGTAAAGCGCCTGGTTTGGGACCAGGAGACCGCGAGTTCGAATCTCGCCCGCCCGACCAGGTTTAATCTGCACGTAGCGATGAGCCGTGTCGCAAAGGACTCCGTCGGGGGCTTCGGCAGGCACGTCCCCGCGTTGTCTTCGGCTCTCCGCCCGAGTCCTCACGACGAGCTCAGGGAGTGGGGCGGCCCGCCACTCGTGCGCGGGAAGCGCGTCCTGGATCTCGGGTGCGGCGATGGCCGCTTGGCGCTCGGGGTCGCGCCGCTCGCCACAAGGGTTGAGGGAATTGATCCCGACCCCGAGGCCATTGCTGCCGCGAAAAGGAATGCGCGCAAGGCGGGTGTTCGAAACGTGCGCTTCGCCGCCGGCGCGGCGCAGCATCTGCCGTATCCAGATGCGGCCTTCGACCTGGTGATCCTGTCGTGGACACTTTGATGAATCGCGCGCAAGGGCATGGTCGATGCCCTGGTCGAGGTGCACAGGGTTCTCGCACCCGGTGGGACTCTGGTCGACGCCCGGCCTGATTCGCGCGTTCAGGCGTACGCGGAGCGCCGGAAGCCGCGGGGATTCCAGCGCTTCGGCGTCGTAAAGACCTCCAGGCTGGAGCTCGCGAACGACCGAGCGTCCGACCACGCAATCACGCGCGTAGTGCGCGATGGATTGTTCGAGCGCAGGCGTTCTGGCCGTTTCTGGCATCGCGTACCATTCAGCGACATCGCTGAGCTCCGCAAGTACCTGAGGGAGCATCTTCGCTTCGTGCATCGCGCGGAGTGGGTCGTCGACGCCGCGACGCGCAAGCGCCATTCGAACGACCAGTTCGTCATCCGCCGTGCCGTCCGCTACGAGCTTCTCGAAGCGTTGCGCAGTCCGCGAAACAACTCGCCCGCGCGACCAGACTGAGCGGGCGAGCACCCCATGTCATTGCTCAGCTCGGGAGTTAAGGGACTGGCACGCGATACCCGTTTGCGAGATGAATTCGGGTCAAGTTTGGTAGGCCCTCAAGTTTGGTTTGGGACGAGGAGACCGCGAGTTCGAATCTCGCCCGCCCGACCAATCCGCTTCGCCCCAGCAGGCGGCGCCCCCGATTCGCCTGTTTTGCGCCAGCCGAGCGCTTGCCGGGCTCGGATTCTGCGCGCTTGACCCAACCGTGCAGAACCTGCGGCAAGGAACTTCGTAACTAACTCGTATTTGCGGTGTTCCACCTGCATGGAGACCAACGGTTCCCGTCCGACAGCCAAACTGAGGGTGATAAGGATGCTGCCGACTATGAAGTTGATCCGTTCCCT
>WNGJ01004898.1_pt1 | contig 19229 bp, 20 predicted proteins | sample 5400611 | NCBI WGS metagenome assembly WNGJ01 (sample SAMN13153375, study PRJNA577476) | soil metagenome | isolation source: 40 cm soil or saprolite under Garry oak tree replicate 1 | place: USA:California | collected 2016-06-15 | reverse complement strand
CCGACGCCAGCCGCAAGGATGCCGGCAACGCGATGTTCGAAGTGGTGCAGCAGACGAACCGCCCGAACCACTTCACGGTCGTGGAAATTTGGAAGGACCGCAGGACGTTCGAGGCGCACGGCACCGCCGAGCACACGCGGCGCTTCCGCGCGAACCTCGGCCCGATGCTGGGCGCGCCGTTCGAGGACCGCGTCTACGCGGCGCTATAGCAGCCGGTCACACCAGGATCGAATAGCCGCCGTCGATCGGGATGGCGGTGCCGGTGACGAAGCCGGACGCCGGGGCGGCGAGAAACACCGCGATGCCGGCGAAGTCGTCGGGCTTGCCCCAGCGGCCGGCGGGCGTGCGCGCCAGCACCCGCTCGTTAAGCCCCGGCACCTGCTCGCGAGCGCCGCGCGTGAGGTCGGTGTCGATCCAGCCCGGCAGCACCGCGTTGACCTGGATGTTGTCCTTGGCCCAGGCGGTCGCGAGCGCCCGCGTCATCTGCACGATGCCGCCTTTGCTCGCCGCGTAGGGCGCCGCATAGGGCGCGCCGAACAGCGACATCATCGAGCCGATGTTGATGATCTTGCCGCCGCCGGCGCGCACCATCTCCGGATAGGCCGCCTGGCTGCAGAAGAACGCGCCGGTGAGGTTGGTCTCGATCACGAGGCGCCACTCCTCCGCGGTGAGCGCCTCCGGCGGCTTGCGCACGGTGGTGCCCGAGTTGTTCACCAGGATATCGAGACGGCCGAACGCGGCGACCGCCTTGCTGATCGCGCCACGGCAGGAAGCCTCGTCGAGCACGTCGAGTTCGATGAACGCGGCCTTGCCGCCGAGCGCGCGCAGTTGCGCCGCCGCCGCGTCCGCCTTGGCGCGGTTGCGCGCGGCGATCGCGACCGCGGCGCCGGCCTGCGCCAGCCCGCGCGCCATGCCGAGCCCGATGCCGCCGTTGCCGCCGGTCACGAGCGCGACTTTGCCGGTGAGGTCGAAGAGGTCCATGGTCCCGCCGCTCCCCAGGTTTGTTGCACTGCGATCTTACCGGCGCCATGCGTCGGCGCCACCCCGGCTACGCGGGGAATGGGGCTCCCCACTCCAATCCGGAATGGTTATGCTGGCGAATCAGACGCGCGCGCCCGCCGCCCGAGGAGACACTCATGACTGCCATCCGTGGCTACGTCCCGCCCACCACCGACCCCGACGCGATCGGCGTCCACTCGCTCGACCACTTCGTGCTGGCGGTGCCCGACCTCAAGCCGGCGCAGAATTTCTACAAGAACTTCGGGCTCGACGTGCGCGCGGACGGCAACACGCTGGGGCTCAACACCTTCGGTCACGAGCACCGCTGGGGTATGGTGGTCGAAGGCCGGCGCAAACAGCTGCATCATCTCTCGTTCGGTTGCTACGCCGACGACCTCGCGCGGCTCAAGACCCGGGTCGAGGGCAACGGCGTCGCGCTGCTCGATCCGCCCGCGGGATTCGCCAGCAACGGCTTCTGGTTCCGCGATCCGTCCGGCGTGCTGATCGAAGTCAAGGTCGCGTCCAAATCATCGCCCGATCGCAAGGTCGGCGGCGCGTTCACCTCGGCGCCGGAAGGCGTCGCCGGCGCCCCCTACCGGCGCTACGCCGCGGCGACGCGGCCGCGCCGGCTCTCCCACGTCCTCATCTTCACGCCCGACATCGACGCCTCGCTCGAGTTCTACGCGCGCAATCTCGGCCTGCGCCTCTCCGACCGGGCCGACTTCGTCGCCTTCATGCACGGCATCCACGGCAGCGACCATCATCTTCTCGCCTTCGCCAAATCGGAGGCCGCGGGCTTCCACCATTGCAGCTGGGACGTGGGCTCGATCGACGACATCGGCATCGGCGCCGCCCACATGGCCGACAAGGGCTACGTGAAAGGCTGGGGCCTTGGCCGCCACGTGCTCGGCTCGAACTATTTCCACTACGTGCAGGATCCGTGGGGCAGCTTCGCCGAATATTCCTGCGACATAGATTACATCCCGCGCACCCAGCAATGGCAGGCGCAGCGGCACAAGCCGGAAGACGCGCTCTCGCTGTGGGGCCCCAACCCGCCGGACTATTTCACCTTCAACGCCGAGGCGGTGCAGTAATCCCTCCCCGTTCCGGGGAGGGATAACCTTCACGTCACCGCGTTGGCCTCGTTGAGGCTGTCGAGGAGGGCGGCGCGGCGCATGTATGTGCGCGAGGCCTGCGGGTCCTCGGCGATCCGGCGCAGCTCATCGAAGTTCTTCGCACGTACGTTCGGGTCGCGCTCCTCCATCAGCCGCTTGTTGGCGATGGTCTGCTGCTGAATGTATTTCACCGCGGCGTGCCGGCGCTGGCGGCTGTAGAGGTCGAGCAGGTCCTCGCCGGCTTCCCCATGCAATACGCGCGCAAGCTTGTCGGCGAGATTGACCGCGTCGTGGATGCCGCCGTTCATGCCCATGCCGCCGATCGGATTGTTGACGTGGGCCGCGTCGCCGGCGAGGAGGACGCGGCCTAAGCGCATCGTCGCGGCCACGCACTGGCTCACCGGATAGACGTTGACGTATTCGATTTCGTAGCGGCCGGACTTGGGCAGGAATTTCTGCAGGCGCGCCTCGATGCTCGCGGGCGCGAGCGCTTGCGCGTCGTCTTCGTCATGGCGCAGCGGGAAGATCGCCCGCCATAGCCCGCCCGGGCTTTCCCCGCGTACCTTGAACAGGTTGCACCACTCGTCCGGGTGGGAGAAATAATTGCGATAGACGAGATTGGAATTGACCTGGCCGAAATCGAACGTGGTCGCGATCTTGATGAATTTTTCCGGATAGGTGAATCCTTCGAACTCGATGCCGGCGAGCTTGCGCACGGTGCTGCGCCCGCCGTCGCATCCGATCACGTAGCTCGCGTTTAGCCGCTCGCCGCCGGCGGGCGACGCGATCTCGACCTCGACGCGGTCGCCCTTTTGCGTGAGCCCGGTGACGGCGTGGGAGAAGCGCACGTCGAAATCGCCGCCGTTGGCATATTCCGCGGCAATCGAAGCGGTGAGCTTGTACTGCTCGTATTGGAGCACGAACGGGAAGCGGAACTCGTCGCCCATGCGCGTGAGGTCGAACTCGGCCACCACCGCGTTGCTCACCCGGTCATGGAAGCGGTAGGTCGGCGACACGTGCCCGCGCGGAATGATCTTCTGCGTCACGCCGAGGTCGTCGAGCAACGCGAGGGCCGGCGGGTGGATCGAGGCGGCGCGCTGGTCGCGCACCGGCGCCGGCTCCTGCTCGCACACGGTGACCGCGACGCCGCGCCGATGAAGCGCGAGCGCACACACCATGCCGACCGGGCCGGCCCCGACCACCAGGACGCGCGAGTTATCGGCCATGGCGCGACTACTGCACCTGGAGCCCGAGGTCGCGCACCACATCGCGCCAGCGCGCCGTCTCGGCCGCGATGATGGCGGCGAATTCCTCGGGCGTGTTGATCGCCGGCTCGACCCCGATCTTGAGCAGCCGTTCGCGGAACTCCGGCGTGTTCTCTGCTGCCGCGACCTCGCGCCCGATCGCGTCGACGATGTCGCGCGGCGTGCGCGCCGGCGCCAGCAGGCCGTGAATGGTTATGACCGGCGGGCTGTTGAGCGTCTCGCGAATGGTGGGCAGGTCGGGAAACTGCGGCGACCGCTCGGCGCTGCTGATCGCCAGGAATTTCACCTTGCCCGAGGCCAGATAGGCCTTGGTTTCGACCGGCGTCGCCGAGAGCAGGTTGATGTGGCCGGCGAGAAGATCGGTGAACGCCGGCGCCAAGCCCTTGCAGGGCACGTGGATCATGTCGAGGCCGGCGTTCTTGAGGAACACCGCCGTGGCGAGGTGGCTCAGGCTGCCCGGGCCGGCGGAGCCGAAGGTGAGTTGGCCCGGCTTGGCTTTCACATAACTGATGAGTTCGCCGAGCGTGTTGGCGGGAAATTCCGCGCGCACGGTCAGCACGAACGGGCTCATCGCCATGATCGAGATGGGCGTGAAATCCTTGTTGGGGTCGAAGTCGACCTTATGAGTGAACGGCGTGATGGTGATCTGCGACACCGGACAGGACATCAGCATGTAGCCGTCCGGCCGGGCGCGCGCGAGCCGTTGGGCGGCAAGGGTGCCGGCGGCACCCGGCTCGTTCTCCACCACGAACGCCTGTTTGAACGAGGTCTGCAGCCGCTCGGCCATGATGCGGGCGACCACGTCGGTAATGCCGCCCGCCGCGAACGGCACGATCACGTGCACCGGCCGCTCCGGCCACGCCGCCTGAGCGGCGCTCGCGCCGAGCGCGAGCGCGAGCGCGGCGGTCGCCAGTCTCTGCCTCATGCGGGCTCAGGCTGCTTGGCGGGCGCCACGTCCTTGACCGCGCCCTTCCAGCCGCTCTCGGTCACGTCGAACACGATGCCTTCGGGCGTCTGATATTTGACTTCATAGTAAACGTTCGGGCCGGTCTCCTTGCGGCCGGTGAGATAGCGGCCGCCCGCGGCCTTGATGGTCTTGTCGGCCTCTTCGACGCTGTCGACCCACATGCCGAAATGGATGAGGCCGCGCACGTCGGTCTTCCCCTCGAACCCGGCAATCGGCTCCTCGCCGAAGTTGAGCAGCGCCACGTTGATGATCCCGTCGGTCATGTAGACGCCGCGCTGCGCGTTGCCCGCCCGGGTCATGCCGAACGCCTGCTCGAAGAACTTCGCCGCCGCTTCCGGGTCGCGCACGGAAATGGCGATGTGACGCAGCTTGCTGGCCATGGGCTCCTCCTGATCCCTAGTGTCCCGATTCCGAAGTTCGCCCAACCTTGCAACACGACTGATGCGAACTTCGGAATCGAAGGACACTAGCAAGTTTATGATGCTAGTGCCGCTTTGAACCCGAAGTTCGCAACCGGACGCGCGGCAATCGTAGTGCGAATTTCGGGTTCGCGGCACTAGTGCCATAACACCGCAGCGGATGTGGCGGGTCAACGTGGGAAGACCCCAACTGGCCCGAGCCGGCGGGGTATCCTTCCTTCGCCCCTGGCTTTATAGAGAGTCCATGAGTTGGATCGACCACCGTCCGGACGACGCGGCGGGCGCCTTCGAGGCGATGGCCGCGGCCACCACCGGCAGCGTCGATGCAGCCACCTTCCGCGAGGCCATGAGCCGGCTCGGCGCCGCCGTCCACGTGGTGACGACGGACGGGCCGGGCGGCAAAGGCGGGTTCACCGCCACCGCCGTGTGCGCGCTCTCCGACGCGCCGGCGATGCTGCTCGTCTGCCTCAACCGGCGCAGCCGCTCGACCGGTCCGTTCCACGCCAACGGCGTGTTCTGCGTCAACACCTTGCGCGCGGGCGAGGAGACGATCGCCAACGCGTTCGCCCGCCGCACCGCCGACACCGCGCAGGAGCGCTTCACGGTCGGGGAATGGACGACGCTGTCGACCGGCAGCCCGGTGCTTGCGTCGGCCGTGGTGGCGCTCGACTGCCGCATCGTCGAGGTCAAGTCGGTCGCGACCCACAACGTGTTCATCGCCGCCATCGAGGCGGTCCGCCTGGGGGACGCCGGGCCCGCGCTCGTCTACCACGACCGGGCCTACAAGCGCGTCTAAGCGCTCCCAACCCTGTGCACATGGCCGCAACGCGCCTTGCCTCGCGGGCGCGCGCGCCTATTCTGGCGCCATGCCGTCGACCGCGAGCCTGCCGCTGTTTCACCTCTACGGCGATCCGCCTGACGACCAGGCGTTCGACTTCATCCACATCGAAACCATCGCCTCGCGTTCGTCGGCGCACGACTGGACCATCCGCGCGCATCGCCACCGCAACCTGTTCCAGATCCTGCTGATCGAGCAGGGCGGCGGCGAGATGACCTACGAAGCCTCGATCACGCCCTTTATCGCGCCCACCGTGATCGCGGTGTCGCCGACCGTCGCGCACGGCTTTCGTTTCACCCCGCGCGTCACCGACGGCTGGGTCGTGAGCTTCACCGAGGACGTGGCCGACGCGCTCGGTGCGCGCACCGGCGAGGGGGCGGCGCGGCTCAAGGCGCTCGCCGCCGAGCCGATCGTGCCGCTCGCCGATCCGGCCGAGAGCGCGCGCCTCTCGCGCCTGTGCGCCGATCTCTTCGAGGAAGCCTCGCTCGCGCGCGAAGGCCACCGGCTCGCGACGCGCGGCCTCTTGGCGCTGATCGCCGTCGAGGTGGCGCGTCTTGCCGCCAGCCGCGCGCGCACCGGCGCCGTGACGCTCGCGCCGACTGACGCGACGGTCGAAGCGCTGCGGCGCCTGGTCGAGGACCACTTCCGGCGCGAGCGCTACATTGCGTTCTACGCCGAGCGTCTCGCCATGACGCCCGACCGCCTCAACGACCACGTCAAGCGCGCGATCGGCGTCACCGCCGGCCATCTCATCCGCCAGCGCATGCTCACCGAAGCCAAGCGCCAGCTCGTCTTCACCAACCAGGCGATCACCGAGATTTCCTACGACCTCGGCTTCTCCGATCCCTCCCACTTCGCGCGCTTCTTCCGCAAGAACACCGGCATGACGCCGATCGAGTTTCGCGCGCGCCGCGGGTGATCTATTTCCTCTGAACGGCCGCCAGCACCTCGCCCGCTTCCTTGAAGGCCCGGTTGCCGGCCGGCGCGCCGCAGTAGATCGCCTGCTGGAGAATTATTTCCTTGATGTCGTCGGCCGAGAAGCCGCCTTCGACGAGCGCGGCGCGCACGTGCGTGCGGAACTCCTCCCAGTGGCCGAGCGCCATCAGGGTGCCGATGACGAGCACGCGCCGCGTGCGCACGTCGAAATGCGGGCGGGTCCAGATGCCCCAGAGGTCGCGGGTGATCAGATCCTGGAACTCGGCGTTGAACGGCGTCTTGTTGGCGACGGCGCGGTCGACGTGGGCCGCGCCGAGCGTCTTGCGGCGCATCGCCATGCCGCGCTCGTAGTGCTCATTGTCGTCCATTGTTTGCTCCCGCGTCTCACTTCACGCCAGGAAGCCGAGCAGCGCGTCGGTGTAGGCCTGCGCCTGCTCGACGTTGGAAATATGCGCCGCTTCCAGCACCACGAGCTTCGATCCGGGAATACGGTCGCGCAGGAACTCGGCGGCCTCGACCGTGGTGCCGGGATCGTGCCGGCCGGCGATGATCATGGTCGGCGCCGTGATCTTGCGGATGATCTCGCGGTGGTCCATGTCGCGCACCGCCTCGCCGCAGCCGATGTAGCCTTCGACCGGCGTGTCGAGCACCATCTGCTTGAGCCGCGCGACCGCCTGCGGCGCGCGCTCGCGAAAGCCTTTGGTGAACCAGCGCTCCATCGTGCCGTCGGCGATCGCCGCCATGCCTCCGGTGCGCACGGTCTTGAAGCGCCCATCCCAGACTTGCTTGTCGGCCATCCAGGCGCTCGTGTTCGAGAGCACGACACGATCCATGCGCTCCGCCGCATTGGCGCCGAGCCACATGCCGACCATGCCGCCCATGGAGAGGCCGCACCAGTTGACCTTCTGCACGCCCATGCCGTCCATCACGGCGAGCGCGTCGCGCGCGAGCATTTCCATGTTGTAGGGGCCCTTGGGCGCCTCCGACTTGCCGTGGCCGCGCCGGTCGTAGCGCAGCAGGCGAAAGTGCTGCGTGATCGCTTCGGCCTGGTCGTCCCACATGTGCAGGTCGGTGCCGAGCGAGTTGCACAGCATGAGTACAGGGGCGTGCGGATGCCCTTGGATCTGCGCGTTGAGCTTGGCGCCATTCGATTGGATCATGGGCATGGGTGTCTCCTTATTTGATTTAGGGCCTGGCTTGCCTTGGGTTTCGGAAGCGTGCTGTTGAGTTGAGTTTACCGGGTATCTGGACGCGGCAAGCCGCTGACGAACGCCGCGACCGTCCCAAGAGTCTCTTGCTCGTCGTAAAGTAAGACTATCGTATCCGTGATAACGAGCCCCAATTTGAAACCGCGCAGTAAGCTGAGCCCGATGAGTATTTCGGTTGAATTCTCGTCGAGAAGAATATCACACATCTTTGTTTGAGAACCAAGAGTGACTGCACCCCTCGCCACGAAATTATCTATAGTGGAACCGTCCCCCAGTGTAACTTTTGCGGCGCCCTCTGATTTGAGTCCGAGATCAATCATTGCCGCGATTGGCATGGCGATAAAGGCATTGAAACCTGTATCGATAACAGCGGTATACTCGCGTGGGGGATTAATTCCCGCTACACGAATGTTCACGATGGCACTGCCGTAACGATTAAACGCCCCGAGGATTAGCGCCATGACTCAGCCGGCTGGATTTGAAAGCGCCGGACGAGCCGACCCGCACAAGATAGAACAGGCCATCGGGGGCAGCAGCTCTCGCCTTCGCCAATGCATTCTCAGGGAGGTCCGCTAAGTAAGCGGCCTCGCTTTCTATATCGATAGCCGCAAATTCCCCGTTGTGCAGCCGCTCAAATTCGGCCCTGTATCTCCGATCATAGATATCGGAGCCTTTGGCGGTGATCTCGTGGGGCCTGCGGTATTGGAGAGACATGCGCTTATATACGATATCCCTCAGATTTGTGCCACCAGCCCACCTTTAGGGTTTGCTGGCGGCGAGCTGCCGGTCGATGAAGGCCTGGGCGACGCCCTGGTAGGCGAGGGGGTCGAACAGGCGCTCGATCTCGTCGGGCGCAAGGTGCGCGGTCACGCGCTTGTCCTCGCTTAGCACCTCTTCCAAATGTCGTTGCTCGGCCGAGGCCTTGCGGCAGGCCTCTTCCACCACGTGATGCGCTTCGAGCCGGCCGAGCTTGGGCCCGAGCGCGATCATTACGGCCTCGGCCATGATCTGTCCGCCGGTCGCCTCGAGGTTGGCACGCATGCGGGTCGCGTCGACCTCGAGGCCTTCGGCAATTTCGACCGCGGCGCGCAACGCGCCGGAGGTCACCAGCGCGAGGGCCGGAAACGTGGGCCACTCCGCGTGCCAGGCGCCGGCCGAGCGCTCGTGCTCGCCGACCTGCGTGGCGAGAATGGTCGCGGCGAGATTCGGGGCCATGGCCGCGGCAGCGAGCGCGATCGGCGCGGCGACCGGATTGCGCTTCTGCGGCATGGTGGACGAGCCGCCGCGGCCGGGCGCGGCCGGTTCGAACGCCTCGGCCACGTCGGTCTGCATCAGCAATGTCACGTCGCGGGCGAGCTTGCCGCAGCTGCCGGCAAGGATCGCCAGCGCCGCGGCGATCTCGGCGAGCCGGTCGCGATGGCCGTGCCACGGCGCGTCCGGCAGCGGCAGCTTGAGCTCGGCCGCGAGCTTTTCGGCGACCGCAAGCCCGGCGTTGCCGAGCGCGGCGAGCGTGCCGGCGGCGCCGCCGAACTGGAGCACCAGGTTCTCACCTCTCAGCCGCGCAAGCCGGGCGCGCAAGCGCGCGAGCGCGGCGCCGTAGCCGGCGAGCTTGAGCCCGAACGGGATCGGCAGCGCGTGCTGCAGCCAGGTGCGGCCGGCGACCGGCGTCGCGCGGTGGCGCTGCGCCTGCGCGGCGAAGCCCGCGACCGCGCGGTCGAGATCGGCGATGAGCGCGTCGATGACGGCCGCAAGCTCCAGCACTTGGGCGGTGTCGATGATGTCCTGGCTGGTCGCGCCCCAATGGACGAAGCGCGCCGCTTCGGGGGCCGACTTCTTCACCTCGGCGGTCAGCGCCTTGACCAGCGGGATTGCGAGGTTGCCAGCGGAGACCGCCGCTTGCGCGAGCGCATCGAGGTCGAACCGGTCCGCCCGGCACGCGGCCACGATCGGCGCCACCGCCGCAGTCGGGATCACTCCGGTCGCGGCTTCCGCGCGCGCCAGCGCCGCCTCCACGTCCAACATGCGCTGGACGCGCGCGCGGTCCGCGAGGATCGCGCGCATCGCGGCGCTCGCGAACAGCGGGCCATGGAGGCCGAAGGAGGGAACGGGATCGGTCATGGCAGGATGCGGCCGGCGAGAGTAGACTTGTGCCAACGTCGGGCCAACCCCGGCTAGGTCTGCGTCGCCGGCTTGGGCCAGAGAGTGCCGCGCGCGGTGTGAAGGAGAGAGTGCCATGGCCATGGTCATGAACGGCGAGGTTCAGCTTCCCGCGCCTCGCGAGCTGGTATGGGCGAAGCTCAACGACACGGACGCGCTCAAGGCGAGCATCCCGGGGTGCGAGACCTTGGAAAAACTCTCCGACACCGAGTTCCAGGCGGTCGCGACCAACAAGGTCGGCCCGGTCAAGGCGCGGTTCAAAGGCAAGGTTCGCCTCTCCGATCTCGACCCGCCCAACGGCTATCGCATCTCGGGCGAAGGCGACGGCGGCGTTGCCGGTTTCGCCAAGGGCGGCGCCACCATCGCGCTCACCGACAAGGACGGCGGCACGCTCTTGACCTACAACGTCGAGGCCCAGATCGGCGGCAAGCTCGCCCAGCTCGGCCAGCGCCTCGTCAACGGCGCCGCCAAGAAGCTCGCCGATCAGTTCTTCGCGAAATTTGCTGCGCAGTTTACCTCGCCGGCGGGGACGCAAACTTCCCAGGCCGCGCAATAGGGCCAATAGCGACGCGGTAATCGGCCGAATTGCCGCTCATTCGTCGCAACCAAGTCCCTTGACCGCGCCTACGGCCGCGGTTCAGATTGGCCCCCATCCCAATGCACATCCGGGCGAAAACGATGCGATTTCGCCCTTGGCCGTCTCAACCAGACCCGTTCGCAGAGAAAAAAGGGCCTTTGGCCCGCAATTTTGAGGAGGAGCCATCATGCCCACCGTCTCGATGACGGTGAACGGCAAGCCCGTCACCGCCGACGTCGATACCCGCACCCTGCTGGTTCAATACCTGCGCGAGAACCTGCGTCTCACCGGCACCCACGTGGGCTGCGACACGTCCCAATGCGGGGCCTGCGTGGTCCATGTCGACGGCAAGGCGGTGAAGTCCTGCACCATTTTCGCGCTGTCGGCCGAGGGCGCCAACGTCCTGACCATCGAGGGGCTCGCGACCGACGGGAAGCTGCACCCGATGCAGGAAGCCTTCCGCGAGAACCACGGGCTGCAGTGCGGCTTCTGCACGCCCGGCATGATCATGGCGGCGATCGACATCGTGCGGCGCAAGGGTCACCAGCTCGAGGAACGCACCATCCGCGAGGAGCTCGAGGGCAACATCTGCCGCTGCACCGGCTACCACAATATCGTCAAATCGATTGCCGCCGGCGCCCGCGCCATGGGCGGCGGTGGCTAAAGCATGACCCGGAACGGCCTGCTCCGGATTGGGTCGGGGCCGGCGCCGGTTCCGCAAAGATCATGCGGCAATAATCCAGTCCAAGTCCGAGGGAGGAGAGGCCATGAGCGCGACCGGGATCGGCGCCGCGGTGCGCCGCAAGGAGGACCAGCGTTTCATCACCGGCAAGGGCCACTACACCGACGACATCAGCCGGCCGGGCCAGGCCCATGCGTATTTCGTGCGCTCGCCGCACGCCCACGCGCAGTTCAAGCGCATCGACACCGCGGAAGCAGCGGCCACGCCCGGTGTTCTCGCCGTGCTCACCGGCGCCGAGCTTGCGGCCGACAAGATCGGGAATCTCATCTGCGGCTGGATGATCCATTCCAAGGACGGCTCGCCCATGAAGATGGCGCCGCATCCGGCGCTCGCCAACGGCAAGGCATGCCACGTGGGCGATCCGGTCGCGGTGGTGATCGCCGAGACTTTGGCGCAGGCCAAGGACGCAGCCGAGAAGGTGAAGGTCGATTATGACGTGCTGCCCGCGGTCGCCGATCCGGGCAAGGCTCAGGAGGGGGGCGCGCCGCAGATTCACGAGATCGCGCCCAAGAACACGATCTATCAGTGGTCGCTGGGCGACGCGAAGGCGATCGAGGCGGCGTTCCAATCGGCCAAGCACGTCACCAAGCTCGACATCGTCAACAATCGCCTGGTGCCGAACGCCATCGAGCCGCGCGCGGCGATCGCGGAATACGACTCCGGCACCAGCCATTTCACCCTGTGGAACACCAGCCAGAACCCGCACGTTGCGCGACTCGTCATCGCCGCCTTCGTCGGCATGGCCCCCGAGCACAAGCTGCGCGTGATCGCGCCCGACGTGGGCGGCGGCTTCGGCTCGAAAATCTTCATCTACCCCGAGGAGGTCGTGGCGCTCTGGGCGGCGCGCCGCGTCGGGCGGCCGGTGAAATGGGTCGCCGAGCGTGGCGAATCGTTTCTCTCCGACGCGCACGGCCGCGATCACGTCACCCACGCCGAGATGGCGTTCGACGGCGACGGCAAGATCCTCGGGCTGCGTGCGAAGACGGTCGCCAACCTCGGCGCCTACATGTCGACGTTCTCGTCGTCGGTCCCGACCTATCTCTACGCCACGCTGCTGTCGGGCCAATATGCCATCCCGCAGATCTACTGCGAGGTCGACGCGGTCTACACCAACACGGTGCCGGTCGATGCCTACCGCGGCGCGGGGCGGCCGGAGGCCACCTTCGTGGTCGAGCGGCTGGTCGAGGTCGGCGCGCGCGAGATGAGCATCGATCCGACGGAACTGCGCCGGCGCAACTTCATCAAGAGCTTCCCGCACCAGACGCCGGTGATCATGACTTACGACGCCGGTGACTACGACGCTTCGCTCAAGAAGGCGCTGGAGCTTGCCGACTACAAAAACTTCCCCAAACGCAAGCGCGACGCCGCGCGCCACGGCAAGCTGCGCGGCATCGGCTTTTCCACCTACATCGAAGCGTGCGGCATCGCGCCGAGCCAGGCGGTCGGCTCGCTCGGCGCGGGCGTGGGCCTGTGGGAATCCGCCGAGGTGCGGGTCAATCCGACCGGGTCGGTGGAAATCCTCACCGGCTGCCACTCGCACGGCCAGGGGCACGAGACGACGTTCGCGCAGCTCGTGTCCGAGCGGCTCGGCATCCCGATCGACAACATCAGCGTCGTGCACGGCGACACCGACAAGGTGCAGTTCGGCATGGGCACCTACGGCTCGCGCTCGGGCGCGGTCGGCATGTCGGCGATCGTCAAGGCTCTCGACAAGATCGAAGCCAAGGCGAAGAAGGTTGCCTCGCACATGCTGGAAGCGGCGGAAGGCGACATCGTGTTCAAGGACGGCAAGTTCACGGTCGCCGGGACCGACAAATCAGCGGCCTGGGGCGACGTCGCGCTCAACGCCTACATCGCCCACAAATTCTCCGGCCAGGAACTCGAGCCCGGCCTGAAGGAGGGGGCGTTCTACGACCCCATCAACTTCACCTTCCCGGCCGGGTGCCACATCTGCGAAGTCGAGGTCGATCCGGAGACCGGCACGACCGAAATCGTCGGCTGGACCGCGGTCGACGACTTCGGCGTCGTGATCAATCCGATGATCGTCGAAGGTCAGGTGCACGGCGGGATTGCGCAAGGCGTCGGCCAGGCGCTGCTCGAAGGCGCCCTCTACAACAATGACGGCCAGCTCGTGACCGGCTCGTTCATGGACTACACCATGCCGCGCGCGCACGATCTGCCCACGTTCAGCGTCGACATGACGGTGACTAAATGTCCGTCGAACCCGCTGGGCATCAAGGGCTGCGGCGAGGCCGGCGCGATCGCGGCGCCCGCGGCGGTCATCAACGCGATCACCGACGCCATCGGCAACGAGCATGTCACCATGCCGGCGACCGCGTCGGCGGTGTGGAACGCGATCCAGAAATCGAACGGCGCCCGCAAGGCGGCCTGAGTCACGGAGTTTCGGGAGAAAGCCCATGTATAATTTCACCTACCATCGTCCGAGCGGCCTGCGGCAGGCGGGCAACATGCTCTCCAAGCTCGAGGACGCGAAGCTTTTGGCCGGGGGACAAACGTTGATCCCGGTCATGAAGCAGCGGCTGGCGAGTCCGACGAACATCATCGATCTCAACCGCATCGAGGGCCTCTCCGGCATCGAGCTCAAGGGACGCTCCCTCGTCATTGGCGCGATGACGCGGCACGTGGAAGTCGCACGCATCCCGGCCGATGATTTCTTCAAAGGCCTGTTCGAAACCGCGCTCGAGCCTGACGAAATCATTACCAAGGTGATGTTCCCGCTCGCCAAGAAGGCCGGTTACATCAAGTTTCGCAATCCCGCGTCGCGCTTCGCGCTGGTGGGCGTCTTCGTGTCGAAGCGAGGCAGCGAGATTCGCGTCGCTGTGACCGGCGCCGGCGCGAGCGGCGTGTTCCGCGTCGCCTCGTTCGAAGAGGCGCTCAAGAAGCGCTTCGCGGCGAAGTCGCTCGACGGCCTTTCCGTTCCGGCGACCGGCCTTGCGAGCGACATCCACGGCAGCGCCGAATATCGCGCGCACCTCATCGGGGTGCTCGCCAAGCGCGCGGTCGCCAAGGCGACTGCATAGGGCGCGGCCAAGGGTTGGGGCGCGGCCGTTCCAAGCCTATATTGAATGTGTCATCCCATCACCCGGCGGGCCATGCCCGCCGGCGTTTGCATTGTGAGCCGAACCTGTGAACTCAACGTCCGCCCGCGCGCTGCCGGCCACGATCGACGACACGCTCACGCTTCTTTCCGGCGCCGATTACCTGGCGGACCGCTCGCTCGCCACGGTCCTGTTCCTGGCGCTGCGCATGGGCCGTCCGCTGTTCCTGGAAGGCGAGGCGGGCGTGGGCAAAACCGAAATCGCCAAGGTGCTCGCCGCAACGCTCGGGCGGCGGCTGATCCGCTTGCAATGCTACGAGGGCCTCGACGTCTCCTCCGCGGTCTACGAGTGGAACTACGCGGCGCAGATGATCGCCATCCGCTTGGCGGAGGCCGAGGGGACGAGTGACCGCGAGCGGCTGTCCGAGGACGTGTTTTCCGAGCGCTTTCTCATCAAGCGCCCGCTGCTTCAGGCGCTCGAGCCCGATACCGCCGGCGCGCCGGTTCTGCTGATCGACGAGATCGACCGCGCCGACGAGGCGTTCGAGGCGTTCCTGTTGGAGGTGCTCGCGGATTTCCAGGTGACCGTGCCGGAGCTGGGCACGGTGAAGGCGGCGCATCCGCCGATCGTCGTCATCACCTCGAACCGCACGCGCGAAGTCCACGATGCGCTCAAGCGCCGCTGCCTCTATCACTGGGTCGGCTATCCCAACGCCGAGCGCGAACTCGCGATCGTTCACGCCAAGGTGCCGGGCATCGCTGACCGGCTCTCGCGCGAGGTCGTGCAGTTCGTCCAGGCGCTACGCAAGGAGGATTTGTTCAAGGCGCCGGGCGTGGCGGAGACGCTCGACTGGGCGAGCGCGCTCTCGGAACTCGACGTCGTCGCGCTCGATCCCGCGACCGTCTCCGATACGCTTGGCGTGCTGCTCAAATATCAGGACGACATCGCGCGTCTCGAAGGCACGAAGGCGAAGGAAATGCTCGACCAGGTGCGCGCGGAGCTGCGCGCCGCGGAGTAGGGCGCATGGTCGATCGCCCGCGAGCGCCGCAAACAAACACGCCCGAAAAGGCCGCCGGCCGCCTCGCCGAGAACATCGTCTATTTCGCGCGCGCGTTGCGCGCGGCCGGTATCCCGGTGGGGCCGGGCGCGGTGCTCGATGCGCTCGCCGCGGTACGCGCCGCCGGCGTCGGCACCCGTGAGGACTTCTACTGGACGCTGCACGCGGTGTTCGTCAAACGCCACGAGCACTCGGCGCTGTTCGACCAGGCGTTCCGCATCTTCTTCCGGCGACGCGCCTACATCGAGCGGCTCATGGCGATGATGATGCCGCAGGCGCCCACGGCGGCGCCTAGCAAAACGGTGTCGCAGCGGGTGCAGGAGGCGCTGTTCTCAGGCCTCAACGACAAGGCGCGGCGCGAGCAGCCGGAGATCGAGGTCGACGCGCGGCTGACCATGTCGGACCGCGAGGTGCTGCAGAAGAAGGACTTCGCCCAGATGAGCGCGGCCGAGGTGCTCGCCGCCAAGGCCGCGATCGCCCGGCTGGTGCTGCCGCTCGACGAAGTGCGCACGCGCCGCCTCGCGCCGATGAACCGCGGCCGCGCGATCGACATGCGCCGGACATTGCGGGCGAGCCTCAAGGCAGGCGGCAAGCTGATCGACCTCAAATACCTCGGCCGCCGCACGCGCATGCCGCCGCTCGTGGCGCTGCTCGATATTTCCGGCTCGATGAGCGAATACTCCCGTCTGTTCCTCCATTTCCTTCATGCGGTCACCGACGCGCGCAAGCGCGTGTCGAGCTTTCTGTTCGGCACGCGCCTGACCAACGTGACGCGGGCACTGAAAGAGCGCGATCCCGACGACGCGCTCGCCGCCTGTTCGGCGAGCGTCGCGGACTGGTCCGGCGGCACCCGCATCGCCAGCTCGCTTCACGCATTCAACAAGCGCTGGGCGCGCCGCGTGCTCGCCCAGGGCGCGATCGTGCTTGTGATCACCGACGGGCTCGAGCGCGACCCGGACAAGAGCCTCGCCTTCGAGATGGACCGGCTGCACCGCTCGTGCCGGCGCCTGATCTGGCTCAACCCGCTGCTGCGCTTCGACGCCTTCGAGCCGCGCGCGCAGGGGGTGCGCACCATGCTGCCTTACGTCGACGAGTTCCGGCCGATCCACAATCTCGAATCCATGGCCGAGCTATGTCGCGCCTTGTCGGCCGCGGGCGCGCGGGCCGGCAATCCCCGGCGGTGGCTGCAGCAGGTCGCCTGAGGTTGGTATCATTGCCCGGGAGCGCCACGCGGCCCATATTCAGGGCCGGAAAATAGGGATTCGGCTCGGCCGGCAAGCGAAACCGGCCGATTTCGAATGAAACGAGGCACACCATGCTTGCGCGCGAGGAAGACATTCTCAAAGCCGCCGAGGACTGGCGCAAAGAGGGGCGCGGGGTTGCGCTCGCGACCGTGGTCGAGACCTGGGGGTCGGCGCCGCGGCCGGTCGGCTCCAACCTGGTGATCGACGATCAGGGCAATTTCCTCGGCTCGGTCTCGGGTGGCTGCGTCGAGGGTGACGTCGTCACCGAGGCGCTCGACGTGATCGAGAGCGGCGAGGCCAAGACCCTCGAGTTCGGCGTCGCCGATGAGACCGCCTGGCGCGCCGGGCTCTCGTGCGGCAGCACCATCCGCGTGTTCGTGGAGAAGGTCGAGTAGGGGCCTCGCGCGAGATTTAGATGCGCCTCGACATCCTCGCCGCTCTCAACGCCGAACGCGCCGCGCGCCGCGGCGCGATCGTCGTGACCAATGCGCAGAGCGGGGCGCAGCGGCTGGTCAAGGCGGCCGACGTGGCGGCCGATCCTTTGCATGAGATCCTCGAAGCGCGGCTGCGCTCGGGCAAGAGCGGCCCGGCGGACTCGCCGGAGGGCCGCGTTTTCCTGGGCGTGCACGTGCCGCCGACCAAACTTGTCATCACCGGCGCGGTGCACATCAGCCAGGCGCTCGCGCCGATCGCGCGCGTCCTCGGCTACGACGTGACCATCGTCGATCCGCGCACGGCGTTCGCCACCAAGGAGCGGTTTCCCGACGTGCCGGTGATCGCCGAATGGCCGGACACCGCGCTGCCGCCGCTCAACGTCGACCGTTACACCGCCTTCGTCGCGCTCACGCACGATCCCAAGATCGACGATCCCGCGCTGCTGCACGCACTCGCGCGCGATTGTTTCTACATCGGCGCGCTCGGTTCGAAGAAAACCCACGGCCGGCGCGTCGAACGCCTCAAGGCGCAGGGGGTCGGCGGCGAGGCGCTCGGGCGCATTCACGCGCCGATCGGCCTTGCCATCGGCGCCGTGTCGCCGGCGGAGATCGCCGTCGCGATCATGGGCGAGATCACCGCGCGCCTGCGCCTCGGGTCGGAGGCGGCGTCATGAAGTTCGGCCCGGTCCCGCTGCACGACGCCGAAGGCGGCATCGCCGTCCATTCGATCCGCCAGGGCGGGCTGGTGCTCAAGAAGGGCACGCGGATCGGCAAGGCCGAGATCGCCGCGCTCGAAGCGGCGGGCATCCCCGAACTCACAGTGGCGCGGCTCGAGCCCGACGATATCCCCGAGGACACCGCGGCGGGCGAGATCGCCGCGGCCATCGCCGGGGAGGGGGTTCACGTCGAGCGTGCCTTCACCGGCCGATCGAATCTTTTCGCCGAGAGCGCCGGGGTGCTGGTGGTCGACCGCGCGGCAGTCGATGCGCTCAACCGCGTCGATCCCTCGATCACGCTCGCGACCTTGCCGGCGTTCGCGCCGGTCGTCGCCGGCAAGATGATCGCGACGGTGAAGATCATTCCGTTCGCGGTCTCGCAAGCGGCGCGCGATGCCGCGCTCGCGGCGGCCGCCAAGGCGCAGCCGTCGGTGCGCGTCGCGCCCTATAGCGTGCGCCGTCTCGGCATCGTCTCGACCGTGCTGCCGGGACTTGCCGACAAGGTGATCGAGAAGACCTTGCGTATCACCGCCGAGCGGATCGCGCCCGCGGGCGCGCGCATCGTGGCGGAGCGGCGCGTGCCGCACGAAACCGCCGCGCTTGCCGTGGCGATCCGCGAAGTGCTGGACGCCGGCGCGGAGCTGGTGATCGTGTTCGGCGCCTCGGCCATCGCCGATACGCGCGACGTGATCCCGGCGGCGATCGAGGCGGTGGGCGGGGAGATCGGGCATTTCGGCATGCCGGTCGATCCGGGGAACCTGCTGCTGATCGCCCAGGCGCAGGGGCGTCCGATCCTGGGCGCGCCCGGCTGCGCGCGCTCGCCCAAGGAGAATGGCTTCGACTGGGTGCTGATGCGCCTCCTCGCCGGGCTCGAGGTCTCGCGCGAGGACATCATCGGTATGGGCGTGGGCGGCCTGCTGATGGAGATCGTCACCCGGCCGCAGCCGCGCGAGGTGCCGCCGGCGGCGGACGGGCGGCGCGTGGGCGCGATCGTGCTCGCCGCCGGCCGCTCGACCCGCATGGGCGGCCCCAACAAATTGCTGGCCGAGATCGGCGGCAAACCGCTGGTGCGCTTCGTTGCCGAGCAGGCGCTCGCCTCGCGCGCGACGCCGGTGATCGTGGTCACCGGGCACGAGCGCGCGAAAGTCGAGGCCGCGCTCGCCGGCCTGCGCGTGCGCTTCGCGCACAATCCCGACTATGCCGCCGGCCTCTCGACCTCGCTCAAAGCCGGATTGGTGGCGCTGCCGGGCGAGGTCGACGGCGCGATCGTCTGCCTCGGCGACATGCCGCAGGTCACGGCCGCGCTGATCGACCGCATGCTCGAGGCCTTCGACCCGGAGCGCGGTGCCCTCGTGGTGGTGCCGAACATCGACGGCAAGCGCGGCAACCCGGTGGTGTGGTCGCGCCGTTTCTTCCCCGACCTGATGGCGCTCGAAGGCGACGTGGGCGCGCGCCACCTGATCGCGACCTATGCCGACGCGGTCACCGAGGTGCCG